>Ga0315296_10001144_pt1 | contig 23284 bp, 17 predicted proteins | sample YL17G14_18_MG_FD_203921 | JGI IMG/M metagenome (GOLD analysis project Ga0315296, IMG submission 203921) | Sediment microbial communities from Yellowstone Lake, YNP, Wyoming, USA - YL17G14_18 | ecosystem: Environmental > Aquatic > Freshwater > Lake > Sediment | place: USA: Wyoming | collected... | reverse complement strand
AGCAGCGTAATCCTGGCACCGCCGATCATGGTTGCAGCCCTCCCTCGGATATTCGCGTGCTCACCGGAAAAAAGAAAAGGCCCGCAGCCCGAGAGGGCATGCGGACCAATAATACTGGCACCGCTCCCCCCACACGAGAATAGGCCGGGCCATGACCGATGACCCGCTCTCGTGTGAGCGACCCATATTCCTGGCAGCCATTTCCCACGCTGGACCCTCCGCGGGATCACCGTGAGGACTCAAACCCTGGAGCCAAACCTTACGGCTGCAAACTCAGGCAGGCCAGGCGCGCAGCGCTGAAGCTGAACCAACCTCCAAGCCGCGCCCAACCCGCCCACAACACGCTCGAATGTTACAGCGGTCGGCCCGGACCTGTCAAGCCCTTCTTGTCCTGAGTCTTGGGAAAAGCCAGGTTGATTCTTACCCCCTGGGGGAGGCGCAAGAGTGGAGGCGCAAGAGTTGTATCGCCCGGCGCGGGGCGGGGGGCTATAGCGGCTGGCTGAACTTGAGGGCGCGACCGTGATGCGCCAGTGCCTTGCGGCCGGCGGCACAGATTCTTCGCGCCAGGTCCGAAATGCGCCACTGCTCCAGCCCGCGAGCGAAGCAGCGAAACTCGTCGTCCACGGGGTCTGTCCACTTGGCGGGAATGGCGCGGGCACCGTGGATGCACCCGAGCAGCGCGCCGACGCTGGCTGTATTGCAGTCGGTGTCACTGCCGCAAGCGGCGGCGATGCAGATGCTCTTCTCGAAATCGCCTCCGCCGTACAGCAGTGCGAGCGCCACGATGCCCGCCTCGGCGTAAACCGGGTTGCAGATATTGGGATATTTCGCCAGCAGCACCCGGCGCGTGTCCCGCCAATCCGGGTACCGGTCGTGCCACCTGATAACCTCGCCGATGACGCCAGCATACTTCGAATCACGCGGGAGGTGGCGCAGCCCCAACTCCAGCAGTTTCCGCACGTCCTTCTGGTAGAATGCGCCGCTCATCATCACCGCAATGAACTGCTCGCCGTAAACCCCGTTGCGGCAGTGGGCGACGACGCCGTCTCTGCGCGCATACTCGGCCGCAAGCTGGGGCCGCCCGGGACTTATGAGCCCCCAGATTTCGCCCTTCATCTGGCCGCCGATCGCCTCCCCGATAGGATGCTCGCCCGAAGCAGGCGGCCAGATGCCCTTGCGCATGCGCTCCAGCGCGAGGCCCTCTGCCAGGGAGGTGGAGATATCCGGGAGATGCTCACACCACTCGGCGGCGATTTGTCTCGTCGAGAGATCCGGCCCATAGGCTTCCAGAGCATGAAGGCCGACCACCTGGTACGTCGTGTCGTCGTCGGGCCCGAATCCCTTGCGTTTATCGCGCGAGCGATAATCGAAGGCGACACCGACGCGGTTATCGCCAGAAAGCCATCTCGCCTGAAAAGCCAATGTAATGATGTCGTGCGGTTTAAGTGCAAGCCTGCGCGCTTGCTCCGGCTTAAGCCTGACCCACGCGCGCTTGCCATCATAATCGAACCTGGCGGTGCGCGGCCCGCACCAGGCGCAGCCTTCGCCTGGTTGCCAGTCATCGGCGCCAAAACGCAGATCGGCTTTGGGCCCAAGAATCCGCATATCACGGATCTCCCAACTGGCGACCGCGGTGGCGCATTCATGGCTGATGCCAATGATCGGGAGCGCATAGGATGCGGCCGGATCGAACCGGGGCACGCTAACCCGCAGCGACGACTTATGCCAGAGCTGGTCGCGCGGAACCTCGATTATATCGAGGCAACCGGACCAGCCCTTCCACGTATCGGTGAAATAGCCCACGTAGCCAGTGATATCCGGGTATTGCTTTTCAATGTCCGGGTATCGCCAGCCCTCGAGCGGCATGCCGAGCGCGCCGCCGATGCATTTGCCGAGCCATGCGCCATATACCTTGTCATAGTAAACGGCGTCGGACAGGCCTTTAGGAGGCGCCGGCGAACAGCAGGTTCCGGCAACTACCACTACAGCCACAAATGTGATCGCGAGCACATGCGCCCTATCAGGCATCGCCGGACCCTTTCCAATGGTCATGCTCGGTCGGCGGCCAGTTGTCGGGGAGCGCTGCGTGGGCTTCTCTCGAAGGCGACCTATACCCTGACCCCGATGGGATAGGTAGCTGTGGGCCGTCGCGCATGGGAGCTAGTGCCGCGTCAAGGTTATTGTGACGACATGCCATGGTAGGGGCGTGATTCATCACGCCCGTTCCCAGGGGGCGCAATGAATTGCGCCCCTACACCGGAAATACGCATCAATATATGATCGACGCAGCACTAGCGCTTGCCTGCGGACGCTCATTCCGACCCTCCTCAAGTCGCGGCTTCGGTCAGCCCCAACAGTCTCTGCGCGTTGATGCGCGCGATCTTGTCATAGCCGACCTGCGAGATCTTCCCCGTATCCCGCGCCTGGTTGAACCAGGGAACGATGGGCACCTCCTGGTTGACGTGGCAGATGTCAGTGCCAAAGAGCAGCTTGTCCTGAAATTGCTCCAGGAAACGGTATCCGAATTCCAGATCCCTGCTGATAGCGTTGAAGCCGCTGCCAGCCGACAGATCGCCGTAGAGGTTCGGGTATTTCTCCAGCAGCTCGGGGACGCGGCCCGGGCCGGCCACCGGGCCCTCGGGGTAGCCGCCGCGAGTGGCCTCCTCCACGTTGGAGGCGATCTCGGCCCAGAAGGCCATAGCATGCCCGATGAAGATCGTCTCCGGGCACTCGCGCAGCGTTTTCTCCAGACGGGGCAGACCCATCTCGTCGGCGACGCCGTAGAGGCCATAGCCTACGCGCACCGCCAGGTGGAAAATAAGGGGGAAGCCGACGCGGCCGCAGTGGCGGTACAGATTGAGGCACATGGGATCGTCGAAAGGGAGGTTGGCGGTCACTTCGCCCAGGCCCTTGCAGCCAGCCTCGCGCCACTCATCGAAGATCCAGGAGAAGTCGGTCTCGGGGGAGTGGCCGGCCCGGGGATCCATATTGCAGAACGGGATGATGCGGTCGGGATGGCGGTGGTAGACCCCGAGGGCGTCATCGGTGGAAAAGGGGAGCATGAAGCATTCGGGGGTCATGCCCAGGGGCAGGATCACCGCCTTGTCAATGCCGAGCTCGTCCATGCGCCGGAGCAGCCCTTCCTCCGTCATCTCCGGCTCTTTGGGATTGCCCCATCTGCCGAGATGGGTGTGGATATCAATCATCGCCTGTCACCTCTTTCGTGAGCGGCGGCTGTGGGCGCCGGCGAGAAGCTCCCACCTGCGTTGCCTCTCATTTTGACTTCGACAATTCGGGCCTGGAGTTCCTGCCCATGGGGGATGGAAGCGGGGCCGCCGGCGGCCCGCGGATGGGTGCGTTCCAGCGATAGGAAAGACCAAGTCCGCCTTCTGCCCTCCGTCGTCGCACGCATGGCGGGCGACGATCTGGCGGAATCCCGGCCGCCGCGGCAGGGCGCAGCGCGGCGCCCAGCGAAGTGGCGCCATGATCCTGTTCCACGCGATCGCGCCCAATCAAGCCAATGGAAGCGAGTCAGATGATGGATGATCGAGTCATCTCGTCATGCGCGGCGGGCGCGATTTGCCTGCTCATGTATGTCAGCGGCGGCGCAGCAGCCTCCGGCCCCGCGATCACCGTCATCACCGTGGAGCCGAAACGCGTCACTCGCGATGAAAAGGTCGAGATCACGTTCACCCTATCGCGCGCCTACGAGAATCCGTTCGATCCTGAGCAGATTGATATCACCGCGGAGATTCGCGCGCCCTCCGGCCGACGAATCGCGGTTCCCGCCTTCCCCTACCAGGCCTACCGAATGGTGCGTCAAGGTGATCGCGAGAGCCTCGAACCCGTCGGCGACCCGGTCTGGAAAGTGCGACTGGCGCCGACCGAGGTCGGGCGTCACCAACTGCGGCTGCAAGCGCGCGACGGACAGGGACGATCCGAGTCGAAGGAACTCACATTCGAGGCGCTGGCCAGTCGCGGCGACGGCTTCATCCGCCGCGGCGCAAAAGCGCCGCGCCACTTCCAGTTCGACTCCGGCAAGCCGTACTTCGCCATCGGCGAGAACGTGTGTTGGCCGGGGCGAGCTGCTCCCCTGCGCGATTACGAGACGTGGTTCGATCATCTCGGCAAGGCGGGCTGCAACTACGCCCGCCTGTGGCTGGCGGGGCCGTTTATCGCGACGGCGCCAATCCATTCGACCGACGACCCCAAGGAGGTCGGCCCCGGCCGCTACAGCCAGCGCAGCTCGTGGCGCCTGGATCAAGTGATCAAGCTGGCCGAACGGCGCGGCATCTATGTCATGCTGTGCCTCGATTCCTTCAATTCCCTGCGCACCAGCGAACCGTACCCGGCGTTCGACCAGTACCCGCTGAACGCAAAGTTCGGCGGGCCGCTGCGCTCGCCCGACGAGTTCTTCACCAGTGCCGAGGCGCGCAAGCTGTTTCAGCAGCGCCTGCGCTACTACGTGGCGCGGTGGGGCTATTCCACCCACGTGTTCGCCTGGGAATTCTGGAACGAGGTGGACATCGTCGAGCATTACGACTCCGCGCAAGTGGCGCTCTGGCATCGCGACATGGCGCGTTACCTGCGGCGGCTTGATCCCTGGCAGCATCTCATCACCACCAGTTTCGCGCGCAGCGATGGCGACCCGACGGTTGACGGCCTGGCGGAGATGGATTTCGTGCAAACGCATTCGTACGGGGAGCGCGACATCGCCGGGGCGCTGCTCTCGTGGTCACGCGTCAAGGCCGCCCGCTATGACAAGCCCCACCTGGTGGGCGAGTTCGGCGCCGACGCCTTGGGTCAGAACGATCTGAAGGACGAGCAAGCGGTTCACTTGCACAACGGGATATGGGCCACCGCACTCGCGGGCGACGCGGGCACGGCGATGACCTGGTGGTGGGATTCCTACGTTGAGCCGCGGAACCTCTATCATCACTTTGCGGCGCTGGCGCGGTTCCTGCGCGGCACCGATTGGATCAAGGGGCGATATGCCCCGGCGCAGGTCGAGGGCACGGCTTTCCCTGCGGGAGCGCCTGTGCCTCCCACCGATGTCACCGTGGAGCCGAAAGCGGCGTCCTGGGAGAAAAGCCCGGCCAATCAGCCGCGCGAGTACCGGGTCGGCCGCGACGGGGTGATCAGCGACGCGGAGCAACTGAGCCGCGTGCTTCATGGGGTCGTGAACCATCCGCAGGAACATAATCCACCGACGTTCGTGGTGGACTATCCCGCGGCCGGGGCATTCGAGGTTGCGATTGACGGCGTTTCCGGTTGGGGCGGCGCCAACCTGCGCATCCGGCTCGATGGCGAGCAGAGACTCTCAGCCGACTTTCCCGACAATGCGCCCGATGACCACGAGACGATGCGCCAGTACGACCGCGTCTATCGAATCGAGGTGCCCGCCGGCCCGCACCGTATTACCGTCGAGAACCAAGGAAAGGATTGGGCGTTCATCTCCTATCGCTTCGTTGGCTACGTCACCGCCCCCGATGTGCGGGTCATAGGGCTGGCCAGCGCAGACTCGGCGCTGCTGTGGATACAGAACAAGGCCCACACCTGGTGGAATGTGCTGCACGGGGCCAACGTTGAAGCGGTCCCGCCCTTCGCGCTCACCATCGGCGGCATGCGTGACGGAGAGTACGCAGTGCAATGGTGGGACCCCTACGCCGGCGTGCCGATCATGACCACTCGCGGGACCGCTCGCGGCGGGCGGCTTGTCGTGAACGCCCCCGAGATCGCGCGGGACCTTGCCTGCAAGATCCTGCGTCACTAGGGCTCCCAAACTTGGCCCATTGCTCACGGAGGTGCAGTAGATGTTCCCCCGAATCACCTTACTCGCCGCGGGGATTGCGCTCACCGCCAGTTTACACGTGGCTTACTCCCAGGAGCAGACCATGGACTTCGGAGCGCCCGGCCCGCAGTGGCTGATCGAAAGCGAAACCTGCCTCGAGGCGGCCAGCGACTGGAGCCTATATGAGACCAGCAAAGTTGCGTTCGCAACGCATGTGCCCATCAGCCGGGAGCTGTTCGCGGCGTGCAACGCGCGCGGCATTCGCCCCATACCCTATGTCACCTTCTACCAGCAGCCCGCCAATATCCCCTACCAGGACATAGACCTGCGCCGGCACCCGGAATGGATCGAGATTGACGAGCAGGGGCGCAAGCAGCGCACGGGCTTCTGGGAATCGGAAGATGCCAAGAACATGTACACCACCTGCCCCAACGTGCCGGGCTACGTCGCTGCACTGGAGGGGTGGGTGCGTAAGCTGATGGACCTGGGCGCGGGAGGCATCTTCATAGACAACCTCGGGCGCCGCGCCCCGTGCTACGGCGACAAGTTCGGCATCCACGAGCACATGTACCCCGAGCAGAACCTGGCTTTTGCCAAACTGCTGGAGCGCATTCGCTCGGTGGTGAAGAGCTACGGCGAGGACAAGGCGGTGCTGGTGAACTCCGCCAACCCACCCACGCTGCCCGCGGAGTTCTGGCCGCACATAGACTGCGAGATGGCGGAATCGTACATCTGCACCTGGGCGTCAAAGGATCGCTGGTTCGATTGGCATGACCATTGGCTTGCGATGGGGCAGGCGATGCAGCCGCACCTGGCGGCGGGCAAGTCCGTCGTCGCCCTCAGCTACCTTGGCCACACGCCATGCGGGGTCAAGGAGGATGCGTATTTCTGCTACGCCTCGGCGCGGCTGAGTGGCTTCATCTGGGCGGCGGGCGGCGACATCCTCAACGACAACCCGGCGCGCAAGCTGTGCGAGATTCGCCTGGGCAAGGCGCAAGCGCCCGCGCGGCAGTCTGGCGAGGTTTACTATCGGCTGTTTGAGCGCGGCATGGTCGCAGTGAATCCTTCAGCCCAGGCGCAGACCGCGGCCATCGGCGAGATCCCGACGGCGCGCTTATTCGACCTGTTCGAGGAAAAGTTGCTGCCCCCGGACCCGGCCGCGCCCAAGGTCACCATCCCAGCGAAGTCGGGCCGCGTGTTCCTGTTCGCCCCGCTGTGGGCGTCGGAGGTCAAGCCCCTGGTGGGGCTCACCATCCAGACCGAGCCGGCGCTGGGCGAGGCCTGTTTCCGCGTGGATGGGTTCGACTATTTCACGCACAGTGGTCGCTGGACCACGGAATACGTGCTGGGGCCGGAGTTTGGGAAGTTCACGGTTTCTTTCACCGAGCCGGGCGCGCACACGGTGGAAGTGGTGGACGTGGTGCCGCGCGACCTGCAGACGCCTGCCGGGTACGGCCGCGGCGAGCGCCTGGGCCAGTTCATGGACCCGGCGCAGCCCACGAAGCCGAGCCGCGGCGCGAAGTACCGTTTCCGCACGTGGGTAGGAGCCGGCATCGAAACGTCGGACAAGACCACCATCGAGGTACGCATCGAGTCAGACACCACGCTCACGGCCCGCTTCGATCGCGAAGCGGGCAAGCAATAAACGATTCGATGAGGAGGCACGCAATGCTGCGACACGAGCGGGTCGCAATTGTAGTGGCGGCGACGATGGGGCTAATTCTAGCGACGGGAGGTCAAACCAAGGCAGGGCAGAGCGATTTCAGCGTCTGGCCGGCTGACGGGTTAACCAAGATTTTTCGCGGCACTCCGCCGCCCAAGCCACTGCCGCGTGCGGTGCGCATCTACGCCGCACGCAACGAGTACGAATCAGCGCAGGTGGTGATACGGGCCGACTCGCGGCCGCTGGAGAACGTCATGGTTACGGCAAGCGACCTTATCGGTCCCGGCGGCGCAAGGATCGGCGCAGACTGCATCCGCCTTTATCGCGTGGCCTACATTCACCTGCCGGCGCTCAACGCCGATTATCCTGATCCCCTGCCGCCACTCACACCCTTCCGCGTCGAGGCGGAGACGAACCAGCCGGTGTGGCTGACCGTCTATATCCCAAGGGACACGCCTGCGGGCGAATATCGCGGCATGGTCACGGTTTCGGCGGCCGGCGCAGAGGGAAGCCGCCTGCCGCTGGTACTGAGGGTGTGGGACTTTACTTTGCCCGATACCCCCGCCAGCCGCACCGCTTTCGGCCTCAGCGGCGGTTATGTTGCCGCCGCGCACGGCCTGGACACCAAGAGCCGCGCTTATCGCGAACTGCTGGCGCGTTATTACCTGGCGCTGCTGGAACATCGCATCTCGGCCTACGACCCGCCGGTGCCGCTCGATTCCCCCGAGGTTGGCGATTACCTCAATGACAGCCGCGTGACAGGGTTCATCATCCCCTATTCCGATGACGCGGCCCGCATGGCAGCGGATGTCGAGCGCTGCCGCAAGAACGGATGGCTCGGCAAGGCCGTCTTCTACCCTCTCGACGAGCCGTACACCGCCGAAAGTTACGCCCTGCTCAAGGAGCGCGCCGACCGCATCCACGGCATTGATCGGTCGCTGAAAGTGGTCTCCCCTTACTTTCGTGGGCCCGATTTCCCCACCGACAAGGCCATCTACGAGTTGCTCGACGGTCACCTGGACATCTGGTGTCCCAACCTGGCGGTCTATGAAGAGCAGAAGATGCACGCCAAGCAGGCTAAAGGCGAGGAGGTCTGGTGGTATGTGTGCTGCGGCCCGGGGGCCCCTTACCCCAACTTCTTCGTGAATTACCAGGGGATTGATCATCGCATCCTGATGTGGATGCAGAAGCTCTACGATGTCCAAGGGCTGCTCTACTGGAGCACGACCTACTGGAATCCCGCGAGCACGAAAGACGTGTGGGAGGATGTCGCCACCGTCAAGGACATCAATCCGCAACTCTACGGCGACGGGTCGCTGTTCTACCCCGGCTCCAAGGTGGGGCTTGCGCAGCCAGTGGGCTCAATCCGGCTGGAGTGCATCCGCGACGGGCTCGAGGATTTCGATTATCTGACCCTGCTGGAGCGCAAGGTGGGGATTGCGAGAACCAAGGAGCTGATCGGGCGCCTGGTGCGCAGCCGCACGCGATATGAAAAGAGCCCGCGGCGACTGCTGCTGGTGAGGCGCGAGATGGCGAGGCAACTCGAAGGGCGGTGAAGATTGTGAACCTCGGGCCGTCAATCACATGACGTGCGTCGTCACCCCGAGCGCAGCGAAGGGTCTTAAGCATGATCTTCCTCGTGTCCAGGGCGAGATTCCCGCCGCCGGCGGGCAGACTGCGCGTCGCTGCTCGCTGGTCACAATGACACACGGCAAACGCCGGTCGCCAAAGCCATGGCAATGACCGATAACCGGCTCGATTTCCGTCTGCGTCACGCGGTCGGGCAAGGAGTGAACTTTTGCTTCTACCTGCTCGGCAAGGCGCAATTACGGCTGCCCGCCCTGGCGCGCCCGGCGCTGTGGCCCGGGCCGGATTGCGATCCATTCGCCGATTTCGCGCGGCGTTTCGAGATCGCAGACGCGCAAGCGCTCGATGCGCGCCAGGTTGACCCGCTGTGGCGGTCGTGGCTGCAACGCGTCGTCGAGATATGCCCCGAGGTCGCGGCCGATGCACTTTCCGCGATGCCCGATTTGCCGGCGCGGCCCCAGGTGCGCACTGCTCTTCAGCGCTTCGGGCGCGTTCATCTCAACGATTTTCTGGAGCGCTGGCCGGGCATTGCGCTCGAGATGGAGGGGCGCTTGAGCAAGGCAGTGCGCGCCTTCGATGCTTCGCGCATCCTCGCCCGCCACCAGGAGACCATGGGCGTCGAATACCGGCCCGGCCGCGGTGTTTTCCAGTACCACCTGCTGCGGATATTCTCGGTGAGTCGCTTTGGGATGTCCTTTGTGCTGGGCGCGGCCTACCTGGAGCGCCCCGACCGGCTCGCCGCCGCCATCGCCCACGAGACCCTGCACGCGCTGGTGGGACAGACGGATATCTGGGCGCGCGAGGAGATCGGCCCGCTGCTGGAGCGGCTGCGGCCTACCCTGACCGGCACCTATCTGCGACCGGCCGACACCGTAGAGCAAGCGCTATGCACCCTCATTGGCGTCCTGGAGCACGAAGGGGAAGCCGCGCCCTTGGAGCGCATCGAGGGGCGACTGCCGCATCCCGCGCTGCGGCTGATCGCGCGCGCTCTCTACGAGAACCGACGCATGCGGTATTCCCAGGGTTTTCCTCAATGGATCGCGGCGGCGTTGCAGCAGGCGGGCCGTTCGCGCGGAAGCCGTTAGCCCGCGCCCCTCCGTTGCGAAGGGACCTGGGTGTGAATTCGATGCCCGAAGAAGGCCGATCGGCGCGCTATCTGCGGACGGCGGAGTATCTTGGGCTGCACCGTGACCTTGCGGTGCTCCTGGTCGCAATTCTGCTCCTCGGCGCGGGGGAGGAACTTTGGTCGCGCTTCCTGCCAAAGTATCTCGAGGCGCTGGGGGCGAGCGCCCTAATCATCGGCTTATTCGGAACCCTCAAGGACTTGCTCGATGCGCTGTACCAGTACCCGGGTGGAATGATCAGCGACCGGGTCGGCAACCGCGGCGCGCTGGTCGTCTTCAGCCTGCTGGCGGCGCTGGGTTATGCGATCTACGTCGTGTTCCCGAGCTGGCAGGGCATCTTCGTGGGGACGGTCTTCGTAGCAGCGTGGTCGAGCCTTTCCTTGCCCGCAACATTCTCAATCATCGGCGGCTCTCTTCCAGCGACCAAGCGCGCGATGGGTTTCGCCGTCCAGTCCATCATCCGCCGGGTGCCGATTATTATCGGGCCCCCGCTGGGCGGGGCGCTCATCGCGGCCCTCGGAGTGCGCCACGGGGTGCGAGTCGGAATCGTCGTCAGCATCGTGATGGCGCTCGGTTCCATCTTCTTCCAGCGAAGGTATTACTCCAAATCCGCTGATGCCCAGCGCGACGCCACGGAACAGAAACCCAACCCGATGGCGTTGGTTCGCGAGCTCCATCCGGGGTTGAAGCGACTGCTGTGGGCGGACATCCTTGCCCGGCTCGCCGAAGGCATCCCGAAACAGTTCATCGTGCTCTACGCCCTCAATCTACTGAAAGCGACTGCGCCACAGTTTGGCGCGTTGACCGCGCTTTCGATGGCGGTCTCGATTGCAGTTTACGTCCCGCTCGCCCGGCTGGCGGATCGCTCGTCGAACCGCGACCCTTATATCGCGCTGACGTTTCTATTCTTTGCCCTTTCCCCGCTTTTTGTCGTGCTCTCGCAAAATGTGCTAATGCTCGGCGCTGCATTCGTCGTCATGGGGCTGCGGGAAATCGCCGAGCCCGCGCGCAAAGCGATGATCGTTGACCTGGCAAACGAGCGGCGCCGGGCGACCGATGTCGGCGTCTATTATGCGCTCAGGCAGTTTTCGGTGCTGCCGGCGAGCCTGATCGGCGGCCTGCTATGGGGTGTGTCGCCGCAAACCCCGTTTTGGGTAGCGTTCGCCGTGGGCATCGCCGGCGCCCTTGCTTTCGCCCTGTCATCCGGGCGGACGAAATCGCACCGAGGATAGAAATCGAAGTCTTGCGGAGGCGATACCATGAAGTGGGTCACTAGGGAAAGAGTCAAGGTTGATCGGGTGGCTTGCCCGTGGCTGATCCGGAAGTTCGTGGATCAAGCGGCTGAGTTCGTCTTCGTGCCCCGCCAGCAAGTGATGGAGGTCGCGGTGCGCGAGGGCGCGATTCCCTTCGATGTCGAGGGCGCGGAACTGGGCCACTGCGACGACCGATGCAGCTTCGAGGCCGTGGTCGCGAAGTTCGGCATCACGGACCCGGCGATCCTCATGCTGGCCGAGATTGTGAATGGCGCGGACGTTTCACCCGAGATCTACAAACGCCCGGAAGCTCCCGGTCTGGCGGCTATCGCGGAGGGTTTCCGACACCTCGGCTTCAAGGACGACCATGAAATCCTGGAGCGCGAGTTCATCGTTTACGACGCGCTTTATGCGTATTGCCAGCGGGAAGTTACGGAAGGGCGGGCCTAGTCAAGCGCCGGTGTGCGCTTGGCGTGGGCGCCGGTGACCACACCCTCCACCGCGTCCGCGATTTCCTGCGAGGCGATCTGCCGCATACACGCACCCTGGTTCAGGCTCAGGCCGTCGCGGCAGCGCTGTGCCGGTCCTTACCAGTCGCGGTGTCGCCCTGGCGCCGCCCCCGGGGAAGCTAACGACCATCTACGTGGAGGACATGGGTCTTCCGCTTGAGCGTCGCTAGTGTCACGTACGCGACCAGGCCGAGGAAGAAGAGAATCTGCGTCCCCGTACTGAAATCCCACTCATGCTCCGCAAAGCCGTCGCCCAGGACCTCGACCAGGATGAACGACGCCGCGACCAGGCATGCTCCGGAGAACTCCCGCCGCACCATCGTCTTCCACGAGATCGGCAGCGACGAGGGCCGCCACTGACGAAAGCGCGGGAAGAATGCCGGTGTCCTGGCGGCCCACTCGCGAAAACCCTCCCCGAAGCGCTGAGTAAGGAACTCCTCTTCGGCGAGCATGATGCGCTCGTAGTACAGCCAGAACGCCAGGCAGCTGATGATCGCGAACCACCACACCTCGATAAACAGCACGACCCCCAGCATGCACAGGAAGTTGCCGAGGTAGAGCGGATGCCGCACCACTGAGTACATCCCGGTGGTGTTGAGGGTCGCGGCCTCTTGCTCCCTGGTACTGCGCTGCGAGGTGCCAGCCGGGACGAACCCGGCGACCAAGCAGCGGATCGCGATCCCTGCAAGGGCGATGCCGACGCACAGCAGCTTCCAGCAGTCATCAATCCGATGGCCGGCGACTCGCTCCAGTATGTCGGCATGTCCCAGCGCCGCCAGCAGCACCGGCAGGAGAAGAAACGGCGCGTAGGAGCGCCGGCCGAAGAGTGAGTTGCCCTGTCGCACCAGTTCATCGCGCAGCGTCGGCATCGCTTGCTCCCTCGGGCGGCGGATCGCCGTCCCGCACACACGGGTGGCCGGACCGCGCTCCCGCCCCTATCCTTGCGCGGGGGGCTCCTCCCCCGCCAGCTTGAGCAACTTCGCCCACTTCAAGTCCACGTGCTCCTGGATCTCCGTGAGGATGTGCTCGTTGCCCTTCTGGAACAGGTGCCGATAGCGCGTCTGCTGACGCAGGAAGTCCACCACCGGCTTTTTCTCTTTCGGCTTGTATGTGATCTTGTACTCGCCGTTGACGACCTCGAACAGCGGCCAGAAGCAGGTGTCCACCGCATCGCGGCTGATGGCGATGGTATCCTGCGTTGGAAATCCCCAGCCCAGGGGACAAGGCGCCAGGACGTTGATGAACGTCGGGCCGTCGGTGTCCAGCGCCTTCTCGACCTTGCGCGTGAGATCGGTCCACATCGCCGGCGTGCCCTGGGCGACGTAAGGGATCTCGTGAGCGACCATGATCGCGGTCAGATCCTTGCGCGCCTCGCGCTTGCCGGGGGTTACTTTGCCGGCGGGGCTAGTCGTGGTATGGGCCCACAGCGGCGTGGCGCTCGAGCGCTGGATGCCGGTGTTCATGTACGCCTGGTTGTCATAGCAGACGTAAAGCATCCGGTGCCCACGCTCCATGGCGCCCGACAGCGATTGAAAGCCGATGTCATAGGTGCCGCCGTCGCCGCCCATGGCGATGAAACGGAACTCCTGGTTGAGGCGCCCGCGCCTGGTCAAGGCGCGGTATGCCGATTCGACGCCAGACATGGTAGCGGCGGAGTTCTCGAAGGCGCTGTGGATGTAAGAGCATTTCCACGCGGTGAAGGGGAAGATGGTGGACACCACCTCCATGCATCCGGTGGAGATGCTGGCGACGACGGGAAGATCCGGGGTCTCGAGCAGCAGCCGCAACGTTATCGCGGCGCCGCAGCCGGCGCACGCGCGGTGGCCGCCGGTAAAAACGGTTGGTCGTGATGTCAATTCCTTAACACTGGGCATGCAATTCCTCCCGAGAATCCGTATCGGGTATCATCCGCAGGTCAGCGACACTCTGCGTCCTCCGCGTCCTCTGCGGTTCAAGTTGTCTCACTCACTCCCGCACGCCGATGTAGCGGCAGCGCTGATCCCTGCGGCCGGCCTTCACATCATCCTTCAGCTCGTGGAAAACTCCCTCGATGTCCTCGGTGCGGATGTCGCGCCCACCGAGGCCATAGACGTAGCCGGTAATCAGAGGCCGGGGATCGAGGTCGTAGAGCGCAGAGCGGATCTCGCCGTACACCGGTCCGCTCAATCCTGCCATGCCCTCGGCGCGGTCGAGCACGGCGATGCCGCGCAGATGCGCAAGCGCGTCAATCAGCTCCTCCGCCGGGAACGGCCGGAACACGCGCAGCTTGAGCATGCCCACCGCCTCGCCCCGCGAGCGCAGGTCGTCCACCACCACGCGCACGGTGCCCGCGGTCGAGCCGAGCGCCGCGATCGCCCACTCGGCGTCATCGAGGCGATATGGATCGAGAAAGCCGTAACGCGCGCCGAAGCGGTCGGCGAAGGCGTCGAAGACCTCCTGCATATGCGGCTTGCAGGTGCGCATCGCCTCCGCCTGCGAACGCTTGTGCTCGAAGTAATAGTCGAACATGTCAATCGCGCCCATGGTGATGGGCTGCTGGGCATTGAGCAAGGTGTATTCGGGCTGGTAGGCGCCCACGAAGTCGCGCACCTCCTCGTCGGGGTAGATGTTGACGCCCATCATGGCGTGGCTCAGGATGAACCCGTCGAGGCACACCATGGTCGGCTGCAAGATCTGCGGATGCTCCGCGATGCGCACCGCCTGGATCAGCGAGTCATAGACCTCCTGCGAGTCCTCGCAGTAGATCTGGATCCAGCCGCTGTCACGCGCGCCCATGCTGTCGGAGTGATCGCAGTGGATGTTGAGGGGTGCGGACAACGTGCGATTGACCATGGGCATGACGATAGGCAGGCGCAGGCCCGAGGCGATGTAGAGCATCTCCCACATCAGCGCCAGGCCCTGGCTGGAGGTCGCGGTCATCGCGCGCGCCCCCGCCGCCTGCGCCCCGATGCAGGCGCTCATCGCCGAATGCTCGCTCTCCACCGCCACCATCTCGGTATCCACGATGCCGTCGGCGACGAACCCCGAGTAAAGCTGCACGATCTCCGTCTGCGGGGTGATTGGATAGGCGGCGACGACATCAGGATTGATCTGGCGCAACGCCTCCGCCGCCGCCTCATTGCCCGTCAGCGCTCTCAGCGTTTTCTCCATCGCATTCTCCTATTTCACCCCATTGGTGGGGAGCCGATCAACTTGTCTCTCCACTTCAGGACACTGAGGGCGGTGAACGGCTCACCTTCGAATACGACCTGCTTCACCGCCTTCTTCCGGCCCTCGCTCTTCCGCTTCAGATAATCGCTCACATCCATCCAGCGAATTGTGCCGTCCGAGGTGCGAATCACCAGCATCACCGGATACGCCTGCTGCTGCCAGTAGTCGGCGTGGCGCGGGTTCCTGATCGTGAAGATCTCCGCCCCGTCTTCCTTCCGCTCGTGGAGATACGAATCCCCGGACTTGAGCTGGAGATACAGCCGCTTCCCGCTGGCCTTGCCTTCATAGTCCTTGAACTCGATCTCCCCGTCAATGCCATGATCGGAATTCGTGTATTGCCGGTAAATCTGGCCTGCCTCCCCGGCAATTACGTAGGCATGACCCATCAGAATCAGTTCCCGGCTCTCGTTATCAATCGCCGCTTTCGCTTGCTCCTCCAGCTCGCGGACGCGGCGTTGGAACTCCTCCGAGGCGAACTTCTCCTCGATCAAGTCCCATAACTCAACCCGCCGTTCACACGCCACGCACAAGATGTCTTTGAGCCCCTTCTCCAGCCGCGCCTCGATGGCCCTGCGTCCCTCCACCGGCACCCCGCAATGCGGGCAGACGTAATGACGCAGGCGGACGACATCTTGCGCCTTCAGCTTGAGATGCTCGTGCACGTAGCGGATGAACATGACCTGGACATCGTTCGAAATGCCTGGCTCGAAATAGACTTCCAGTTCCGCCGCGCCCTCCGCCTTCTTGGTCATCTTCAACCCCAGCCGCTTTCCGGCTGGAGTCTTGTAGTCCGCGGCGAAACGCCAGAGCCGGTCTCGCTCGAAGGCGGCCGTGTGATGGAGCCGGACAACGAGCGTGGCGTATATCTCGTCCAGCGCCCCGTTGAATTGGTAGGTCACCAAGACCAACGGATGCCCCTTCAGCTCCGGGCGCTCGCGTTTGAAATAACTGGGGAAGATGAGCAGCGTGCCTTTGTCCGTGTGCTCCCGCAGACACAGCCCGTGGTCCACGAACGTCTGGTGCATCGCTCGCAGCACGATCTGCTCCTCGTCGTGCGGCAGCCGCTTCATGTCCTGGTAATCCAGCTTCCCGGCCAGCACCTCCTCTTCAGCGATGCATCCGATCTCTTCCGTGTGGGCGCGCACCGAGCGGATGACGGCGGCGGCGTAGGCATTGACGCGCTCCGGCTGGAGCAGGACAAAATCGCCGAACTCCAGTTGCCAGACGACCCCCGGACCGGCCAGCAAGCCAACAACGGCGCGCAACTGCTCCACCGTGAAGCTCTCTTCCGGCAACCGCATCTCGAGCTGCTGCTTCAGCTCGACCGTGCGCATCAGCACCTTGCCTTCATCCTTGAGCTTGACGATCTCTTCCTTCAGCAGCTTGAAGATGCGCGGCGACGCGGTCCAGTGAATGTCCGCCCACGGAATCTGGCTGATGATCGCGTCGCGCAGCTCGTCGCAACCGGTGCTTTGTAATGCGCTGGTTTCGATATAATCGGCGAAACCCCGTTCCTGTTGAAAGGTCTCGACGCTGCCGCGGCTGACCATTAAGCCGCCGCGATCACACCGCCCGGCGGCCAGGAGCTTCTTGAACGGCCGCCGCGCGGCGCGCTGCAAGTCACGATCCCACTGGCCGAGCCCCTCGAACGGGTTCTCGCTTTGCGGGTTGAAGACCAGCACCGCCAGCGCGGCCTCATCCATGTAAAGCTGATGGACCAGGCGATAATCGGCCTGCCCGGCGAAGTCCCAGAGCCATATCTCCCGCTCGATCCCGGCTTGCCCGGCAGCGTGCGGCAGCTTCAACTGTGTCGCCCAGTCGGGACGCTTCGCCTCCGCACCATCGGTTGAAATGGTTGCCGGCTCGAACCTGTTTTCGGTAAGCCGGATTGACAGAGCCGTCTTGCCCACCCCGCTTTCGCCGACGAGCAGCACCTTGGCATTGGTGTAGCGCGTGGCTTCTTCTGCTACGGCGGGAGCGAAGGTGATCGGCGGGAGGTCCCAGACCCGCACGGTATCGTCATAGGAGCCGGAGACGGCGCGTCGCCCATCGGCGGTGATCGCTACTCCCCAGACAATGCCGGTATGTCCCTCCAGCGTGGCGATGAGTCTGCCTGCCTCCAGGTCCCAGACCCGCACAGTCTTGTCGTCCGCACATGAGACGGCCCGTCGCCCGTCGGCGGTGATCGCCACGCCCCAGACGGCGTCGGTATGCCCCTCAAGCGTGGCGATCCATCTGCCTGCCTCCAGGTCCCAGGCCCGCACGGTATTGTCAAAGGAACCAGAGACACCCCGTCGCCCGTCGGCGGTGATCGCCACAGACAATACAAGAAGGGCGTGCCGCGTGAGCGTGGCGATGAGTCTGCCTGCCTCCAGGTCCCAGACCCGCACGGTTCGGTCGTCCGAGCCGGAGACAGCCCGTCGCCCGTCGGCAGAGATCGCTACTCCGTTGACCTCGTCGGTGTGTCCCTCAAGCGTGGCGATGCATTTGCCTGCCTCCAGGTCCCAGACCCGCAGGGTGTTGTCATAGGAGCCAGAGACGGCCCGTCGCCCGTCGGCGGTGATCGCTACCCCCAAAACAGTCTGGGTGTGTCCCTCAAGCGTGGCGATGCATCTGCCTGCCTCCAGGTCCCAGACCCGCACGGTATTGTCTTTGGAGCCAGAGACGGCTCGTCGCCCGTCGGCGCTGATCGCCACTCCGTTGACCTCGTGGGTGTGTCCCTCAAGCGTGGCGATGCATTTGCCTGCCTCCAGGTCCCAGACCCGCAGGGTCTTGTCATAGGAGCCGGAGACGGCCCGTCGCCCGTCGGCGGTGATCGCCACCCCCCGCACGAACTCGGTATGCCCTCGAAGCACAGCCACCGGCCGCACCTGCTGCTCCGCATCGGTCGGGAGCGTTACCGCGGCCGGCGCCGGACGACACGCGGCCAGCAACCGCGCATACTGCTCTCCTGATTTCTTCCGCCAATCCACGTAGGCGAACTGCTTGAGCGTGTCCTTGATCTCGGCGTCATCCAGCCGCAGCGGGATGAAGCGGCGCTCTGCGTTAGTCGGATCGCGGAATAATGCCGTGTGGCGTTCGAGGGTGACCCATTCGGACGCGAAGGCGTTCTCAGACATGCACAGCACCAACGCGCGTGACTGCTCCAGCCCCTGTTCAATCTTGAGACCTATCGGGTCGCCGGGTTCGATCTCCCATTCATCGAACCAGACGCGCAGCCCGTCGGCCTTGAGCCGCTGCGCCAGCTCGCGCACCACCGGCTTATCCTTTGAGCTGTGGCTCAGGAAAACGTCGTATGTGAAATCACTGCTCATCTGTGCACCACGGAGCACCCGCCTCCGCGTAGGGGCGCAGCATGCTGCGCCCCTCCAGTGGGCAGGCGCAGAAACCACAGAGACGTGCCCGTAGGGGCGTAGTTCGGTGTGCCCTGTTGGGCGGGATGAATCCCGCCCCTACATTCGGAGTCCATCAGCGTTCCCTTCGACCGGGCTCAGGGCAAGCATCGGCGGTTACTTCTTCTCCTGTTCCCGCAGCTCGGATTCCGGCGCCATGGTGATCGCCGCCGCCTTGGGCGGGCATTCGCGCGCACAGATGCCGCAGCCCTTGCAGTGGTCGAGGTCTATCCCCACCACCTTGCCGTCCTCCACGATCACCGCCGAGTCCGGGCAGTATATCCAGCACCGCATGCACTGTGTGCATTTCTCCGGGTCACGCACCGGCCTTAGGGTGCGCCAGTCCCCCGTCTCGTAGCGCTGCGCGCTGCCCGGCTCGACAATCAGCCCCCCGCGCGGCAGCTCGCGCCAGCCCGGCTTACGCCCCGCGAGATCGCGTTCGGTGGTGGTTTTCTCCTTTTCGCCTGTCGTCATTCGCCCCGCACCTCCTCGTAGCCGCGCCGCATCGCCTCCAGGTTGCCCTCGATGACCTCGGGCTTGGCGCGAAACTTCTTTTCCAGCCGCTTGCGCGAGTCCTCGACCAATGTCTCCAGGTCAAGCACCCCCGAGACCTTGGCCAGCGCCCCCAGCATCGGGGTGTTCGGGATGTTGCGCTTGATGGTCACCATCGCGATGGCCGACGCGTCCACGGCATAGACCTGGCGCCCCTGCAATCCCAGCTTCTCGCGTATCTTCGCCGGCTCCGTCGGCGTGTTGACCAGCAGCTTGCCGTCCGCGGGCAGCCCCTGGGTCACATCCACCGAGTCCAGCAGCGTAGGGTCAATCACCACCACCACGTCGGGCTCGGTGACGTGGCAATGCAGCATGACGGGGTGATCGCTGATGCGGTTGAAGGCCTGGATCGGCGCGCCCATACGCTCGGCGCCGTACTCGGGGAAAGCCTGCATGTACTTCCCGGTCGCCAGCACCGCTTCTCCGAGCAGCAGGGCCGCCGTCTTCGCGCCTTGCCCGCCGCGGCCGTGCCAGCGGATCTCCAGCATCTCCTTGGCCTTGGTCGTCACACTCTCCTCCTTATGTCGCGTACGGGGAGATGATCCGCAGATTGCGCAGATTACGCCGAGTTGACTGGCGCCGCCGCGGCCCCAAGCCCGGTTTCATCTGGGTCATCTGTGAAATCCGCCGGAGGCGGATGAATCTGCGGACGTTTCCTCCCCGCTCACATCTCCGTGCGGCCCTGGAGCGCCCGGGTGATGGTGAGCTGATCCGCGTAGTCGAGATCACCGCCCACCGGCAGCCCCAGCGCGATGCGCGTGACCTTGACCCCGAGCGGCTTGAGCACGCCCGCGAGGTAGGTCGCGGTGACTTCACCCTCGACCACGGGATTGGTGGCGATGATGACCTCCTGCACATTGCCGCCGCGCACCCGCTCCAGAAGCTCCTTGATGCGCAGTTCCTCCGGCCCCACGTTGTCGAGCGGCGATATGAGGCCGTGAAGCACGTGATAGAGCCCGCGATATTCGCCGGTATTCTCCATCGCCAAGAGGTCGCGCGGCTCAGCGACCACGCAGATGAGGGCGCGGTCGCGGCGCTCGTCGGCGCAGATGGCGCACGGATCGGTGTCGGTGAAATTGAAGCACTGCGAGCAGTGGCGGATGCTCTGCTTGACCTCGATGATGGCCTCGGCGAGCGCGCGCCCCTCCTCCTGCGGGCGCTCGAGGATATGGAAGGCCAGGCGCTGGGCGGACTTGGGGCCGATGCCCGGCAGCCGCTCCAGCTCCTCGATCAGCCTGGCCAATGGCTTGGGATAGTATCTCATTTGGTGATCCCTAAATCCGGTGACTTGCCGCAACCCATCATCTGCCGCAGATGGGCGCGGATAGACGCGGAACAACTGCTACGGCCCAAAGAGGCCCGGGATTTGCAAGCCGCCGGTCAGCTCGGCGGTTTTCTGCTGCTGCATCTCCCGCGCCTTGCCCAATGCCTCGCGCACCGCGGCCAGCACCAGGTCCTGCAACATCTCCACATCATTAGGGTCCACGGCCTCGGGCTTAATCTTGATCTCCACCAGGTCGCCCAGGCCCGATGCCGTCGCCTCCACCATCCCTCCGCCGGCGCTCGCCTGCACCCGCTGCGCGTCTAGCTCCTGCTGCAACCGCTGCATCTTCTGCACCTGCTCGGCCAGCATTTTCTCCAGGTTCCCCAGTTTGAACGGATTCATGCGCCGCTCCCTTCTCACCCCAACGCAGCGGCTGAGCCCGTGCGCGCCGGCGTGCCCCGCCTCGCAGCCGACACCGGTCAGACGATCTCGCTGCCAGGAAATATTGACATGATGTTGCGGATATTATCGTCGTCGGCCGCGCCTGCCGAAGCCTGCTCCGGGCCCACGAGCCGGTATTCGAGGGCGATTTCCCTCCCGATTTCCGCAGCGACTAATTGGGCCATGGTTTTCTGGCGTTCGGGCGACTTCATCTGATCCAGGTGAAACTCATGGTTGAACCCCAGCACCAGCCGATTGCCATCAAGCTCGATCGGCGAGCTTTCCGCGAGAAACGCTGCCAGGGCCGACTGCTTCTGCGCCCGCAGCTTCTGAAGCATCGCCGGCCAACGCTCCTTCAACACTTCCAGTGAGACCTCACCCTGATCCGCTTGCGCGCCGACCTCCGGCGATGGTGCTGCGGCGCTCGTCTCCGCGCGTCTTGCGCGCGCGGCCTTGGGTGGCTGCTTGGCGGGAACCTGTGCCGGCTGGACCGGCTCAACCGCCGGCGGGGCCTCGACCGCCGGCGACGCCAGCCGCACCATCGCCAGTTCCAGGGTCAGCCGCTGCTGCTCGCTGCGCCGCAGTTCGCGCTCGGCGTCACTGAGAATCTGCGCCGCGCGGACGATGTCGCGCTCCTGGAGCTTGCCCGCCTGCGCCTTGATGCGCTCCGCGCTGCCCTCGGGCATCACCACCAGCTCGCTCCCGCGCCGGCACACGCGCAGCAGCAGCAAATCGCGAAAATGCCCCACCAGGTCGGTCGCCAACTGCCGCAGATCGCGCCCCTCATCCACTGCCTTTGCCACCAGGTGAAGCGCCTGGTCCAGATTGTGTCCGGCGATCGCATCGGCGAAATCGGCCAGCAACTCGGTATCCGCTGCGCCCACGATATTCTGAATGTCTCCAACCGAGATCTCTTTGCCCGCGTACGCAATCGCCTGCTCCAGCAGGCTCAAGGCGTCGCGGGCGGAGCCGGTGGCCGCACGCACCAGCACGGCGGCCGCTTGCTCGTCAAGCGCCACGTTTTCCTGCTGCACCACCCGCGTGACCAGAGCCATCAAGTCCGCCGCCGCGAGGCGCCGGAAGTCATAGCGCTGGCAGCGCGAGAGCACGGTCGCGGGCAGCTTGTGCGGCTCGGTGGTGCAGAGAACGAAGACGACGTGGCTCGGCGGCTCTTCCAAGGTCTTCAGGAACGCGTTGAAGGCCGAGGTGCTGAGCATGTGCACCTCGTCCACGATATAGACCTTGTAGCGGGCGGCGGCGGGGGCGGTCTGGACGCGCTCGCGCAGCTCGCGGATGTCGTCCACGCTGGTCTTGCTGGCGGCGTCAATCTCGATGACATCGAGGGCCGAACCCTGGGCGATGCGGCGGCACGAATCACACACGCCGTCGGGCTCCGGGGTCGGGCCGCGGTCGCAATTAAGCGCCTTGGCGAGCAGGCGGGCGGTAGTCGTCTTGCCGGTGCCGCGCGGCCCGGCGAAGAGGTAAGCATGGGCGATGCGTCCCTCGCGCACCGCGTTGCGCAACGCGCGAGCGACGTGCGGCTGCCCGACCAGCTCATCGAAGGTCTGGGGACGGTATTTTCTATACAGCGCCAGGTATGCCATCTATCGCTGCCGCGGCGGCGCAGGTCCGGGGGTCAAGCGGCGCCATCTTGCCGCGGGTGTGACCTCGAAAGGTGGGGCGCGGGCCGATTGACCCCTCCCCTTTCAGCTCGTGCTACGTAGCGAGCCTACTCCGCCGTAGTAGCCTACGGCTACAAAGGCCGGAAGCTACTTCGCAGAGTAGCAGGGGAGCATGAAGGCGGGGGTGAAATGGTGGCGCAGCCGTCCCGGCTGCGAAATAATCGGCAGGCGAGGCGCCTGCCCCACCAACCCACCCTCACCCGGCCTCTCCCTGCCAGGGAGAGGAGTTCACGCGCCCATTCCAATACTCACCGAAAACGGTCACACCCTCGTCGCGCCCGCCGCCCAAAAGGTTAAGGTGTAAGGCACCTGCCCGCCAACCAAGGGCCGACAAGCCAGCCGCCGGCTGGCAAGCCTGGGGCGGGGCGGCCCGCGCCTTACACCTTAGCCGAAAACTGATCGTGCACCTGCCTTCGACTGCGCGCACGGAGCGGAATCGGCGTAGTTAGCTCCGGCCAGGCTGACTGCGGCACCCGCGTGTCCTCGCTTACCGCTGCTTCCTTCCGGACCTGACGGGGTTCGCGAGCACGCGTCGCGCAGGGCCCAACCTTCATCACCACTTGCGCCGCCCGGCCCCCACACGGGCAGCCTCGGGCAGGAGTTCGACCCCGCTATAGCGGATTGCGGGTACAGGGCACCGCTAGCTCCCCGTCTAGCACGATCAGCGAATCAGTGCCAAAGCTTGCTGGGGCCTGCCTTCTCCCGAAAGCGCGACCAATTGCATGATAGCACATCCGCATGCGGACGGCAACACCGCGCAGGGAGGGGTGTGACCTCCGAGTGTTGGTTTCGCCCGCAGCCAGATGCCGGTCGCCG
>Ga0315296_10001143_pt1 | contig 23289 bp, 25 predicted proteins | sample YL17G14_18_MG_FD_203921 | JGI IMG/M metagenome (GOLD analysis project Ga0315296, IMG submission 203921) | Sediment microbial communities from Yellowstone Lake, YNP, Wyoming, USA - YL17G14_18 | ecosystem: Environmental > Aquatic > Freshwater > Lake > Sediment | place: USA: Wyoming | collected... | reverse complement strand
TTTCGCTTCGTGCCGAACTGGTATGTTAGTGGGGAAGGCTCTAGATTAGTGAGGAGCTAATGATCTTCCCTCTATCTCTCTCGTCGGGTCTGGCCAGATACATTATAGTAAACAGGTTGTGGCCAAGAAGAAGGGTGCCAATGCTGGTAATCCTCGAGCCCACGTTACGTTGCGACTTGGCCTGTGTTGGATGTGGTCGCCAAAGGGAAAATAAGGGTACCCGGCAGCGTATGCTGACTGAGGATGAGTGCATTGAGGCTGTTGATAAAACTAGAGCCCCTGTCACCTGTATCTCCGGTGGTGAACCGCTGCTCCACCCCGAAATCAGTAGCATAGTGAATCAAATAATACGAAGGAAGCGCTTCCTCTATTTTGCTACTAATGGGTTATCGCTGGAAAGTTTTCTGAGCAAGGTAAAGCCAAGCCCTTATTTAAACTTCGTCATCCACTTTGATGGTCTGGCTGAGACCCATGATAAAATGGTTGGCCGTGACGGGGCTTTTGCTCTCGCTGTTGAAGCTGTAAAAGCGGCTAAGAGAGACGGCTTTCAAGTCTACACCAATACCACGTTTTACCGGGATACCGACCTCGGAGAAGTGGAGCGTCTATTTACGTTTCTCACCGAGCTAGATGTCGACGGCATTATGCTTGTCGGCGGCACTGCTTTTAATGGAGAGCAGGACGATGTCTATCTTTCTAAGCAAGAGGCTAGCATAGTATTCCGCCACTTCTATGAATTGCGCCATAAGTTCAAGTACTATAGCAATCCTTTATATCTCAAATTCCTGACTGGCGAGAGAGAGTTTCAATGTACCCCTTGGGCTTGCCCCACCCTGAGTCCTCTAGGTTGGAGACAGCCTTGCTACGTGCTTACCGATGGATACTGTGAGAGCCATTCGGAGTTGGTGGCGAAAACAGACTGGAACAAGTACGGCATAGGTAAGGATCCGCGTTGCTCCGACTGTATGATTCATAACGCCTTTGAGACGAGCGCTACCCTGCAGGCGGGTAGGAGCCCGAGAGTCCTCTGGGAACTTGCCCGCTGGAATCTATCCCGTTAAAAAGCACCCATTTGCTTTTTTCAGGGGATTTTGTGGCTCGAGAGGCGTGATTGGAGCGGAGTTCTATAATCTCAACTCCAAGCGTGGTTCAAGCAGGTGTGGCGCCAAGTTGTTTTCACGCATGAATTTGACAAGTAACTGGTGGAGATCACGAGCGACTTCGGGGTGCTCGTTGATGACGTTTTTCTCCTGCTTCGGATCTGACGCCAAGTGATAGAGCCAAGACTCCCCTTCGTCGACGCTGTAAATCAGCGACCATTCGTCTGTATTGATTGTGGTATCAGAGCCTCCGAGGACCACGCGCTCCTGGCCATCCACCTCTCTCGTAATATCCATCGGGTTTGAGAAGGGGTGGCTGATGACCACAAAATCCCGGCCCTTCAGGTTAGTGTCCTGCATCATAGGGAGCAGCGAGTGGCCCTCGACCTCAGCAGGTACCTCTAGCTCCATGAGATCGAGGACCGTCGGCATCAGATCAGTGGCCGAAGTCAGTCCTTTGTAAACCCCTGGAGAAATACCCGGCGCGTATATCAGAAGAGGGCAGAGTGCTACTTCCTCGAATAGCGGGGAGCGTGCCCAGGCTGGCAAGGCCCCGATTGGCATCTCGAATAGCGGCAAGCGTGTCCAGGACCCTGGGGCCTGGACTGGCAACCTGTCACCTATCATCTTTCCGAAGGTCGACTTTCCGAAGCGGCCGCCGTGCTCTCCGAAGTAGAAGCCATGGTCACTGGTAAATATGATGGCTGTATTCTCCATAAGGCCCATGTTCTCGACTTGCCTCAGCAAGTAGCCGACCCAGGTGTCGACCATTGTAATTTCACCGCAATAGGCGGCATGTGCCTTTTTCACCATCTCCTCAGTGATGCCTGGTATCTCCTGCCAGAAGTTGTAGACCGGGCCTATATTGTGCCCATCGTAGCCCGGCCAGTAAAGCTCCGTGTAGTAATTGGGGGCATCCCAGGGTTCATGTGGGTCCCAAACGTCTATATACAGGAAAAAGTCCTCTTTGTAATGCTGCTCAAGCCACTCCATCGACTTCTTAAACGTCTGAGGAGCAAGACGGTCAGATTCGAAGCGCCACGACCTGCGTATGTCATCACCCAAGCCACGCAGCCAATACTCTTGGCCTGGTATTTCAATGAAAGTGCGGAAGCCACGGTCGTAGTTCATGTCGCTGCGCAAATAGAATGGTGTGTCAACAACTGCTGCAGTGTGCACCCCTTTATTTTTGAGGATAGGAGCAAGGGTCACCCGGTTCCTAGGGAGTGGCTCCCAAGTCATGAAGCAGGCTGTATGGCAGCCGGTAAGATAATCAGCACGAGCGGGCATGGTTGGAAAGGATGCTAAATAGTGGCGATCAAAGCGCACTGACTTTGCGGCAAGGGCATCCAGCGATGGCGTATGAATAGTTTTGTTGCCGTAGCAACCAAGATGGTCTTGACGAAAGGTATCTGATATTATCCATATGACGTTCATTAAGACCCCCTCATTCTATTGGTATGTCACCTCTGGCTCTGGCCCATTATGTGTCCCATTTCTGTTGACGTCGCGCAGGGCCGCTTCATATCACCACCCACGTTACATAATAGTATACTACCACCACACTAAAGATAATGCTATCGAGGCGGTCGAGGATGCCGCCATGCCCCGGGATCAGCGTGCCTGATTCCTTTACCCCAGCGCTGCGCTTGAGCATCGATTCTGAGAGGTCTCCGAGCTGGGCAAAGACGCCAATGAGGGCGCCAAGGATGATTACCTGCCAATAGGGAACGGGAAGGCTCAAAATTGCATCCAGGATCAACGATGCAGCGATGGCAGCCCCAAAGCCCCCCATTGCCCCCTCCCAGGTCTTGCTTGGGCTTATCGCCGAAGCTAGGGAATGCCTGCCCCATGCCCGGCCGCAAAAAAAGGCGGCGGTATCGGTGGCGAAAGTGGCGAAGAGGAGGAAGAGCACCCAGTCGCGGCCATTATCCAGTTCCCTCAACGGGATGAAGTGGCTGAGCATCCAGCCTATGTAGATGATCCCGGCTAAGGTCCACACCCAATAGATGAAAGCGGTCTCGGCACGGGAACGAAAGAGCAGCCAAATAAAGGAGATGACCACTGCTCCGGCCAAGATCGGTGCGGTGTAGGGATCTTCAAGGGTTTCAGGGTCTTTATAATGGGCGCTAATGATTAAGAGCAGAACACAGAGCAGGCCGAAGAGGGTGAGCGGATGCCTATAGTAGAGACCCCGCATGCCAAAGAATTCCAAGGCTCCCAAAACGGCGACAACGATTACGACTAAATAATAGAATGGGCCACCAAACCAGACAGCAACAAAAATGATGGGTATTAGGATCAGCGCGCTGAGCACCCTTTGTCTTATCATTCTCACCTCAGACCGGGTGCCTTCGCCTCAGTTTTCAGCCCCCTTCGCCTTTCGACGCAATCGGCCAAAACGCCTCTCCCGCTGCCCATAGGCCACGAGCGCCTTCTCAATTTCCTCCCTGCCGAAGTCGGGCCAGAAGGTGGTTGTGGAGTAGTACTCGCTATAGGCTGCCTGCCAAAGCAGGAAATTGCTGAGCCTCATCTCGCCGCCGGTGCGAATGATCAGGTCAGGGTCGGGCAAGCCCGCGGTATATAGATAGCTGCTGAACAGCGACTCATCGATATTCTCGGGCGCTATACCTTCACGCAGGATGCGCTTAAGGGCATCCACAATCTCAGCGCGGCCGCCGTAGTCAAAGGCGACGCTCACTGTTATTTTGGTGTTATCCTTGGTCATTTCGATGGCGCGGCGAACCGCCTCCTGCAGCCGTGGGGAAAGTCGATCAAGGCGACCAATGTGACGCAGCTTTACCCCCTTTTCGTGGAGGTTTGTTGTCTCTTGGTCGATCAGCTCTTCTAGGATGCGGAGCAGCCCTCTAACCTCCCGTTGGGGGCGACTCCAGTTCTCGGTGGAGAAGGCAAAGAGGGTGAGATACTTTACCCCGTATTCGGCGAAGCACTCGACGACATGGCGGATGTTCTCCGTTCCGGCGCGGTGACCGGAATGCCGGGGCAACCTCCTCTGCTTGGCCCACCTGCCATTGCCATCCATGATTATGGCTACATGAGTGGGAATACGAGCGACCTTGGTCACGGTTCTGCGTCCTTTGAAGGGAAAGGGAAATGTGGCTCCGCTTCCTTTTCCTCGTTAAACCTCAAGGAGCTCTACCTCTTTATCCTTTCCTACCCTGTCCACCTCTTCGATGAAGCTGTCAATAAGCTCCTGCAATCGCTCCTGGGCGCGCTCTTGCTCGTCTTGGGAGATCTCCTTTTTTCGTTCCAGCTCCCTGATTTCCTCTAGGGCGTTTCTTCTTATGTTGCGCAAGGCCACCCTGCTCTCCTCAGCCCTCTTGCGCACCACCCTGATCAATTCCCTTCTTCGCTCCTCGGTGAGCGGGGGGATTCTGAGTCGGATCATGTTTCCGTCATTTGAGGGGTTGAGCCCCAGCTCCGATTTCAGGATTGCCTTCTCAATGCTACTGAGGGCTTGTCTGTCCCAGGGTTGAATCAAGAGCAGCCTTGACTCCGGCGCTGAAATGGTGGCTATCTGGTTTAAAGGTGTAGGAACGCCATGATAGTCCACCTTAATATGGTTGACAAGCGCTGGGTTTGCCCGTCCGGTGCGAATAGTTGCCAGCTCTCTTCTCGAAGCTTCAATGGTCTTCGCCATCTTGGTGCTTGTCTCTGAGAGGATGTCATGGATCATTTCCCCTCCGCCAAAGGTCTAGCCCGAGACCATGGTGCCAATAGGCTCTCCAGCCACTGCTTGCACAATGCTCCCCGGGGCTTGAAGGTCGAAGACAATTATGGGGAGTCTGTTCTCCATACAGAGGGAAAGGGCGGTGGCGTCCATGACCTTGAGGCCCAAATTCAAGGCGTCGATGTGGCTCAGTTGGTCAAACTTCTTAGCCTTGGGGTTCTTGAGAGGGTCGGCGTCATAGACACCATCAACCCCGTTCTTGCCCATGAGCAGCACCTCAGCCCCAATCTCTATTGCTCGCAGCGCTGCTGCGGTGTCTGTGGTCATGTAGGGATTTCCAGTGCCCCCGGCAAAAATGACCACTCGCCCCTTCTCCAGATGGCGAATGGCGCGGCGCCGGATATAGGGTTCAGCGACAGCTTGAACGGTGATAGCGCTTTGCGTTCTGGTGGGGACCCCTTCCTTTTCTATGGCGTCCTGTAAGGCCAGGGCATTTATCAGGGTGGCTAGCATACCGGCGTAGTCGGCAGTGGCCCGCTCCATACCCTTTGCCTCTGCGGTGGCGCCCCGCCATATGTTCCCGCCACCAACCACGATGCCAAGCTCAACACCCATGTCTACCACCTGCTTCACTTGGCGGGCGATATTGGCAAGGGTGGTAAGGTCAATGCCGAATTCAGCCTCTCCGGTGAGGGCCTCGCCGCTGATCTTCAACAGGGCACGTTTATATTTGGTGGTTTTCATCTATTATTCCTTGCCCAGCTCGAAGCGGGCAAATCTCCTCACCTTGATATTCTCCCCAACCTTAGCTATTGTTTCGGTGATGATATCTTGAACGGTCTTTTCTGGGTCCCTAATAAAGGGCTGATGGATAAGGCAGACCTGACTGGGGTCCATCCCCTCGGGGATATCATCGCTATCAATAAACAATGGGTCCATGGCTGCCACCTGCAGCGTCAGGTCACAGGCAAGCTTCTTAAACTCGTCAGTGTGAGCCACGAAATCGGTCTCGCAGTTCACCTCGACCATGGCTCCAATACGCCCCCCGGGATGGACATACGACTCCACCAGTCCCTGTCTTACCTCTCGATGTGCCTTTTTCTCCGCCTTGACCAATCCTTGCTGTTTAAGAACCGCTAGGGCAGCGTCGATGTCGCCCTTTGTCTCTTCAAGAGCCCGCTTACAATCCATAATCCCGGCCCCAGTTATGGCTCGCAGCTCTTTTATTTGTTCAGTAGTTGTTGCCATTTCATTCCTCGGTTTCTGGAGTGAAGGTTAGCGGTTCCATAATCTTTGCTATCTCAGCTTCCTCCGCGACTATTTCTGCCCCTTTCTCCGCCTCTGCCAGCTCCCGGGCTTGCTTGCCCTCGAGAACGGCGTCCGCTATCCTGCTGGTAATCAGCTTTATCGCCCTCACCGCATCGTCGTTGGCAGGGATGGGATGGTCGATTTCATCGGGATTGCAATTTGTGTCCACAGTGGCAACAATAGGTACCCCGACTTTCCTCGCCTCGGTGATAGCGATCCTCTCCTTCATTGGGTCAACGATGTAAAGGGCTCCCGGGAACTTGGTCATTTCTTTGAAGCCCCCCATTTGCCGGTTGAGGCGGGCGATCTCCTCATCCAGCTTCTTTGCCTCCTTCTTGGGCAGGTAATCAAACTCCCCCTTCGCTTTGCGATCCTCAAGGCGCACTAGATGGTCGATACGTGCCTGGATTGTGGCGAAATTAGTCAGCATCCCGCCCAGCCAGCGTTGATTGACATTGAACATTCCGCACCGTTTTGCCTCTTCCTCGATGGTTTCCTTGGCCTGCTTTTTGGTGCCGACAAAGATGATATTTTCGCCCTTAGCCACAGTATCCCGTACAAACTCATAGGCTTTGTTTAGCATTTCCACCGTCTGCTGGAGGTCGATAATATGGATGCCATTGCGCTCGGTGAAGATGTATTTCTTCATCCGGGGATTCCAGCGACTGGTCTGATGACCAAAATGTGCGCCCGCCTCCAGCAACAATTTTATAGTGACTGCCTCCGCAGCCTCGACCTTTTCCTCTTCCATGCTCTGTTCCTAGTTTCCCCCCTTTTAGTGAATTTACAATGAGAGTATATCATAGGGACAAGGGTGAGGCAACATGGGCGTTAATTGAAAAATGACCTGCCTTATGCTATATTGAGCTAGGGAGGGATCGCATAGTGGTCTAGTGCGGCCGCCTGCTAAGCGGTTACAGGGGGAAACTCCTGTCGTGGGTTCGAATCCCACTCCCTCCGCCAGAAAGCGCCCCCGGGGTTATGGGGGTCATATTTTTAGGGGGAGGGCGTTATGCCTTGTTACTATATCTGGACCATTGGCTGCCAGATGAATAAGGCCGATTCCGAGCGCATCGGGAGCTATCTGGAGCAAATAGGGTATGAGGCCACCTCCAGGGCTGAGGAGGCTGAGATTATTGTGCTCAATAGCTGCGTGGTGCGCCAGAGCGCAGAGGATCGCGTCGTCAACAAGCTGGGTGCCCTCAAATCATTGAAGACAGGGCAAAACACAGTTCTGGCCCTCACCGGCTGCATGGTGGACTCCAGGGTCGATGGCCTCAGGCATCGCTTCCCCCATGTGGACTTCTTTTTCAAGCCTCAGGCGGCCGAGGAATTGGGGCAATTTCTGGCGGCTAGGGGGCTAGCATCACCGCCAAAGCCCGGCTCACTTCTGCCCCTCCACCCTTCGCCGAGCGCCTTTGTCCCCATCATCCATGGCTGCGATAACTTCTGCTCCTACTGCATCGTCCCCTATCGCCGAGGGCGGGAGAGGAGCCGCTCCATAGAGGAGATCGTGTGCGAGGTGCGATGGCTTACCCAGCGCGGGGCCAAGGAGATCACCCTCCTCGGGCAGAACGTCGATTCCTACGGGCATGACGTGCCCACCATGCCTGACCTAGCTCAGCTTTTGGCCGAGCTAAACCGGATCGATGGCCTGGCGCGGATTCGCTTTTTGACCTCTCATCCCAAGGATATGGGCGAGAGGCTCATTGAAGCGGTGGCCCAGCTCGAAAAAGTCTGCGAGCATATCAGCCTCCCGCTTCAGGCGGGGGATGATGATATCTTAAGGGCGATGAGGCGGGGCTACACCGCAGAGCAGTATCGGGAACTTGTGAAGCGAATTCGGGATGCAATTCCCGGCGTTGCCATGAGCACTGATGTTATCGTCGGCTTCCCCGGGGAGAGCGAGGAGCAGTTTGAGAAGACCTTCAATATGCTTCGGGAGCTCAGATTCGATACTGTTCATGTGGCTTGCTATTCGCCGCGACCGGGAACAATCGCTGCCAGAAAACTCAGGGACGATGTCCCCGCTGAGGAGAAGAGGAAGAGGCGGGAGAGGATCGAGGTGGTTCAGGAAAGGATTGCCTCTGAGATCAATAGTCAGCTTTTGAACCAAACAGTCGAGATATTAGTGGATGGGCGAAAGAGGGGGAGGTGGTGGGGGCGCACCAGAACCAATAAGCTTGTTTTCTTCAGCGATGAGGCAGACTGTTTGGGAGAGCGGGTCAGGGTCAAGATCGAAAAGACCAGCCCCTGGGCGCTTCAGGGGCATTTGGTATGAGCAAATGAAAGCATCGAATGAAATTCGCGAAAGAATCCTGGAGCTCAAAAGGAAGCTCAATGCGGTGATTGCGGCTCACAATTACCAGCGCCCTGAGGTGCAGGATATCGCCGATTTCTATGGCGACTCCCTGGAGCTGGCCCGCGAGTGCGCCAAGGTCGATGCCGACGTTATCGTCTTATGTGGCGTCCGGTTTATGGCTGAAAGCGCTGCTATCCTCAACCCGGAGCGGACGGTGCTCCTCGCCGAAGGCAGCGCTGGCTGCCCGATGGCGGATATGATCGATGTCGATGACCTCAGGGAGTGGAAGCAGAGGTATCCCCAGGCTGCTGTTGTTTGCTATGTGAATTCCTCGGCGGCGGTAAAGGCCGAGAGCGATGTCTGCTGCACCTCGGCCAATGCCATTGAAGTAGTTGAGTCGCTGCCAAACAATGAAATCCTTTTCATCCCCGACCGCCATCTGGGGCACTATATTTCCACCAAGACCGATAAGCGGATCATCCTTTACCCCGGTTATTGCCCTCCCCATCAGCGGCTGAAGCTGGCGCACCTCAAGCTTGGTAAAGAGCTTCACCCTGATGCTGTGGTTCTAGTTCACCCTGAGTGCAGCGCTGAAGTCATCGCCCAGGCTGACGCTGCGCTAAGCACCTCACAGATGATCCGCTATGTCAAGGGGAGCGACCGAGACACTTTCCTCATTGGCACTGAGGAGGGAATCCTGCATCGCATGCGCCAGGAGAACCCGGGGAAGAATTTCCACCTGCTCACCACAGGCCTGCGATGTCCCGATATGAAAAAGACCACCCTGGAGAGCATTGTTAGGACTATGGAAGAGCGGCGGAATATTGTGAAAGTTTCTGAAGAGGTTAGGGTTAGGGCAAAGCATGCCCTCGATGGCATGATCGGGGTAAGCTCGAAAGGGCTTAGGGAGCTGAGATGAACCAGTATGAGTACATCATAGTTGGCAGCGGCATCGCCGGGCTCTACACCTCCCTTCTGGCGCGGGAGCAGGGGAACGTGCTCATCCTGACCAAGGGCAGCATCGATGAATGCAATACCAAGCACGCACAAGGGGGGATTGCCGCGGCCATAGGTCGCGGTGATTCCGCCGAGCTCCATTATCGGGACACCATAGCTGCTGGGGCTGGGCTGTGCGACCCTGAGGCAGTGCGTATCCTTGTTGAGGAGGCTCCCGACCGCATCATTGACCTGATAAATTTTGGGGTTACCTTTGATACCCTTAATGGAGAGATAGCTCTCACTAGGGAAGCAGCCCATAGCGTGCCTCGCATCTTGCACGCTGGCGGTGACGCCACTGGTGAGCATATCGAAGTAACCTTGAGCCGGATGGCAAGGTTGGCCAAGGTCGCTATTCTGGAGTACTTCCTGGTCACTGAGATCATAATTGAGGATGGCGTAGCCAAAGGGGTAAGAGCCTTGGATTGCGGCAGCGGTAGTTTTGAGGAATTTCGCTGCCAATCTGTGATCCTAGCCACCGGCGGCTCGGGACGCCTGTTTAGATTTACCACCAACCCTGATATTGCAACCGGCGATGGCATCGCTCTCGCTTACCGTTCTGGGGCGGAGATCACCGATATCGAGTTTTTCCAGTTTCATCCTACAGCGCTGCGCCTGCCTGGGGTTGCCCCTTTCCTCATTTCGGAAGCGGTAAGGGGCGAGGGCGGGATACTGCGCAATGGCGAGGGGCGCCAGTTCATGTTTGACTATTCTCCTGAGGGGGACCTTGCGCCTCGGGACATCGTTGCTCGCGGTATCCTTTTTGAGATGAGGAAGACAGGGAGCGACCGCGTTTTCCTTGATGTCACCCATCTGCCCGCTCGCAAAATCCTGGCTCGCTTCCCTCATATCTATCGCTTTTGCCTCGACCACGGTTTCGATATTTCGAAGACCCTGATCCCGGTAGCGCCGGCTGCCCATTATATGATGGGCGGGGTAAAGACGAATGTTTGGGGGGAGACCAACATTGCTGGACTCTTCGCTGCTGGGGAGACGGCATGCACCGGGGTACATGGGGCCAACCGGCTCGCTTCCAATTCCCTTCTGGAGGTTATCGTTTTTGCCAAAAGGATCATGGATAGAACAAGGGAAGCCCCCAAGCCCAGCAAAATGGCCCGTGAGCGCGGCGGGGGGGACTACTTTTCGCTTGGGGAAAGAAAAGCTGCGGGGGCTGTTCCTGCGCTTGGCTTGCCTGCGCTTCAGTCGCTGATGTGGGATAAGGTGGGGATGGTGCGCTCCGGGGAGGGGCTGGAGGAAGCGGCGTCTGTCCTTGCCTCGTGGCAAGAGACTATGGAGAGGCCCTCAGATCGCTCCTCCTATGAGCTGAGCGATATGATTCTGGTGGGGCGGCTGATGGTGGAGGCGGCTGTTATAAGGGAGGAGAGCCGTGGCGCCCACTTCCGCTCCGATTTCCCCGAGCCATCGCCTGCCTGGCAGCGCCACATCGTCTTCAGGAAGTCGGATTGACGATTGCAAGGTTTGAGACGTATATTGGGGTCAAGTAATGGCGTTAATCACAGACACGCTGGCAGAAAGGCAATGTGATGGCTATCGATATGGTTAACGGTTCAGGCAAAAACGAAGAACATATCATCTTCGGTGATCAGCTTAGAAAAGCAAGGGAAACAGTCCAGCTCCTTCCCAAAGAGGTAGCAGGCCAGTTAGGAATTGACAGAGAGGAAATCCTTGACTGGGAGAATGAGCGTGCAAAACCAAACCTTCACCAACTAGAACTCCTTGCTCAACTTTACGGAAGAGAGATTGACTACTTTTTGAAGGAGACTCCAAGCGCGCCGCTTCAAATACAATTCCGTTCTGTTACTGAGCGTTCATTCACGGAACTATCTCTAGAAGCGCGGAAGGTGATAGGTGCATTTGATGAATTATGCCGCACCGCTTTTGAACTTGAACGCGTCCTTGGTAAGATCCGCCCCCCTGAGATAGCACATGTGCCTAAGAGTCAGTCCCCTGTCGATTTAGCAAGGGATCAAAGAAAAATGCTAGGCTTCTATGAGAAGCCCATTTCCAACCTCCGCGACCGTCTGATGGATAGAGGGGGGCGTATATTTGAGCTGGATGTTCCAGCGGGGCAATTCTCGGGTTTCTCTTACTGGCATCGTGATTATGGTCCCTGCATCCTCATCAACATAAATGACCTCCTGGGGCGAAAAAACTTTACTCTTGCTCATGAGTATGCTCATCTTCTGTACGATCATGCACCCTCGGTCTGTGACATTAGTGAGGAGGCAGGACCAACCTCTACTGGAGACGAACGCTTGGCCGATGTTTTTGCAGTAGAATTTCTGCTCCCACTGGAGCTGGTGCATGATGATTTTTCAATGCGAGGCCTTACACAAAGACCATCCATCCAAGAGGTGGGCAGAATGGCAGGCAGATGGCGTGTGAGCGTTCAGGCAATGTTTTATCGGCTTGAAGATTTACGGCTTGTCGAGCGGGGCTACGCTCGCGAACTTCTTGCCTCATATCGGCCGCCTCATCCTAGGACCCCAAGAGGACCAAGGTTAGTGAGAAGAATGTATAAAAGAGTTGGCAAACCGTTTGTTTCAAACTCTATCGAAGCTTATCGTGATGGTCATATTTCACTTGGGAAGTTGGCGCACTCATTAGGATTGCCCATAAGGACGGCGCTTGAGGTTGCTGAACGCCACAGCGAGAGATACTAAGATATGAAATATGTCTCCAAGTCACTGTTTCCGTTCGTGTTTGACTCTTCTTCTCTAGTCTGGATCGAAAGACGCAGCTTTATGAGCCATCTTAGAAGGCGCCATAGCGAAGTTGTTATACCAGAGAAAGTCGCTGAAGAAGTGCGGCAGCCAGGATCACCTCTTGAGAATTTTCTTGACCATTATTCCTATGTAGTCACTACTCTTAGTGCTGTAGAAGAGAATCGATACTTGGAAATTCGTGGGCAACCGGGTATACACGACGCAGAGGCTGCTGCTATGACGGTAGCCCTTAGCAGGGGACTTCCTCTAGTTATTGATGAGAGCCAAAAAAGGGCCAGGGGTAAAGCGGAGAATCATGGTATACGCTGCCTCGGTTGGGAAGACTTTGTAAGGGGGGTCTATCCTAGATAACAAGTCCTACCGATACTCGCCTGAAGGCTTTGCATTGTGCGAAGCGGCAAATGTTAAGAGAGAAATAGCTATCCGTTCGAGGCTATGGGCTCATGGATGAAACCTTAGCCAATTCGTGGAAACAGGTTGAGCAGGCAATCGACCGCGCCCTGGCCGAAGATGTCTCCTTGGGCGATGTCACCACTGAGGCCATCATATCGCCTGAGCAGCAGGGGAGGGCAGCCATCGTTGCCAAGGGGGAGGGGATATTGGCTGGGGTGGAGGTGGCTAAGGCCGTCTTCCTTCAAGTTGATCCCTCTTTACGGGTTGAGGTTCTGATTCAGGATGGCACCAAAGTTGGAAGAGGAGATGTAGTAGCTACTATCCAGGGGAAGGTGACGAGCATCCTCAAGGCGGAGCGGGTTGCCCTCAACTTCCTGACCAGGCTCAGCGGCATTGCCTCGGAGACGGCGCGCTATGTTGAGGCGACAAAAGGGCTGAAGGCGCGGATCACTGATACCCGAAAGACCACCCCCGGAATAAGACCTCTGGAGAAGTATGCGGTAAGGGTTGGAGGGGGGAAGAACCACCGCCATCACCTTGGCGATGGCATCCTGATCAAGGACAATCACCTGGCGGCGCTTCGCTCCATGGGGCTGGGGATAAAGGACGCAATCCAGAGGGCGCGTCAAAGTTCGACTCTCAAGATAGAGGTCGAAGTGGGTAGCGTTGGTGAGGGCGAAGAAGCGCTGGAGGCCGGCGCCGATGTCATCATGCTTGATAACATGTCTATCGAGGACATGCGTCGGGTGGTTGAGCTGGTCAAGGGGCGTGCCTTAATCGAAGCCTCCGGTGGCATAACCCTGGATAACGTACGTCAGGTTGCAGAAACTGGGGTTGACCTTATCTCCGTGGGTGCCCTCACCCATTCGGCAAGGTCTCTGGATCTAAGCCTTGAGCTTGAGCCTTGATCCCCCTTTTGGGGCCAGGCCATGCCTCTCAAGCAATAAAGCGTTTGACATAATGCTCGGAGTGGCATCATCAGCTACCACCTTGCCCTCATCGAGGAGGATGATTCGCTGGCAGAGGGCCTTGACCAGCTCCAGGTCGTGGGAGGCAACTATCTTGGTTACTGTTAGACCTCGCAGCAGCTCGATGAGTTCCCATTTGGCGCGCGGGTCAAGGTTGGCAGTGGGCTCATCGATGACCAGTATCTCCGGGTTCATGGAGAGGATGGTGGCGATGCCGATGCGCTTCTTCTCCCCGATGCTGAGGTGGTGTGGGGAACGCTTCTCATAGCCGTCCATTCCCACCCCCTCCAGGGCCTCCCTTACCCGCTGTCTTACCTCATCCTCGGAATAGCCCATATTTATGGGACCGAAGGCGACGTCGTCGAAAACAGTTGGGGAAAAGAGCTGGTCTTCAGGGTCCTGGAATACGAGCCCCACCTTGCTCCGCACCCATTTGAGGTTCTTCTCCTCCAGGGGCGTGCCCAGCACTTTCACCGTTCCATCGCTCCTCAGGATGCCGTTCAGGTGAAGCAGCAGGGTGGACTTTCCTGCCCCGTTGGGCCCGACGATGGCCACGCTCTCACCGACTTCTATGTTGAGGTTGATATTCTTTAGCGCCTGATGCCCATCGGGGTAACTATAGGACAGGCTTTCAATCTCTATCGCCTTTTTCAAACTATGACCCCCACCCTAAAAGAATGGTCGCTCCGATAAAGGCAAGGGCCACGGCAAAGCCCGTGGCGTAATACAGGTCCAGCGCCTGAAAGCGCAGGTTGGTCAGCGTGCGAGTCTGCCCATCAAAACCCCGCGCCACCATGGCGGCATACACCCGCTCCCCCCTCTCATAGCTGCGGAGGAAAAGGGTGCCCAACATATTGCCGATGGTCTTTAGCTGCCACAGCCGCTTCCCACCGAAGCTACGGCTGTCCCTCGCCCTTCGCATCCGGATCGCCTCATCCACCAGAACGAAGATATAGCGATACATAAAGGAGAGGATCATCACCATCACCGCGGGCATGCCCAGTCGCTCAAGCCCATTTAGCAGCTCAGTGAATTTTGTCGTTGCCGAGAGCACGATCATGCTCAATATAGATAGCAAGGCTTTGATGGTGACATTCCAGAGGACGATAAGACCACTATAGGTTACCTTTACCTCCCACAGCCACAAGTTATAGCTACCAGCCACTTCCCCCTCTTTGAAGAAAGGGATGAAGATGGCGATCAATAGAACGAAGGGTATGATAACCAGGGCTCTTTTCAAAATATAGAGGGGAGGGACTTTGGAGAGCAGGATGACGCAAGCGATGAGGGCGAAATAGAGGGCGAAGGCATACCACTCGGTAGGTGGCGTGAGCACCACTGCTATCACAAAAGCTAAGGCGGCGATGAACTTGGTGCGCGGATCCAGCTTATGGATAAAGCTATCGAGGTCACTATAGCGATCGAGAAAGCTATGCTTCACCCTTTTTCCTCTTTCCCCGTCTGAGTAGCCAGGCTAGCCCACATACCGCGCCAAAGAGCACCACAGTGCCAATTATCCCGGCTAGTATGGTCGCCAGAGCCTCATTCTCAATTCCCGGAAGAACATAGTCAGTAATAAGCTCGTAAGGCGCCTTAACCGCTTCCTCAATAAAGCCCTTATCTTCGGCAACCTTCTCCAAGCCATCGGGGGAGCTAGAAGCCAGAGGCGAGATGAATGCCAGGGCTAAGCAAATCAGAAAAGCAATGTGCCACCATTTTAGCTTCATTTTCGCCTTCTATCTATACCCGTTGCAGCTCCAGCAGGTCTCTCCTTGTAGCCATCACGAAGCTGAGCACTGCCACTGTGATCACCCCTTCGCCAATGCCAATGAGGGTGTGCCAGCCTGCCATCGCCGGCAGGGCCACTCGGATGGGTACGGTGCCTGAGACTGCTAGCTCTATGGCGCAGAAGATGGAGGCCAGGAAAACTGAACCCCAGGCAGCGACAGAGCTACCAAGGAGTACCCCCCGTCTGGTCTCACCCACCAGCCATAGGGTGCCTCGATAGAAGTAGTAGCCAGCGAAGCTGGCAACGATGCCCATGTTCAGTACATTGGCTCCCAGGGCCAGAAGCCCCCCATCCTGGAAGATGAGGCACTGAACTATGAGCACGCAGCTCATTATCATCACCCCAGCCCAGGGTCCGAGAAGTATTGCCGCTAGAGCAGCGCCAATGAGGTGCCCTGAGGTGCCCCCAACGATGGGGAAGTTGAACATCTGGGCGGCAAAGATGAAAGCAGCCATTATCCCCATCATGGGCACATGCTTTTCAGTCAGCTTTCTCCTCGCCTGCCTGAGCCCATAGCTGACCCCACCAGCAGAGATAGCGTACGTGGTTCCGACCGTAGCGATGTTGAGAAAGCCATCTGGAATGTGCATTTGGATCTCCTTTGAATATCATTGCAACTAATTGCAATAATGCCCGATAAAAAATCACCGCTGGCAATTGGCACAGCGCCCGAAGATGGCCAAGTGCCTTATATCGGCCTTGAATTGGTAATCCTGAAGCAATGTCCTCTTCAACGGCAAAAACAGTGACTCGTCCACCTCGATCACGGCGCCACACTTCTCGCAGATGAGGTGGTGATGGTGGCCCTTGTCGCCATAGTGGTACCGAACCCGCCCTTCTCCTAGATCTGTCTCCGTCACCAGCCCCAGGCTCTTCAACAGTTCTAGGGTGCGATAGATGGTGGAGATGTTGACATGGGGATATTGGGCGTGAACCTGGGAATAGATCTCCTCGGCGCTGATGTGGTCATCGCTGGCTTGAAGGGCGGCCAGGATAAGCGTGCGTTGCGGGGTTAGCCGGTAACCCAGCTCATGCAAAGAATTAGTCGCTTCTTTCGCTTGCTTCGCTCTGCCTTCCATTTTCGCCACAATTATATCACGGTGGGAGAATTATTGCAATAGGTTGCAGATGCAGCTAAATGCATTAATGCCAGGGCTGAGGCAGCCTTATATTGGGCCTGGAATCAAGGGTTGCGGCTTTCCACGCCTCGCACACGCGGGCCCAGTTTAAGATGCCTTAGGAGAGGCTTCCTGGTCTATACCTGAGGAATGGGAATAACATAAGTGCCAGCGAGCCGGTCATGGAGGCCGCGCTTTCGCTCATCAAAGGCGACGAGGAGGAAGCCGATGCCCAGGGTCAGGACGCAGACCACATAGCCGATGAAACGGAGAACGGCTGTTCCTAAATCCATGGGCTTGCCATCTTGGCGCACCACTTTGATATGGGCTGCCATCTGCCCCAGAGTTTGCCCCCGCCAGGCCCAGAGCCCGATAAAGTAGGCAACGATGATGAGACCCAAGGCTACAATGACTAATAGTATTAAATCAATAAACCAAGCCCCGGTCCTGACCCAGAAGCCAGCATATTTCATTTCGGTTTGCTCCACCTTTGCCGTCTGAGTAGCCTTCATCAAAACCTCCTTCATTGTTGGGCGTATTTATCCCTACTATCCAAAAGGATGGTGACCGGTCCGTCATTATGGATTTCCACGTGCATATGCTCTTGAAAGCGACCGCTCTCCACTTTGAGCCCACTCTGGCGCAGAAATTCTAAAAACAGCTGAAAAAGGGCTTCTGCCTGCTGTGGTGGTGCTGCCTCGATAAAGCTGGGGCGGCGCCCCTTCCTAGCATCGGCAAGGAGGGTGAACTGGCTCACCACCAGAAGCTCGCCCGATGTGTCCAGCGCTGAGAGGTTGAACTTGCCTTCGCTGTCGGGGAAGATGCGCAGATCGACCGTTTTCCGTGCCAGATATTGGGCATCCCTTTCTGTGTCCCCCTTGGATATACCGACAAAGATCACCAGGCCGCGACCGATATTCGCTACCACCTCGCCGTCAACGGTCACCGAAGCCTTACTCACTCTTTGCAATAGTGCCTTCACCAGCGCCCCCCTTCTCGCTGGGCTTCTCTTCCTTCTTCTCGTCGGGCTTTTCCTCCTTTTCCTTTGAGCGGTAGCCTTGCCCTTTTGTTCCGTAGTCCGTAGAGTAAAAGCCGCTTCCCTTGAAGAAGATAGGCACTGAATGAAGGACGCGGCGTGCTTTTTTTTGGCACTGGGGGCAAATAGCTACTGGCTCGTCATCAAACCTTTGTTTTCGTTCAAAGCGGAAGTGGCATACACTACATGCATACTCATAAACTGGCATACGATACCTCTGCCTTTGATTTTAACCTTATTATTGCCACAAGGCAAGACCTTCAGCTTTATCTTGTCAAAACCAGGAATCGGTGATACAATGGCACTCAGTAAAGTCGGGGTGTGGCGCAGTCCGGTTTAGCGCGCTTGCATGGGGTGCAAGAGGTCGGAGGTTCAAATCCTCTCACCCCGACCATAGATAGCAAATGTAGAGGCCAGACCTCCGGCATGGATTCTAGCTCAACTAGCGGTCAGCTTTGGCGGCGACCCCCCTTATGGCTCAGAGTCCTCAACCTTTTGCAACTTGCCTTTCCCGTCCTTCTTGCCTATGCTCACATAGATGGGCATAAACACAAGGTGATAGCCGTCAGCCGATAACGGCATAGGGTCGCTGGGGGCCTCTAACCTTTAGCAATTTGACCCCCCTCTCTTATGGAAGATTGCCTTTTTCAACAGCCACCGGAAGATATCGCAGGCAGCCTCTTTTACCTCGCCCAGGACACGCATTGTCAAGGCTGTTTATTTGTGCTATTCTCACTGTTGAACTGGCTCAGGAAGGGAAACAGCCATGAAGCTGAAGGACAAAGTAGCTATTGTCACCGGAGGGGCCCAAGGAATCGGCCAAGGTATTGCTTGCTGCCTCGCTGAGGAGGGGGCTGATGTAGTTATTGCCGATATCAACATGGAAAACGCCAACAAGGTTGCCGGGGAAGTGAGGGCTTTGGGGCGTAAGGCACTGGTCGTGGAAGCTGATGTTACTCGTAAGGATAAGGTAGAGCACGTGGTAAGGAGTACTTTGAACGAGTTCGGGAAAATAGATATCCTAGTAAATAACGTGGGTGGAGTCCGCATTGCGCCCAGTGATGCTGGGAGGCCTGTCAGCGGAAAAGGTATCTACATTACTGACCTGGACGATGAAGACTGGGACGCGGCCTATGAGCTCAACCTAAAGTCGCAGGTCTACATGTGCAAGGCAGTGGTGCCGCATATGAAAGCCCAGCAAAGCGGCAAAATAATCAACATATCCTCAGTGGCAGCCAAGTTAGGCGATAGCGTCCGCATGCCTTATAGCGCCCTGAAAGGCAGTGTAATAAGCTTCACCAGATCGTTAGCCAGGCAAGTGGCCAGGGACAACATCAATGTCAATTGCATCTGCCCTGGCCTTATCTATACGCCGTCCTGGCAGCTAGGAGCAGAGATCCTCTGGAAAGTTATTCCCGCGTACCGAGAGCTTAAGGGACCTAAAGATGTTTTCCTGCGCTACGTAGAGAGGTTGACCCCGATGGGGAGGGAGCAGAGCCCAGAGGACATTGGGCGCCTCGCCGTGTTTTTGGCTTCGGAAGATGCCAGAAACATAACAGGCCAGACCATAAATGTTGATGGTGGCCAGGTTATGGACTAGCGATAAAAAGGCACATGCCTCCCCAGTAGGTGACAGCCTGTTAGATTTGCAAAGATGAATGCAGCTATCTACTACGGACCAGGCGACATCAGGGTCCAGGACATTAGCGAGCCCAGACTAGAGCCTGATGGCATCCTGGTCAGGGTGAAAGCTTGCGGGATATGTGGCTCCGACATGCATCCTTACAGGGTCGGAGGTCTGATCAGGCCGGGAACAATAATGGGGCATGAATTCAGCGGGGATGTGGTCGAGGTTGGAGCTAATGTGCAGGATATTAAGAAGGGAGACCGGGTCACTGTGGCCGGCTATCTGCCCTGCGGGGAATGTTACTGGTGCAAAAGAAAGCAATATTACCGCTGTTTCAAGATGCGACTCCTTGGCTATGAATTTCCAGGGGCTTTTGCCGAGTATGTCAGCGTTCCCCTTGCCCTGTTGAACACGACCATTTTTCTGCTTCCGGATGAACTGACCTGTGAGGAGGGTGCCACAGTAGAGCCGTTGTCCGTTGGCGTGCACGCAGCAAGGGTGGCGGAGCCAGCAGCCGCAGATACCGTCGTTATCCTTGGGGTGGGGATGATAGGTCAATGTGCCATGCAGGTATTCAAGGCAATGGGGGCAGCCAAGGTCATAGTTAGCGAGATAAGTAAGAAGCGCTTGGAGGTAGCAAAGGCCACCGGTGCCGATGTGGTCATCAATGCCACGGAGGAGGACCCCATCGAGCGGGTTCGGGAGGCAACGTCAGGGATGTGGGCAGATATCGTGGCGGAATGTGCCGGGTCGCCTGCCACCTTCCACCAAGCTATCGAAATGGTGCGTGGTGGTGGCAAAATAGTACTGGTAGGGATTTATGAAGAGCCGATTAAATGGGAACCGGCAGCGATTATTCACAAAAATGTTAGGATGATCGGTTGCCTGGGGGGAAGCTTCCCTCGGGCGATCGACTTCCTGCGATCGAGAAAGGTCAACACCAAGTCCCTCATCACCCACGAGTTCTCCCTTGACAAGGCTAGGGAAGCCTTCGAGACCCAGCTAAAGACCGATGAGGTAGTAAAGGTCCTGGTCAAGCCATAGAAGGAGGCTATGCGCATGGAAATACCAAAGGAAAAACTGCTGGAAATGTATCGGAAGTTGGTTACCTGTAGAAAGGTCGATGACAAGCTCTACGAATTGAATACTACGGGCATTTTTTCGGGGTGGCTTCATCTGGGTGCCGGTCAGGAGGCCATGCCCGTCGCCGTCGGTTCCATCCTGCGCAAGGATGACTACCTTAAGCCCGGCCGTGGCGAGCACTGCGCTGTTGCTAAAGCTGTCCCCCTGAAATCGATCTTCGCCAGCATGATGGCGAAGAAGCAGCAGACCGAGAAACCAGAAAGCGGCGTCTACGCTCCAGAATATGGCCTGCTCGGCATCAGCGGCTCGCTGGGGGAGGATGTTCCCATCTATGTAGGTGCTGCTTTGTCCTCGAAGCAATTGGGGATAGATCTCGTAACTGTTTGCTTCTTTGGCGAAGGTACCGCAAATCGGGGGCCGGTCCATGAGGCGATGAACTTGGCCGCCATCTGGAAGCTCCCCATCGTTTTCATCTGTGAGAACAACCAGTACGCTATCTCCATGCATGTAAGCAGGGCGTTTGCAATAGCAGACATCGCCGATAGGGCGGCTGGCTATGGCATGCCCGGCGTCGTGGTCGATGGAAACGATGTCATTGCATGTTACGAAGTGGCCTACGATGCGATTAAGAGGGCGAGGGAGGGAGGTGGCCCCAGCTTCATCGAGGACAAGACCTACCGGCTGCGTGGCCATTGGGAAGGCGACCCGGAGCGCTACCGACCGAAGGAAGAGATTGAGGAGTGGAGAAAGAAGGAGCCCCTCAAAAGGTATAGGGAAAGGCTGCTGAAGCTGGGCATCCTCACAGCAGAAGATGTGGAAAGGTACGACGCGGAGATCACTGCCGAAATCGAAGAAGCCGTTAAATACGCCGAGAGCTTGCCTCGTCCCAGCCTCGAGGAACTCACCGAAACGCTTCGGCTCTAGTCCAGGCTGGTCGGAAAGGGAGGTGCTGGACAATGACAACGAAGGCAAAGACAGAGATCAACTATCGGTGGGCGATCAACTACGCTATAGCAGAAGAGATGCGAAGGGACCCTACCGTAATCTTCTACGGGGAGGATGTGGGCAGGCATGGAGGCAACTTCGGGGTTAGCCGAACGCTGCTGGATGAGTTTGGAGAGGAAAGGGTGCGCGATACCCCCATCTCCGAACAGGCGATCATAGGCACGGCTCTGGGTGCCGCCTTGACTGGTCTCAGACCAGTGGTGGAAATAATGTTCGCCGGGTTTCTTTGCACCTGCTTCGACGGCATATTTATGAAACTTGGCACCTGGAAGCAGAGGTACCATTGCCCATCGCTGCCAGTGGTAGTTCGAGCGCCAATGGGTGCAGCCGGCGGAGCTGGCCCGGAGCACGCCATTTCACCCGAGGCCCTGCTTATCCACTCCCCGGGATTGAAGGTGGTTGTTCCCTCAACCCCCTATGACGCCAAGGGCTTGCTGAAGACGGCCATACGGGGCAATGACCCAGTGATCTACCTCGAACACATAAACTTGTATACCAGAAAAGGCCCTGTGCCCTCAGAGGAGTACCTTATACCCTTGGGACAAGCTGACATCAGGAGAGAGGGGAAGGATGTGACTATCGTAACCTACTCGGCGATGGTGTTTAAGGCTCTGGCCGCAGCGGAACAGCTAAGCCGAGAGGGCATAGAAGCAGAGGTGATCGATCTCCGCACCCTTGTTCCTCTAGATGAGGAGGCGATCATCAACTCGGTGAAGAAGACAGGGAAGCTGGTCATCGTACATGAGGCGATGGAAAGAGGCGGGGTTGCCGGCGAGATCACCGCCATAGTTGCTGACAAGGCCTTCGACTATCTGGATGCTCCGATCAAGAGGGTAGCGGCTCTTAACGTACCGCTCCCCCATGATGCCAAGCTGGAGGCACTTTGCATACCTCAGGAAAAGAATATCGTTGAGGCAGTAAAGTCACTATTGTAGGCTGCGGGAGTCGGGTCTAACCGATAAGGGTAGTGGCGCGTTGTCTGTCGGCTCCTAGAAATATTAGAGGAGAAAAGCAAGATGGCACATAATGTGGCGATACCCAAGTTGGGATTAACCATGGTCGAGGCTACCATCACCGAATGGAAGGCAAAGGAGGGGGAGTGGGTCGAGAAGGAACAGCCTATTCTAGTCATCGAAACAGAGAAAACCACCTATGAAGTAGGGGCTGTAGCTTCCGGAATTCTCCATATCATCACCCCCGCAGGCCAAACCGTTCCTGTTGGTCATGTAGTGGGGCTACTGGCTGAATCGAAGGAGGAATACGCCGCAATATGTCGAGAAGTAGTTCCTAAAGTCGAAGCCGGGGCCTCAGCCGAAGTTGCCCAGGAAGCTGAGGCTGAGAGGGTGGTTGCTCCAGAACAGGGAAGGGAGCGACTAAGGATCTCCCCTGTGGCGCGGATGTTGGCTGAGGAGCATAGGATCGACGTAAGCAAGGTTTCGGGTACTGGCCCGGGAGGAAGGATCACCAAGCAGGACATCCTCCGAGCCGTTGAGGAAAGGGAGAAAGCAGCTGCTCCTGCCACGCCCCCGCCACCTACTGCCGCCCCCGTCGACAGAGCAGAAATGGCCGGGCTTAAACGGGCGAAGCAGGTCATTCCGCTAAGGGGAATGAGAAGAGCTATCGCTGAGAATATGCTACGTAGCCTTCGGGTATCTCCCCAGATGACATCGTCAGGTGAAATAGATATGACCGAGATGGTCAAGCTGCGCCAGTCCCTGGTTGCTCAGCAGGAAGCTATTGGGGCTCGTATTACATACACCGACATTTTTGTCATGGTAGTAGCCAAAGCGCTAAGGCAGCATCCCATCATTAATTCCAGCGTGATAGGCGACGAAATTAAAATATGGGACGACATCAACATTGGGGTTGCGGTTGCCGTGGAGTCGGAGGATATGCCGGGGCTGATTGTGCCGGTGGTGCGCAATGCCGACAGGAAATCTCTGCCGGAGATCCACAATACCCTAAGTGACTTGACCAAGAGGGCCAGGGAAGGCAAGCTGCTCCCCGATGATGTTGCTGGTGGTACGTTTACCATCACCAACTTAGGAGCTGGGATCGGGGGAATTGGGGAAGGGGAAGGAAGCGGCTTTGGCACCCCGATAATCAATCAGCCTGAGGCAGCTATT
>Ga0315296_10001142_pt1 | contig 23295 bp, 38 predicted proteins | sample YL17G14_18_MG_FD_203921 | JGI IMG/M metagenome (GOLD analysis project Ga0315296, IMG submission 203921) | Sediment microbial communities from Yellowstone Lake, YNP, Wyoming, USA - YL17G14_18 | ecosystem: Environmental > Aquatic > Freshwater > Lake > Sediment | place: USA: Wyoming | collected... | reverse complement strand
GCTGAAGCAATCCTCAACTACAATCCCGTCGTGGCGTGCGATGTCTACGCGGCAGAGGCGACCCTCGACTACGAAACCCCTCCACTCGCCCCATGCGAGGTTTATGCCACTGAAGTCGTACTCAACTATAACATTTGGACAGGCGAGAGCGAATGGTCCGCTTATCCCTTTTCCGGTTCACTTTCAATGCGTGCCGCAAGGATGCGAAGTGTTCGTCTCACGAAGGGAATAAGATGGTACCATCACTGAGGAAAGCCCTCAACAAGATGCGAGATCCCAGTCTTGCGGGGAAGCTCCGAGTCGCCTACGGGAACGACTTGGATAAGTTGTTTCTCAACTTCAAAGAGGATTATAAGAAACGGCTGGGTATGCGAGAGATGGCCGAGCCGTCTGCTATCGCGAACACGATAGCGCAGAAGAACATCGAATATGCCATCAATGCGACGATTACCATTCCATCTAAATCGGTAATTAACAGAAACGTCGCGAAGGGGTACACGGCAGGCGCAGTAAGGGGGACGACATTCCTCAATGCCGCTGGGGTGAAAGTCGCTTACAGCCAGATGCCCGTCGACCAGAAGGTCATCTCAATACTGGAGGAGCGCAACATAAGCGACTTGGACGGGATCACCACGAAGATGTCCAGCGACATAATGCGCTCGATAAGCGACGGTGTGATGGACGGGCGAGGGATAGAATCCATCGCGAGGGACATCGACGAGACGATAGACGGGATAGGCCGGGACCGCGCGCGGTTGCTTGCTAGAACGGAGACCATGACCGCGTTCAACAGGGCGGCACTTACACAATACGACAAGATCGGCGTGGACGAGGTCGAGTGGTACACGAGTCATTTAGAGAACGTGTGCGAGGACTGCGAATCATTAGACGGGCAGAAGTTCGCGATGGGAGAAGCGCCTCCGTGCCCGTATCATCCGAACTGCCCGTGCATACTATTACCAGTCATAGAGACAGGAGTGAAAGGATGAAGCGACTACGAGAACTGTTTCGAAAGGAACCAGCAGTGACCGAGCAACTGATAATATCAAAGATCTCAATATGCTATCGGTGCGGGCAGGTATTCGCCAATGAAGACGAAGCACCGAACCATCTCTGTGTGGGAAGAGATGTCAGTGCGACGTATTCTTTCGACGCCGTCACGACATCGACGTGCACGCATCAATATCGAGATTTCACAATAACAACGGAGGAGAAGAAGTAGATGCCGTTTGCAGAGTACAAGAACTTCGCCGATTGCGTCGCGAAGAACAAGAGCAAGGGAAATCCCGAAGGTTACTGCGCGGTCATAATGCGCAATGTCGAGGGAAAGCCGAAACAGCACGAGGCCAGGGAAGAGAACGAGTTTTACCTTGAGCAAGAGGCGGCGGCACTCGATGAGATCCGCCAACTGACGACCGTCGGGGGTTTCAAGTCCCCCGACCCGGGAGAACTCCCAAAACAGAAAGCAACGGTTCTCGCGCAGGTATATGCAGACTGTCGTTCGAAGCAACACGGTTCCGAAGACCCTGCTGATAAAGAGAAGTGCGCCAAGATCGCGTGGAGCGCGGTACGGAGGATGGAGAATGTGTTAGAGCACAGACCAATATCGCAGACGAGGACATTGGAGATTTCAATTTCCCCGGGGAACTTCGTTCGCTTGAAGAATGGCGGGTTGCAGGTGAACAACATCATAGCACTCGCCGAGGGCACATGGACGGATTCAGCAATTGGGACACCATTGCATTATCCCGCTAGGATACTCGAAAAGGATGCTGAGAATTGGATAGGAAAAGGCATCTGGTCGAGGCATCAGGGCGGGTCGCCGAGGGCTATCACTGATAGGATCGGCATGATTAAGAATCCTCGATATGACGCGGAGACGAAGGCGATAATCGTGGATGGGATATTCCACGGCAGGTCGCAGGCGTCTAAAGATGTCATTCAAATGATTGAAGATGGAGAGGTCACCGACGTCTCAGCAGAGGTCGGTGGCAAGGAAGTCTGGAATGCAGAGACGAAGCGGTACGAGGCCGCTAGCTTGGCATTCTACGGTTTCGCGACGGTCGACCGAGGCGCGTGTACTGTATGCAAGATGAAGCGCAACGAAGCGGCCGAGTGCGAACAACTAGAACAGAAGGAGCGGGAAGACATGGAGACAAAGGAACTGGAGCAGAAACTCGCCGCTCTTGAGACCGAAAAGGTCGAGCTAGCAAAGAAAGCAGAATCGGAGAAAGCCGAGCTGACAAAGCAACTCGAAACCGTTTCGAAGTCCAAGACCGACGAGGAATCCGCGCATAAGACAGCGGTTGAGGCTATGACGGCCAAGATCGCCGAGTATGAAACGCGGATTAAGGAGCTTGAGAAAACTCCCGCGTCGCCAAAGACCCTTCCGGGCAATGGCGACACTGTTTCGAGTCGGGCAAAGGAATTGGAGGTTTTGACTCCGGCGACGATTCGGGATGGGGAGGTTTCGAGAGCCTAAACCCTAAAGAAGAAACAAGGAGGAAAGAGAAATGGCAAACGACAGAACAGCATTCCCGGCGACCATGAAAACGATTCTAGTGGCTGGGAATAATGTGCAGAGCTTCATCGCCAGTGGAGCCATCTCCGCGGGTCAGGTTGTTGCGATAGATGCAACTGGCGTGACCATGACTGTCCGAGCGGCAGTCGTCGAGGCGGGAGAAGCCCCTCTCGGAGTCGCAATCCAAGGAGTGACGGCGGCGGAAGCTACTGCTGGGAAACAGGTGGCGGTCGCGATGCTCGGTTGCATCGTCTACGTCTCGAACTATTCGAGCGACGTAGACATAGATGCGGGCGAGCCCGTGACTACGAACGACTGCGCCGTCGGCGGCACAGTGATAGCATGTTCCGGAGCGGCGACACAGGAACTCGTCGGCAGGATGCTTGAGGATTCGACTGCGGCATCTCTGACGATGGAGAAGATGCTTGTGCTCTGCGGAACTACGAGCGTGATCCACGCCTAAGGAGGGGACACAAATGGAAAACAAACCAATAAGAGACTTGTCCGCCTACTTTGAGCCCATCTTCAGGATACAGGGTGGGTTCGCAGACAATGCCGAGAAGAAGGAACTCGTGAAGAGGATTCCGGCCGAGCTTGGATGGCCTCAGGGCGAGAAGACCGTCCCGATCAGGGAACTGCTTCTCCAAGATGCGGTAGACACCACGCTCATACAGACCGCCGTGTACGACTCCATCATCAAGGGAGCGTGCCCGGCGCAGTGCGTGAGACAGGCACTCAATGTATGGCCGATGGCCGGCAATGCGATGACAGTGAACATCGGTGCCACCAAGGGCTATGCGTCTGAGGTCGCTGAGGGAGCCGAGGTTCCGAGAACGACCGAGCACCCGACGCCCGCGACACTCACCTGCAAGAAGTACGCTGACAGAGCGGAGATCACGCAGGAGATGCTCGATGACGCCGTTGTGCCGGTGATTCAGTGGCAGCTGGAAGCGGCTGGACTGAGGCTGGAGAACGCTCTGAACCGCAGGGTTCTGGACGCACTCACGACTCAGGCCGTCGTGATACACCACGACTGCGCAGGCACGAACCTGGGCATGGGTTCTCTGGCCGGAGCACTCGGACAGATGAGCGGGGTCAATCTGCAAGGAACCGACCTCATCATGTGTCCAGAGTACAAGGCCATACTGATGAAGGACTATGTGCCTTCGGTCGGGTTCTTTGAGCTGGGCGACACTGCTAGGACCGGCAGGCTGGGAACCTTGCTCGGGGTGAACTTGCACTTGTGCAACGCCGTTCCAACGGCAGGCGCGGGCGCACTGTTCGACTACGACCTTGATGGCGACATCGGTGCGTACTTGCTCGACAGGAGCGCGGCTGGCGCAATCGGCATGAGGCAGGACATCACGACTGTTGACTACAAGGAACCAATCAGAGACCTTGTCGGCATGGTAGTGAAGATGAGGGTGGCCTACACCTCGTTCAACACCAGCGCGTGTTGCGGGATAGAGTACTGAGTACTCATCCCCTCAAACCTTTTTCATTTCCATCTCAAGGAGTGAACAAACATGAAGAAAGGCAAGTTCTTCTCAACGGACATAGCAACGATAGTCGCAACCGCGACCTATACGACCGAGACTCCCGCGATTGACGTATCACGAGCGAAGAGATGCGTCTTGCAGGCGAAGGCGACCGGCGATAACGTAGGCAGCTCCGGGACTGTCACGTTCCACATAGCCGCGGTTGTCGGGGACCGGGTAGCGACGACATTGCATTCCACTTCGGACCTGACGACGGTTACTGTGGATGTATCCGGCGCGGCGGTCAAGTACGGCATTCCCGTGCTCATCGACTGTGACGGCATGACTGGGCTGGAATGTACGTCTGTAGTGAACGGAGATGCTGCGCAATCGATCAGCGCGGTCAATCTGTTCTACGGGCTTGTCGGGCGCGAAGGCGAGATGCTGACATCAGCAGACTCGGTGTAAACCTTTTCAGACTTTCCAATCACGAGGGATAACGATGGCAACGAAGACGTGGACACAGACAAGTGGCAATCTTGCCAGCACAGACGCCAATTGGAATGGCGGCACCAAACCGGTGACTGGAGATAACATACTTTTCAATGCTACCTCGACTGCCAATTGCACGTGGGACATGGCATTGGCTTTCGGGAGTTACTCCGTGGCTGCGGGTTACAGTGGCGTCATCACAATGAGCGCGACCTTCTCGTGCACTTCATTTACCATGACCGCGGGTACATTTGCGGGCGATCAGACTCACGAACTGACTTGTTCTGGGAACATCTCGTGTACCGGAACTTATGCGATTAGCAATTACACACTTTGCTTCACCATGACCGGAGACGGTACCTCGATAACCGTGAATAATTGGTTTTACCCTTGGCGTTGTCACATTAATGCTAATGTTACACTTGTTAATGCTGGGAACGGGATGATTCTAGGGGCGACTAACAATGCACTGGAGCAGTTCAGTGTTGCGATTGATAAGACTTTCACTATGAACCTTTTGGTCATCCTAAATGACGCAATAGTTGGTACTTTCACGAACTATGGGGTCATCACAGGAACGGGGGCGCTCACTATACGGATGGCCGGTCAAGCCACAATGACATTATCCGCAACTCTTGGAGCAATCTCCGCGCCAGTCGTGGTCGTCTGTCCTTATGCGACCGCCCATAGCACTCTGACGCTCAGTAGCGCCCTCGTGCTTGGGAATACATTGAACATCACATCCGGGGCCGTCGATTACAACATGACTCTGGACGCCTCGGCCAGCAACTATCCCATAAATGCTACGAATATCACCATTGGGACGCGAGGTGTTATTAACGGACGCGCCGCACCCATTTCATGTGCGGGAACTTGGGACTCAAGTGCGGGAACATTCACTCAAGGCACATCGACGCTGATAATGACGGCGGTTGGAAACTTAAAACTCGCGGCTTCAGGATGTTATCATCTTCGCGTAGCCGAAGGTGCAACGACCACACTGACCGCCGCGCTCAATGTCTACAAAGACCTCAGAAATAACGGAACCCTGACACGGGGAGCGAACACCGTTTCACTTCTAGGAGCAGGAGAGCAAACCGTTAGTGGCTATCCCGACACGGCGATCACGGTGAATAGTACGGGTCCAGTCATCTTCTTGGACTGTGCTCACCATCCGATAGACACGACTTTTACGGCGGGCGCGTGTGTCTGGGTCGGGTTGGCCGCTTATTCATCGTACTACACCTACGGCAATCTTTCAATCAGCGCGGTATCTCGCAAGCCGACCGCGTTCCAGGATATTGATAACGGTTCTGGTACGCTGACTTTGGATGTTGAAACACGCTGCAAAGATTTGAAGACATCCGCTGGAGCGACGACTGTTCAATCGGCTGGTGTGCAGATCGGCATAGCGGGGAAGATAAACACGATAGGAACTCTGACGATAAACACACCTACAAAGATTCTCAGGGACCACGATGCTGTTCGGCTCAGACCGTTCCCCGTACAATTCTGCGTCAATCAGCCGAAGGGATGGGGTGATGCCTGACGGCTCTGAGCACGGATAACGAAGGCAAGCGGATGACGAGGAAGTGGGCGGAGGAGCACGCATTAGCACTCATCCATCCAGATCGTTTCACCGATGAGGAACTGACATGGCTCGACATCGACCCGACGACAGCGACCGAGTCGAACGACCAGAACCCAGACATGTTCTTAATCGACACTCAACCAGAGGATTCGCGCACAGAGATTAAACATTACGATATTCGGACTAGACCAGAAGTAGGTGACTAAATGGAGCAAGCAAAGTTGGCAAGGCTACTCGCAGTTGTGGTAGCGATAATCGTGTACGCGACCGCCGCGTCTCAGGGGGAACTCTGGAACTTGGGCATCGCGTTCGCGGTTGCCGTAGTTGCGAGTCTGGGTATCTGGCTCCAGCCGCCCACGGACTTGGGCAACTGGGCGAAACTGAGAGACCATCTGCTCCTGAGCGTACCGTTAGCAGGATTGAGCGTGATCGGTGGATTGGTGCTATTCACAGACGGAGTACTTCAATTCACGGCCATCTTCGGCCTGTTCATCGGTCTGTTCACGACGGCAAGCGTCTTGGAGCAGCGCCTCATGGGAGACAAACCGTGAGGCAAACCCTTTCCTTTCATTGGAGGGATAGACATGGATGGCATAGAACGACGGATTTCCTCTTGAGGAGATGAGTACATGGGAAAAGAAACTTCCGCAGACCCAAACCTAGTCACACATGAAGTCATAGCCTCACCCGGTCAAGTGGTGAATATCCGCGAAATCAAAAAGAGCGACGACACTCTCCTCGAATATCTCGATAAGGACGGGAAGTTCGGCGCGATGTCTGTGCATTCAAAAGGGATGACGCTTTCCGAACCGGACCAGAATCAACGCTGGTATAACGACTTGCCCATAGGACCGTGGCACATCCGCAAGGAACAACTTTTGAAGGTGGGCATCTCAGGCGCGTGGGATTCGGTCACCATAAACGACCCATGGTTGATTCGCAAGGGAGACACCTACTACCTGTTCTACGGCGGATATGATGGAACCCACGCGAGAATCGGCTTCGCAACATCTCAGAATCTCTATCAATGGACGAAGGGTGTTTCGAACCCGGTCTTTCAAGAGGGAGCAGGCGGCCAATGGGACGACAAGTTCGCGAGCAAAGCCTCCATCCTGCAAATCGGTTCGACTTACTATATGTATTATGAAGGGATGAATGTCGCCGAACTGAAACAAATAGGTCTAGCTACATCGACCGACCTCGTCACATGGACGAGGAGTCTTCTCAATCCGGTCCTATCTCCCGGTTTAGAACCCGGAGCGGAGACCACGGTGAACATACTGGCTCCGTCGGTGTTGGAGAAGGACGGGGTGTACTATATGCTCTATGCAGGCCAGCCGAATGGCGCGCCTGATTACAGATGGCGCATCTACTACGCGACCTCGACGAACGGAATCGCATGGACGAAACAAGGCAAACTCCTCGATGTCACCGCAGACACATGGGATGCCGGATGGGTCGGTGTCCCGAGTATCATTCGAGTCGGGGCTTATTATGTCATGGCGTATTGTGCGTGTAGTTCCCCTCCCCCGAGTCCGAATAGCGAACCGCCGCCCGAAGGTCTTGGGATGGCGTATTCCACCGATTTGGTAACATGGACGAAATCCGTCGACAATCCCGTTATGACCTCAGAGACTTGGAGAATGTTCGTAAAGACTTTCTGGAGACCTCACCTAGTCAATACCGAGGGAAAGGTTCTCATGTTCTTCAATGCCTCGGGCGCGGCGTTCGAGGAAATATTCATCGCAGTCCCCGCGATTAATTCCATCGTCCCGGACATGAGAGACATCGACCTTCAAGGAAATCTGTTCGCGAAAGGAATCTGCATCTTGGATGCATCAGATGGTCACGAAATAGACTGGTCGGCCACTGCGAAAGCCTGCGGCGCGAAGTGGTACTGCAACATGGGAACGAATCACGGCATCAATACCATAGGAGATTCGGGCGGGTTCTGGCGGGTTCAAACAGAAGTAGGAATCGGGAATCCGACATGGATGGAAGGTCAAGACAAGAATTACAATCTTCGAGAAGGGGGGTTGGGCCTATACGCGGTTTTCAGGGAATACAGCAATGCGGATGTATTCTACGCTGTCGGATTCTCCGATGACCGAGGAGCGCTCGGACCATTGAACACGGACTGCGTTCTCATCTGTCTCGATACCAGAGTTAGCGCAAACTATGTCGTGAAGGTTGCCAGATCTGGTGTGGTGAAGAACCTCGATACTGGGGTAGTTGCCCCCGGCAATCTGGCGATGAAGTGGGAGCTGCGACAGACAGCCACCGGGATGGATGTCTATAATCAAGACAAACTCGTCCTGCAAATCGGGGCCGCCGATATGCCAGTCGCGACAACGGGCCTCCGCAAGATGATAATGATTGACAATCTCGGAAGCGCGGTTCTCAACTGGTTGGATATTGACTGTTTCATTCCGGTCATGCATAGATGGTGTGAGGTGTAGAAAATGTCTGGAACACTGGACTTCAATGGAACGACGCATACGATAATCGCGGACAGCACTGAGACATGGTTTCAGATGACGAGCACGACGGGAACAGGAACGCTCATCATGGACTCGGGTTCGATTTTGGAATTCGACGACGCGCTCGGCGCGGGATTCCTTCCCGCCGCGAGCAACATCGTCATAATCGTGAACGGGAACTCGACGAGCAAGTGCACCATCAAGTCGGCCAATTCGTATCCCGATTACAGATGGACTCTTCCATCTTCACTCGTAACGGGAGTGGCTACCCGGTGTATTTTCAGAGACTACACCGGAACATTTCCGGCAGGACTCGTCCTAAACAATCCCGAATACATCACCGACCCCTACACATACGCAACCTCAACCGAACTTGTCAATCTTACCGGGAGCACTCTGACGGAGGCGGTTCTACACGAGATCCTCGGTCAAGCGACGAATGAAATCAACTCTCGATTGGCGATGGACGGAATCACCGTATCGAGTGCGAGCGACATAAACCTAAGAGCAATCGGACTCAACAAGGCGTTCGCTATGGTGATGCGCCGGATGTTCGCAGACGGGACACGTTCGGGTTCAATAAACACGGACGGGGGTTCCAGTCCCGACCCGATGATTCTGGCAAATGAACGCGAGACGATGGCGGAGACACAACTGAAAGTGTACATCCGCGAACATCTACCCTCTACACGTAAGAGACTCTGGGCATTCAAGGTGAACGAACACGGTTGAGATTCAAGTACCTAACGCGCAGGCAATCGTGGATCACCTTAGAGGGTTGGCCGACCAGTACCCGGGCGAAGTCTCCATAGCTTTACAGCGCGTACTTGAGGAAATCCTCACCGAGTCGAAGAAGATATGCCCGGTGAAGACAGGATACCTCAGAGGGTCGGGATATGTCTCAGAGCCGGTTCTCGGTTATGGGCAGATTCTCGCAACCATCGGTTACAGCGCGGAGTATGCTTGGTGGGTACACGAAAACCTAGAGGCATATCATCACCCGCCCACGAAAGCGAAGTTCTTGGAGGAGCCTCTTCAGATGTATTCAAAGAACATCCCGGAAGCGGTCCATAGCGAAGTGAACAGGATACTGGGGATTTGAAATGGTTCTTACTGAGGATATTGTCGCTCAGCTCGTGACAGGGGCGGTAGGTGTAGCCGGTCATATCGTCGGCACGACTATCACCCCCTCAACGGGAACGATATTCGAGAACACGCTACCCACCCTCCCGGATGACTGTATTGCGGTGTTTGCATACGGGGGAATCCCACCATCTGTAGACTGGGAGGGGGAGTTTCCTAATATACAAGTTCGCGTGCGCGCGGTCTCTCACGACACCGCATACGACAACGCTTACCATGTAATGCACACGCTTCACAAGCTCACGCGCACGACAATCAACGGCACGATTTATTATTGGATCGCGGCCAAGCAATCGCCCTCTTCATTGGGGAGAGACGCGAAAGGGAGACACATCTACGTCGTCAACTTTGATATCATAAAGGAGATGGAATAATGGCAAACTACTCGCCCGGGGAACTAGCGAACTTCAACTACATAACCGAAGGCACTTACGGAACGACTCCCGCGACGGCCCTAGTGTGGGGATGTACTATCGAATCAGCGAAGCCGAAGGTCAATGCTCACCAGGCGTTTCATCTAGGGTCCACATCGAGGTCGTTCTCGGACGTCACTAAAGGTGCGTGGGACATCGGATTTAAACTGAAGGGGTGGTCGAGAGCCTTATCAGTGGCGATCCAATGGCGTGACTTCTGGGCTATGTTCGGCATGGGTAGTATCACCGCGCTCACCGAGCACCTGCCATCATTCTCGGCGCAGTTTCGGTTCGATTTGGCGGCGGACGTGTACTGGCACTTCAATGGATGCAAGATAAACAAACTGAAACTGTCTTGCGACGGACCGGGACAGCTCATCGACTTCGAGGCGGATGTCATAGCAAGATGGGTCGAGAAGAGCGTTTCGAAGACATTGGCCGGGCTACAAGCGGGTGTGGTCGTTGGCGCAAATGCCACCGATGTCACGACTGCCATATTGACCTGGAGCGGGGTCTCCCAAATCAACATAGCGGCGGGCGGTTTGGTCGACTGGCATCCTAAGAATTGGAGCATCGAGATAGACAATGGCTTGGATGTGACGATGGGGAACATCTACGGGGCAGACACACTCTATTACCACTGCGCAAGAGCGATACAGGAAGGCAAGAGAGACATCATCTTCACCTGCGAGGTCGACTTGGAGAATGAGACTTACAACACGGCGAAGTTGGCGGGTTCTGCGATTACGGCCCTCACGATCCCGATAGACGATGATACCATCACACTAGCGAACGGGGAGATAATGCTCGAAGACGACGACCTCCCAGAGTTCAAGCGAACCATCATGATACAACCGTTACGAATCCGATTCAAGAATATAGCGGTCGCGTGAGGTGTTGGAAATGGACGACGAACGAGCATTGACATTCGCGCTAGAGACGCTTCGGACGGAGAATCGCAGTGAGCATCACGAGATACTCACGAAGCTCAACATCCTATGCACCAAGGTCGCAGTCACGGAGAGCAAGGTCGAAATATTGGGCAAGTTCAAGGATGACCACGAGGAAGAGCATTCCAACGACGACCGGACCGCTCTCGCGTACTTCATCGGATTTATCATGCTCGGACTCGGACTCGCGGCAGACTTCATACTGAGGCGATAGACGTGCCGACCCCACCTCTGGACCTCGTAGAGTATGAGGGCCGACCACCGTTTGCAGACTTCAAGCCCGTGTGCATGGATGATTATATCAAGTCCTACAAGAAACGCTGGGCGTTCAGGACATCCATCGGCGATGTTGTTTTGAAGAAGCTCACGCAACTCGACCGAGACAGGATTCTGACCGTGTTCTTCGAGGAGAAGCCGGAACTGATAGAAGTCCTCAAGCAAGCGGAGCAACTGCGGAACTTCGAGCGCCGAGGCATTCCTTTGGATGCGGCGCACATTGAGAGGATGGAATCGTGCGGGAAGTTACTGCGCGATCAACAGAGACTCTTTTCGATGGCGTGTTTCGAGAACCCTAAGTTTGCATCTCTTGAGGATTACGATGCGTTCCTTACTGCACTAGACGCGGAAGAAGTCACTAAATTGTATATCCTTCTTTCAGAGCTTACAAGTGTCCGTTCTGCGACTGCGTCGTGCGAGATACTACTCACGATAGCGAAGGAGTACGGCATCCCCCTCTCGAACGACTTAACAATCGAGAACATGACCGCCGAGCAAGCGGACATATTGGTGAACACCCTCGAAAAGAAGGGCGAACTGATGAAGAGGGAGATGGAGAAGATTGCCGAGTGATTTGGCATTCCTAGAGATGGGAGATGCTGAGATAGTCGGCGGTTACGAATCCACCTCTTCTAGCATGGGAAGTTACAGTTCGCGTTCTATGAACCTCGGCATGGAAGGCATCTCCATCAGGTCCGTGTACCAGCCGATAATGGCCTTGGAAGGACTCGGCGTTCACATCGACATGAACAGTCAGTTGATGAAAGCCCTTCGAACGGTTGTCATCACGAACTATTCTATACTCATGCTTCAGGGCGCGTATCGGTCTATTGTCAAGGCTCAGACTGCGAGAGAGTTGGCACTAGCGACGGGGGAGACGACTGCGATGGCGATAGCGCAGCAATGGCACACAATCGCGATGGCGGCAGGAGCGGCTATCCTAGTCGGGGCCACTCTAGGTATCGGGTATGCTGTCGGGGAGAAGTTCGGTTCTGGCGATTGGAACCTTCCCGGGGGGAATCTGGGAGTACCTCAAGAGAGAAGGCAGATGGAGCACGCATTGGCAGGGACGGGGGTGAGGAAACGTGGATGAGGAAATCAGATACACATTGACACTTGTAGACAATATCAGTCCGTCCGTTGCACGCATCGAAGCTGGGCAAGGCAAACTCGCGTCCCAGATGCAGGCGACCACGCAGATAAGCGACAGCCAGAAGATTAGTTTTCTTATGCAAGTTCAAGCAGTCCGATCTATTGATATGGGTTTCAGAGGACTGAGCAACGTACTCATTTCAACCGGAATAGTCGGCGGCAAGACTGCGAAAACCTTACAAACACTGGGTATGGCGATTCACGGGGTATCGAGCGCGTTCCAACTACTCAAAGGTGCGAGGATGGTACTCATGTCATTGCAAGCGGCGGAGATAAGCCTCGCGTCTGTTGAGACGTATAGAAGTGTCCTTCACAGTCCGGCGAAACTGGCTCTCGTTGGTCTGGCTCTAGGGGCGGGTGCGGCGGCGGCCGGTTACTATGCAGGCAGAGGGTCGAACAAGACGACTGTGACTAACAACGTCACATTCTCACCGCCTGGTGGCGATTCGCAAGGCCAGCGAGAGATGGCGAAGGGTACTCTTAGTATCATAGGGGGTTAGGTTCATGGTATGGGCGGCTACGAAGACATCGGTTGATGCGGGATTATGGTGGGATGTCGCGCGATGGGCTCCCGCGGGAATACCCGGGGCAAATGATTACGTAGAGATTAAACACAACGTCGCAATCGACCACTCATTCTCGATTGCCGGACTCTATGTAAATGGAGGGATCCTCACCGCCAATGCCGCGCACACGGTTCAAATCAAGGATGCCGCCGGAACGCATAGTAACGGAGCACACATCCTGATAGCGGGTAGCGTGACGAGCGGATTCAATAGTGCCGCGATCCCAGAGAGCCCGTTCACCATAACCTCGGTGAATGCGACACCGACCTATCCTATCAGGATGATAATAGCTGGTATGACGGCGGATACCCGGACACTCAACTTCGATTACTGTGAGCTGAAAAACTTCGCTCCGAGCATCGGCAACCACACGAATTACTTGTTTTTCAACACTGGCAACGTGACGAATAACGGAATACTTGACCCTCCGACACCGATCCGACGCGACCAGAAGATAGACGAGATTTACTGCGAAGGGAGGAGTTACAGCCGGATATATCCCGAGGGAGGACACGCTGGAGTAATCGAACTATCAGGATTGATTCCGTGGTCAACCTATGCGTGGCAGACGCTAATTGTTATGAGGGACGCCAGGATTCGTGTGTCATACATCGGGCAATTCTGTACGATGCCAAAGGCAATCGTCGAATCGTTGCGGTTCGGGTCGCGCGACGGACCGTATATACCGTTCAATCTCACTCTGATAGAGGACCGTTAATGTCGCAATTTGAGCTGACCTTCTGGAACGATGCGGCGAAATACTACACTATCACGGAAGCATCAAACCAGAAGATGATTTCCCGAACATTTGAATGGACGGAGAACTACCCGAGAAAACTGACCGTTCAGGTCGAGAACAAGTCCTCGACCCCCGCAGAGAATCTTCTCAGCACTTCATTCGCAGGTTGGGACGCGGGTACAGGAGCGATTGATATCGGTGTCCGCGTCAACTATTTCGTTTACCCAGTGGCCGCTCCGACGACAAAGACCGAAGTCTTCTGGGGCTTCATCACAGAGATCTCACAGGCGAGTAACGGGATCCTGACCATCGTCGCGAGAGACTATCTGGAAAAGTACGAATATATCCAGCCGAACGCGATCGTATATGGCAATTACCGCGACCTGAAGCAGAAGGATACAACTGATTATGTCGGCACGACAACCATCGACGGTTGCACCGAAACGGGAGTTGTCTGGCCGCCGGTGTTCGTCGGTCTATCGAGAACGGATGACACCACGAATCTCGGCGGAGTTGGAGCGTCACTCGAGTATCTGTTAGGCACGACAATCATCCCAGATGTGGAAGACCCCTACGAGTACTGGTATTCTGCGCAAGCGTTCGTGGCGAAGGGCGACGGATTGATTGGGCTTCGATATTACTATCAAACTATGGACGTGTCAGTTGATGGGCATATCCACTGTGCCATCCAAGCCGACCGCGGAGACCGACCGAGTGGTGTGGACATCGCTTCGAGCGAATATCTCGTCGGACTCGGCGACCACGTCAACACGCCAGTGCAAGTAGACTTCACGAACGAGATGGCATCCGATACGGTTCAATTGGAGAAAGGGAAGAAGTACTGGGTGGTCTTCTCGTGCGATACTTCAATAAAGGTTACAGAAGATAGCGGAGGATTCGTGGCAGTCATCTATCACACTGGAATAGGCGCAAATCCTTTTGCCGATTCCTATTGGTGGAAGGTGCACGACGATGCCGATTGGACGGAATCCGTTGGTGACGATTCGAACCTCACACTCCGTCTCGACTTTGCATATTATGAAGAAATTGTTTTCGAAGACTATTATCTTTCTGGGACGACGATTGTATGCAATTCGAACGGCGTGCCCATCACGACCGTTAGTGGCGGCTACTACGCGGCGCACATTCATCGGGGCAAGGTATCGTACTACTATGGTACGGTGACCACAGAAGACATCTTTACCAGATTGATTGGCTTCACTCCGGATCCCGATGTATACGGTGAAGTTAATGCCAACTTCGACACTACGTATTCGCTCTATCAGACTCGCGGGAAGTCGGTCGGAGAATGCTTCCGAGAACTCTGCGACACGTTTGAGACCGCGGGAGCGTATACTGGATACCAACATGCGATTGCCGCTTACCGCAATGACGATGACGAAGACATAATCACTGCTGGGTGGAGACCGTTCACATTTGGATACACGTTCTCCCATGGAGCAGACACCACAACCGATGATGAGATACGGATAGTTTCCGTCAACCTGAAGCGCACGACGACCCAGAGACCTGCCAGTGTCATAGTGGTTGGAAAGGCCACAACTGGCGCGCCCATCATCGTACAGAGAGACGACCGTGCATTAGCAACATCTTTCAGAACCAAGTCGAAATTGACACTCACGACAACGCACACGGACGAGTCGATAAACACCCTCGCCGATGCAGATCGGAAGGCGTGGCAGATACTCGATTCGTTCACGCGCGGAACATGGGAAGGCACAGTAACGGTAGCCGGAGTGTATCCCGATCTCTTCCAACTCCAAGTCGGTTCGGGATACTATGGCGCGGGAGGGCATATCCATCTCAAGTATTCGCCGCTCGGGATAAACAATGTGGAGTTCCACGTCAAGGGTATCGTCCTTCACGAGAATACGACCGAGGTCCAAATCACGAATGAGGACTTACTAATACTCAACGCCTTGACGGATGCTCGAGGGCGAGCCGAGAGGAGTGAATCGTTCATCGCACCTGACGACCCATTCACGACCGTCTTCGCATCGGGATACACCAGTGCCGTTGAAGTTGCCGCAACGATGTACATGCAACTGTGCACGGCTAATAGTACCATCATCAACGACGGCGTGCGCGTTCTGTGTACCAGGACCGCAAATAGTCGCTATAATGACTCCACGTATCATGCCGAGTTCGAGACTATCAACGGGCACACGATAGATGGGACGAACCACGTCATGCAACTCGAACTCTGGGATGCGGCCTCTGGAGGGACTAGGCATACTACTGTTGCGCTGTACCCTAGTGAGCACTTTCCGAAGTGGAGAACGACTAGAGTCATTGCCGAGATTCACTGCAAGGCAGCAGCATAGGTCTATTCGCGCATCCTTCTAGCCTGACGCGCGAACCCGACCAGAACGATAGCAAAGTCCATTACGCTGATTGCTTGAGCGTAGTCGCTATATGAGGGGGGTGGCTTCTCACCGTGCATAGAAGCGACGGCAATCGCGTACAGTAGGCCGCTAAGCCCTATCATGGCCGACCCTAGATACAGTAGTATAGAGATTCTCGCCCTGTCCTCCCATTCGGTCACGCGGTCCGTATCCTCTCGAACCTATTTGATTCCGTTGGTAGGATTAGTAACCGAATAGATTTCGCCTTCTTCATTCCGTTAGTAAGATTACCAACCGAATCGGATTTCTCGGTACGATATTCGTATCGGCAAGAAAAATAGTCCGGTTCGACAATCACCGATTAACAGGTTGTATTTCTGGACTTTCGCAAGTTTCTAATAGTCGTGCAGGAAAAGGAGGAGTGACCCCTATTCGGTTAATAACATTATTTTATTAACCGAATTGCTAGGCACTCTTTTCTCTAGTGGAAATCAAGGTCTTCTTCTTACTTCTTCTTACTTCTTACTTGATCCTTTTCAAGGAAGGAGGAGGAGGAAGGTTAGAGAAAGGAGTTCGGTTGTTAAGGTTAGTAACGGAATGGGAACGGGAATGTGTGTGCACTTGTATGCTTCATCCGCGGTAGAGAGGTCTGGTACACGTGTTCCACCCTTTTTCCGGCGCGATTTGTAGGCCTGAATATATCGACGAACAGCACGGTTTGATAGGGAAACCGCGTCATATCATCCCATATCTTGGGAGGTTGTGACGCGCTGGTCCAAGGAATACCGGCGGACAATTTATATACTCGTGTCTACCTACTTACATACGGAGGCAGCAAACACGGCAGACTACACCGACGAGGAGAAGTGTGTTGAATGCGGGGCGGCAATCCCAGGCATCAAGGCTCCGAAGGAAATCAGCGGGAGTCTAATCTGTAAGAAATGCGCCGAGAAGCAGGGACTACCAACATTGATGAGCCAGCTCGGATTGCGACTTAGGTGCGAGGAGAAGGGAGAGGAATGACCGACTACAGATGCGAGATCCCGTATTGCCGAAGTCCGCCCTGGCTCAGGGTCAATGGCCGCGACCTCTGCGAGAAGCATTGGAGCGAGATGTGCGCCAGAGACCACGAGGAACATAAGAAGGTGAAGACGTGACCGACAAAGCAATCATCTTAAGAGCGAAGCACGCTGACGGGATGTATGTCGCGAGGATCGAGTTCGCGAAAGAGAGGACCGAAGAGATCGCGCGGGTGCTCAGACAAGCCGGGTTCGAGGTCGAGATACGTGCAACCCCTGTCTACTGATTCGGTTGGTAATCTTATTAACGAAATTGATACTTCAGCAACCCTTAAATATCGCGGTGTTGATATGTCAATGGTGCAACTGGGCGGGAAAGACATGAAAATGAATCCTAATCGCAAACACGAGACGGGGAAACCATCCCCCGTCAGTGCATCAATCTCTCGCCCCGTCTCGTGTGTATCTATTTCTCATCGGTGTCCGAAGTGCAAGAGAAAGATCATCGACACTCCTGGGAGGGAGTTGTCGTGTTCTTGTGGCCGGAGGGAGAGACCGTGAAGAAGGGGAAGGCGAAGGCGAGATGTTTCGTTTGCGGAACTAACATGGAAGCTGTCATCAGAACCGAGATAGTTTGTCCGAAGTGCGGTTCTAAGTTGCAGGAGGCTGACCGCGATGGGTGAGAAGTCGTGCGAGAAGTGCGAATCGTATTCCCCCTATGACCCAAATGACCCTGACGCTTCAATCTGCATTCATTATGACTGTTTCGCACCTGAGTTCAAACATTTCAACCCCCGTCCATCGGAGGTCGAGAAGAAATGACCGAGGAAAGCGAAGAGTACGCGGAATTCCTTGTCGAACTAGCACTTGAACGAAAGCAGGTAACGGAAGACTTCGAGCACACTCTTTTCAGATGCGCTCACTGCGGACAAGTATTCTGCCCCGATTGCGACCTATCGGCTGGGGTGAAAGACGTAATCGACCACGCCCCCGTCTGGTGCGGGTTGTGTCTCGACGTGAACACTTCTCTTCACACTTACGCGAATATGATTTTGGACAGACTAGAATCGAAGAAAGGAGGAACAACACAATGAGAGACTGTGAAGAGTGTAAGAATTTCGAGCCGAAAGAGAAGCGCCCACAGAAAGGATGGGTGTGCGACAATCCTGACTGTACTTCGATTTGCTATCGAATCCCCTGCGGCAAAGGTCCGCCCATCAACTGCACCGGATTTGGTGGTGCGAATCGCGACAGATGGCGACCATTTTACGGCAAGGTGGTTGAATGACCGAAAACCCGAAACTCACAGAACTCAAGATGATTTCCCAGTTGTGGGCACCTCTTTACGAATCCATCTACAAGACAATGGGATTTGTGGAAGGGAACGAGGCGAGGACGTCCGCGACTGCGACGGTGTTCATATCTACCAAAGACGAGTGGAAGAGCGCCGAGTACGAGAGGAAGCAGGAAGCGAGGAAGCACCCGACACAGACGCCTGCCACGCCATCGACGCCTACACCTGAGTTCAAGACCGCTCTTGAGATGAAAAAGGAAGAACCTGCGAAGCCGACTCCGGAACCCCCGAAGACCGAGCCATCTAAGGTTGACGAGCCGAGCACCAATATGTTCGGGACTGATAGATGGGGGAAGGCGTGGCCGACCTCGCTTACGTGCATGAACCTAGTGCCCACCAAAGAAGATCCTAAGAAGTTCGAGTTGTGCGGGGGTATCGCGAAGGTCCACCGATCCACCGACCCAGAGAAGGCGGGGTCCATCTTTGCGATTTGTCCGAAGTGCAATCATTTCTTGAAGCACGACGGCAAGCCTGGGAAGCCCGCGAAGCCACAGGAGTGAATCAAAATGACGCCGATAAAACGAATCCGCGCCTACAAAATGGTCCGACCCGACGGAACCGCGTTCAAGGACGGGAAGACGCTGTACACAGTCGGGAAGACCATTGAGGTCGAGAACCCCGATCCGCCTAGCACCGGACCATGTGGCGTAGGTCTACACGTGTGCAAGCACAAGTACGGCCCGACCAAGTATGTGACTTGGCCGTGGCGATTGTTGGAAGTCTCTTACCGCGCGAGCGATGCCATCGCAACGGACGATGAAAAGACACGGGTTAGAAAACTCAAGGTCGAAAGAGAGTTGAATGCGACGGACATCGGATTGCCGAATGCTCGCAGTTTTTTCAAGTTGGTAGACCGAGCGCGTCGGGTCAAGATGAAGGTACTTTCCGAATCGGATAGAAAGAAGGTCGAGCGACTAATCGCAGAGCACGTCGCGCGTCTGGAGCAATCAGACTCGCTGCATCGCGTGATACCCTTCAAGGGTGTGCAATTCCACTCGATTGAGGAATGGGACTCGGTCAGGGACTCGGTCTGGGACTCGGTCTGGGCCTCGGTCTGGGCCTCGGTCGGGGACTCGGTCTGGGCCTCGGTCTGGCCCTCGGTCTGGCCCTCGGTCTGGGCCTCGGTCAGGGACTCGGTCAGGGCCTCGGTCTGGGCCTCGGTCTGGGCCTCGGTCGGGGACTCGGTCTGGGACTCGGTCTGGGCCTCGGTCTGGGCCTCGGTCGGGGACTCGGTCTGGGCCTCGGAAAAGAAAAATCCGTTCCTACCGACCATGCAAATCGCGGAATTGGGCGCGTCATTCTACGGCATCGACAAGGACGGAATCGCGCATGTGATCGCGCCTAGTGAAGATGAGATACAGAAGAAGGGGGATTGAATGAGCGACGAAACCGGTAAGTTGGCTCAACCCCAGGAGTGAGAAGATGCCTGGTGCGTACAACTACGGGAAGTGCAAATCCTGCATAATCGTTCACGACGACGTCTGCGCGTTCTGCATCTTCCAACCAGAACTCGCCGACCACTACAAGAAGGGAAAGACCGAGTTCAAGGAGATGGAGTAGAATGGAAACTGAAAGCATCACAGTCGACCCGTTTGCGAAGGCGAAGAAGCTTTCGTTCACGGACTTGACAGGAGCGGGAAAACCGGTGTACTGCGCCGACGAGAAATCCCAACGCCGAGTCGGTTGTGTTGGAACTCGGACGGCCAACTGGCTTCGGGTTGAAACACACCCGACCGGTCCCGACTCTCAAAACCCGCTTCGCTTCTTGATAGCTAGATCATCAGAGAAGCCTAGCAAGATGGATGGGAATACCTAGCGAACAAAAGGGAGGGGAAAAATGGGATGGGACGCAATGTTTGTAGAACCACCGATGCCGAACAATCCTCCGCTGGAGCCAGATGTGGATGAGTACGACGACTTCGTAAGACCAGAGTTGCCTTGGAGATGGTACTGATGGCAAAGGTGTGCCCTCTCCTTGAGATAGCTCGGGCAATCAGAGACCCGTTGAGCAACCCCGCGCCTTGCATAGAGGCCGACTGCCGATTCTGGAATACCGCATACAAGGATTGTCAACTGAAGTTTGGAACATAGAAAACAGAAGGGATGGGATACAGTGGCAGGCAGACCGAGGTCGACTGGGAGAACCGCAAAATCGAGTTCCGTCAGCATCAAGGCTCATGTGCAACTGGCGCTGGAGGAACACCACATCACTCCCACTCGGGCGCTAGACCAATGGTATGACTGGGTTCTCGAAAGAGAGTCTGCATGGTATGAGGGGGCACTCATAGAGAAGCAATCGGAATGCGCGATGCTAGAGAAGAAGGTCCGGGCGGCAAAGGAACGCGAGCGCAAGGTGCAAGAGAACCAGTATCGGGTGACGAAATGACCAGAGAGAGATGTTTCGGGACCGACAAGCACGCGCATTGTAAAGTCAACTGCCGCCGCCGGATCAACTGCATTCAGGCTTACTTGCGCAAAGAGGGGGCGCTCCCGTGAGCAACCTCGGTTGGTATCAGCGGATACACGGACAACAGCAACACACCAACATCACTATGCATGCCGCAAAGATGATAGTCATTCGCGGGGGGAGAATCAAAGACCCCTCGGTTTTCAAGAAGTGCAACCCGCCATGCGAACCCGATCTTTACTTCGACTATGACGACCACGGGAAGAAGTTTCAAGGTATCTTAGAAGTCGAGACGAACGCGACCAAGGAAAGTATCGCTCGAAAACAGAGGCAATACGAGGAACAGGTCCGAGGAGTCATCCTTCACGTACTAGATTGTAAGAAGGGATTCGACAGGCACGGGGGCGAGGTGTTCGATTCTATCCGCGTAATGGAACGATGGCTGGACGAGGAGTTGCCTTTGTGAGAGCCTATCGTTATCGGAAATGGTCGGAGAGACTTCTGTGTCAGAAGTGCGGGCAACCACTGTACGCGAAGCACTCACAGGATAGAGGACTCTGTGTCCGTTGCGATATTCCTCCGAGGAGATTCCGCAAGGTGGCGGTGTCCCAATGAATAGTGAACTCAAGGACAAGCAAATCCGCAACCTTCAAGCGGAGACGATAGACGACTTGGCGAACACGGTCAAGTTAATGCACAAAATATCCAGAGGATACAACGACATGGCAAAGCAGAAGAGCTGGAAGGAGAACCGCACGATGATGGAGATAGAGAAGGAGTGCGCCAAGGGACTCACCAAACTCGACCTTCACAGTGCGGCACTCGAACACGCGAAGAGAGAAGTCCCTAAGAATCAGAAGAGGTTGATGAACTGATGGCAAGTGAGAAGACCCTATCCAATGTGAAGCAACACGACAAACTGAATTCGATGCTGTATTGGTATCCGAAGATAGCTGAAAACGTTCCGACCCCAAAGACATTATTCATAGACGTGGACCAGGTGAAAATCTTTGAGGCCATGGACGGAAAACCGGATAAGGAATACATCGCGCGGGTCATTCAAGGCGTCAAGAATGCGGTCAAATTGGTCGGTGGTCCTCCGGCATTCCTTCGTACCGACCAGTGCGCCGGAAAGCACGAATGGGATAACACGTGTTATGTCATCGATTTGGAGCATGTTGTCGGAAACATCTGTGGAGTTGCCGAAGCGAACGAATGCGCCGGAATCATGGGCCTTCGGTACAAAGCATTCGCAGTCAGAGAGTTCTTGAAACTCGAAGCGCCGTTCAAAGCGTTCTTAGGGATGCCCATTGCTAGGGAGTTTCGTTTCTTCTCACAGCACGGGGAGATACTGTGCCATCACCCGTATTGGCCAGAGGAAGCCATCAGATTCTATCACAACACCTTGGAACCCAAGGATTGGCGGGAAAGACTTTCTGAACTACAGAAAGAACCGGACGACTTCGAGACCGCACGAATCCTCGCTCAGAAGGTCACCGAATGGTCAAACCTTGCGTGGTCCGTTGATGTATGCAGAACTGAAAACAAACAGTGGTTCGTAACTGACATGGCCCTCGCCGAAGACTCCTATCATTGGGAGAGTTGTTCGAAGAAGGTGAACTGACGGACGGGAGCATATTCGGCTGGTTGGGGATCGTGTTAGTCAATGTAGCTTACATACCTCAGATAATCAAAACTATCAAACTCAAGAAGACCAACCAGATAAGCCCGTTGTTCTACCTTTCAATAGCTATCGGGATTGTTTTCTATGAGATATACGCACAGTTGAGAAGAGACCCCGTGTTTATCGTTTCGAATCTTATAGGTCTCGTTCAGCCGTGCTTGATGATTTACTTTTCAGTGAAGTGGAGGGGAAGATGATGAACCGACAAGGCCCGGGGAAGATAGAGTGGGAAAGATTCGACAATTTCGGCGGTTATAATCCGAAGGGAACAAACTGGGCACTCAGTATCGACGGAGTCGAGATACTTGATTTCTGGAGTAACGGCTTGATTACAGCTCCAGTCGGCTCTCCCGCCGAACAACTTGGAAAGAAGATTCCAAAACAGAGATGGAAGTGACACAATGACAACGAGAGCGGGAAAGGCGGAACCAATAGAATGCAAATTCGCGCCGATACCAGACTTATTTAACCGGATGACACCAGATTTCCGGAAACACCTTGTCGAACTCCTGAAACAAGATAATTGGGCGATCAATCGAATCATTGAAGTGCTTATGGAAAAGAAAATGGAAAACAGCGATAGAATTGCCCGTATTGAAGAAGCAATCAAAGTCTCCGACTCTCTCAAGGACGGTGAGGGATGATGAAGTGCCCAAAGTGCGGG
>Ga0315296_10001141_pt1 | contig 23298 bp, 22 predicted proteins | sample YL17G14_18_MG_FD_203921 | JGI IMG/M metagenome (GOLD analysis project Ga0315296, IMG submission 203921) | Sediment microbial communities from Yellowstone Lake, YNP, Wyoming, USA - YL17G14_18 | ecosystem: Environmental > Aquatic > Freshwater > Lake > Sediment | place: USA: Wyoming | collected... | reverse complement strand
GTTTTTGATTGCAATGTCTACGGTGAAGAATGCTTTTGGTGTGCCTGGTATTGGTGGTCCTGGGGGCTCACCCAAAACCTTCAGTGGTGGGGATACTTCAAGCCATGGCTTCTTTGGCGCCGCGGCTGGCCACTTATACTCGTAGTAGCCGTTTTGTGGTGTGAATGCGATGTCATTAGCGTCTGGGTCTATTATGTTTGTTGGGAAAGTGCTTACTCTGTCTAAGACTAGGTTGCAAGAAAGCGTTTCCCCTTCGATGGGTGTTTTAATGACGGTGAATTTGACGCACATAAGTCTGCCCGAACCATCAAAGTGATCTGATGGAGAGGAGGGACCAACAGCACATCCCCACATCACGTAGCCAAGCGTATTGTTTATGTCTTTACCAGCAGCCTTTGGGTCGAGGTCTTTGAAGATGTGGTCTGACGGCTGGTATACGTCTGCGGGTGCGGCTATGGTTAAGAGCGTTGGATCAAAGGTGAGGTTGACTTGCCAACCAGCAAGATTGAGCACGTCTGTTACTGTTATGTTGACTGTGAATACTCCGCCTGGTGGTGGACTTAGGTTTGTGTATTTGAAGTTGCCGTCTCCAGTGGCAGGGTTGATGACTGAAACGAATGTAGTAGGTGCAGCTTCAGCAGGAGCCATTGGAAAAACAATCACCGAACCTAAGAGAAGCACACCAATAATCAAAAATGATGATACCTTCATTTTGATTCTCCCTTCTCTTTTAACAAGAAAATTTTAAACATGATAGCATTCAAGGATTATGGAATCCAGTTCTATATGAGCATAATTCATCTGAAAAAATGGAGAAATGGAGACATATTAAAACTAGTAAAGTAGTATAACACTAAATAAGAATATTTTTATTTTCGGTTTTGTTATTGAATTTTTGCCGGATGATGAGAAGGCATTAGCTTGACATAGGGATGAAATCTCAGAGTTACTCGGACGGCAATAGATGAATAACTTTATAAGGGATGAATAAGTACCATAATTCATCCGTTTGGGTGGGTTAGAGAATGAGGAAGTATGCGCGAGAGGCTGTTGTGAAGTATCCGAGTGTCGCCCGGCTTAGTGAGAGTGTTTCTGGGGCTAGGCGCATGGGAAGCATTAACACGGTTGAAGCCTATGTTAAGGCTATCGACAAGTTTGTTAGGTTCTTGGGGTTTAAGGATCCAGAGAAGGTTCTTGCCGCTATTCAGTCTGGGCAAGTGGACCCGGCTTCTAAGGTTGATGAGTTCATTGACAAGGCTTTAGAAGGCTATGCACATGGGACGGTTAGAAACTACTTGTTCGGAATTAAGAAGTGGTTTGAGCTTTCAGGTGTGAAGGTAAACTGGGAAAGAATAGAGTTTCCGTCAAGCGCGGAAACAAGCGAGTCGGACCGCGCACCATCCAAGGAAGAACTGAAGAACCTTCTTAACCATGCTTCAAGTGCAAGGGACCGAGCCGCAATAATGGTTCTAACAAGTAGCGGCCTGAGAATAGGAACCATGCTTAGCTTGAAGGTTGGAGACGTGGACTTTGACAGTTACCCGGACGTAGCCAAAATCAAAGTTGAACGGAAACGTGGACGCAAGTTTGTGGGCAAACGGAGAGGAAGCCAGGGAAGGATGTTTTTCACATGGATAACGGAGGAAGCAAAGAAGACGTTGATGGAATATCTTGAGGAACGCAGGAGAGCGGGTGAAACATTGACCCCTGACTCGCCATTGTTTGAAGATTCTCAGGGGCAAGGCAAGTTTGTAACTGTGGAAAACTTTGAACGCGTTTGGTATAGGCTACTGAAACGTGCGGGACTGGACGAGAAAAGCAATAGACAGTATATGCTCCACGTTCACACCTTGAGAAAATACTTCCGCTCAAACTGTGTAGGCGTTGACCCTTCATACCGTGAAACGTGGATGGGACATAAAGCCGGCTACCTAGATGAAAGTTACTTCAGAGCCGAAGAGCCTCTTCATTTGACTGAGTATAGGAAGGCAATTCCACACTTGACGATCTACAGCACACCTATCGAACAGAAGCAGCTTGCAGCTCAGATAATGAAGGCTACCGCTGCAAGTTTGGGAACCGTAAGCGATGAGCAGCTAAAGCGCATAGATGAGATTTTCGCAAGAGCCAAAACCATTGACGAGGCCGTTGACGAGTTTAGAAAATTCAAAACTGAAGAAAATAAAGAGGAAGAGAAGCCAGAGAGGAAGCCTAAGACCATGCATGACGGAAACAGCAAGTACTACGTCGCACACACTGAAGACGAGCTTATTCAAAGATTACACGACGGCTACAAGTTGATTCAATCGTTAGGCCCAGAGAAGTTTCTGCTTGAAACAGCAGATTAGCGTGCTAACTCATTCCTTTGCATCGGCTATAGCCTCCGTGACCCTCGGCAAAAACTCCAAGAACTTCTCCTTTCTTTCATAAGTCAGTTTCTCGACCGCTTCTATCAAACTGTTGATCAGAACCCGATAGGCGTATGTAACTTCTTTGAACCTGAATTCGTAAAGCTCATGCTCGAAAGTCAACCAAGCCTCTTGCTCACTCTTATCATAGATGAGAAGACGATTTGAATCGATCTCACCATGCTTACCACTACTTGCCTTAGGAATCCACATGACTTTGAGAGGAACACCTAACCAATCAAGGCATTTCTGCATTTTCGATTCAAGGTCAGCTCTTCTGGGCTTCATAGGTTCCTTTCCTCTTGCACCCCCAGTCTCCGGAGCTGGTTTGAGTCGTAATCAATCATCGTTTTTTTCCTCCTCTGTTTCTTCAGAAGAAAATTCCTCATCCGTCAACAGTTTCTTTCTTCTTCGACGTCTTGGCCTCGGAACAGCAAGCACCGGCTCGATTCTTTCTTCACCTGTTTTGTCTCCTTCCTCTTTTTCTACGCCGCTGACAAGCCGAAAGCTCTCGACAAGCCGGACCTTCACTCTATCGCCGGGCAGCAAGCGGTAACAGTCAATGATATCCTTCGGAATGAATAAATACGCGCCATCTCCATGCTGACTGAGCCGCAGCAACGTCTCCAACCGTATCTTCTGACGTTTCACAACACCCAAAAAAACTCTAGGGGGTTTAGTCGTCATTCATGTTGACCTCCTGCTGTTATCGTTATAGTTTTGTCGTGTAGACATGATTGTTTGCGCATGAAGACTCCAACTTTTAAACTCGGTAAGGGGGGTTGTTTGCTTTTTCTTCGTGCCTTCATTCAACTTTCTCCTTTTCTCCCATTCGAGTTTGCAGTCTTCGCAGATGGGCACGTCTGGTCCTTTGAACAGTTCCGCCTTCCAAGAGGTTAGTTTTTTATAGTCACAAATCGCACATTCGTGCTCATCATAAAATTGGGCATCCCAGTGCACCGACTTCAAATCATCTAACGAAACGAGAGGCTTAGAAGAATTAGGAGGAATTGCGTCCCTAGCGTCCCTACCGTCCCAATTATTATCCTTTTTCTCTTGGCCAGTGTCGCTCAGGTCGCTTGGGACGCTTTGTATCAGTATTTTTCTTGTGCCGCCTAACTTAATCCCAGTTGTTACCTCCCAACTCAAGGACTTCAACGATGGCTCCAGCTCGTTGAGTTGCCTAACGAGAACGTGTGGTGCTTTTGGCCACGCCTTCTGGTTTGTGCTGACACCTATCTGTTTCGCATGGTTAAGCAGAAGTGTGAAAAGTTGGCTGGGTGTTCCTTCCCATTTTTTTAATTTTCGAGTTTCCGCGTAATCCAACAATACTGTGGCTACGGGGCTGGCGTGAGCAGCTTCCTCAATCTGGATTTTCACTTTTTCTTCCTCAACCTGCTAATTGTTTCTCCAATTCTCTCCCACATTTCTCACACAACAAACCCCAAGTGCCATCTAACAAGTTAACTTGATAGTCCATTTTCCCTTTAAACCCACACCTTTCACAAACACCATCAAAATATGTGGTTAACCTAACCAACGATTTAAAATGTGAAATATCCAAAACCCGCCTAATATTTTCTGTTTGGTTTATTTCAGGGTTCTCTTCTTGTTTTAAGCTCTCTTTAGTCTTAAAGAGAAATCCTAAATTGACTGGGGTGAAAATAGAAAAAAAGTTTTCGGCTAAAACATCCGTTTCAAGATTAGAGAATGTTAATGGAGGTTTGGTGACTCCATCTTCTGTTATTTGGTAAAAAAATTTTTTTGTTTCTAACCCCCCAATCTTTAGGATTGTTTCTTTCCATTTTTTGAATCCCTCTTCCAATTTAGACTTGAAATCTTGCCAATCCAAAGTTTTTAGGGGAATCTTGGACATTTCTGCTTCTTGAACTAGAGGCTTGTAAACGTTAAGTCGTTTGTCTGCATCATCTTTTTCCACGTTAACGTAACCAATTTGCGCTAGCCTTTCAAGCTTAACTCTTATGGTTTCGCTACTTGCCTTTCGGCTACTCTGTGCATTATACTCTTCAGTTAAACTTTTTAAATACCACGCACTTTTCTGCTTCACAATAGAATGGTAAAAATCTAAAATAGCTTGCTCTGTCCCGGTTCGTGTAGTTTCAAAGATTTCGCTATAAATTTTTATGGCTACTGCAACGTCATACATGGTTGAAACCACAAAAGTTTTACCATTGATTGTTATTAGCGGTCTCTGGAACAAGTGCAGAGCCGTTATGGCTTTTAGGAACTGAGTGAAATGTTGGAAATCTCTCATGTCCCTAACAATGCTACTTGGAAAAAATTCTTGTAAACCTTCAAACGGAACAATCACATTAGCTTCACTTGCTTCAAACCAAGTTTTTATGGCGATGATGAGAGCTCTTATTTTCTGCATTTCTTCGCTTTCTTCATTTAACCAAGGATAATTTGCCTTCATATTCGTTAATTGATTTGCGGCCTCAATCTTTTCTTGGCAGTTCTCGGGCGCAACAGTGAAACTTCTTGTGGCTAACTCCTCCATATACCTGCGATCCACAGTGAGAAACACGGTTGCAGGCCACCCTTGAATTACCACGTGCATGGTTCTCATTTGGCCCTTTGCGAGTTTGTCAACGAACCGGTATTCAATGCGTTCTGTGTCGTGGCTGAGAATGGGATAGAGCATGTGGAAAGTTTCAAAATCTGGATTTTCAAGGAACACAAGGGTTTTTCCAGAAAGTTCAATCAGCGTGTAGGTTTTCTTCATTGTTTCAACGTATTCTTTCATTTTCTTTTTGTACAAACGCATTTCATCTTTGTATTCTTCCATGTCTGCAAAATCGCTTTTTCGTGGCTTCTCTGGAGCTTCAACTGTGTCGGCTGGTTTACCATCTTCAGTTAACAATACACCATAATCGTGGATCAAGGCTTTCGGGCTTAACCCGCCGAGCAGTATCGTGGTTTCAGTGGGAAAATATTTCAATGACTGCACTGTGTTGTAGCTTTTGCCTATGCCGCTTTCGCCTTTTTGGAAAAGGTTTATGGGTTCTTTGAGGAACCCGCTTATTCCAGTGAAGAACACGCTTAGTTTTACTGGATTGTCACGTTTGATGCGTTTTTCCAAATCTGTAAGAATGAAGTCAACTAGCTGCGGGTTTACTGCGAGTTTGTATTGTTCTTCGTTTAACCCACAGATGTTATGTAAGAATTCTTCTTTTGACTTAGGAATGTCATCACTCATTACTTAACCTTCTTTTTTCTTCCAACAACACTCGCCTTCTGGAAGGCCCAGTAAAAGTAGCCTTCACGCTGGAACTTGCCTTGATGACTAGCCAAATCTTTAAGCATAGCCTTAAAATCAAGATTATCAACATCCTCGCTTCTCTCGTAGGGTCCACTTGTTCCTTCATTTGTCTTTAAACTCGTTAAAAACCTGTATGAATTCTTTCAAAGTTTCTCACTCACTTTTCAGTTGGATAGATCTCTTCCGCTTCCCTGATCGCCTGGCGGATTTTTGTGCGGATGTACTCCGACATCGTGCCATATCCTAGGGCTTTGACGGCAGCTTTGAACTTCTGGAGTTGTTGACTGTCAACGTCTATATGTAGTTGCGTCATGTTTTTTACCACTCTTTTTGCCACATTTTTCCGACAGACTTTAATATAGTTACAAACTTTTGTTCCTTGGTTACAATGAGGAAAAAAGGCTACAAATCACCTGCAGAAGTTCAGCGGAGAGAGAAACAGATTCTAGCAGTCTGGGAGAATAATAAAAAGAAAACGGCTAAAGAAGTTCAAAAGCTACTAGCGAACAAAGATGGATTTTGGCATAAAGTCAACGTCAGTAGATATCTGAAAAAAATGACAGAAAAATTTTACCTTCTTAAGGATGGAGAGGGAAGAGGAGCGACCTATAAGCCGAACAGGGCGGGAATAACTACACGAGAATTGTTAGAAAATCTAGGAAAAATTGATAATTTCTGTCGATCTGAAGGACTCTATAATTTTAGAACCGTAGGTTGGTTCGATTGCGACTTATTTGGTGTACCTCCCGATGAGCAACTATCCCCCTTCGAGCGTGAGGTGGTTCGAACCATAAGATGGAAGCTGGCAGATGCTTGGCAAGTGTTCTACCACTTGAAATACGTGTTGGCAGCCAGCATCGCTGCGGGGCATGAAAGAAGAGACGTGCATACATTGGCAGCTCTCTATGAGTACGAGTTCTTTAACAGCCTCCACAACATTTTCTTCTTTAGTGAACCTGACATACGAAAGTGGAAGGATTTCCTCGATGACTTGGCTAGGCAGATGGCTTCCCTATCTAAGAAATATGGATTGGCTGGTCCAACCACCGCTGGGTTCAAACGCGTTACAGAGTCTTTTCCGCCTGTTGACGAATCATTCCTTGACGAGGATGAGATTTCAAACTTAATCTTTGGAAAGATGGTGCCGGACAGCGAAAATTTAGCTCTTGTGGTAACGCAGTCGTTTACGCAGACCGACGAGTTCAGAGGAAAAATCGAAAACTGGATCTATGGCTGGACCAGGTTTATACGGTTTATACGTGGAAGGAAAAAGAACCAGTGTAACAAGTTTCAGGAGTTGGTGAATTTGATCTGGTGGACGGAACGAGGGTTAATGCAGAGGTGCCAGCGGCTAGAGAGGGAGGAGAAGGAAAGACTTAGACACTGGCCCTTCCTAATCGAAAGGTACGGTCAAGAGAATGTGAACCTTTTCCTAGATCTGGTGGATGAACTAAACCAACAGGAGTTGAAGCTCTTTGACAAGCATGGATTAGATGGATTAGATTCCAGCGCATGGATCCATGGAAAGCTGGAGGAAAGGCTGAAAGCCAAAGGATTGTTTGAAATGTATATGAATGAAGCCTTCCCGATCCCCGCCGACGAAGATAGATCACTCGATGCGCACGCATATTAGCGGTGATAAAATGAAAATCAAATACTACGAGAGTTTCTGCAACTTTCACACAAAGCCCTTCCTTTTTCTTGAGGACTAAGTTCTATAGAAGAGAAAGAAAAGAGTAAATTGTTGTTTATGGATTCCACATCAAGATGTCGGAATCACAGTCAAAGGAAACCCTCGCTCCACCTGTCACTTCATAGTAGTATAGAGTTAGCGTGTGAGTTCCCAAGCTGAGGTCAATTGTAATACTTCTTGTTCGGTAGGCATGTTGACCATAATCATCTATCTTCATAACACCATCTATAAGAAACTGTATGCCATCATCACTCCCTACAGTAAAAGTAACTGGTCCACTTCTTTGCATCTTAACTTGCATGGTTGCTACAAAACCTATGTAGTCATCATATCCTAAGAAAACAGCTCCACTGCCCCAATTGTAATCAAATGTGGAACAAAATTTGGATGTTCCAACCTCAGCCCCCCACTTCAAGTCGCCGGTCAAGGTTCTCCAAGTAACATCCCACTGTGCAAACACAACTGTAGTCCCTGGATCGCCTTTGTCACCTTTAGGGCCCTGTTCTCCTTGAGGACCTTGTAGACCTGTTTCGCCTTGTGGCCCCGGATCTCCTTTGTCGCCTTTCCGTGGACCTACTGCAACTAAAAGACCGAAACTGAAAATCGTCGATAAAATCAATGTCGCGATTAATCCTCCAGCGAAAAGCCCTTTTGAAACTCCAACAGATGTTTTACTCATTTTTTAATCACTCCTTACGCGACTATCGCCCTCCAAATAATGGCTGACATTTGGAGTCTATTTGTCTACCCAATAGATAACTTTTACGCATACAAAATCCCTTCCGAGTGTGTTGAACATGTCCAAAGAGAGTAAGAGAGAAAGGATAACGATCAGGCTGACCAAGAGGTACATGCAACTCCTGAACGAGCTCATCGAAAGGGGCGTGTACAACAGCCGAAACGAGGCCATCAGGGACGCCCTGCGCCTGCTCTTCGAACACCACGGCTTGAGGGCCCTCCCGGGAGAGAAATAGCTCACCTTTAGGGCTTAGGCTCTTCTTCTTTAGGGTCGGATGATGAATTTGAGTGAGCTTCGGCTTTGTTCTAACTGTCCTTTGAAATTCTTGTTTTTGCATGAGGTTAAACGTGAATCATGGCTAAACGACAATGGCAACAACGAAGCTAACACCAGCCTTAAAGTCTGTATGCGAATGAGGGCTTTAGCTCGTGAACACGGCATACTCTATGAGTGTCCACACTTCAACTACGGCTTAATAGACCAACCGCAACAGCCACAGCCTATAAAACAGCAAAAACAACAAACACTATAATGAGGAATGTGCTTTGAATCTATGTCCTTATCAAGACCGCTATTGTGCTTTACATCGTGTAGCTGAAAAGGATGGGCGCCCTGTGTTTAGAGCGGATGGAGAATTTCTGTTAACCTGCATGATGACGCCTGACAACTCCATCTGTAAGGGAAAAATTGAACACCAAGAAAAAAAGAAAGGCTACTAAACACGCAAAACCACCAACCCTTTAATTGAGGAATGGAAAATGCCGTTCTTTTGGAATAGTGGCATATTACACACGTGGCTACACCATTGAATTTAACCGTAAAGAATGGGCGTATCGTGAAATTCGAGAACACAAAAACCACTGTAAACCCCTTTTTTTATAGCAAAACCCACGTTCATATTATTGATAATAGTTATGAAAGGTAACAACCATGAGCTTAGGCTATGCCTTAACTGTCCTTTAACATGGGCTTGGAAGCAGGAAGCAGTTAAAAGGCTCATGGAAAAACAATACACAAGGGAAAAGGAAGAACCTTCAGCCCTTAGAATCTGCATGGAAAGACGCAAAATATTAGCAGAGTTAGGCTTAACCTGTCCATTCTACACGGAAACAGAAACCATACTCTACCACACAGACGCAGACCTTAAACGCAGGTTAGACCGCAAAAACGAGCTTTTAAAACGGCAAAACCTACAACACTTCATATAAAGATGATGAGCATGGTTGAAGTAATTGTTACCATAAACACGAAGGAAACAGGAAACAGGTTTCGCCACCGTAGGCTTTTCACAGTTTACCTATACAACGAGCAAGAGCTAAAAGACCTAATAGACGGAATCCACAGAGCAAGAAACGGCGTTCTACAAGGTCGAACATAAAAGAGCAAAAGCTAACGCCCTCATGGTGAGGAATGGTTAAGCATGGAAAAAGCAGATTTAGAGTTAAAAGCTCTGGGCGGATTCATAGGCACACAACAATATTACAACGTCATGGGCGTAAACGTCACGGAAGGCGTAAAGTACATAATGGATAATGGCTACTCATGGTTTGTAACCGACTTCGTAGCCGTAATCAAGTTTAGAAACAACTTTCCGAAACTCAAAAACCAGCCCTTCTTAAGCGTTAAACTAAAGCTATGCGGTGACGTGGCACGTTGGGAAGGCGACCTCATCATTGAGGATGGAAACTACAACAAGCTATACCGACAACACTACAAGTTCACCGATGCGAAAAGAGAGCTAACACTCTTCTTCACGGATAACGTGTTAATGCTCAACAGCGAATACTAAAATAGCCTAGCCTAAACCACTGCATGCATTAACTTCCTTAATCTTCTGAATGTTGCAATCAGAAAAAGAAGGGTTCAAACCCTAGTTGGTGACCAAGTGCCGGTCTAAGCTTAGGTGATCCTCTGAGCCTAGAACTTTCCGTTTCGTGTTCTAGATCAGTTATACTTATTTGCCAGGTTGGATCTAATTTTAGGTATGAACCAAGAAGAGTTTGCAATTTTAATAAAAAGGTATCCGCATGCCCAGGCTCAACTTGAATTTAACAGCGGTTCATCGAAAAATAAGCCCTACTGGAAGTTCAAAAGAGATCGAAGTAAAGGCCTGACTGACGCGGAAAGGGAGCATAGGATCGCTTTTTCTGAGGCTAACTTTGGCGTGTTTGGAATCCATGGATTGAGAGAGGTTAATGGTGTGCGCATGCCTGCGGGCGCTCGAGCGGTCCAGGATCAGCTCGGGGGTAAAAGGTTTGCTGAGTTGTCCGCAAGTGAGAAGAGACTCCAACACGCCCGAAAACGGTTAGAGGCCTCGGCTCCTCGTTTATCGCAAAAAGAAGTTTTAAAACAATGGCAAAAACAATGGGATTATTGGAAGAAGAGAGCTGAGTATGACGTCAGGCACCCCCAGGTTTGGCGCCCTCGAGCAGTTGTTAGGCGAGCCCTTCCCTAAAGTAATATTCGAATCGTTCTAGCGCTTCCCGGATCTCGTTGTCTTTCTCGGTTACCATGGTGTGCAGCACCTCTAAACCTACGTAGTCGAGAGCTATCAGGATCTCTGGAATGCTGGCCTCCTCCTTAAATTTTTGGTGTAAAGCTTCAAGTATGATCTCGGCGATTTTAAACACCACGTCGACTCTAAGATTATTTTTATCTTTACCCATACTTAAACCTCGGTCCTCAGGGTGAAGTTCTTGTCTTTCGGACCTTACCCTCGAAACGAAGCCTTATGCGGTCTCCTTTTTGCAGGCCCTCGGTTTCTATTAGCCATTTTGGAATTGTAACTCGATAGCTGACGTATTCCATGTTTTTACCCGGTCTCTTGGCCTCTTGAATGACTGTAAAAAACTCGTTCACCATGCCGATTTACTCCGCAGATTGTGGCAATGTTGAGCTCTTAGTTGAGTGCGCTTTTTACTGTATTAGAGCTTTTTCATACATGTTAGAGAGATTCTTCTCCATAGCTTTCAATTCCCTTTACTTGGGATTTTCCTTTTGCATCGCTTGAAAAGGTGGGATGTTACTCGTGGGATACAGCGAATGAACAAGAAACTGATGAAGGAAGTGGGTCAAAAGGTGGCTGAAAAGAGGGGACACCAATGGGCGCCAACAAGCTTTTTGATAGATATTTGGGAATAAAAATTTAGTGCATGCTCAGTTTGTAGAGAGTGGGTACTAACAACAATCCTACGAGATGCGTGGGGCTCAGCAAAAGAAGAAATCAGCAAAAATCTCAAACGGAGTTTGCTAAGGGCATTTGCAGAATTTTCCTATTCCTCTTTTAATGAGAATGCCCGCTCTAATGTTTAAACCTGAAAACTTTCATAACTCGAAACTCTGTAGACCGGTCTCATTATCTCCTCAACTTTAAGGTTCATTAGGGGATCTGGAATCGCGAATCGTCGCACTTGGTCATATATCTCTACCACAAACAGTATGAAATTCTTACTATAGAACTTCGCCATTCTGTGTTCATTCTGAGTTAGTTCTGGATATTTGGCGGCTCTCAATCCCTTTACTTCTACTCGTAATATGCCATCAGTCCTGCTACACTCCAAATCGTATCCTCTGTTTTGCCTTGAGACGTCTTCTACAATAAAGCCGTTCGACTTGTAATACTCACTTGCGATCTGCATGGCTGCCATTTCGACTTCAAATCTTGCCCGCCAGTCTTCGACATTTTGATTATCTATGAAGTTTACGCTGCATATGTTCTTCTCTACAGATACCGTGAATGAGGTTGGTTTTTGTGATACCCAGTTTTGCAGATCCTTTCTTAACCAGTCTTTCTTGTAGGTATCAGTTTCTTTGATTAAAAGGTCCCATTTCATTTTCCGTAAGTCTTCCCATAGAGAGGCCTCATGTTCCAACCAATGCTGTCCAAGCTTCTGCTTGTACTCATCGAGTTTTGTGAAATAGACATTTGACGTGCTTTTTGAAAAGTCAGGGGCTAGACTTAAGAGCCCTTGATAAGTGAGCACACCTTCCGGCGTTACAAGAGCTGGTTCCTTGCATACGGTGCGGTCATCGACTTTCACCTCAAAGATACTAATATCCCCATCCATTCTACGGTAGTAGCCAAATGCAACTTTTTCATTTTTCAGCAGGCCTTTGCCTACCTCTATGGCTGCCTTTATTCCTTCATCTTCGAGGGACAGCATGCTGACCTTAATATATTCTCTATTTTTGCATACATGATAGGTGCTTTCTCCTTTTTCTTTTTCAGGATAGACTCCAGAGGCGACACCTGCGTCTTTCATGTAGCTCAAGAAGCGTCTCATGTCGTCTTCTGAGAATGCGTTATCGATGTTTATTATATTGGCTCTTTGTAATTCCTCAACATTTACCACAGAAGGTAAGGACATGCTTTTGTTTAGTACATCCATTACTTCTTTTCCTATTTCTATACTCTTGTTAAATGCTGTTTCCATTTTTTGGGTTACTTCAACTCCGGCATATGCCTGCTGTAATAATGTGTCTACGCTTCCTATTTCCCGCCCGAATACGCTTAATCCAACCTCTCCAAATTCCTCGTTTATAGTTTTTATTTTCTGTAGGATGACTTCCATGACTCTTTTCTCGACCTCAAATGCTGGCAAGAAGTTGTGTATATACAATTCTTTGTTCTCTTGCTTTAGACGCCATATCCTGCCCACTCTTTGTATGTAAGACACTGGACTCCAAGGTACTTCGTAGTTGATCTCAACGCTGGCTGCCTGTAAGTTAAGCGATTCACCCATTGCATCCGTCCCGATTATTACTTCATTCTGCTCTTTGTCTGTGAATCTCTCGACGATTCTATTTCGTTCTTCCATGTCAATAGCGCCTGTAATTTCCAGGGGTTCATAACCATTCTTTTTGAGCAAATCTCTTAGGTAGTTCACAGTCTCGATGAATCCTGTGAAGATCAGGGCCTTTTTGCCTGTTTCCGCTGCTTCTTTTATCAATTGCAGAAGGTGCTTGCCTTTACTATCCACGGGATGACTGTTTATGATAGCCTTTCCTTCTTCTATCACTGGATTTAGTATTGCTAATTCTCTTTCAAGATCCTCTCTGTTTTCAGGTCTAGCGCTAAGTATTTTCTCGATGTCTTCGTCTGAGAGTTCACCGCCTTCTCTTACCTTATCAAATAGGTCCTCGTACTCCTCCTTTGATATCTCTTGAAGTTCTCCAAGTAGCAGTTTGTTGTGGCGTCGTCGTAGCAATTTTACGCCAGCCCTTATGCTCGAGGATACAGCTCTACCAATTACTACTGCAACAAGTGCCCCCGCGCCTGAGCTTTTGTATCTCTCCTTGGCGTATTTTTCGGCATCCTTGTAAAATTTCAATTCATCTGGACTGACTTGGAATTCTACTTTTAATTCGTGCATTATCTGATCGAAGATCTTATGGTTGTTGACGTCAACAGCTTCTTTTTTTGTTCGTCTTATGATAATTGGAGAAGGAGCGATTGCTTTTACTCTGAAGGCATATCTGTCCGATCTGCCGTCATGAGGAGTTGCGGTAAGAGCAAAAAAATGCTTGGTCTTGCTTGCTAAGAGTGATATCAGCTCTCCGCGTTGGTTGTAAGGAGAAACTCTGTGATATTCGTCGACTACAATTAGGTCCCACGTCTGCTCTACGAGCTTTTCTTTCCACTCTTTGAGTTTCAGAGTATCCATTGAGGCTATCATAAGGTCGGAAAATACGGGATGTTGCGTGTCAAACGCTTCGAAATTTAACCCGAATTTCCTTTTCATTTCGTCTCTGAACTGAGGAAGCACCGTGGGTGGTGTGACTATTAGAATTCTTCGTATCGGTTTGTAAATGGAGGAGACTGCATTTGCACTCGAACGCGTTAGCAGCTCTTTTATGATCATCCCTACGAGGATGGTTTTTCCCAAACCTGTCTCATAGGCAATTAAGGCGCGTATATTTCCATTAGTTCGCTCCTCTGTCATGAGACGATTGAAATCATAAATTTGGTATGGGACAAGATCAATTTTAGAAGATAGAAAGATTGCCATCGGATCATATTTGGATTTTGAGTCAAGATAATAAGCGGTCACGCAGGCCATGAATTTGGCGTAGTTGCAGTATTCTGAGGAGACATCACGATTCTTGGATGCAACTTCACCACTTTCATTGGAGTGTCCTTTGTTCTCCTCCATAGATAACGTTCCACTCCTCCAGGAATTTCTTGCAAGTCTCTCCTTCATTATAGTCATTTTTCAGCGCGTAAATTTTGGCCAGTGCCTTGATCGTGTTGAGTATAGCCTTGCCTCCGAATGGCGAATTCGTTACGCTCTCTTTTGCCGCCGTAATTCCGCCTCTCATGTATGCTCTGAGTGCAATGTGAACAGCGTCTATCATGCTTTGCGCAATCAGAGGCTCCATCCCATCTATTTCTAGTGAGCCTCTCTCTGAGAAGTCAAGTAAACGTACTCTTGTGGTCTCTCCCCCCCTCACTTTTTCTATGACACCTTCAACTGCTTCTTCTGAGATCCCTAATGCCTTTAATGTTTGATTAAAAACTGAGAATTCTATTATGTCATTTAACGAGTGTCTGAACCATGTGTATACCATGGTTTTAGGATCGGCTTGCGCAACATTCAACGTGCGTTTTGCGAAGGCTTCAATAAGGAAACGTTGCCCCATTTCCAGGGCATAGTCAGCAGTGTTGCGTGTGAAAGATGTTATATCAGAATAACCTGTGATTGCCTCTATTACGATGCCTGATGCAGCCAGCATCAAATTCATTCTGTCTTTTCCGTAAGTTCTTTCAAGATCAGGATAGCGTTCTTCTATCTTCTTGTGGATTTCTTCTTCTAAGTCCATCAGACTTGTTGTCTTCTGCTGTTTTCTTTTCCTTGCAGTTAATAGTAATGAATGAAAGATAGCTACTCTGCCTCTTGTTATGACACTTTCTTTGTTCTCTGTCATTAAGGCAATTGTTGATGTTACATTAAAGCCTGTTTTTCTTAGGGCCTCCAGCAGGTATTTCCATCCTTCAATGCTTCGATGCGCGTAGAACATTGCTAATATGCCATCATCATCTAGCAAGTTGTAGAGATTTTTGATTGCAACTAACATTCGTGTTTCGAACGTCTTATTGTCTCTATCTCTGCCTACGCTCAGTTCCTCATTTGTTGATGGCGCGGGCGGGATGTTGAGCAAATCGCCAACTGTCCTGTTGTGCCAAACTTGGAAGAATTGCAGTACCTCGGGATAGGGGACGTCATCGTAATATGGCGGGTCCGTTATTATGAACTTGAATTTCCTGCCTGGACGCCAAGATAGTGCAGAAGCTTGGTATATCTCGAGCTGAGGCTTTCGTTTCTTCTCTAGTCTATTGCGTGCCAACTCTTCAGTGGCAAAAGAAAGCCCTCGCAAGACGCTCTCAGTAGCGACTGGAAGTGAACCAGATGATTCAGAGAAAGGATTTGCTTCTGCATGGTTCCATGACATACTAAGCCCTCGGTTGAAAAGTGAGTTGCTTATGATCTGATGAGTGTTAATCCAGACAGAGCATCTCGAATTGTGGCTGATATAGTTCGACAAAATCATGGAAAGGTAAACACCCACAGCTGCTGCGTAATCTTTGTCATACTTTGAGACCTTTTCAACCGTCTTTCGGATATTTCTCGCTAAATTTGCAGCCAAAAGGAGTTGCCTGGGGCTGAATAGCCTACGCCAGTATGTCAGATATTTCTTAGAGGGTAACGATCTCAAATCATCTGGCATCGTCTCAGCAGGGATAAAAGGTGCCAGATTTTTCATATCAGATTTCAAGAGTTCTTTTGCTTTTTCTAATGCCTTGATGTCTTTACCAGTCGGCAACTCAAAACTCCTCTCAGTCAAACTGACTGCGAGTAGTATTTCCTCATCATTTTTGGAGATCTCGTCAACGATATGATCATTATTTATCTTTGAAGAGCAATTTAGACAAGTTGCGTAGCCTCTTTTCATGTTTCCCTCGATTTCTTTTCCACTTTTTACTATTGCATATTCGAGCTTTCCATGCTTGACTTCATAATCAAGCCGCACCTTTTTGTTCTTGTCAAGCCACCAGTTATATATCAAGGGGGTACTCTTACTGCATGTGGGGCATTTAACTGACCAAGCGTGGATATAAGCTCGAACTTCCTTTACTCCATGTTTTGGATATAGCTCTGAAAATTCGTCTCTAAGTTTCTCAATTATCTCCTCAGCGTACCTTTTAACGTCCACATAAAGCCTACTTTTCCCAGTCGCTTTGTCGATCGCGCCTCCGTATTTAAGCGGATATTCCAAAGTTCCTTTCAAGATTAGATAAGCTACGGGATTGTAGTCAAGAGCCACAACATTTAGGCCAAGTCTAAGTGCCTCAAAAGGTATCATGCCTGATCCAGCGAATGGATCTAATATTGTAGTGCCAGCGGGATATTTTGTTTCAATTTTGCTAATGAGGGTAGATGGCACTGTCTTGTAAGCTCTCTTGGTACGTTTTGGGTCTACTCCGATTAGCTTATTGAAGTCGCCCGAAGATTTCACAGCGTCTGCATCAAGCAACGCACCCGCAATCATCATCCGTGAAGAAACCAATGGCTTTCTAGTGAAAAAGTAATGCATATTCGAGAGCGGAGATTTCGCGCCTCCAATCTTTTCCGTTCTCGCTTCTTCATTAATCAGAGCTACTGGTATTCCTCTTTCGAGTAGGTTTCTATCTATTTTCGCTAATGTCATTCTCTTAGATCTCCACTGTGCCTCTCTTGCCAGAATTCATGTGAACACAGTTGAAGGCATTAAGCGCTGCTGTACCATAGGAGTGGTATTGCCAGACCCAGAATATTGCTTCTTCAAGCGTTATTTCATTCATCGCTCTCAAAAAAGCGCCCACTTTTCTTGTATCGTCTATGCGTTTAAGCAGATTTAGCGCCAAAAAAAGGCGATAGCCCCGCTCTCTCTCATCTTTGCCTTCTAGCCATCGGGCAATTTCTTTTAATATTCTCATCCTCCAACCGCATACCTGACCTATGACTGCTTCGGTGCCTAGGAAGCATTCTAAAAGCTTGGCATAACGCGGAGTCTCAACGATTCTGTACCTAAAATTGCGATACGGAGCAGAAGAGTGACTGGCACCTGTGACTGCTTGCGCCGCAATACAAGATTTTGCCACCATATCTCACGCCTTATTTCGCTTTCTTATAGATCTTGGCGGTCACCTTAACTTGACCGAGTAGTGACGAGGCTTTCGAGATTCCTTCTGCCAAGTCAACTATTGCACGTATCTCATTAAGATCCTTGGCGGTCACCGTACCACTTATTATTCCTGTGAACGTCACTTCTGCCCGTGCTTCAATTTCGCTCATTAGCAACTCGGTCATCTTATCGCTTAATTGCCTGTAGAGATCATTTGCATTAGCTACAAACATTTCTACCTCCTCTTTTTGTGGTGGCGCTGTTGATGGTCCACCTCGCATCGTTTCTGCTTTGCCGACACCTTCTTCAGCGGGGGCCTCAAATTTCTTGCCCTTTGCTCCTTTCAACTTTTCAAATAGCTCCTGCGCATAAGGAGCAGTGACCACAGTGTCTCCATCATTTACAACAACGCTCTCTCTGAAATGCACTTGTTCCCGCCCTGTCAACCTGTTTTCTTCTGGTAAAATACCTTCAACAAGACCCACGACTCCTTCATATACTCCCTTTTGTATGACAGTCTTCAGGTCATTTCTCGTGGCGAATGGAAGTATAGTCATCGTTTCCACGTCACCAAAAAGCGCTCGTACTTGAACCTCTTTCCTTGTGCCAAGCAAGGGTGCCAAGTAATCCTTTGGGCTTACATTAGCAATATCGACGACTTTCTGAACCTCTTTCAGCCTCTTCATCAAAGCCTCGCCGAGAGTTGTGCCTTTAGTAGGGTCTAATGCGGTCTCCCGGACAGCTGTTCCTTGAAGGAACTTGACCTTTGTAAACATACCCTTGAATTGTTGAAGTGCGTTGGCCTCGTTCATATCCTTCAGTTTCTTAGCTTCGTCCTGCAAGACCTTCTCTCCTTTTACTTCTTTCAATACCCGCTCGGCGCCGAGAACGAGCTTCGCATAATACTCAAGAGCTCCCTTCTGCTCTTTTCCAGGAACGAGAACGACCGCGGTGTTTTTTTTGTCTGCGTTTATGCTCAACACGCTTGAGGTTATGGTTTCGGCGTTGTCCCAATACATGCACACTACAGCGTTAACCGTATTTGGTCCCGGAATGTAGCTGTTGAACCTGTAAAAAGTGCACTCATCACCTGCTTCTTCAAATACCGTTCGGTAAAGGTCGTTCTCAACATATTTCAGTATCTCTTCGGGCCTAACTTGATTAGCCCTTAGCTTTATCATGTTAGGAACATTTTGCCTTGATTTAAATAGATACTTGCCTCCCTCTAACCACATGAACGACGAGTAGTCGCTATAGAACTTCTCAAGTATCTGTTTCACATCGTCCTCAGACATGGCGTCCGTCAGACACTGATACACATCCTTAGCTATGGCTCCTCTCTTGACAGGTTCAGGATGAAGAGAGTACATAAATACTGAAGAAGCTACTCTCCCAAATCTTCCATAGACTTTTCCATTATCAGCAGCTCTAGCAGCTTTAACTACGTCCTGCGTAACAGCTTGCTCAAGGTTGCTACCAAAAACTTTTTCATTTGTCAATATTGCCTTTGCGTCTGGGTCATCGAACAATATATCGGATGGAGATAGGACAAAGAACCCTGCTTTCTCCTTGTTAAGAAGAAGTCCCTTTATCGCTAGTGCAATGACTTTCAGAGCGTCACGAGTTTTCTGGAACCCAGGGTAAAGCGAGACTCGATTATATAACGTGTCTATTAGGAGAGGATGGAAAGGATAGTAACCTGTGAAGTCCATATTGAGTCGTCTGCTCAGATAGTTTTCAACTTCCTTCGCTACATCTGGGTCAATAGAATCTACAAGTCGAGTTTTGATAATTGAAACAAAGTCTTCCTTCTCCACCGGCACAATCGGCTGTGTGACTCGGCCTAATAGTGCTGATATACCAGTGGCTCCCTCCTCCTTTCTGCTCATTTCTATGATAGCATCCAACTGCTCGCTTTCCTTTCCATAGACTGCAGAACCTCTAGGGCTCGTCATTACCAGCACACAATTATCAGTAGACTTTACGGCCTCTATGAGAGTATGAAGATTTGCTGTTTCTTGCCTCTGCTGTTCCTCGGTCAATTTGGCCAAGTAAACAACAAATTCGTCCACGAGTATGACTAGTGGCTTACCTTCCGCATCCAAGGCTGTCAAAATCTCGTCTTTAGTTGCTCCCACGTAATCCTTCAAGGCCTTGCTTTTGCTCATAGGAAATGTCAAATTATGACCGTCAACAGCTATTACCCTCGCATCGGGCACGTGGTCCAAAGAAATCTCTGCAAGTATCTGGTCATCTGGAACCCTTTTGGACTTGAATACATGATACAGAAGCGTCAATAGGTGACTCTTGCCGCCCCCGAATCCAGTCGCGAGATAGATAATTCCCTTGTTATTTAGCTCACGAGTCCTAGCAAGGCACCATTGCAGCACATCTTTCATCCTTGGCGTCAAGAAAGTGATCTCAAAGAATTCCTGCGTTTTCAGATACATTGAGGGCCCCCTTCCTTTGATAACGTCAGAAAAATCAACCTCAAATATCTCAGGACTAAACATACTTAGCCATGATTTGAATTTGAGGTCACCCTTACTAATTGCTTCCTTAAGGCTTTTCATCAGCCTCACCACTACGTATTAGACATGAATAGTTTATAAGTCCTAGAATAAAACGTTTTAAACACACACGATATAACACTCTTTGATAGTTATGGTCAAATGTCCCAACTGTAAGAAAGAGATAACCAAGCCAAAAAAGACATGGAAATATGGACCATTCGCTGTCCAAGCCTTCTCATGTAATAATTGCGGCACGCAATTCAGAGAATATACAAAAAACGCAAAACATAGCTTCACGCTAAAACTCCAAAAGGGAAAAGGCTACGTGAAAGCTTAGTGCTGACACCTTCTTAAACAGCATAACTATGAATAGCATCTTCGTAGCTAACGGACAGCGAAAGAAGATTTTGCAACCAGAGTGGTCATTTTTCTTTGTGGTAACTTAACCCTGCTATTGCGCCTGTTGTTATCGCGAACCATATGATGGATGCCGTTATGTTTCCTTGGGTAACTATGTAGGCTAAGCCCACTGAAACTCTGTTGAGAACAGTTAGCACCACAGACAGCTTCTTACTGCATTTCCGTTTTTACTAATCTGTGCTTGGGGCGTCTTCGATGCCTTTTTCGGTGATCATGAAGTATTCTTTAGACTCGGGAATGTATGGCGAGTCGATGACTGTGGCTAGTCTCGTGCCTCCCTTAGCCTTTCTAATGTAAACTCGATGGGTGCATGTATGGGCTAGTACGTGGCCTCCAGCCGGCCTATTTGGGTCGCCGAAGCCTTGAGCCGATCAGCCTGCACCTGAGGGTGTTGAGTGAAAGTGATAAACTCGTAGCACAGTAAATAAGGGTAGGTGAAGAAAACGCCTCTATTCATGGTAAAGAAAGAAGTGTTCGAATGGATAAAAGCAGGCAAAAAGACGATTGAGTTGAGGAAGGGCAATGCGAAGTCTGGGGACCAAGCAGTTTTCCAATGCGGCAGAAATGTTCTTAGAGGAAAAATAGTGAGAAGAGACGAAGGAAATCTACTAACACTTCTGCAGAGCCTTAACTTCAAACAAATAATCCCTACAGCCCACAGCATCGAAGAAGCAAAAGCCTACGTCAAAAAACTATATGGAACGACCGATGGAACATTCACAGCCTACCAATTTGCCCTATCAAGGTGAAAACGTGAAAAGAACTCTAGGAATGAAATGTCCAAACTGTGGCCATTGGAACAGGATTAACGTAAACAAAATTTTCATTGAACAGAACAGCCCAGAGCCCAAGATTAGGGTTATGATTCCTATGTATAAACCGTTAGAAGTTATTAAGTGTAAGAAGTGTGGTAAGATTATAGCTGAGCCTAAGGAGTTAATTAGAATATGGAAAAAGTGATGTGAAATGCGAAAGAATGTGCTTAATTTTGAAGAAGGTTGGAATAAGATGATATCTGACTTGAAAGAACCAAAGACTTTCGACACAATAGGTGGAAGGAAGAAATTCACTATTCGTTGCACAAATGGTAAAATAGTATTTCTGTCTCCATATGAAGGTTGTACTATCTCTAAATCAGAGATGAGGAAAGTCTACCAGAGATTCATGGAGATAAAAGGTTGGAAGACTAGTGACTACACTAGTATAACCGTACACGCTTCCTATTTTCTAAGATTATTAAGAGAATATTTCGTTAAGTAAAAAATGCGGAAAAACTTAAAGCACAACAAAAGAACTAATTAGAATTGTGAAGGGTAATCAGTATGAAAAAACTGTTAAGTAAAGAGGAACAAAAAGCATATTTATATAGTAAAATAGGAGAACCAGTCAATTTCAAATATCCAGAACCACCATACTATTTGAAAGGCAAATTGATAGACAGAATTGTAGTCAAAGATGGTGGAGATGACTTAGTAACCTATTGGAATCTGATAGACCTAATAAGGTTTGAAGGTGAAGAAGAAGATTGGCTAAGAATAACCTATTACCGATACAAGAATAAAGACAAAAGATGGGTTTTTGCTGGTCAAACATCATTAGCAAATCCTCTCAGCGGTTTTCTTGAATTATTCGTAAATACGATAAAAGAAAAAGAATGGATTAGAACACTTTTCAGAGAAGTCTACAAACAATGTTCTAAGGAGTTAAATGCGGAAAAGTTATAGCAGAACCAAAAGAGCTAATTAAAATACAAAAGAGATGATTACAAAATGAGGAATGAAGGGCACATCGGTTTCCTCAATCTTTACTCTTCGCGTCTAAATATTGGGCTATGCTCTTCGGCTTGCTGATCTTTTTGAGTTCCGCGAGGATCTCGTTTAACTTTTCGTCCTCAGCCAATGTTTTACGCCTCCGGAGTTTCCTCGCCAGTTTCTTCCACAGGCGTTTCTATCGGCTTCTCGACCATCATTTCTTCTCCAGCCTCAACCTCCACAAACACCTCGTCTCTGATGAGCCATGTTTTAGCGTCCTCCGCCAGAACGACTTGAATCCCCTCAGACGTTTCAAAGTAGCTTCCCACACGGTCACCATTTTTAAAGAGTCCTGTACCAGGCCGAGGCCCAGCAGTTAGCTTATGCTTTCTTAACCAATCTCTAAATTCTCCCTCTGTCTTGAAAGTTTTTGACGTTATTACCTTTTCTTCCTCAACTTTTGGGCCTTCTCCCTTTTTCCATTTATTACCGCACTGCAGACACTCAATCTCATCTACTCGATAAAAGAAAATATTGGTGCTCCCGCACTTGGGACAAACTTTTGCAGGACAAATATTGTAATGTTCACTATATTGCGAGGGCGTTCCTTCCCAACCGCAGCCCCAATAGCACTTCATTCGATTCACCAAAAAACAATTAGGCGAGAGGCGTTTATAAGAATATCTTTATTTTGAGGTTTAAACACTGAAATAGACATTTCTTGTCTATTTCTTGTCGAAATAGGTTTAAATTAAGCTTTGTTACATTTTAGCTCGGACCAAACTTGACAAATGAAGACGTTGAAGGACTCCGATTTATTCGTGACCAATACAAAATTAAAGGTAGAAACAACCTTCTCTTGGTGTGGAGGGTCCTCAAAACGGTGAGAGGATATGGCCTTTTAACTGTCCGTCAGCTCTACTACATTATGATCTCCAGGTTCAAGTATCCCGCAACTCGAGCCTTCTATAAACGCTTGGACCGGTATCTCACGAAAATCAGAAGGGTAAACCCAGATGTTCACAAAAAATTTATCGATCCAACTAGGCAATTCGTTATTCCGCCTCTACGATACCCTAAAATAGAATGCTGGGTTGAAAAAGACAGCATTAGAAATTTCATAGGAAAATTAGCTATCAAATACCGACTGGGAGTCCAGGTTCTGCGAGGTTTTGCCAGCTTATCCATGTACCGGAGAGCCCTCGAAAGAGCGAGAAAAAGAGGGGTCACAATGGTCCTATACATCGGAGATTTCGACCCCTCCGGCTTACTCATAGAGAAAGTGGCCCAAGAAGAAATGGATCATACGTTAGGAATTAGATTCGTGAG
>Ga0315296_10001140_pt1 | contig 23321 bp, 19 predicted proteins | sample YL17G14_18_MG_FD_203921 | JGI IMG/M metagenome (GOLD analysis project Ga0315296, IMG submission 203921) | Sediment microbial communities from Yellowstone Lake, YNP, Wyoming, USA - YL17G14_18 | ecosystem: Environmental > Aquatic > Freshwater > Lake > Sediment | place: USA: Wyoming | collected... | reverse complement strand
GGCCGTCCTTGGGTCCGGGGTGGACGTCGTGTATCCCCCGGAGCACCGCGACCTCGCCCGGGAGATCGCCGAACGCGGCGTCCTGGTCAGCGAGCTGGCGCCCGGGACGCCGCCGCGCGCCTTCCACTTCCCGCTTCGCAACCGCATCATCAGCGGGCTGTCGCGCGCCGTGGTGGTCGTGGAAGCCGCCGCGCGGAGCGGTTCGTTGATTACCGTGGATTGCGCCCTCGAACAGGGCCGGGAGGTCATGGCCGTGCCCGGGAGCGTGCTGAACGGGCGCCATGGCGGTTGCCATGCGCTCGTCAGGGACGGGGCCGCTCTGGTCGAGACCGGTGCGGACATCCTTGCCGCGCTCGACGTGCCGGATGCGCTGCGGAACGTCGGGAACACGGTCGCCGCTCCGCCGGTGGCGGATCCCCTGGTCGAGCGGATGAGCGCAGGCGAGGCCTACGATCTCGACGATCTGTGTGCGCTGTCCGGTACCGGGGCCGTCAGCGTTTTGACGAGGCTGCTCGAGCTGGAACTCCAAGGTGCCATTCACCGGATCGACGGGGGCCGATTCGTGCGGTCCAGAGGATCGTGCTAACGTAGAAAGGGCTGCCGGCATATCGAAAGGGCTGAAGGGAAGACATGGCGAAAGCACTGGTCGTGGTCGAGTCGCCGACGAAGGCCAAGACCATCAACAAGTACCTGGGACGCGGCTACAGCGTCCTCGCGTCGATGGGGCACATCCGGGACCTTCCGAAAAGCAAGCTTGGCGTCGACATCGAGAAGGGGTTCCTCCCGGAGTACCAGCCGATTGCGGGCCGCAAGAAGGTCATTCGGGAGCTGCGAGAGGCCGCGACGGCGGCGACCGACATCTACATCGCAACCGACCCGGACCGCGAGGGAGAGGCCATCGGCTGGCACATCGCCAACGAGCTTGGCGCGAGGAAGCGGAAAGTCCACCGGCTGCTGTTCAACGAGATCACGCGAAAGGGCGTGCTCGAGGCGATGAAACACCCGGCCGAGATCAACCGGCGGATGGTTGACGCCCAGCAGGCCCGGCGGGTGCTCGACCGGCTCGTGGGCTACAAGGTCAGTCCGCTCCTCTGGGACAAGGTCAGGCGCGGCCTCAGCGCGGGCCGGGTTCAGTCGGTGGCGCTCAAGCTCATCTGCGATCGCGAGCGCGAGATCGAGCAGTTCAAGCCGGAGGAGTACTGGAACCTCTATGCGCGCCTCGCCGGACCGGTGCCGCCCGAGTTCGAGGCCAAGCTCGTCAAGCGTGCTGGCGAGACGCTGCGTGTCGGCAGCGAAGAGGAATCGGTACGCCTGCTGGCGGCGCTCGAGTCGCTGCCATTCGTCGTGCAGGGCGTGATCACGAAGGAGCGGCGGCGGCCGGCCCCTCCGCCGTTCATCACGAGCAAGCTTCAACAGCAGTCCCGGTTCCCGGTCAAGAAGACGATGATGATTGCCCAGCAGCTGTACGAGGGCATCGAGCTGCCGGGCGAAGGGGCCGTTGGCCTCATCACCTATATGAGGACCGATTCCACCCGCGTGTCCGAGGACGCGCTGGGTGAAGTGCGGGCTTACATCGCGGGTGCGTTCGGTGCCGGCTTCGTCCCGGAGAAGCCGAACTACTTCAGGGCGAAAGCCGACGCCCAGGATGCGCACGAGGCCATCCGGCCGACGTCGATGGAGTACGACCCCGAGACGGTCAAGCGGCATCTCACGCCGGAACAGTACGCGCTCTACCGCCTGATCTGGAACCGGTTTGTCGCGTCGCAGATGCCGCCGGCGGTTTTCGACGACACGACGATTGACATCGCCGCGGGGGATTTCCTGTTTCGCGTCAAGGGGTCCGTCCCGAGGTTCAGCGGCTGGCTGGCCGCGCAGGGTGGGGCGATCGCCGACGTGGCGGAGAACGGCACGGCGAGCGGTGCGGCCGCGGGCGTGACCGAGGACGAGGGAGCGTCCGGCGTCCTGCCGCCGCTCCAGGAAGGGCAGCGACTCGAACTGAAGGCGCTCAAGCCGGACCAGCGCTTCACGCAGCCGCTCCCGCGCTACACCGAAGCGACGCTCGTCAAGGAGTTGGAGGAGAACGGCATCGGGCGGCCGAGCACCTATGCGTCGATCCTCGGAACCATCCAGGACCGCGATTACGTCGAGAAGGTGCAGGGGAAGTTCCGGCCGACCGCGCTCGGCGTCATCGTCACCGATCTGGTCATCCCGTTCTTCAACGACATTTTTGGCGTGCGCTACACCGCGAAGATGGAAGAGCAGCTCGACGACATCGAGATCGGCAAGAGCGACTACCAGGAGACGCTGGCGAGCTTCTACGAGAAGTTCAAGGCTGACCTCGAGCGCGCCGAGCGCGAGATGCAGAACCTGAAGGAAGGGATCGCGACGGGCGAGGTGTGCGACAAGTGTGGTGCGGGCATGCTGAAGAAGATCGGGCGCTTCGGCGTGTTCCTCGCGTGCAGCCGCTATCCGGAGTGCACGAACACCAAGGAACTCGAGCAGGAGGGCAGCTCGAACGCCGCCCCGGAAGGCACCGAGGTCTGCGAGAACTGCGGCCGGGCGATGGTCGTCAAGCGGGGACGCTTCGGCCAGTTCCTGGCCTGCTCGGGATACCCGGAGTGCAAGACCACCCGCAAGCTGATCTCGACCAAGCAAGGCCTCGCGGCGGCCCGGCCCGATCAGGTGCTGGACGAGGCATGCCCGCAGTGTGGAGCCAAGCTCGTGCGCAGGCACGGCCGGTTCGGCGAGTTCGTCGCGTGCAGCCAGTACCCGACGTGCAGGTACGTCCAGCTCAAGAAGACCGGCGTCGTGTGTCCGAAGGATGGCGGCGAGGTCGTCGAGCGGCGATCACGCCGAGGCAAGGTGTTCTTCGGGTGCAGCCACTATCCGGCGTGCGACTTCACCCTCTGGAACCGTCCTGTGGCCGAGGGCTGCCCGGCGTGCGGCTCGCCGTACCTCGTGGAAAGGACGACCAAACGGCACGGCCGGCAGCTCGTCTGCAACAACGACGATTGCGAATACGCTCGCTCGGACGAACCGGTCGCGGCATCATCAGTGGCCAGTGGTCAGTGATCAGTGGCCAGTGCCAAGGGTCAGTGGCCGGCTGTGCACCACGAACGGAGAACCATCCGGCCCCGGCCCCTGTAACCCGTAACCTGTAACCCGTAACCTGTAACCCGCAACCTGTCCCCTGTGATGATCGACGTGATTGGCGGCGGTCTGGCCGGCTGCGAGGCAGCCTGGCAGATGGCCTCGTGCGGCCTCGACGTCACGCTCCACGAGATGCGGCCGCTCAGGCCGACGGCGGTGCACCGCACCGACCGCCTCGCGGAACTCGTGTGCAGCAACTCCCTGCGCAGCGACAAGCTCGACAACGCGGTGGGCGTGCTCAAGGCCGAGATGCGCCGCCTGGGCTCGCTCGTGATGCGAGCGGCGGACGCGAGCCGTGTGCCGGCGGGCGCGGCGCTCGCGGTCGATCGCGAACGGTTCGCCGAGGCGGTCACCCAGGCGGTGGTCTCGCATCCGTTCATCACGCTGGTGCGCGAGGAGGTGGATCGGGTGCCTCCGCCGGCGCCGAACGGAGCGCCCGTCGTCATTGCCACTGGCCCGCTGACGGCAGGTCCCTTTGCCGAGGACCTGGCCGGGCTGGTGGGGCGGACCTACCTGTCGTTCTACGACGCCATCAGCCCGATCGTCCTGGCCGACACGATCGACCACGCCCGGGTCTTCCGCGCCTCACGCTGGCGCCGGAGCCTTCGGCCTGGCGACCGCCAGGCCGCCGCTGAAATCGACGATACCCGCGAGAACGGCGGAGACTACCTGAACTGCCCGATGGACGCCGAGGAGTACGCGCGGTTCTACGACGCGCTGATCCATGCCGAGTCGGCCGCCGTGCATGACCTGGACCGCGCCGTGTTCTTCGAGGGATGCCTGCCGATCGAGGTGATGGCCCGTCGCGGCCCGGACACGCTCCGCTTCGGGCCCATGAAGCCGGTCGGTCTCATCGATCCCCGGACGGGCCGGCAGGCCTACGCGGTCGCGCAGCTCCGCCAGGACAACCTCGCGGGCGACCACTACGGTCTCGTGGGCTTTCAGACTCAGCTCAAGTTCGGCGAGCAGGAGCGTGTGCTGCGGTTGATCCCCGGCCTGGCACGCGCCGAATTCGTTCGGTTCGGCATGGTCCACCGCAATACGTACATCAACGCGCCTGCGGTGCTGGCTGACACGTGGCAGGTGCGCTGCCGTCCGGACGTGTTCATCGCCGGCCAGGTCTCGGGCGTCGAAGGGTACGTCGAGTCGGCGGCGTCGGGCCTGATGGCCGGCCTGCACGCGGCGGACTTCGCCCAGGGGCGCCCGCTCGTGGCGCCGCCCCGGACGACGGCGATGGGAGCGCTGGCCTTCTACGTCTCACACGCGGAGCCCCACGCCTATCAGCCCAGCAACATTACGTTCGGGATCATGGCCCCGCTCGTCTCGATGAGCCCTCGCTTGCGCCGCGACCGCCTCGCGCGCAAGATGGCGCTGGCGGATCGGGCGCTCAAGACTCTCGAGAGCTGGCGGGACGCCCGTGAGGCGGGCAGGAGGCGATGAAAGAGCACCTCCGGTCGTTTCTCGAGTTCCTCCGGTTGAACCGGAACGCGTCGCCGCACACCGTGCTGGCGTACGAGACCGACCTGTCGCAGTTTCTGTCGTTTCTTGCGCAGCAGACCGGGCGTCGTCGGGCCGACGTCGGGCTCGACGCGATCGATCGGATCGCGATCCGGGGCTATCTGGCCGAGCTGTTCCGGCAGGGACAGTCGCGGGCCAGTGCGGCGCGCAAACTGGCGGCGATCCGGTCGTTCATCCGGTACCTGCGGCGGGAGGGCTGGATCGATCACGATCCCGGCCTGCTGGTGGCCACCCCGCGACGGGACCTGAAGGTCCCCGCGCATCTGGACATCGACGAGATGACGCGGCTGCTCGAAACGCCGGACGGTTCCACGCCGCTCGGCCGGCGCGATCGGGCGATGCTCGAGCTGTTCTATGCGTCCGGGCTGCGGTTGAGCGAACTGGTCGGGCTCGATCTGGACGATGTGAATCTTGGGGCGCGGCTGGTGCGCGTGCTCGGCAAGGGCGGCAAGCAGCGTGTCGTGCTCTTCAACACCAGCGCCACGCAGGCCATCCGCCTGTACCTGCCCGATCGCGAGCTGTTGCGGCGCGAGGCGACGGAGCGGCCCGCCCGCCGGGCCGCTGCCACGCGACCTGGTGCGCCAATTTACCGGCTCGGTGGGCGGCGCGCGGAGTCGGAGCGCCCGCTGTTCGTGAACTACCGGGGCGAGCGGCTCTCGTCACGCAGCGTCCACCGGCTGGTGCGGCGCTACGTGGCGGCATGCAGCACGAGGTTTGGCATCAGTCCCCACGCCATCCGTCATTCCTTCGCCACGCACCTGCTTGAGCGTGGCGCCGACCTGCGGGCCATCCAGGAACTGCTCGGGCACGTGCGCCTGAGCACCACGCAGCGCTACACACACGTCAACGCGGCGCAGCTGCTCGCGGTCTATCGCAAGGCGCACCCGAGGGCGAGGCAGGGAAAGCGCTAGGCCGCATCGCTGACCGTCACGCGCCGGCCGCGCGGCAGCGTGATTCCCATGGTCTTGATCTTGTAGTTCATCACCCGCGGGCTGATTGCCAGCAGCTCCGCCGCGTCCTTCTGCACCCAGTTCGACATCTTGAGCGCCTCGATCAGCGCGCGACGCTCGATCTCGGCGAGCGGAATGCCCGCCGGGGGTATGCGCACGAACGGTGACGCGTCCGGGTCGTCCGCGGCGGCGACCACCTCGCCCAGGCGCAAATCGGAGGTCGAGATGGTGGTCGCTTCGGTCAGCAGCATCGCGCGCTCGACGGCGTTCTCGAGCTCCCGAATGTTGCCCGGCCAGTTGTAGCGCATCAGCATCTTCTCGGCATCCGGGTTGATGCCGTCGATCTTCTTCTTCAGCTCGCCGGAGAACCGGCTGATGAAGAACGCCGTCAGCGCGGGGATGTCCTCCTTGCGCTCCCTGAGCGGGGGTACGTCGATTGACACGACGTTCAGGCGGTAGTACAGGTCCTCCCGGAAATGGCCGCTGGCCACCATGGCGGCCAGATTGCGGTTCGACGCGGCGATCAGCCGCACGTCGACCTTGAGCGTCCGGGTGCCGCCAAGGCGCTCGAATTCGTGTTCCTGCAGCACCCGCAGGATCTTGGCCTGCGTGCTGGGGCTCATGTCCGCGACCTCGTCGAGGAACAGCGTGCCGCCGTCGGCCTGCTCGAAACGGCCGATGCGCTGCTTGTCCGCGCCCGTGAATGCCCCCTTCTCGTGACCGAAGAGCTCGGATTCGAGCAGGTTCTCCTGCAGTGCCGCGCAGTTGACCCGGACGAAATTGCGGGCGGCCCGGTGCGAGTTGTGGTGGATCGCGCCCGCGATGAGCTCCTTGCCGGTGCCGGTCTCGCCGCGGATGAGCACCGTCGTGTTGCTTCTGGCGACCTTCCGCACGATGGCGAGCACGCGTCCGAGCGCGCCGCCGCTGCCGACGATCCGGTCGAAGTTGTAGATGTCCCGCGTGGCGTGCCGGAGGTAGTCGAGCTCGTTCTTCATGCGCCGGAGCTCCAGCGCCTTCTCGATCTTGACCTCCATCTCCTCGATCTCGAACGGCTTCTGCACGTAGTCGAACGCGCCGCTCTTCATGGCCTCCACGGCGGTGTTGACCGATCCGAACGCGGTCATCAGAATGACCGCGGTGGTGGGATGCAGGGTCTTCGTCGTGCGGAGCACGTCAAGCCCGTCGCTGCCGCCCATCTTGAGGTCGCTCAACACGACGTCGAAGTAGCTCTCGTGCAGTCTCGCGATCGCGGCGTTGCCGTTGGCCGCCTCGTCCACCTCGTGCCCCGCCTCGCTCAGCGCGCGGGCCAGCCCGCGCCTCAACGCGTCGTGATCATCGGCAATCAGAATCCGGCCCATCTCTCTGCCCTCATGTGCGCGCCAAGGGGCGCCTACTGAAGCCACGCTTGCCGGCCCGACAGCGGCAGCAGAATCCTGAACCGCGTTCCCTTGCCCTCAGTCGAGTTGACGTTGATATGGCCGTCGTGCGCGTCGACGATCTTGCGCACGATCGCCAGTCCAAGCCCGGAGCCCTGTGGCTTCGTCGTGAAGAACGGATTGAAAATCCGCTCGCTGAACTCCGGGGGAATTCCCGGCCCGTCGTCCGCCACCTCGACGGCCACCATTTCGATCACTGGCGGCGGCTCGCCCGAGGCCAAGAACTCGCCGTCGTGGCGCACGAGCGACGCGACCAGCGAGATCGTGCCCGAGCCGCCCAGGGCTTCGAAGGCGTTGGTGACCAGGTTGCCGAACAGTTGGCAGAGCTGCTGATGGTCGCCGTGCAGCAGCGGCAGCTGCTCCTGGACATTCATCGTGACGGCGATATCGCGGCGGTCAACTTTGCGCTCGGCCATCGTGACGGCGTCGTGCAGCACCTGCGCCATCGACGTGGGCCCGACCTGGAGGCGGATCGGCCGCACGAAATCGAGCACCTCCTGCACGATCGCGTTGGCCTTCTTGGCTTCGGTGATGATGTCGCTGACGAGCGTCTGGCCCTCCTCGGAGTCCGTCAGCCGGCGCCGCAGCAGCCCCGCCATGACCTCGATGCCCGCCAGCGGGTTTTTCACCTCATGGGCAATTGTGGCTGCCATCTCGCCGAGCGCCGCCAGCCGATCCCGCAGCCGCTCCCGCTCTGCCTGCTGCTCGACCAGCGTCAGGTCCTTGAAGAACAGCGCCGCGCCCAGCGTCTGCCTGCCGTCGTCATGAATGTGTGACAGGGTGTACCCAATGACCTTGCCAGAGGGTTTCAGGCGCAGCTCGGCGCGATTCGGCAGGTCTGCCAGCTCGAACGCGCTCGCCAGGATGCGGACGACCTCGGGCCGCTCGCACAGGATGACGCCGAACGGCTGGCCAACCGCGTCAGGCCGCGGCTCCAGATCGAGGATGCGGAACGCGGCCTCGTTCATCACGGCCAGCCGGCCGTCGGTCGTGACCGCCAGCACGCCGTTGCGCATGCTCTGAAACAGCTGCCGGAAGAACCGGTCGCTGACCGGCTGGGCCGGACGCTGTCGTTCGCAGCTTCGACGCTCAGCCCGCAGGCTCCCGCGGCGGCTGTCGGCTGTCGATGACGAGTCTGTCGGTCCAGCCTGGCGCACGGCCGTCTCCCTCTCTGAGATTTCATCGGCCCGAGCGCCCGCTTTCAATAGTGTAACTGAGCGGTTACGTACAGAAAAACCTTTGAGAATCATCCACTTACGGTCCACTCGAGACACAGGATCACGGGGTCGGCCTGCCGGATGGTCGAAAGACGGGCAAACGGCGTGCCCGCGCAGGCTTTGAGTGGACACCGAGAAAACCGGCGGCTTGTCACCCGCTACGCAGGGAACCTAGGCCGCAGACTGACAGAATCGTGATCGGACGGTGATTCCTGGCGGCGGGCCTACCGGTCGGGTTCCTCATGCTCAGTCACCAGGGTCACGAGCATTTCCCACTGGTGCATGAGGTCGCCCACTTCCCACATCAGGACCTGGTGACGATCGATGACCGGTTGCGCGGCCTCTCGGTCGTCGTAGAATCCCGGCCCCGCCATCGCGGCCTCGATCGCCTTGATGGCCTGTTCGCGCTCTGCAATCCGCGTTTCGAGGTCTGTGATGCGCGTGCGCCTCGCGGCGATGGCGCGCTCGCGCCGCCGGGCATCTGCCACGGTCCTTCTGCGGGTCTCGCGATCGCCCGTCGCGGACGAGCCGGCTGCTGGTCGCGCAGGAGCCGCCGTCATGATCGGCGGCGGTCCCGAGGGCGCCGGCGGCGCGGGGCGCTGTTCGGCGGCGGCGTGCTCGCCCGCGTCCCGGGCCGCGCGTGCCGCTTCGGCATGCTGCTTGTGCCAGAGGAACTCCTCGTAGTTGCCCGGGTAGACGTGCGCTTCGCCACCTCCGATCTCGATGACCCGGGTGGCCAGTCGATCAACGAAGTACCGATCATGAGACACGAAGATCAAGGTGCCGCCGTAGTCGACCAGGGCGTCGAGCAGCACGTCCTTCGACTCGAGATCGAGGTGGTTGGTCGGCTCGTCGAGCAACAGCGTGTTCGACGGGCGCAACAGCATGCGTGCCACAGCCAGCCTGGTCCGCTCGCCTCCGGACAGCACGCGGACCGGTTTGTAGACATCGTCACCTGAGAAGAGGAAGCCGCCGAGAATGTCGCGAATCGCGGGAACCATGTGGATGGGCGACCCGGCGGCCAGCGTTTCATAGACCGTGAGATCGGGCTCGAGGCGGCTCGCTTCGTCCTGGGCGAAGTACTGCATCACGACCTGGTGGCCCTCGAGCCGTGACCCGCTGTCGGGCGGCTCGACGCTCGCGAGCAGGCGTATGAGCGTTGATTTTCCGACACCGTTCGGTCCGACGAGCGCGATCCGATCTCCGCGCTCGATGTGGAGATCCACGCCCTTGAAGACCACGAGATCGCCATAGGCCTTCCGCGCCCTTCGGAGCTCGAACACCAGGCGCCCGCTCTTCACGCTGGCAGGGAACTTGAAATGCACGCGCTTCCGCTCGGGAGGCACGTCGATCGGCGTGATCTTCTCGAGCATCTTGATGCGGCTCTGTACCTGTGCCGCCTTCGTCGCCTGGTAGCGGAAGCGATCGATGAACTGGCGCATGCGCGCGACTTCCTCGTCCTGCTGCCGCTTCGCCTCGCGGAGGCGCTCGAGCCTCGCCTGGCTCTCGGTCAGGTAGTGGCTGTAGCTCCCTGGGTAGTCGGTCAGCGTCTTGAGATTCACCTCCGTGATGCGTGTCACCACCGCGTCGAGGAAGAACCGGTCGTGCGAGACGAGAATCACGGCGTACGGGTAGTCGGCCAGGAACGACTCGAGCCAGTTCCTCGCGTCGAGGTCGAGGTGGTTGGTGGGTTCGTCGAGCAGCAACAGGTCGGGACGGGCCAGCAGGAGTTTGCCGAGGGCCAGCCGCATCTGCCATCCCCCGGACAGGGTCTCGGTGCGCTTCCCGAGGTCCGCCTGACTGAACCCGAGGCCTGCCAGCACCGTCGCGACCCGCAGGTCCATGCTGTAGCCGTCCTGCATCCGGAAGCGATCCTGGACGTCGCTGTACCGGGCCAGCATCTGGTCGTGTTCATCGGACGGGATGGAGGGATCTCCAAGGCGGGCTTCGAGATCGTTCATTTCCGACTTGAGATCCAGCAGCGGCTGGAAGGCAAGGGTCGCCTCCTCGTAGACCGTGCGGCCGGCGTGGGTCAGGCCGTCTTGCGGCAGGTACCCGACCTTGAGGCCCGATGGCTTCACAATCGAGCCGGAATCCGCCTCGTCGAAGCCGCCGAGCATCAGGAGCAGGGTCGTCTTGCCGGCGCCGTTGGGGCCGCAAAGCCCGACGCACTCCCGGTCGGAGATCTGCCAGGTGACCTGATGGAAGAGGACCCGTTCGCCGAAGCGCTTGGACAAGGACGACAGCTGAATCATGAGCCGAATCTGCGATTCTAGCACGCGACTCGGTGTGCCAGCGGCGCCAGGCCGCCGGGTGCCGGCCGGGCGGCTAAGGTGCTGGCAGGCCAGGGTTTGACACGGCTATACTGGTCTCACAGACTCTGTGGAGGGTCCCGGCGTCTAATGAAACAGCACCGGACGAGACCACGGAACGTTCCGCCGAGAGGGAGGTCCTCTGACAGCGCTCGTCGGGCTCGACAGCGCGGCCACCGATGACGAGTTGGTGGCTCGGTGTCTCGAGGGGGACACCGAATGTTTCAACCAGCTCATCGTGCGATGGGAGCGGCCGATCTACGCCCTCGCCTACCGGCTCCTGGGCCATGACGAGGACGCGCGGGACGTCTGCCAGGATACCTTCCTCCGCGCGTTTCGCGCGCTGCCGGGCTTCAAGGGACAGGCGAAGTTCTCGTCGTGGCTGTACCGGATCGCGTTGAACCTGTGCCGGGATTGGATCAGGCGCCGGCGGCGGACGCCTGTCGTGCCCGCGCCGGACGGCGTTGAGCTGACCGAGCTCGGGGCCGGTGCGCCGGTGAGCCAGCCGATGGAAGACGTGCTGGCTCGAAAGCAGCTGAGCCGGAGTGTCGCGAAAGCCATGCGGACCTTGACGGCCGATCAGCGAGCGGCCCTGATCCTCAAGGAATACCACGGTCTGACGTTCCAGGAGATCGCGGATCTGCTAGGCTGTCCGCTCAGCACCGTGAAGACGCGTTTGTACCAGGGATTGACCGTCTTGCGGCGCGAGTTGGAGCGCGAGGGAGTCGCGTCGCCTGCACAGGCAAGGACGATGAGTGCACCATGAACCAGCCATTCACCTGCGAAGAAAAGGAAGCGCTCGTAGCGTTCCTGTACGACGAGGCGGATCCATCCGATCGTGAGCGGGTGGAGGCTCATCTTGCTGGTTGCGCCGCCTGCCGGGAAGAGGTCAACGGGCTGCTCGCGGTCCGCACGACCCTGGCGGACTGGGCTCCCTCGACGCGGGCGCTGGGATTCAGGCTCGTGCAGACGGATCCAGCCGAGGAGCAGCGGCGGCGATCCTGGTGGCCGCTGCCCGCATGGGCTCAGGCTGCGGCCGCGGTGCTGATTCTCGGGGTGGCGGCCGGGCTGGCGAACCTCGACGTGACCCTGGGGACCGGCGGCGTGACCGTTCGCACGGGCTGGCGGCGCGGGCCGGCTGCCACGGAGCAGGTCGAGGCCCCGGCCGCAGCGGAAGGCACGGCGCGGCCGTGGCGTGTGGATCTGGTCGCGCTTGAGCAGCGGCTCCGCAAGGACTTCACCGTGCAGCCCGTGTTGCCACAGGCCCTCGGCGCGAGCGCGCGGGCCGCAGTGCCGGTGGCCGTGGATCAGGAACAGTTGCTGGCAAGGATGCGCACGCTGCTCGCCGAGAGCGAGCAGCGCCAGCAGCGGGAGCTGGCCCTTCGGGTGGCGCAGCTGCAGCGTGACTTCGACGGTCAGCGACGCGTGGATCTCAGGCGGATCCAGGACAACCTGGGTCAGCTCGGCGGATGGACTGGCGCGGAGGTCGCGCGCCAGCGGGACATGTTGAACTACCTGCTGCGGGTCAGCTCGCAGCAGATCAAGTAGGGCTCGATCGTCGAGCGGGTGGAGGTATTGCCGTGAGGGTCCAACGATTCATCGCCTCGATGGTGGTGGCCACGGGCTGCCTGCTGGTCCTGGCTGTTCCTGCGCGGCCGCAGTCACCGCCGCGGCCGACCCAGAAAGACGTGGAGCAGGCGCAGGCGCGATTCCAGATCTCCCTGATGGAGGGCGTGCTGGAAAGGACCGTGGAGAACGCGGCGCGCGTCCTGAACCTCCAGATGCAGCCCACGATGCCGGGACTGTTCGTGTGGGGATCGGCGGCCCGCGCGCGGGGGTTCCGGCTGGAAGGCTACGGCGTCTTCTTCGACGTCGAGGTGCCGATGGTGCGACAGAGCCCCATGTGGCAGCTGCAGATCATGGGACCGCCGGATGAGGCGCTGAAGTCGCTTCGCGATCATGTGCGCGCGATCACCAACATGAAGGAGCGGGAGCAGCTCGATCGGGCGCTCCGCCAGATTGAGATCCAGTTCCCGACACGGGCCGCGCCGGGCCAAGCCGACAGGCCGAAGACGCTGGAAGTGCCCGCGGTCGATCCGAACGAGGCGTACACAAATACGGTCATGACGGCCATCGTGGATTCGATGCTTGACTACAGCGGACCGCTTCAGATTGCGGCGGACGAATGGCTCACCGTTGCTGCGGGCGACTACGAAGGGCAGCGCGGCGTCGCCCCCGATGCGCCGTACGATTTGGTGACGATCGTGATGCGGATCAAGGGCAGCGACCTCCAGGCCTTCCGGGCTGGCCGCCTCACGCGCGACGAGGCGCGGAAGCGGGTTGAACTCAAGGAGTTCTGAACTACAATGCCGCCATGCGTGCCAGACACTTTGCGCTCAACGTCCTGTTGATCCTCTCGCTGGCCGCCGGCGCCTTGCTGGCGGCGTCCTGTGGCGCCTCTCCCACCGACCTGGCCAAGGCGGTGAAGGTGACCGACGTCGTGACCGGGTGGTACGACGCCGGCATCGTTGCCGGCCAGAAAAACAAGCTGGTCCCGAGCATCTCGTTCAGACTGACGAACGTCGGCACCGCGCCCGTGTCCAGCGTGTACGTCACGCTGTCGTTCCGGCAGATTGGGGATCAGCAGGAGTGGGGATCGGCATACGTCAAGGCAGTCGGACCTGAGGGGCTGCCCGGCGGTTCCAGCACGTCCCCGATGGTCGTCAGGTCCTCGTTCGGCTACACCGGCGAGCAGGCTCGCAGCCAGATGCTCCAGCACAGCCAGTTCGTCGACGCCTTGGTGTCGCTCTTCGCCAAGTCCGGGTCGGCACCCCCGGTGAAGATTGGCCAGTTCAAGATCCACCGGCAGCTGTTGACGCGGTAGCGACCTCGGCTGTCAGTCCTTCCGCCTGAGCGGCACAAAGCGGACCGGTGTGATCTGTTCGGTTCGGGTCCTGCCGCTCGCGTCCTTTTCGATCACCAGAAGTTCCTGCACCGAGAACACCGGACCGACCGGAATGACCAGCCGGCCACCCGGCCTGAGCTGTGCGACAAGCGCCGGGGGGACATGGTCGGGCGCGGCCGTCACGAGAATCAGGTCGAACGGAGCCTTTTCGAGCCAGCCGTTGTAGCCATCGCCGGTGCGGCAGACGACGTTCGCGAAGCCCAGCGTCGCCAGCCGCGTCCTGGCTTCGTCCGCGAGCGGCTCCACGATCTCGATCGAGTGGACCTCGGCGACGAGCTTCGACAGGATGGCCGCTTGGTAGCCCGACCCCGTGCCGATCTCGAGCGCGCGGTCGGTGGGTTTCGGCTTCGCCAGCTCCGTCATCAGCGCGACGATGTACGGCTGCGAGATGGTCTGGCCATACCCGATCGGCAGCGGCCGGTCTTCATAGGCAGACGCGCGCTCGTCGGCCGGCACGAAGAGGTGGCGCGGAACCTGGCGCATCGCGGCAAGGACCCTTGGGTCCTTGATGTCTCGCGAGGCAATCTGCTCCGCGACCATCTGTTCCCGCGCGGCGGTGTACGGGTCTGGGGGTGCCTGCTCTCCGGCCGGGCCGCAGAACCGCGGAGGCCAAGGGAGGAGCGCTAGCAGCAGCCAGAGGACCTCGGATCGGATGAGGGTGTACATGGCGTCATTCCTGCATGACAAGGGCCGGATCGACAAAACACCTAGCCGCAGCTACCCATGTCCCCGCATATAATGCGCCGAATGTCCAGCGAACGCACGCCCCGAACCCTCGAACGACGCCTGGGCCCGATCGATGCGGCCGCCATCGTCATCGCAAATGTCATCGGCGTTGGAATCTTCATCACGCCCGGCTTCATCGCGCAGGCCGTGCTCAACCCCGTTGCGATCCTCGGTGTCTGGGTGGCGGGCGGGCTGCTGGCCTTCGCCGGGGCGATGGCGTATGCGGAGCTCGCTGCGCTGCGGCCCCGTTCTGGCGGCGAATACGTCTATCTGCGCGAGGCATTCGGCTCCCTCGCGGCCTTCCTGACCGGCTGGACGTCGTTCATTGCCGGCTTCGCGGGGGCCATTGCCGCTGCCGCGCTCGGCGTCGCGCAGTACCTCGGCGGGTTCGTGCCTGCCGCGAACGATCCGACGCCACTGATGTCACTCGATCTTCTCGGGCGACACCTGCTGCACTTTCCGTTCGGGCTTTTCCCCGCGTTGGGTCTCCCGCTGGGCCCTATCTCGCTCGTCGTCTCGCGCCGGACGCTGGTGGCGTTGACCGCGATCATCGGCCTTGCGTATGTCCACATCCGCGGTCTCGGCCCGGGCCGGCTGGTGCAGAACACGCTGGCCGGCCTCAAGGTCGGGGCCCTGACGCTGTTCGTTGCCGCCGGGCTGACGTGGGGTCATGGCACGGCCGCCCATCTGGGTGCGGCTCAGGCCTCAGGCACAACCAACATCGCGCTGGCGTTTCTCCTCGTCATGTTCACCTACAGCGGCTGGAACGCCGCTTCGTATGTGGCCGAGGAGATCCGCAATCCCGGCCGCAACGTGCCGTTTGCCCTCGCCCTGGGAACTGGCGTCGTCGTGCTGCTCTATCTTGGCATCAACTTCCTGTACCTGTACGCGCTGCCGGTGGACGAGATCGTGCGGCTGGCCGCGAACGGCCAGACGCAGATTGGAAACGTCGCCGCCGAGCGGCTGCTCGGTCCGATCGCGGCAACGCTCCTCGGCGGCCTTGCCGTCGTGATCCTGCTGAGCTCGCTCAGTGCGATGACCGTCGCCGGCCCGCGTGTGTACTACGCCATGGCGCGGGACGGGGTGTTCTTCAAGAGCGCCGCCACCGTGCATCCCCGCTTTCATACCCCGTGGATCGCCATCATCGCACAGACGGCCTGGAGCGGCCTGCTCGTGCTGACCAACACCTCGGACCAGCTGGCCACCTACACGGGCTTCGCGGTACTGCTCTTTTCGGGCTTCGCGGTGAGTGCGGTGTTCGTCCTGCGCTGGCGGTACCCGAACGAGGCGCGTCCCTTCCGCGCGTGGGGTTATCCGCTCGCCCCGGCGATCTTCACGCTCGCGTCGCTGGCCATCACTGGGTTCGCCATCGCCGGCAGGCAGAGAGAATCGCTCTGGGGACTCCTCATCATGCTGGCCGGGATTCCGATCTACCTGCTGATGCGCCGGCGTGATCGCGCGGTGCCCGCGACGCCAGGAGGGCCGCCAGCGTGACGAGCGCGAGTGTGCCGTCGCTGGCGGCAAACGCGAGGTGCGCCGCCGGGGAACGGCGTACCGCGCAGTCGACCACGAACGCCGCGGCGCCGGCGCCTTTCAAGAGGGGACCCATCACCCACAGGTACCCCCGGTACCGTTGCGGGTCGCGCCACGGCAGCGCGTAGCCCAGGCCGATGGCGATCAGGAAAACGCCGTTCAGATCGGCGTGGATCGGCGGGACCGGCAGCGGCGTGCCGAACAGCCGAGCGAGCGTGTCGCGGCCCAGGAGCAGCAGGACGCCCAGGGCCACGTCGTAGACTCCTGAGACCGCTGCAACCAGCGACAACATCGGACATCGCCTCCCATCGCCCGCACGTCGAAAAAAAACGACGAGGCACAGAGGTTATCCGATATCCGATCCTCTGTGGCTCGTCGTCTCGCGTGCTGCCGTGACGGCCGACGGCGTACCTGATGACGTCAGCGTCTCGGCTCCGATGCGGTCAGCAGTTCCCCGCGATACGTAATCGTCTGCCCGGGCTGCAGGCGGACCTCGAAGGTCAACGGCTGCGCGCCAGGCACCCGAATTTCAATCCGGTGCGTGACCCGGCCGTCCGGATCGGCGCTCAACGACAACTCCTGGAACAGCCCGTCAAAATCGTCCACGATGCCGACGTAGTACCCGTCGACGTAGACTTCAGCCGTCCTGGGCTTGATCTTCAGCTTGAGCGCGCCGGTGTAGTACATCCGATCGCCACCGCCCGACCAGGCGTACCCGCCGGAGCCGTAGCCTGGGTATCCCCCATAGCCCGGGTATCCGTAGCCGCCCAGCCAGAACGGATCATAGTACCAGCTGAGACCGACGCCCCAGCCCCAGTAGCCGCCCCAGCCATACCATGGGTCGTAGCCGCCGTAGTAGTACGGGTTATAGCCCGAGTATGGCGGGTAGACGATGATCGGTCCGCCTCCACTGCCTCCTGGCACGCTGCCGCGCGGGACGGCGGTGCCCCTCACGGGAGCGTTGCCTCGCGGCCGGCTCTCACGAGGGACCGCCTGTCGAGCTGCCGGGGCGCCTGCCGTTGAGCCACTCGCGCGCGCGGGCCCGACCCGCGATTCACCACCTGAGGCCGTGCCGCCGCCGGTCGCACCCCGCGGAACGGCCGTGCCCCTCGCTGGAGCAGAGGCTCGAGGCCGGCTCTGAGGTGGAGCGGCCTGTCCAACCGCGGGGGCGCCCGCCGCTCGGCGAGCTTCGCGCGCGGCTTGGACACTCGACGCGCCGCCCGAGGAGCCCCCGCTGTAGCCGCCACCGCCCGCACTGCCGATGTTCGCCGCGCTCCCTCCACCTGACCCGACGGCCCCACCGCCGCCGCCTCCAGCGGCTCCGCCACCCCCGCTGTCGCCGCGGGTAACGGCCACGCCGCGGTCCCCACCCGGGGCGTTCTGGCCGCCGCCACCACCCGCCGGCCGATTCTGTCCCCCGGGGGGCGTGCCTCGCTCCTGCCCCAGGCCGGTCAGTGGACTGGCCAGGATGAGGCCAAGTGCGGCGACCACCGCGGTCAGAACAAGTGCTCGTGGTCTCATGGCAAACTCCCTGGCGAGGTCAGCCGTCGTCGCGATGACCGTGTGCGCTCCGGCTGCACGCCTTGAACGTCTACCCATCGTGGTGCAACAGCCCTGCCACGTACCTCGCCCGGTTTCAACGAGTAATCTACGCTCTTTTCCGGACAAATGCCACTGCCGGCCGGTCTTCTGTCACCGGAGCAGGGCAGCGTGTCCCGTTTTCTTGACACCCCTTGAAGCCGTTCGATAGACTGCCTGAAGTCGACCGGGCCCGCGGGGGTCTCCCCGTTTGCGGTGCCGGGTACCACCCGCCAGTACCGGGTGGGGCCCGCCCGTTTTTCCGGCCGGATGGGGCTCGTCGCCGTCTCCGGCCCCTTCACCAGCCCGCGATGTTCCACAGCACCACGATTCTCGCGGTCCGCCGTGACGGGCGGGCCGTGATGGCCGGCGACGGCCAGGTCACGCTGGGCGAGACGGTCGTCAAGCACACGGCCCGGAAGATCCGCCGGCTGTACAACGACAAGATCCTGGCGGGCTTCGCGGGGTCGGCCGCCGACTCGTTTGCGCTGTTCGCCCGCTTCGAGGCCAAGCTGGAGCAGTTTCGCGGCAACCTCGAGCGCTCGGCGGTCGAACTCGCCCGGGACTGGCGGACCGATCGCGTGCTCCGCCGGCTGGAAGCGATGCTCATCGTCATGGACCACAAGTCGACGTTTCTGCTGTCGGGCAACGGCGATCTCATTGAGCCCGACGATGGGATCATTGCGATCGGATCGGGTGGCGGCTACGCGCTTGCTGCCGCGCGGGCGCTCGCGCGCGCGACGACCCTCGATGCGAGGGCCATTGCTGAGGCGGCGATGGCCGTTGCTGCTGACATCTGCGTCTACTCGAACGCCAACGTCACCATCGAAGAGCTCTGACTGTTCGCGGATCCAGCATGTCCATCCTCCTGCCGGAATCGACGGCTTCGGCCGCATCGTCCCTCACGCCGCGCCAGATTGTAGGTGAGCTCGACAAATACGTGGTCGGTCAGCACAAGGCGAAGCGGGCGGTGGCCATCGCGCTGCGCAACCGGACGCGCCGCCAGCAGCTACCGGCCGAGATGGCCGAGGAGGTCGCGCCGAAGAACATCTTGATGATCGGGCCGACGGGCGTGGGCAAGACCGAAATCGCGCGGCGGCTCGCCCGCCTCACGCAGTCGCCGTTCGTGAAGGTTGAAGCCTCGAAGTTCACCGAAGTCGGCTATGTCGGCAAGGACGTCGAGTCGATGGTAAGGGATCTGGTCGAGCTGGCCGTGGATATGGTGCGCGAGGAGCGCGTCGCGGAGGTGCAGCACAAGGCCGGGCAGAACGCCGAGGAGCGCCTGCTGGACATCCTGCTGCCACCCGCGCACGCCATCGGTTCGGAGCTGGGGGACGCCGACCCCCACCAGCAGGCGACGGACACCCGCGAGAAGCTGCGGGCCCAGCTGCGCGACGGGCGGCTCGACAGCCGGCCGGTCGAGATCGACGTGCGCGAGCGGTCGTTCCCGTCCTTCGAGATCATCGCGGGCTCGTCCATCGAGGAAGTGGACATCAACATCAAGGACATGCTGCCGGGCCTGTTCCAGGGCCGGACCCGCAAGCGCCGGATGAAGGTGCCCGAGGCGCTCGAGCACCTGATCCAGGAAGAACAACAGAAGCTCATCGACATGGACAGCGTCTCGCGCACGGCCGTCGAGCGTGTCGAGCAGACGGGCATCATCTTCATCGACGAGATCGACAAGATCGCCGGACGCGAAGGCGGCCACGGCCCGGATGTCAGCCGCGAGGGAGTCCAGCGGGACATCCTGCCGATCGTCGAGGGCACAACGGTGAACACGAAGCACGGGATGGTCCGCACCGATCACGTGCTCTTCATTGCGGCCGGGGCATTTCACGTGTCCAGGCCGTCGGACCTGATTCCCGAGATGCAGGGGCGGTTTCCGATTCGGGTCGAGCTCGAGCCGCTTGGCAAGGCCGAGTTCGTCCGCATCCTGACCGAGCCCCGGAACGCACTGGTCAAGCAATACATGGCCCTGCTGGAAACCGAGGGCGTGCTGATCACGTTCGAGCCTGAAGCCATCGATCGGATCGCGGAGTTGGCCACCATCGTGAACGAGCGGACGGAGAACATCGGCGCGCGCCGGCTGCACACGGTCATGGAACGCCTTCTCGACGAGGTGTCGTTCGAGGCGCCGGACCTGATCGAGAAATCGATTACCATTGATGCAGCCTACGTTGACCGCATGCTCGCGGACATCGTGAAGAACGAGGACCTCTCGCGATACATCCTGTGAACCTAGGGGCGTACCACCATCGTCGGCGCGGCGTGCGTCGGGCTCTGTGCGTGGTGCCGCTCGCCCTGCTGCAGACCCTGTTGCCGGGATGCGGCAAGAAGGGGCCGCCGCTGGCACCGCTCGTGCGGGTGCCTCAACGGGTCGAACAGCTCGCGGCCAGGCGGCTGGGGTCCGTTGTGTACCTGGAGCTCAAGGTCCCGGACACGAATCAGGACGGTTCGTCGCCCGCCGATATCGTTCGCGTCGAGATCTACGGGCACACCGGGGATCCGGGATCCACCGCCAACTTCCTGAAGAACGGCACGCTGGTGGCCGCGCTGCCGGTTCGGCGTCCGCCCGAGCCCCCTTCCGACGGCAAGGCGCGCGCGCCCGGGGCCGACAGGCCCGCGAAGCCTGCGGCGCCCGGTGAGGCCGGGATCGACCAGGGCTCGACCGTCGTCGTGACCGAAATGCTCGTGCCCGCGCTGATGACGCCGGCTGCCGCCGTTGATGCCGCTCGCCCCCGCGCCGCACCCGACGCGCCTGCGATTGCCCCGCCTCTGCTCGGACCACCGCGCAGCGAGGTGCCGGGACGCTCCTATCTGGCCGTGAGCTACAACCACAAGGGACAGCGAAGCGCGCCCTCCGTGCGCGTCATGGTGCCCGTGGTCGCGGCGCCGCAGCCGCCCGCGGCACCCCTCCTGTCGTACACGGAGAGCCGTTTCGTGCTCTCGTGGCAGCCGCCCGCGGCGGTACGGCACCTGGTGCAGGCGCCCGCGGCGGCGGGCGTGCTCCCGTCGGTGCCTTACGTCGATGTCCTGCCGGCGAGCTCGTACAATGTCTACGAGGTTGATCGCGGGAAGCCCCTGCCACCCGTGGCCGGGACGGCGCTGCCGCCGCCCGGCCTGCGGCTGCCGGCGCCGATCAACGAGCAGCCCCTTGCAGCGGCGGCGTTTGAAGATCCGCGATTCGCGTTTGGTGTCGAGCGGTGCTACGTCGTGAGGACGGTCGATACCTTCGGTCGCGGGCAGGCCGTTGAGAGCGATCCTTCCGTTGTCGCGTGCGCGACGCCCAGGGATACGTTTCCGCCGGCGGCCCCGACGGGGCTCCAGGCGGTGGCGGGCGAAGGGGCCATCAGCCTGATCTGGGAGCCCAACCCGGAGGTTGACCTTGCCGGCTACGTCGTGCTGCGCGGTATTGCGCCGGGCGGGAAGCTCGAGCGGCTGACGCGCGAGCCGATCAAGGAGACCACCTACAGCGACACCACCGCGAAGCCCGGCGTGCGATACGTGTACGTGATCGTCGCGGTCGACACCGCGGTTCCCCCCAACCTCAGCGCGCCGTCCAACAAGGCGGAGGAGATTGCGCGGTGAGAGAGCGCCTCTACAGGATCGACCTCTACGGCATCCCCCGCTTTGCCGCGGAGCGTGATGGCCGACTGTGTCTGATCGACGGAGACGTGTTTGGCGAGTTCGCCCTCGGGGAGGAGGTGGCACGCGGCCGCGTGCCGAACGAGCTGCCCGCGGGCGTCGGCCCGCTGGCCGCGGGCGATGTCGTCGAGGTCCGGGTCGAGGGTGTCGGCGAGCTGAGCAACCTGGTGCAAGGGGAGAGGAGTCCGGCATGAAGCTGTTTCTCGATACGGGGAACCTGAAGGAAATCGAGACGTACGTCGCGCTGGGCATCATCGATGGCGTGACGACGAATCCATCGCTGATGGCGAAGGAGCGCGGCGACTACCGGCAGATCCTCAAGGACATCTGCCAGCTGGTCAAGGGGCCTGTGAGCGCGGAGGTTCTGGCGACAGACACCGACGGCATGGTGCGCGAAGGCCACGCGCTCGCGGCGATCGATCCGCACATCGTCGTGAAGATCCCGTTCGGCAAGGAAGGGCTCAAGGCCTGTGGCGCGCTGGTAACCGACAAGATTCCGGTCAACATGACGCTGGTCTTCTCGCCGACGCAGGCACTTGCCGCGGCCAAGGTGAAAGCCAGCTACGTGAGCCCGTTCATCGGGCGGCTGGATGATATCGCGACGGACGGGATGACGCTGGTTGAACAGATCGTTGAGATCTTCGACAACTACGAGTTCGCGACGGAGGTCCTGGTCGCGAGTGTCCGCCATCCCATGCACGTGGTCGAGGCGGCACGTCTCGGCGCCGACATCTGCACCTGTCCCGCGGCCGTTGTCGAGGCGATGTTGAAGCACCCGCTGACCGACATCGGGCTCGAGCGATTCCTCAAGGACTGGGAGAAAGCCAGGACCGAACGTCGTTGATTCAGATCAGCCCGCCGCCGCGTGGATCCCGCCGCGCGGCCCCTGTCTGCTGCTCACGAGTGCTAGAATAGCCGGGGGACATGCGACCTGCACGATCCTGTCCGAGGCCTGAGATTCCGGTATCGGCGCCGCTGAACTCGGGGAGCCGATGGGTGTGAAGACGGTGGTTCGTCGCTGGCTGCCGCACCTCGCTGCGCTGGCAGTGCTGGGCGGCGTTGCGGCCCTCGGCGGAGGGTGGGTGCGGTACTGCACCCTGCTGCTCGTCCCCATCGTGGCCATTCATGCGGCCCGCCGGCGAATCCGTGACGTCATCGTGGCAGCACTTGTCGCCGCGGTGTGCGTCGCCGTGCTCGTCCTTGCCGCGCTGCGCATCGATCTGGGGCCGGTCGTGCGGGCGCGGGCCGAGGCCGCGGGATCGAAGTACGCCCACCGGCCGATGCATATCGGCAAGCTCGGCATCCACCTGTGGACGGGCCGGTTCGTGGCTGAGAACGTCGTCATCGAGGGGGTGACACCCACCGACACGCCGTTCTTCAAGGCGAAGACCATCTATCTGTCCGTTCCCTGGTGGACGATCCTGCGCTCCAGCGAAATCCGGATCGAGTCGGTCGAGATGAGCGATTGGGAGATGCAGGTCGAGATGTTCGACAACGGCCGGAGCAGCCTCCCGAAGTTCGGAAGGGATGAGCCGAGCGGCCCCTGGCGCTTCACGACGATGGTGCGCTCGGTGCATGCGGGGAGGGGGCGGTTCACGTACGTCGACTACGGCGCGTGGCGTACGGTTGCGTCCAACCTTGATGTCCGCGTGTCCAATGTCGGCGGCGAGTATCTCGGCACCGGCTCGGTCACGAACGGCACCGTGAGCATCAAGGACTACGTCCCGATGCGCACGGACATGCGGTGCGCGTTCAAGATCCAGGACGGGCGCATCATCCTGCACCGGATCGAGCTCTATGCGGGGGCCTCCCGGACGATCGGGACGGGCGAGGTCGACGTCCGGCACTGGCCGGAGCAGATCTACCGTGTCCGATCGCGCGTCGACTTCCAGAGCATGAAAGAGGTCTTCTTCGCCCACGACCGATTCAGCACCCGGGGCCAGGGTGACTTCGTCGGGGCGTTTCACTACTTCAAGGGCGGGTATCAACTGAAAGGGGACTTCGTCAGCGATCTGGCGACGGTCAACAGCTACGCATTCCCCAGGCTGCGAGGGTCGCTCGTCTGGGAGCCGCGCCGCTTCGCCGTCACGCGGGCGGCTGCGCAGTTCCACGGCGGCGCGGTGCGCTTCAGCTACTCCTACGCGCCGATCGGTAGGCCGACGCCCGCTCTTGCGCGCGTCGAGGCGCAGTACGAGGACGTTGATCTGGCGGCGTTCACCGACTTTCTCGAGACGAAGGGGCTGCGCCTGGCCGGCCGCGTCACCGGTTACAACCTGCTCGAATGGCCGAGC
>Ga0315296_10001139_pt1 | contig 23344 bp, 16 predicted proteins | sample YL17G14_18_MG_FD_203921 | JGI IMG/M metagenome (GOLD analysis project Ga0315296, IMG submission 203921) | Sediment microbial communities from Yellowstone Lake, YNP, Wyoming, USA - YL17G14_18 | ecosystem: Environmental > Aquatic > Freshwater > Lake > Sediment | place: USA: Wyoming | collected... | reverse complement strand
CGAAGCGGGAGACACCGAGGGGCCCCGGCGCGGGACGCGCTGCTGGGTCGCGGTCAAGGGAGTCTCGGAGCGCAGCGAGCGGGGGCGAGCAAGCGACGAGGGGCCGTGCACCCGCGTGGCAAGAAAGGAGTCGTCAGGCAGTGACAGAGAAACCCAGCTGCGAGCCTGCGGGACAAGAGGAAACTGCGTAGTGGAAGAAAGAACCCTTCAGTGGGCTTCGCGGTCGGTGTCCTGCACCTGCTCCTGGCGGTGCTGCTGCAGGTTCTGGAGCTGGTCGCGAACGCCGCCGATCGCCCCTGGCGGTCCGCCGCCGGGGCTGCCCGGGGGCGTCTGAGCCTGCTCGACGAACCGGCGCGCGCGCTCCCGGTGCGGGTCGGAGAGCGAGGGCGAAGCGGCCAGGAGCTCGTCGGCCGCCCCCCGCAAGTTGACCGCCATGTGGTAGTCGAACGTGCCGGGGGCAAGCGCTGCGGTCCAGCCCGCAGCCTGCTCGACCGCCTGGCGGAGCTCGTCAACGGGCAGCTGCGGCTGGTCCGCGAGCAGGCGCAGGCGCGCCGCGAGGCGGTCCGCCGCCGTCGGGTCGAAGGGGCGCGCAGCGACGTCCGTCTGGGTCGTGAAGGTCACGCTCCTCACCGCCTCCACGTCACGCCGGGTCTGGCGCGCCGCCAGCAGCAGGGCGACCGCAAGGGCGAACAGCAGGCCCACGAGGCCGAGAGTCGAACGCACGGTGTACCCCCGTCAGATCAAAGATACACCCGGCGGGGCTCGGTGACCGGAAAAAAGGACAGCGCTCGGATCAAGGCCCGCGGGCATTGCCCGGGCTCTGGCACGCTCCATGCAAAAAACCGGGGCGGAGGTGCGCCATGGTCCGCAAGCTCGTGGTCGCCGCAGTGGTTCTGGCACTGGCCGGCACGGCGCTGGGCAGGGATCTGACGAGCGCCTACGTCGTCACCGCGGTCGCGAACAAGCAGGGCTGGTCGGGGACCGACTGGCACACCGACCTGACGCTCTACAACCCGCAGAACCGCGTGCTGATCGTCAAGGTCGCCTTCCTACCGACCGGGCAGGACAACAGCAGCGGGGTTCCGACGGCGCCTCCCATCGACCTGCAGCCGTGGGAGACCCTCAACCTCTGGGACGTGCTCGGCCCCCACGGTTTTGACGCGCGGGGCCAGACCGGTGCGCTGCTGGTCTACGCGGACCCCGATGCCAACTCGTGCCCGAACACCTCCGGGGACACGACCTGTGACTTCGCGGTGTTCGCGCGCAACTACACCCTCAACCCGCTCGGCTTCGGGGGTGAGTTCGGCCAGGACTTCGCGGGCTTCCCCGCCAGCCTCGGTCTCGCATACGGTTTCATCGCATACCTGCCCCAGCTCACCGACGATCGGGAGTTCATCACCAGCATCGGGGTGGCCTCGTGGACCGGGGCGTGGGTCACCGCGCGGGTGGACCTGCAGGACACGAGCGGCAACGTGGTGCACAACTACCAGCTGCCGGTACCGCCCTACGGCCACGTGCAGGGCCGCATCCCGGTCGGGCTGAAAGGCGGCACGGCCGCAGTCTACATCATCGACGGCCCGAACAACGCGATGGTCTACCCGTACGCGACGGTGCGCAGCGCGATCACCGGAGACCCCACCACGATCGAGGCGCAGATCAGCACGGTCGGTCTCTCGGCCCAGGCCGCCTCGATGCGGGCGACCGCGATGCGCGGTCGGCCGGCCGCGATCTCGGTGCCGGGCTTCTCCGTGCAGCGCCTCAAACAGCGCGCGGAGTAGCCTCTCTCGAAAGCTCAGATTCGTTCGGAAGGGCCGAGGACGTCTTTCCCCCGGCTCTTGTTACAATCTTCTCATGGTCCCCGACCCCCCGAGCCATCGGCAGGCGCTGCTGGTCGTCGAGGACGATGCGGAGCTGCGTGCCGCCATCGTCGCGGCCCTCAGAGAGCAGTTCCCCGACGTGCAGTTCCTCACCGCCACTGACGGCACGGAGGCCTGGAACACCCTCAAGCGCGGCAACGTCGATCTCCTGCTCACAGATGTCGTGATGCCTGGGGTGGACGGGCTGCAGCTTCTTCGCCGGGTTCGGGAAGACCGGGTCCTTGCCGACGTCTACGTGATCCTGATGACAGGGATGGCGTCGCCCGAAGAGCTCTTCGCGGCGATGGACCACGGCGCGGACGACTGCCTCCTCAAGCCCTGCCGGTGGGGAGAGATGATCGCGCGTGTGCGTGCGGGGCTGAGGCGGGTGGGTGCGACGCGCCGGTACATCGTCCGCGCCGCCGAACTCGAGGAGCTGTACGAGCGGCATACGGATTTCCTCTCCACGGTCTCGCACGAGATCCGCACGCCGCTGTCCGCCATCCTCTCGGCCGCCAACGTCCTGCTGCGCTACGGCAGCAAGCGGCCGGAGTCGGTCGAGAGGTTCGCCGAGGTGATTCACAGGGAGGGGCGGCGGCTCACACGGTTGATCAACAACCTCCTCGACCTCGCGAAGATCGAGGCGGGCCAGGTGGAGTGGAGCTTCGCGCCCACCCCTCTGGCGGAGCTGGTACGCGAGGTGCAGGAGTCATTCGTCGCGCTGGTGGGTGAGCGCAACCTGGCCCTCGAGGTGCAGCCCTGGCATGAGCCGGTGGTCGTGACGCTCGACCGGGACAAGGTGACCCAGGTGCTCGTCAACCTCCTGTCGAACTCGATCAAGCACTCGCCCGACGGCGGCGCGGTGCGGCTGCGCTACGAGCCGTGGCACGACGGCGGGGTGCGGCTGGAGGTCGAGGACGAGGGGGCGGGGATCCCTCCGGGGTGCGAGGAGCAGATCTTCGAACGCTTCCAGCAACTGGAGACCGGCGAGGAGCGGGGCGGCACGGGGCTGGGCCTGACGATCTCCCGCCAGATCGTCGAGCATCACGGAGGGCGCATCTGGGCGAAGCCGGGGCGGGTGCGCGGCGCTGTGTTCGTTGTCGAGCTGCCCGGTGAGGCGGGGGAGCTGGGGCGCGATGGTTCAGTTTGACAACCAGTACCGGCAGGTCAAGCTGAAGGTGGTCTACTACGGCCCCGGCCTGTGCGGGAAAACCACCTGCCTGCAGTTCGTCCACCGGGTCACCGACCCTCAGCGCCGGACCAAGCTGTACACCCTCAACACGGCCTCCGACCGGACCCTTTTCTTCGACCTGCTCGGCCTCGACCTCGGTCGCGTGCGCGGTTACCGCCTGATGCTGCAGCTCTACACCGTTCCCGGGCAGGTGCAGTACAACGCGACGCGACGCGCCGTTCTGGCCGGGTGCGACGGCGTGATGTTCGTCGCGGACTCGCAGCGGGCGCTGGCACGCGCGAACCAGGACAGCCTCGCCAACCTGGCGGAAAACCTGAAGGCCAACGGGCTCGACCCCGACACCGTTCCGGTGGTCTTCGGCTACAACAAGCGCGACCTCCCTGATGTGCTCTCGCGCAGTGAGCTGGACGAGGCGCTCAACGGTCGCGGCTACCCCGTATTCGAGACCGTAGCCACCTCGGGGGCCGGGGTCGTCGAGGCGTTCTCGGCGATCGCCCAGGCCACCGTGCTCTCGGTCGCCGACAGGCTGGGCCTGTCGGCCCAGCCGGATGCGCTCAACCGCGTCGTTGCGAACGTGAACAACGCCCTGCTTCCGCTCACGCGCCGCGCCCTGGCCGCCACGGTCGAGTCGGCCGTGGTTGTGCACCCGGCGGCCAAGGGCGAGGACCTGCACGAGGAGGATCTGATCACCGAGGCGGTGCGCGCCAACCTCGCGATGACCGACCTCAACATGCGGCTGGACCGCCTCACCACCGATCTCGAGAGAACAGTCTCGAATCTGCGCTCGATCAACGAGTTCGGCCGCCTGATGACGCTCGCTCGCGAGCCCGAGGAGGTCACTGCCGGCTTCCTGGACCGGCTTCTCGCCGAGCTCAGGGTCGCGTGTGGCTCACTTCTCCTCGTAGACCAGAACGGTGAGCTGGTCGAGATCCTGCGACGCGGTATGGCCAACGACCCGCTGGCGCGGCGCGAGGCCGGGGGGAAGTCGCCGGCCGAGGTCATCCTCGCGTCGCGGCAGCCGCTCATCACGCGGGTGGACGAGGTGGAGCCTGCGCAGCTGATCGAGTCACCCTGGATGGAGGAAGTGCGGAATCTGAACCTGATTGGTGTGCTGGCGGTGCCGCTCGTGGCGCAGGACCGCCCGGTCGGCCTGGTGACGGCGTTCGCGGACAATGCGCGAGGCCCGTTCGAGGACGAGGAGCTCGAGCTTGCGACGGCGATGGGCGCCAATGCGGCCACCGCCCTCGCCAACGCGCGCGCCTGGCGCTCGCTCGAGCAACTCAACCGCTCGCTCGAGGAGGCCGTCGCCGAGCGGACCAAGGAGCTCCAGGAGGCGCTCCAGCACGCTCGGAAGCTCGCTGAGGAGCTGGAGGACCGCAACCTCACCCTCGAGGCGGCCAACCGCCAACTCCGCGACCTCGAGCGGCTGAAGGGCGACCTCCTGAACCGCATCGCCCACGAGCTCAACACGCCGGTGACCGCCATCCAGACGGCCGGCCGCATCCTAACTCGCTACGACGAGGTGCCCGCGGAGAAGGCGGGCAAGTTCATCGAGATCATCACCCAGGAGTCCACGCGCCTCGCGGAGCTGATCGCCTCTGCGCTGCAGGCCGCGGTTCTCGGGGTGCCGGAGGGCAGACCGGCGCCGACCGGGGTGAGCGTCACCGAGCTGCTGAAACGGGTGCTGGCGCCGCTCAAGGGCGAGATCGCTCAGCGGCAGCTGTCCGTGCAGGTCAAGGTCGCCTCCGGGCTCGACGAGATCACCGGCGACGCCGACCAGCTGGAAGCGGCGCTGCGGGCAATCGTCAAGAACGGCGTCGATTTCAACCGAGAGGGCGGTAGCCTCGCCGTGATGGTGAAGCCCGTGCGGCGCGGCACCGTCTCGATGGTCGAGGTGCGGGTCGAGGACAAAGGCGTGGGGATCCCGGCCGGCGACCTGCCCCACGTCTGCGAGGTGTTCTGGCAGGGCGGCAACGTCCTTACGGACAAGCCGCGAGGCCTCGGGTTGGGGCTCGCGGTCGCTCGCCGTGTCGCGGAGAACCACGGCGGCACCCTCGAGATCACCTCCGAGCAGGGCGCGGGGACGGTCGTGACGATGCTGCTCCCGACCGGCGAGCGTCGCAAGTGACACGCTTCCTGCTTGCCCGCGACGTCCAGCCTTTCCTCGACGTGCTGGCGCGAGCGGTGGGCGGCGCGGTGCTCCTCGACCCCGCGGGCGAGCTGATCTGGCAGGCGGGGAGTCACGAGCTGGCCACCCTGGAGCTGCCGGTGGCGTGCGGAGACTACCGGGGAACCCTGGCGATCCCACCCGAACGGGCCGAGCTGGGAGCGCTTGCCGTTTCCGCGCTGGAGCGGATGGCCACCGCCCGGGCGAGCATCGACGATCTCGCCTCCAAGACGCGCCGACTGTGGTGGGAGCAGAACCTCCTCTTCTACGCCGGCGAGCTGCTGCGCCGCGGCTTCGCGGACAGGGACATCGCGCGCTGGCTGGTGGACCGGCTCGCCGTGATGGAGCCTCAGACCGTCGTGATCCTGAACTGGGACGGCAAGAGCCTCGAGGTGGCGGAGGGCAAGCTCCCGGAAGGGCTCCGGGTCGGGGACCGGCTCGCCGTCTCCGTGCTGGTCGCACACGTGCTCGACCGCGGGGAGGCGTTGGCTTTCTCGAGCACGGCGGAGGAGCCGGTCGAGAGCGAGCTGCAGGTGGCGGTCGAGCCCGACCAGCCCTGCCTGCTGGTGCCGCTGCGCAGCGCCGAGCGCGTGCTCGGGCTCGTGATGGTGCTGCGTAGGGTGGGCGACCCGATGTTCACCGCGGAGCAGCTCAAGCTGGCGCAGCTGCTCTCCGACCTGGCGAGCGTCGCCCTGACCAACCGGATCCTGATCCAGGAGGCGGAGCACACCGCGCGCATGGTTCGGGAGCTGGAGATCGCCGCGGAGATCCAGCAACGCCTGTTTCCCCCTCCGGTTGCACGCTACGGGTCACTCGAGGTGGCAGCCCGCTGCGAGCCGGTGACGCAGGTCGGTGGCGACGGTTTCCTCCAGAGGCGCCTGCGTCACGGGGGCATTGCGCTGGGGGTCGTCGACCTGACCGGCCACGGGATCGGGGTCTCGCTGGCGCTCTCGGCACTGTTCGCTCGCCTGGACGCGCTCGCGGACGCGGTCGAGACGCCGGGCGAGCTCCTGGCCATGGTGAACGAGCAGCTCACGCGCGGCGAGTTCAACACGTTCACGATGGCCACCGCGGTAGTCGCGTTCGTGGATCCCGAGAGCGGTCGCTTCTCCATCTCGACGGCCGCGCACCCCCGGGCCCTGATCCGGCGTGCCGACGGGTCCATCGAGACTCTGGAGAAGGGCGGGCTCCCGCTCGGCGTCCAGGCGGGGGAGGAGTACCCGGTGGAGGAGGGAGCCCTTGGCCCTGGGGACGCCCTCGTGCTCTACTCCGACGGCATCAGCGAGACCATCGGCGAGGGCAATCAGACGTTCGGGGTCGAGGGCCTGTACCGCGCGCTCGCGACCGGAGCGCCTTCCGCCGCCGAGATGGTCGCCGCGGTGAGCAGGGAGATCTCGGTGTTCTCCAAGGGGGCGTCACACATCGACGACCGCACGATCATGGTCGTGCGCCGGGCGGAGGAGCATCGTGGCTGAGCCACTGATCTTGCTCGTGGACGACGAACCCAGCATCCGCGAAACGGTTTCATTCATCCTGGAGATGGAGGGGTACCGGGTGGTCACCGCGGAGAACGGCGACGAAGCGCTCGAGCAGATCCGCCGCCTGCAGCCCCCCGTCGTACTGCTGGACGCGATGATGCCGCGACGGGACGGCTTCGACGTCTGCCGCACCGTCAAGTCCGACCCCAAGCTCTCGGCCATCAAGATCGTGATGCTGACGGCCCTGGGGCAGAAGACCGACCAGGAACGGGCGATGGCGGCCGGCGCCGACTTCTACATGACCAAGCCGTTCGACGAGGAGGACCTCCTCGCCCTCCTCGGGCGGCTCACCGGCGCGAGCTGAGGCCTCGGCCGGCCGATCCCGACTAGACTAGCGGCGTGTCGACCGTGGCGGTGCTGACCGCGCGACCGGACCTCGGTGTCTACCGTGAACTTGAGGCCGCCGGCGACACGCTCGGTCACCGGGTCCTGACCCTGGACGCCCTGCGGCTGGTGGCCAGCGCGGCGCCGCCCGGCGTGTGGTCCGAGGGGCGAGCGTTGCCGCTTGGCGAGGTGCGTGCCGTGTTGCCGCGCGTCGGGAACTGGCGTCCGGACTCCACGCTGGCGGTTCTGGGAGCGATGCAGCGGTCCGGGGTGCCCTCGCTCAACGACGGCGCGGCGATCGCCACTGCCCGAGACCACTGGCGCACGACCTGCGCACTTGCGTCCGCGGGGGTGCCACACCCGGAGACCGTGGCCGGCTCGGAGCCCGAGGCGCTCGCGGCGGCGGCTGCCGCGGTGTGCGGGTTCCCCTGCGTGGTCAAACAGCGCCGCTCGCGCCGGGGCGTGGGCGTGATCCGCTGCACCGGCGCGGCGGAGCTGGAGGCCGTCCTCGACTCGTTCTGGCGCCTCGGCGAAGAGCCCGTGGTGCAGCGCTTCTGCCCGCCCGGGGGCGTCAGCCGGAGGGTGCTGGTGCTGGAGGACGAGGTGCTGGGAGCCACGGAACACCGCGCGGGAGCGGGCGAGTTCCGCGCCAACGCGGCCCGCGGCGCCGAGGTGCGGGCCGTCGAACTCGACCGGGGGCTTGCCGAGCTCGGGATGAGCGCGGCCCGGGTCGTGGGGTTGGGCTTCGCCGGCGTGGACCTGATACCCGACGGCGAGCGCTGGCTGGTGGGGGAGGTGAACCCCTCGCCGGGGTGGCGGCACTTCGCGGCGGCCACCGGCGTGCTGGTCGCCGAGCGGCTGGTGACGGCGCTCGCCCGCCTCGGAGGCGGAGAGTGATGCCGAGCGTGTCCCCTGCGGGACGGTTTTTGTTTTCCCCGAGGGTGGCGGTGCGTGCTTGTCCCGCCCCGCCTGCGGCGGGGGACTCGCAGCGCCTCCGCGATCGACCCGACGGCGCTGCCCGGCGCGGGGCCCCTCGGCGTCGGCGAAAGACCGCCGCGCCGTCTCCCCACACCGGACAGCGCGTCGGGGGCCCGCTCGCTCCGGCGCGATGGCACCGCCGACCCTCGGGGCGGGGTCACCCCCGCCCACGCCGCGCTGGGTCCCCGCCGCCTCGGGAGACATGGTCCCGCCGAGGCGGGACACCCGCTCGGCGGATTGAATACCCCCACCCACCATTCACCTCGTTTGCATGCGGGCAGCGGGCTGCCGCCGGCCTTGCGAGTTGGGTTCGTGCCGCCCCAGGGGGCTTCCTTTGAGTGACGCGTTCGCCTGCGCGGGGACGGTGAGCCTGAAGCCGGGGAGGGAGGCTTCGGTGCTGCGGCGCCACCCCTGGGTTTACCGAGGAGCACTGGCCACGCCGCTGCCCGCCGGCTGCTTGCCGCTGCGGGTGCAGGCGGCCAACGGCAGGCCGCTGGGGGTCGCGCTTCCCGGCGGCTCGGGGGGCTCGCTGGCGCTGCGAATGGTGACGTTCGGGCGCGAGGGTTGGGACGAGGCGGCCCTCGCCGCGCTCGTGCGGCGCGCGACGGCGCTGCGCGACAGGCTGGCTCTGGACGCCGATGCCTACCGCCTCGTGCACGCCGAGGGCGACGGGCTGCCGGGGCTGGTCATCGACCGCTACGGCGCCGTCGCGGTGGTAGAGGCGTACGAGGCCGCGTGGGAGCCGTACCTCGAGGCGATCGCCTCGCTGCTCGCCGACGGGCTCGGCTTTTCGACGGTGCTCGTCCGTCCGGCCGGGAGGGCGGCACGGCCGGTGCGCGTGCTGCGTGGGCACATGCCCGAGGTGCCGCTGGTGATCCGCGAGGGCCGGCTTCGCTTCGCGGTCGACGTGGAGGCGGGGCAGAAGACCGGTTTCTTCCTCGACCAGCGGGAGAACCGCCGCCGCCTCGGGGCGCTCGCCGGGGGGGCGGAGGTGCTCAACCTGTTCTCCTACAGCGGGGGCTTCGCGGTCGCGGCGCTGGCCGGCGGTGCGGTCCGCGCGGTCAACGTGGACGCGTCGGCCGCGGCACTCTCGCTCGCACGCCATGCGTACGAGCTCAACGGCCTGGAGGTCCGGGAGCCCGACTTCATCGAGGGTGACGCGTTCCGCGTTGTGCGCGACCTCGCGGCCGCCGGCCAGCGCTACGGGATCGTGGTGGTGGACCCGCCCGCCTTCGTCAAGCGCAGGGGCGACCTCGAGGGTGGGCTGCGGGGCTACCGGGACATCAACCTGCAGGCGCTGCGCCTGACGGCCCCGGGAGGGCTGCTGTTCACGTGTTCCTGCTCGGCCCTGGTGAGCGAGCAGCAGTTCGGCCAGGCCCTGCTCGGGGCCGCGCTCGACGCCGGCCGCGGCCTGCGGGTGCTGGAGCGCCGCGGCGCCGGCCCGGACCATCCGGTCTCGGCGTTCTGCGGTGAGGCGGAACACCTGAAGGCCTGGCTCTGTGCGGTAGACTAAATGTGTGTTCCGGCTGCGGACGGATGCCCGGGTGTCGGGGCTCGCGCCGCGAGGGAAACCTCCGGCGGATTCTGAGGTTTGCGCGCCGGTCTGGGGCCCGCGGTTGGGTGTTCCCAAATGTCTCTGTTTTTGCGATTCTTGAAGGGAGGTTGGCATGACGAGAAGGCACTTCCGTCATGAAGCTCCTGCCACCGCACGAGATCGGGGCGGTGGCACAGGAGTTGCGCTTACAAGGTCCGTGAATAGTGTCTTTCCGCCCGCCCGCCGTCACCGCGAGTCCGGCGTCACGCTGCTCGAGGTGCTGATCGTGCTGACCATCGTTGGCGTGCTGGCGGCGATCGTCACGGTGCCGATCAACTCCTACTGGCAGAGGGCCCGCATCGAGACCACCGCGGGCGACATCCGCAACTTCCTGCAGCAGGCGTTCACCGAGTCGGTCAACCAGCACACCCCGATCAACGTGACGCTCCAGCAGGACGCCGACGGTCGCTGGGTGCTTCAGCTCAACCCCCCGCCGCCGGCGCCGCGCACGGCCAACGGCACCTACACGATTCCCGACTTCGTGAGCCTGGCGTACAACCCGGCCTCCGGCCCCAACGCCTGGCCCACCTCGGGTCCCGCGCGCACGCTGACGTGCGACACCGTAGGGCGGGCGATAGACCCCACGACCGGCAGGCAGGTCACCTCGACCGTGACCATGTCCATCACGCACCCCAGGATGGTCGACGGCAGCCTTGCACCCAACATCCGGCACGACATCCAGGTTTTCCCGCTCTGGAACGTCACCATCCGGAAGACGGTGCTGTAGGGGAGGGCGCGATGAATCGAGAGCATACCGATCGCAAGAAAGAGCGCGGCCTCACCCTCGTCGAGGTGCTGGTGGCGTTCTTCATCCTCTTCGTTGTGACACTCGCGGTGCTGCAGCTGCTCGCGATGGCCTACCTCGTGAACCTCGGCTCGATGATCCGCACCGACCTCAGCTACCGGGCGGAGCGGGTGGTCGAAACCATCAGGCTGCAGAGGTTTCGCGTGTTCGTGGTCGGCGCCGCCGAGGACCCGTGCTGCCCGGTGGTCGGGCCCAGCGCGGCCAAGATGATCACGCCGACCGACTGCCAGACGTTCTGGGGTTCGGACGGGGCCAACGTCATGGAGGCGGGCGCTCGCCATACCCTGAGCTACACGATCAACAACAACACGGTTACGGTGCAGGCCGAACCGCTGAAGACCGGCAACAACCAGTACATCGGGCCGGCGACCTTCAAGGTGGTGATCTATGTGGCGCAGCTCCAGTAACCCCCGCGCCGCAGGCTTCACGCTGATGGAGGTGCTGGTCGTCCTCGCCTGCCTCGGGATGATCCTCTGGATGGCCGGCCAGCTGCTGTTCCCGATGCGGGCCGCGGCGGAGCGCCAGCGGCTGCAGGTCGAGGCGCGGCAGACCGCCCGCAGCGCCGCCGACTACAGTACGTACGTCATCAGGGGCGCCACCGACCTGAACGACAGGTCCACGCCGTTCAACCCGGCATCGGTCCTGACCTACCTCTGGCGCGGGGCCAACCCTGGCGCGGGCGGCGCCAACTTCCCGGCCTGCCCCGGCGACGGGAGCTGCGTGCAGCTGTCCTACAACAACGTCGACCAGAGCGCCACCAGCTTCGCCAGCAACGGGACCGACATCCTCACGCTCACGGCCGCCCAGGTCACCACCCCGGTCCTCCTCGAGTCGGCCAGCGCCTGGCCGAACCCGTTCAACGACGCCTCGGTCCAGTACTGGGCTTACAACCTGGGCTGCCCCGACGACGCGGCGAACCTCCAGCTGTTCAAGACCCTGACGCAGGACCCGGCCGTCCCGACGCAGAGCCTTCCGCTGCTGCTGGTGGACCCGGGGTCCGGGGCCTGGCTCACCTACAGGATTACCAACTACCGGGACGGCAACAACGCGACCAGCTGCACGGCTCTCAACCCCACGTGCATCGTGGGCGGCGTGAACGTACCGTGCATCGAGGTCAACGCCAGCCCGCAGGACGCCACCTCCCTCAACCCGCCTGGCGGGCTCGAAGTGATCGCGAACCCGCCGAACCTGATCGTGGGCAGCCGCTTCACCACCCTGCGGGTGTGCAACGGCTGGCTCGAGCAGAAGAACGAAACCTTCGACCCGGCGGCGGACGCCAACTGCGGCGCGCTGCCGGGCGGCACCGTGGAATTCCCGGACTACGTCGTCAAGACCGGGTGGTCGCCGCTGCTGCCGAACGTGGAGGACTTCCAGATCTCGTACAGCTATCGCAACGGGGAGACCTGGAACAGGCCCGGCGCCACCCTCTCCTCGGCGCAGGGCTGCAACAACGGCGTACCCAGCCTCGACGCCGACCCCGGCACCGTCAACCCGTTCGACGCGCGCAGCGTGATCGGCATTCGGGTCACGATCACCGCGCGATCGTCCACCCCGGTTCGGCTCGGGGGGAAGGTCGAAGTGCGGCAGCCGGCGGCGGAGGACCACGACCCGACCACCGCCCCTAACGACACCTACTACCGGTACCAGGTTTCGGCGCTGGCCATGCTGCGAAACCGGACCTCGGGGATCTAGCCATGGCCAGGGCAAGGAGCTCGCCGATGCGCAAGAAGGAACGCGGGGTCGCGCTGATCATGGTGATCCTCGTGCTGCTCGTGCTGACGGTACTCGGCATCACCGCAGCGATGTTGATGACCCAGGAGGACCGCATCTCCTCCCGCCAGGACCAGCAGAGGGCGGCGCTGTACGCGGCCGAGGTCGGCCTGCGGCGGGGGGAGCAGATTCTCATGGGGACGCCGTTTGCCAAGAGCCCGGTGAACGCCTTCCTCAACCACGTCTCCGTCGCGACCACGGTGGCCGCCCCCGACCCGGTCCCGTTCCAGCCCGCGCCGTGGGACATCCGTCACCTGGGCACGTACCTGACCGAGGGCTCCGGATCCAGCGCAGAGATCGCCAATCGCGAGGTCATTCAGATGGCGACCAACCTCGCCGACAGCTCCACGTTCACGTTCACCAAGATCCGCGCCTTCTACAGCGTGTACGTGCGCAACAACCCCGAGGACAGGAACGCCGCCGGCGTGGCGGACCCGTTCGACAACAACGACACGCGGGTCCGGCTCGTCTCGATCGGGTTCATCACCGACAACCGCGGCGTGGACGGCGGCGGGAACGCCAACGTCCTCGCGGTGAAGATCCTGGAGGAGGAGTTCAACTGGTCGGGCTTCTCCACGTCGCAGGGGTTCCAGGCGGACATGTACGCCGGAGCCACCAACTCGGGCGTCTGGCAGGGCACGACGCGTACTGGCCCCTAGCGGCGGCGCAAAAGCGCTCGCCGCGTAAGGCATTGCGGTTCTGGAGGTGGGTATGAGGCGAACGGGAAACCAACTCATCGGACGCTGCACGCTGGCGGTAGGACTGTCGCTGCTCCTGGCGGCACCGGGCCTGGCGGCGACCTTGAGGCCCTCCAACGAGGGGTATGACCTCATGCGCCAGATCACCACCCAGTTCGTGCGGCCCAACATCCTGATCGTCCTCGACGTCAGCGGGTCCATGTCCCTGGACTACCTGGGCAACGAGCTCAACATCTACGACCCCATCACCTCCCGCGCTATCAGAGACATCGTCTGGAACGGGGCGGACAGCACGGGAAGCGTCCCCAAGATCGGCTGGGCCCCGGGGGAGGGCGCCTCCTGCCTGGAGCCGACGCCGACGCCGACGATCCCGCCGCCGACGGCGACGCCGACAATCCCGCCGCCGACGGCCACGCCGACCGAGACGCCGGTGCCGGCAACGCCGACCTTCACGCCGAGGAACACGCGCACCCGCACGCCGACGCCGACGCGCACGTTCACGGCGGGGCCGCCGACGCGGACGCCCACGCCGGGGCCGCCAACGCGGACGCCCACGATCACGCCGACACCCACGATCACGCCGACACCCACGATCACGCGGACGCCCACGATCACGCCGACACCGACGCGAACGTTCACGAGCGGGCCGACCCGGACGCCGACGCGGACGAACACAACCGGGCCGACTCGGACGCCGACTCTAACCTTTACGCCGGCCCCGCCGACGGCGACGCGGACGCACACCGCGACGGTGCCCACACCAACGCCGGCGCCGCCGACGGCGACCCGGACGCAGACCAACACACCGCTCCCGACAAGCACGCCCACCAAGACCGCGACCCCGACGTTCGCCGGACCCGGCTACTTCGCCTTCCCGGCGGGCGTGCTGCTGGCCCAGGCCGGGCCCGAGCCGGAGAGCTGCGTGAGCTGGTCGTACACGCTGGAGGTGGAGCAGACGTTCCCGAGCCGTATGGCGGTGGTGAAGAACGTGCTGGGGGACTCGGTCACCATCATCACGCCGTGGCAGGCGCCGACTGTCTGGCCGGCTTTCGACAACCCCAACTGGAGCTGCGCGCCCGCCTGCGTGAGCGCGGTGTTGGCGAATCACGTCGCCCCGATGGCGGCCCCGCCCGCGGCCGGCGGCTACTGGAAGCACACCTACACCTGGACGATCACCTTCCCCGAGCCGCGCCACGACCCAGGCCCGCCGTTCGACCTCTACGACCAGCCTGGCGGCGAGCCGGGGCACCGCGTGGACCTGCCGGACCAGGCCACCTGGCCGAACGTCTACGACGTCAACGGCAACCAGGTCGGCTCCGACGCCGTGACGCAGGCGCCGCTGGACATCATCGGGAAGACCGCGCAGTACGTGAACTGGGGGCTGCTGATCTACTCGACCGAGCTGGACTTCGTCGCCGACTTCAGCAGGAACAACTGCGAGGTGACCGAAAACTGCGAGCCGGGGAACGGCGATTTCCAAGTGCAGCGAAAGCTGGTCGCCAAGATCGACACCAGCGACAGCCAGAACGTGACCGCCATCGAGGCCGCGCTGAAGCTGTACAGGCACACGGAGCCGGAAAGCCTGGCCCAGCCGGGCACGCTCGACGGCGGCACCAACGCGTTCCGCAGCACGCCGAGCATGGCGGCGATGGACTTCGCCAAGGAACTGCTGCAGTACACCGCCCAGGGTACGCCGCAGGGCTCACCCTTGAACGATGACTTCTGCACGGTCTTGGGGAACTGCGTGGACGGTGTCAGCAGCTTCGACCTGCCGCGGGATCCCAAGCTCGAGTGCGGGCGCTCGTACGCCGCGATCCTGGTCACCGACGGCACCTCCAACGTCGGCAACCCCGAGGGCTGCTGCCCACAGGGCGGGAATACGTGGGGCAACTGGGCGGAGCCGTGCTGGCCCTGCGGCGGCTGCCCAACCGTCGAGGTCCTCCCTGAGGTCCCTGGTGACCCAGTTACTCTCCGATGCACATCCTATAACGGCGGCCAGGGGTGCCCGGACGGCGGCCCATCGGGCAGCACGTGCCCCGACGACTGGGAGGACTTCGTTGCCCAGAAGACCGAGGACGCGTTCCTCGCGCAGATTCTGGATGCCAACGGTGACCTCCAGCCGCTCCACGCCCGCACCTGGGTGATCGGCATCAGCAAGGAGGTCGGTCCCTGCGAGCTGAACTACACCGCGTACCGGGGCCGGACCGACGCAAACTCGCCCAACGGCGACGCGGGCTTCGACTTTACCAAAGATCCATACCTATTGGAGTACGATGTCGCCAAACACGGAACAGCCGGCACCAATGGCGCGTACGACGCGCCGCCCCCGGATTGCACCTCACACACGCCGCCTCACGGCGACTACGCGTTCTTCGCCACCACGGCCGCGGCGCTCGAGGAAGCGATCAAGAAGATCATCAACGCCTTCGGCACCGGCGACTACTCGACCTCCGGCCCCACGGTCGGGATCTCCACGACGTCCGGCAGCTTCGTCGGGTTCATCACCACCGGCTCCTACCCCGGCTGGGAGGGGCACATGTACGCCTACGATCTCTCCAGGCCGATCGTCTGCAGGACCGACAACGACTGCCCGACCACTGCCAACGGAATCAACCGGTGCAACGCGGTGACCGGCGAATGCAAGCCGCCCGACTCCTATCCGCTGCTCTGGGACGTCGGCGAGGTGCTGAGAGCCGGCAACGGCGGCCTGACACGCACGATCTACACGTGGGACCCCCGGGGCATGGGGGCGGGCACCGACTCGCTGGTGCAGATCACGGCAGCCAACGCCGCGACGATCAACGGGATCTGCAACAACTGCGGCTTCGACGCCAACGTCGTGGACTTCGTGATGGGGAACGACGGGAGCGGCAACCCGAGGTCGTGGAAGCTCGGGGCGATCATGAACTCCACCGCCGCCCTGATCGGCGCGCCCGAGGCGTGGAAGCAGTTCGCGGGCCACGACACCTTCGAGGGCGAGTACTCCACCCGCCACACGGTGGCCTGGGTCGGGTCCTCCGACGGCATGCTGCACGCAATCGACCTCCTGGACGGCGCGGAGCTTTTCGCCCTCGTCCCGCCGGACAAGCTCGACCTGCAGAAGACGCTCTACGACAAGTACATCTCCAACCCGGTGGACTTCCCGTTGGGCGAGGCCGGCCTGCCGGGCGACCACATCTTCGGCGTCGCGAGCTCGCCTCGCTTCGGCGACGTCTTCGACGGCACCCAGTACCGCACCGTGCTGTACATCACCGAGGGCCCGGGCGGCACCGGTCTCCACGCGCTCGACGTCACGCACCCGTACGCAGACCGCACCGTCGGCGTCGTCATCTACGCGGCGGATCCCAACTACGGCTACGGCGGCGGCGCGACCGGCCCGCCGGTCCGCCCGCTGTGGAGCAAGACGAGCGACGGCAAGGCGAACACCACGGCGATGGCGGATCTTGCGGACACCTGGAGCATCCCTGCCCTGGCCGGGACGTCCGCCGGCACCAACTGGGAGCTGGTGATGGGCAACGGCTACGTCAAATACGACGGTACGGTCGCGACGGCGGATCCGTTCCCGCGCTACCTCCGACTCGATCCGCTCGACGGCACCGTGCGAGGCAACGACCAGCTCACGCACCTCACGAGCGCCCAGCCGCTGGGCGGGCCGTGGGTGCGTGCCCAGACGTTTGCCCACTCCACGATCTGGAGCACCTCGGCGGTGGTCTTCCGCCCCGACAACGACGTGAACCAGGGGGTTCAGCTCGACCTCCAGGGCCGGGTCTGGCTGCTGCCCCGCCACGACATGGCGAGCACCAACTGGGATTCGCCCGTGGCCCTGAACGACCCCAGCGGACTCATCTCCGGGAGCCCCCTGTACTACAGCGCGGCCGTCGCGAGCTATCCCACGGACAGCCCGCGCTTCGACGTGTACTCGTTCTCGAGCGGCTCGTTCTACGAGATCAGCAACTACATCAACGGCCCGAACGTCGGCATCCCCAGCACGCCGCCCGCTGATCCCAACTTCATCCCGGCCTTCTACATCGCGGTCCGCTCGGTGGCCGGCGGGAACCCAACGATCTACAAGAAGGACATCCACACCATCACGTTCGGGCCCGGCGACTCGAAGCAGTTCGGCCACAAGACCCAGGCCACGGCGACCTCGACGATCTTCGTTCCGAAGCCGGGGGCCGGCGGGGACACCATCGCGCTGTACCTGCTCTACGACCCGGAGGCCAACGCCTGCGTCGGCAACGCCTACCTCGTCCGCCTCGCGTTCAACCCGGAGACCATCGCCACGGTGGACCCGGTGATCACGGTCGACGAGGCCGGCACGGGCGCCGCGTCGGGGTTCGCGCTGGCCGGCCAACTGCCGGTGGTCGCCAAGTCGTTCGTCGGCAGCGGCGGCAAGGCGTACTTCTACAGGGTCAAGAACCTGACGATCGCGGGCGCCGGCGGAACGGGCGGCCAGATCGCGTGGTGGATGGAGCTGCAGTAGACTTCTGGACCGCTGCACGGCACGACCGGGGCGGGCGCCATGCCCGCCCCGGTCTTTCCCGTGGCTGCTCCCTTTTTTCATGTGGCGCGGCCGCCCTCAGCCGCGCGCCTCTTTGCGCCTGCGGTTTCCGGAAGGCGGGCGGGGGCGCCCGCTTCGCTCTGCTCATACCAATTCACCGTCCGTTGTAGAGGAATGGCTGTCACTGCGAGGCCCCGAAGGGGCCGAAGCAGTCCCGTTCCCCCTGCCGTCATTGCGAGGAGCGAAGCAACGAAGCAATCCCGTCGACATCGATGAGATCCCGCCACGCAGCCTTGCCAGGCTGCTCGCGGCTTCGGCGTCGGCCCCCTCGCGGCGCTCGGGGGCCTCGCGATGACAACGAAAACGCTACGTTTGAACGAAAGCGGTATCGGGCGGACGGGGGCGCCCACCCTACGTGTCTCTTTCTTTTTCGTGGCGCGGCTGCCCTCAGCCGCGCACAACGTTCTTCCCCAGTGCTGGCAGGGCGGGCGGGGGCGCCCGCTTCGCTCTGCTCATACCAATTCACCGTCCGTTGTAGAGGAATGGCTGTCACTGCGAGGCCCCGAAGGGGCCGAAGCAGTCCCGTTCCCCCTGCCGTCATTGCGAGGAGCGAAGCGACAAAGCAATCCCGTCGACATCGATGAGATCCCGCCACGCAGCCTTGCCAGGCTGCTCGCGGCTTCGGCGTCGGCCCCCTCGCGGCGCTCGGGGGCCTCGCGATGACAACGAAAACGCTACGTTTGAACGAAAGCGATATCGGGCGGGCGGGGGCGCCCGCTTCGCTGCGCTCGGGCGGGCGGGGGCGCCCGCCCTACGTGTCTCTTTCTTTTCCGTGGCGGGGCTGCCCTCAGCCGCGCACAACCTTGTTTTCCTGCGGCGCTACTCCTTGGGCTTGATCACGACCTGGATGCCGCTGCCCTCCAGAAGCTTGGCGAACTTCTTGGCGTCCGCGTCGGAGCCCACGATCGCGCCGTAGTGCATCGGGACGGCCACCTTGGGCTTGATCTGCCTTGCGGCCTTCGCCGCCTCGTCGGCGGTCATGACGTACGTGCCCGACACCGGCAGCAGCGCCACGTCCGGGGCGAGCCCGGTCATCTCAGGGATGACGTCGGTGTCGCCCGCGTGGTAGTAGGTCACCCCGCCGACGATGAAGACGAATCCGACCTTGCCGTCGTTCTTGGGGTGAAACGTCTTGTTGGTGTTGTAGGCGGGCACCGCCTTGACCGTGATGCCGGCGACGGTCTTGGTCTCCCCCGCCGCGATCACGGTGACGGGGACGGAGAGCTTGCCCGCCACCTCCTTGGGCGCAACGACCACCGTGCCCGGCTTGTGGATCTTGGCCACGTCGGCCGGCGACAGGTGGTCGAAGTGGTCGTGGGTGATCAGGATGACGTCGGCCGCCGGGAGCCCGTCCCCCAGCTGGTACGGGTCCACGTACACGACCGGCGGCCCGTCGATCCGAAACGCGTCATGGCCGAGCCAGTGCAGCCTCTCCGTCATGTTGCCTGCCTCCCCGCCGCCGGCCGTCACCGCCGCCAGCAGCATCACGGTTGCCAGTCCGTTCATGCCGACCTCCACGCCAGATCAGCACTCCCCGTACAAGGGAGTCTCGGTCCCCCGGCGCGGGTTTTCAAGCCCCTCAACCCCCACACACTAGGCCCGGGGCTTCAGCCCTCGAGCCTCAAGCCCCAAATCTGTGTCACCTGGGCGAGCGGTGCGGGGTGGCGAGCAGGCACGTGAAGTAGCCGTCGCGCCTCCGCAGGTCCTCCAGCGGCACCGTCGCGCCCGAGGACTGGCGCCGCAGGCCCTGGTAGAGCTTGGCCAGGTCGGCGCGATGCTGGAACAGCCACGACTCGAAGGGCTCGCCGTCCTTCAGGCCGACCGGGGCGAGCTTCACCCGGAAGGCGTTCAGGAGTGCCTCGACCTCGTCCTCGAACTTCCCGATGTACCAGCTACGCGTGGCCTCGTCCTCGAGGACGCTGGCGACGCACAGCTGGGCGTCCACCTCGGGGGCCGGGGACCCGGGTTCGGTGGCATCGAGCCCGCTGCTCGCGAGTTGTTGCAGGCCCTGCAACAGCGGCGTGCCCTTCTCGACCGGGACGGCGCCCGGGGGCGGCTGCTCGAAGACCATGACCTCGGCGAGCGGCGTGGGCTCCAGCCCCTTCAGGCGTGCCGTGCCGAGGGCGCGCAAGCCCACCCACGGGGCCTCGTCGCCCTCGGGGGCGGTGGCGAACAGGAGCCAGCGCATGCCGTACTGCTCGGCCTGCACGACGGGAAGGTCGCCCCAGTCCACCTCCAGGTCGCGCAGGAAGCTCTCGGTCGCGACGCCCCCGAGGTTCACGAGCTCACCGTTCTCCGCGATGAACGCAGCGTACGGGCGGTCCTTGATGAACTCGGTGAAGCGGTTGGCGTGCCGCACGGGCTCCAGGAACTGCAGGACGCGGTTCAGGTCGTAGCCCGCCGCGAGCAGGAAGTCCGTGATGTCCTCGACTTCGTAAGTCGTCTTGCCGGTGGTGAGCCGGGCGAGCTCCACGAGCCCGTGGCCGAAGAACTCGAAGTGGGAGCGGTCACCGGCCGCCGAGAACATCGGCAGCAGGTGGTACGTGCCGACGTTCATGGCGAGGCGCAGCCCGCGGTCGAACGGGAACCCCTGCTTTCGCATTCTCTCGTAGAGAAGGCGAAGCTCCGCCGCGGCGAGGAAGATGCCGCGGGCGCTGCGCGCCGAGTAGAAAGCGCCGTCGCCGAGGAACTTCTCGAACCTGAGCCTGTGGCGCTCCCTGATCTCGTCCACCCGTCCGAGGAAGCGCACCATCTGGCGCATCGCCTGCTCCTCGGTGCCGCGCCCCCGCCGGCGCAGCTCCTCGATGAGCTGGGTGAACTCCACCAGGTCGTACAGCAGCCCGTAGCGGCGGACCACCGAGGGGAGCACGCCGGGTGAGGTGAAGTCGAAGGGGCGGGTCGAGCTCGAGAGCTGCACGACCTGCCCCTGCACCTGCGTCACCGTCTTGAACCCGCGCTCGGAGACCGGGAAGATGCGGTCACGGAGGGCGGTGATAACCTCGAAGCGCTTGCAGCGGTGGGAGAGGTCGGCGAGCAACCGGCGCATGTCGGCGGAGAGGCTGGGGGTCTTGGGGTGGGGCCAGATCTCGAGGAGGTCGAGCACCGCCCGCGAGAAGAGCAGTCGTTCGACCGGCAGGCCCGGCGCCTCGCTGTCCATCGACGCCAGCACCCGGTCGAAGTTGGGGTCCAGCTGCCGCAGCTCCCTGACCTGCTCGGTTGTCGTCCTGAACACGTTCTGGAAGCGAGCCGCGTCCAGGTGGAGGTGCCCCTGGAGGAACGAGTTGAGCTCCTTGAGCTCGGCGCCGAAGCGGATCTCGGCGAACGGCAGCAGGTCGTCGCGAAGCTGGTCCGCGAAGGCCCGGGACGCGGCGGACGGTTGAACCACTTCGGCGCGGCGCAAGCGGTCGAGGGCGTGGGTGCGGGCGCGATGGGTCACGTCGGCAAGCCGCTGCGCGATGGCGTAGCGGATCTCGTCCACCGCCCGGGGCGTGAGCTCCGGCGTGTTGGTCGCCAGCGTCCGCACCACCGGGCGCAGCCGCTCGGAAACCTCGCGGGTGAGGATGAGGAGGAAGATCTCGGGCAGCCGCTGCCCGTAGTCGTGAAGGTAGGCGTTGTCGAGGATCTCGGCGATATGCCCCACCAGGAGGCGCCGCTGCTCGACGAGAGGAGCCTTGCTCACCTGCTCGTGGAGGGCAAGCGCGCGCCGGTAGGAGGCCTCGGACTCGAGCAGGCGGGTGAGCTCGCGGCCGAAAGCCTCCCAGGTCGCCGAGACGCGCAGCGGGAAGCCAAGCAGGATCGGCGACTGCTCGGCCTCGGAGTAGAGCCAGTACGGGTGGGGCACGGCCGGGGCGGCCTCTCCGAACAGCTCGCGCCAGCGCCCGGCCCGCTCGGCGGGAGTCAGAAAAGCCAGGCGCGCATCGCCCTGCTGCAAGGACTGCTCGACGGTCCCCGGGAGTTTCTGCTGCATCCATAACCATTGTAAGGCCCTATCTTGCACTACGCGGGTCCCGCGGCTGTCTGTCGCCCGCGCCACTTTCTCGCTTTTCGTGGCGCGGCCGCCCTGCCGCAGACAGGGCCGCGCACAACTCTCTTGCCCGGTGCCTGGCAGGGCGGGCGAGGTCGCCCACCCCACTTCCGGTTCTCGTGGCGCGGCCGCCCTCGGCCGCGCTCCTCTCGTTACCCGGCGACGAGCCGGTCGAGGCTGCGGTAGGCGATTCCCTCCGCGACGTGGCGAGCCGCCAGGTGGGCGGCACCCTCCAGGTCGGCGATCGTGCGCGCCACCCGCAGGATGCGGTGGACGGCCCGCGCCGACAGCGCCAGCTTGCTCATCGCCAGCTCCAGCAGGCGCTCGCCCTCGGCGTCCGGGGCGCACCACCGGCGTACCTCGGAGGGGGAGAGCTCGGCGTTGGTGCGCCGGCCGGTTCCGGCGAGCCGCTGCGCCTGTCGGGCCCTGGCCGCGACCACGCGCTCCCGCACAACCTCGGAGGCCTCACCGCTCCCGCCCCGCGCCAGGTCGCGGTACGGCACCGCCGGGACCTCGAGCTGGAGGTCGATGCGGTCGAGGAGCGGGCCCGACAGGCGGGCCCGGTAGCGCCTGACCTCCGGCGGCGTGCACCTGCACTCCCGCCGCGGGTCCCCGAGGTGCCCGCAGGGGCACGGGTTGGCGGCGGCCGCGAGCTGGAAGCGGGCGGGAAACGTGAGCGAGCCCGCGGCGCGGGCGATCATGACCCTGCCCGACTCCATCGGCTGGCGCAGCACCTCCAGGACGTCGCGGCGGAACTCGGTGATCTCGTCGAGGAAGAGCACACCGTTGTGGGCGAGGGAGACCTCGCCCGGCCGCGGCAGCGTTCCGCCGCCGGCCAGGCCGGCAGCCGAGATCGTGTGGTGGGGTGCGCGGAAGGGGCGCCGGGTTATCAGGCCCTGGGGGCGCGGCACGCCGGGCGCCACCGAGTAGACCTTGGTGGTGGCCAGCGCCTCCGCCTCGTCGAGGGGCGGCAGGATCCCCGGCAGGCGCTGCGCGAGCATCGTCTTCCCCGCCCCGGGAGGCCCCAGGAAGAGCAGGTGGTGCGCGCCGGCGGCGGCGATCTCGAGAGCGCGCTTGGCGTGCTCCTGGCCGGCGACCTCGGACAGGTCGGCGGGAGCGACGTCAGGCGCCGGCTCGACGTGACCGTCCCCGCCACGGATCTCCGCAAGCGGCCGTTCGCCCCGCAGGTGGCGCACCACCTCGTCGAGCGAGGCGGCCGGGAGGAGGCGAGCCCCATGCACGACGGCCGCCTCCCTTCGGTTGTCCAGGGGCAGCACGACCGCCGCCCCGGCCGCAACGGCGGCTTCTATGATCGGGAGCACCCCGCGAACCGGCTGCAGCGTGCCGTCCAGGGAAAGCTCGCCCAGCAGCCACGCCTCGGGAGTCCCGCCCGGCACCAGTCCTGCGGCTATCAGGACGCCGGTCGCGATGGCCAGGTCGAGGATTGCGCCTTCCTTGCGCTCCTCGGCGGGGGAGAGGTTCACGACGATGCTCTTGGTGTCGAGCTGACACCCGAGGTGGCGTATCGCGGCCAGGACCCGCTCGCGGGCCTCGCGCACCGCGGGGTCGGGCAGGCCCACGACGGAGAGCATCGGCAGTCCGGGGCGCGCGTCCACCTCCACCTGAACGCGCAGCGCCTCTACGCCGCGCGGCACGGCCGAGTAGACCTTGGCAAACATGGATCACCTCCGATCGGGAGGTGGTTGGACGATACTCACATTCTGGGGCCCGGAGCCCCGCCCGTCAAGGTATGCTCTCCCCGTGAGCGAGCCCAAGGAACAGGTGGAGGCGCTGCGGAAGCTCCTCGAGGCCGAGCTGAACCGGCGCCTGCAGCCTC
>Ga0315296_10001138_pt1 | contig 23410 bp, 25 predicted proteins | sample YL17G14_18_MG_FD_203921 | JGI IMG/M metagenome (GOLD analysis project Ga0315296, IMG submission 203921) | Sediment microbial communities from Yellowstone Lake, YNP, Wyoming, USA - YL17G14_18 | ecosystem: Environmental > Aquatic > Freshwater > Lake > Sediment | place: USA: Wyoming | collected... | reverse complement strand
GGCTTCCTTAGAATCACTTCAGCACCGACCTTGAATGTCTGATGTTTATGAATTGGACAGATGTAAAATTTCGACCTTCCGAATCGCTTTTTTCCACGTTCATCTTTACCAAGGAAGATGTCGCATTCTTTAATCTGCATAACACGTTTGCAACCTTCTTCTGGACACATAGGATTACCCATACTTATCACTTTAAGAAATATTAAAAGAAAAAGATACTTATAAAGGTTGCGGAAAAAAGAGATGATGGATTAGCCAAAATCAGTCAAACCACCACGCCATTCTTTAGGCAATTCCTCGATTGGCATTTGAGTTGACATCATTTGTTGAAGTTGATAGTAAAATCTCTGCATTTCTGGTGTCATTGAATTCCATTGTTTGGTTAGGGCTTTCTTTATTCGTGCCTTCACTAACTTCTTGAGTAGCATGTTTGGTATCAATACAACGGTCAAATAAACCACTTGGATAATGAATTGTTTGGTTCGATTTATTTTTGGCGGTTGACATTCATGTGGACAAGTTTGACAATGCTCACACATTTTGCGGTTCACCCCCACCCAATTCGGGAATATCTCCATTCTCTTCCTTTTTCTTTTTCTCGTAAGGTTTCATGATATTTTCAACGTATTCTTCAAAGACGGAATCCAAACATTTTAGAGCATTGCTTCGAATTTCAAAGTTTCCGAATCCAAAGATAGCTACAACTATCCTATAAAGAGCATAGACCACATCCCCGCTGTCGTGTTGTCCACAATCTGTTGAACTCTTCAATAATGCAACGAGTTTATTGATTGCATCGTCAAAATTTGGACGTTTTTCTTTCTTTATGTATGGAATTTCAATCACACTCCAATTATTTTTCACTCATCCATCTCTTCTTGTGTTCATCCATCAGTTCATACGGAGTTTTCTTCTTCCAGAATGTTTTATAATTTCCATAGATATTATATTCACAAACTATGTGGTATGGTTTATAGCCAAAATGTTTTAATAGCCAACCAAAATATCTAGTAAACTCTTGAGATATTGTAGCCATTATGGTCCCTCACGATTGGCTTTTGTGTGAATTTTCGTGATACAATAGAGGCATTCTTGAACTATCTCTTTCTTGCCGTCAGTTCGTTCTATTCTTTGAATTCGAGTTTTATGTCCACATGTTAAACATGGTTCATCAGCAATGATTACAAGAGTTTTCCCCATAGCTCTATCGATTTCTTGGCGTTGTTCTTGAGAGAGATTTTCTAGCGGTATCCTTATTCGTGCTGGTTTCATTTTAAACACCATAAATGATTTTATCCAGAGCTTTTTGTATTTGACAGTAAGTATAGTTTACATTCACGGTTGAACCATCTCTATGGAATACGCAGTCTGTTCGGCATATCTCATTCATGAATGGACAATGCCCAATATTCTTGTCTTCTTTATCTCGTTTGTTTACCATTTTATTTTCACTACTGATAGAATAAGCATCGAGTCTTATAAACCTTGCTATGATACTTAATCAATTGATTAATCTTTCGGTTTACGGGTCTGGAGACTGCTTCCAGATGCTCAATTTGGAATGTTGTGCTCAATATTCATGAGCAATAATCTTGGGTGTTCCATCTGAAGCCACGGTATTAACGCCATCAAAAAGATTATCGAATTCTCGTGATTCTTCTTCACCCATATCGTCATCGATAATTAAATGAATCCATTCATGATTTATTATATGTTCAATATATCGTGCCGTGCATTTCTTTCCAAGATAGAGAGCTCGGTCATGGTAACAAATCTTACCATATAGATTCGGAAACCACGAAGAGAAAAAACAACTACAGTCCCCAATTCTATAATCAATTCGTTCTACCATTTTGGGTCTTTCCTTGATTTTTGCGGTTCTAAACATCGACTATTATTTAGACCATATGGGCTAATAAAATGAGCAATCTTGGCTGGTTTAAACCCCTTAAAACCAATAAACTTTTTCCAGTTTTTGCCCCAGTTATTCAAAATCCGTATAATTGCCAGTTCTGTGAATTCATGAATCCAAAATCCACAGTCTTCAGAATAATAATCAGCCACTAATACTTTATTGAGCAGAAAGGAGATTCCCGATTCTAATGGTTTTGCCGTTTTATTGTATTTGAAAAATCTGGCATCATAGTTATGTCTTATTCGCATTCTTTTTACCTCGCATTCTTTCAAGATAATCCTGATAATATGTGTATAGTTTTTTCTTTGGATTGGCAAATAAATGTTGCTTACATGATTCACTAACATATTGAGCTATTTTTGGCATGTCGTCTTTGGATTGACCAGTTAATCCCGAATCGGCTTCGACTTTAGAAATTGCTCCATAAACTTCGTTGTCTGGCATAGGCGGATAAATTGCTTCACCTCTGGCAATCTGCCTTTTCTCTGGTTCTGGAACGTCGAGTTTAACCTTCGCTTGAACGAGACCATCCTTAAACTCGTCCCATTCAGCAAATCTTTCTGGCACTTTATAAGCCTTAATCACCATCCCTTCAACTTTCACGGCATCACAATGTTCTAACACATGATTTTTGAACTTGAGTAGGTCTTTCATGCTGCGGTGGCGAGTTTCGGCGAACAGTTTCACGCAGGGGATGTCGTGGTGGAATGCGTGCTGGTGGACGAGCACATAGGGCAAAAATTTCGCCGAATTTTTTTCGTAGATGTCGAACACATAGAGAATATTTCTTTCATAATTTTCTATTCCAGTAATGCTTCTTCCTTTTCGGCAGGCTTCAAAATAAATTATGAACTGCGGATTCTCTTTCAATAATTCAACAATTTTGGGGAAATCTTCAGAATTTCTGACCAATTGTTGCAAATCAGCAGAGGCATTTTCTTGATTGTGACTGGACACTATTATTTTGCCATTTTTATTAAGCCAGAGGGATATGCACGACCCATCTTTCTTCTCAGTCCAGAATAATCTTTGTCCCAGAAGAATTCTTGGACTTGGTTTAGTAGATAATAATAATGGTATGTGGGGATACCGTTTGAATTCATTCATAGTATTCCTTGAACTCCTTCAGCATTTCTTGTTGCCAATGATTTTTGAGTCTTTCAACGCCCAGTTTTATAACCTCGTTTACATCCACATCATAGAATATACATAAGAGAAAAAGTTGACAGAATGCATCTGAAATATGAATCTTGGCTTCTGCGAAGTAACCTAACTTATCTGTTTGGTCTGAAGTTCGCACATATTTAATCATTGCGTTAATGAAATCTCTATTGCCGAATTGAGCATAGGCAATCAGACTTTGCCACACCTTCTCGAAAAACTTGGCTCTTTTATCTGGCGGTGGCATTAATGCTCTAGCTACTTTCTCTATTTCTTCTTTAGGAATTTCGACATTCACAATTAGACACCTAAAAAGAGTATATTGATAAAGTATTTAAACCTTGCGGTTTACCAAATATTTCTGAGCGGTAAAAGTCTAATTATAATTCTTCCAGTTCCGCCACAAACAGAACATGGTTTACAATTTTCATCTACGCATCTACCTTTACATAGAGGACATGCTTGACTAACGAAATCCATCATATGTCACCATTAAAGAAATGGGAAACTTATGCTGTTTTTGAGTCGTCTCTCTTTACCAATCTGCCACCTTTTGGAACTTCTGCTGGAAGAATAAGTCTTTTCTCTTCCTCTAGCATCTTTGCCTTTCTCATTTCCGCACATTTTGTGCTTGTGTATGCAGGGTCATATATAAATTGCAGAAATTCATCGTTGATGAAACTATAGATGTTTGTTATTGGTATCATGAATCCCATCCAAGTTATTATGTCCACGCCGAAGCCTAATTGTATTGCAGTTATTCTTGCCGTAATACCTATGTATTCATAAGTATCTGCCAAGAAGACTGCTCCACCTGAATTCCCAAATATTGAATTTGCCGTGCTCATCCAGTATTCTTTATTTTCAATCATGTCATGTTTTGCCACTAAGTTTCCAAGCGTGAATATTGGCTCATGTCCAAGTGAGCATCCACATGTGACTAATGGTCTGCCGAGTTTTATATCATCTTCTGCACCTTTCGGATAAAGTCTTGCGACGTTTTTGAACTCGTCCTCACACTTCAGTTTCAGAATAGCAACATCAAAATTCTTGTCCCATGCTACAATTTCAGCCTGTAAACTGGTGCTTCCAATGCAACGACTCAGTTTCTCATACTTAAAAACTTCAACTTGAACTAACTGTCTGTCTTCAACAGTTAAATTCCTTTGAGCTATGCTTGACCATTGTGTAACAAACTGAATAGCATCCTCAACAACGTGCCAACACGTTATAACATATGTTTCAAAAATCTCTGGATTTTCTGGAGTTGGTTTAGAATAGACAATGAGACCGCTACCGCCCGCTTTTTCGGTTCTTACCCTAACAACTGGATACATGACTTTGCGATGGATTTCTTCTATTTTAGTTTGAGAGATGTCAACCATTTTAATCGACCTATTTAGAATTAAGTCTTTCAAGTATATAAATCTTACGGTTTATGAATGCTATAAATGAAGGCAATGATTTTGCCAATTTTACTTTCTCTTAATATGTAAGAATCACAGGTGAAAAGCGGTAAGTTATCTTTGTCCTCTCCCATACTAATGAGTTTGATTTCACATCTTTGACATTCTCCATCTTTTTGGGTTTCACTCCACATGCAATCAGTTCGTTCACATAGAACTTTCGTTTCAAAATCCCCACTATCATCATCATTAGGGTCTTCGGGTTCATCTGGTTCATCATCATCATCATCTTTATCTTCCTCGCCTTTCATATCATCTGGCACTTCATCGGGATAATCATCATCATAAGTATCAAGCATTTTTGCAAAATGATAAATACAGAGGTTTCTTTTGACAAGTTCATAACCATAAGGAGTTTCCTTTCTTTCAAGAATCGTGATAATTATCGGACGGTGTTTACCGCATTCATCACAGATAGGAGTTCCCACAATATATGGTTTAGGCTTATCTTCAGGCATACCCTTACCTCATTTCTATTAACTCAATCAATTATTTAAGTCTTTCGGGAATATTTATCTAAAAATTTGTTTATACGATTTTTTCAACGCTTCCCTCAAATCAGTTCTAGGAATCCACTTCAGCAAACTTTCGGCTTTCTTAATAGATATATCCTCTTTCATCACATCGCCTTCTCTCGCTGGAAGATATTTTACTCGCATATTTTTAGCAGTTCCATTAACGATTTCAGCACACATTTCCGCCATTTCATAAACTGTATAAGATTTTTTACCAGCAAGATTAATGATTTGATTTTCGGTTTTAAGGGCTTTGTAACAACCCTCAACCAAATCTTCTACATAAATCCAATTTCGACTTTGATTGCCATTTCCAGTTATAGTAAACGATTCATTATTGTGAGCCTGATTAAGAAATATCCATGTTGCGAGAGCAGGACGCATCTCTGAACCTACCGTCGTTCCAAATCTTAGAATTACCCATCGTGGAAGTAATTTAATAATTTCTTCGCCAGCCAATTTTGTAACACTATATAAATCCATTGGATTTGTTGGTCCATCTTCAGTTGATGGATGTTGTGGAGTGTTGCCATAAACACAGCAAGTTGAGGCATATATCATCTTAACATTGTGTCGTCTGCACGCTTCAGCAATGTTGAATGTGCCGTAAAGATTTACAAAGAATGCTTTGTCTTTATATGTTCTGCAATCATCCACATTTGCCATAGCCGCAAGATGATAACAAATATCAATTCCTTCCCAAAACTTCGCCTCTTTTATTTTAGGGTCAGTAATATCTGCTTTAATATAGTCGATGTCAATCCGTGGCGGATAAATATCTAAACTTGTTACATTATGACCAGCTTTCACTAATCGTCTAGCCAAAGATAATCCGATAAAGCCCGAACCACCAGTTATAAGAATATTCATTTTTACCATCTCAATCCTTTGATTGCCTTTATTATATAATCGACTTGTTCTTGAGTTAATTCAGCATGTAATGGTATGTGAATCAAATCATCATTAACTTTCTGAACATTTTTCAATTCAGATGTTTTAGAATTATAGAAAACGCCATAAAGGTCGTTTCTCCAATTATGAACTGCAACTTCTATTCCCATACTTCTCATCTTTTTAGCGAATTTTGAACGTCTCTTTACGTGGATTGGAAATAGCCAATTTGCACTCTCCATTTTGTCTCCATCATATTGGATGGGGAGTAAGTCCTTAACCCCCATGAGTTCTTCTCGATATTGTTTGGCAATTTCTGCCCTACATTTTAATATCCATTTCAAATCTTTTAGTCCTTCTATTCCCATAGTTGCAGCGACATCATTCATTGCATATTTGAATCCGAGAGTCATTATGTCTGGAAATATTGTTCCCAATTCGGTTTGGGTTCGAGCATTTCTGTCTATGCCAAACCAAATTTTTCGTTTAGCAAGTTCAGCAATAGATGGATTGACAGTAACAAACATGCCACCATCGCCAGTTGTAATGTGTTTGATTGCTTGAAAACTATAACATGTCATGTCAGTCCACTTGCTTATGTCAGAACCGCAATATTTAGCTCCCAATGCTTGTGCGGCATCCTGAATGACTATTAAATCGTATTTTTTCGCTATTCTATTTATTTTGTTCCAATCACATGACAATCCAGCATAGTCAACTCCGACGATTGCAATAGTATCATCAGTTATATTGCTTTCTATGTCATCGGGATTGATATTTATGGTTTCGTATTCAATATCAACAAAAATAGGTCGTATTCGGCACTCAAGCAATGCTGTATTAGTTGCGACCATTGTATATGGAGTGGTTATAACTTCTGGATTAATACGTTTGTCTTCTAGTGCAGTTGATTTTGCAATATCGTAAGCTAGTCTAAGAGTCGATGTGCAACTATTAAGCGAAAGAGCATAATCACATCCAAACGTTCTCATAAATAATTGTTCAAACAACTCGACTTTTTTTCCACGATTTAACCATCCACTTTCAATAAGTTTTTTAACTTCTTCGCCAGCAAGTTTAGGAACGTGTGTAGAAAATAATGGTATCATTGCCACAATTCCTTGTTTTTCATATACCATTCTATTGTGGCTTTCAGCCCATCTTCAAAAGTATATTTTGGAATCCATCCAAGTTCATGTTGCAGTTTCGTTCCGCTAAGAGCATAACGGTCATCATCTTTTAATCGCTTGCCCATGTAACCTTTGAACAAATGACGTTTATCTGGCATTAAGTTTAAAATAGTCTCGTTAATACCATAAACGCCTTTCATAGCAGATGGACCAATATGATAAAATTCTCCAATCTTGCCCTTCGTCATTATTGTATCTATTGCATCAGCCGTATCGTAAACATAACTCCATCCTCTTAAACTATTTCCTTTGTATAATGTGTATTCTTTATCGCTGAGAAGATGAGTTATAATTTTAGGAATAAGTTTTTCTGGATGTTGCCGTTCTCCATAGACATTCATGCTGCGTCCGATTACTGCTGGAACTTTGAAACTTGCTACCCATGCCTGAATTAATGCTTCACACGCCACCTTAGTCGCCGCATAGGGATTTTCTGGATGAGTCATTTGAGTCTCATCCTTAAATCCTTCTTTTACCACGCCAAAGACTTCATCAGTCCCCATATAGTAAAGTCTTGGTCGTTTTCTAGGTTTTAGACTTCTTATTGCTTCAAGAATGCTATAAGTTCCTTCAATATTACTTACCAGAAAATCTCTTGGATAAACAAAACTTCTATCAACGTGCGTTTCAGCGGCTAAATGATAAATTCTCTTAACATTATTTTCTCTTAATAAAGCCATCAGTTGGACGGTGTCGAAAATGTCAAGTGGAACAAATTTATAGTTCTTATAATTTTCAAGAAATTTTATCATTTTTGGAGAAACGGCATAAGTGTGTTTGCTCACATTAATTATTTGAATGTTTGGATATTTTTGACAGAGGTAATCACATAATGCCGAACCAATGAATCCGCTACCACCAGTAACTACGAAACTTTCGTTCATATCTATCCCCAAGTTGTTGTTATTAATTCTTGTAAATTCCATTTTTTCAATAATTTATCATGGTCTTCCCTTAATCTGTTTATATACTCAATGTTGTTTGCAAATTGTGATACCCATTTACTCGGAATGGAACATCCGTGAGTTCCATAGTCCTTTACTGAAATATGATAAACTTTAAGATGCTTAACGAGTCTTATCCAGCATTGATAATCATCCATAACTGGATACCATGGAAATTGTTCATCGAACTGATGTTCCAAAAATAGTTTGGATGGGATAATTGCAAATGCTCCGTCACAAGTTGTAACTTCTATCGGCGGGTCGTTGGTTTTTCCTGCATGATAATATCCTATTGCTTCTTTTTCTTTACGACATTCTATACCACCATAACCAAAATCTGGCAATGAATCGCAAACTTCGATAAGTTTTTGCCCCCAATTTACGTCTTGTATTGACACGTCTTGTGCAATAAAAAGTAGATATTTAGAATGTTTCACATCATCCATATTAGTTTGAAGTATGGAATTATATGATTCTGAAATAGAAAGATTGGGGTCTGTAAGTATTAGTTTGTATGGGACACCGATGATTTCCAAACTCTTTTTGAGAAGGCGGTCAAAACATTCTTGAACTGTTACAGAGCAAATAATGATTAAATCAATTGGATTGTCAATTTCAACAAGTTCTTTAACGAGATTTAAAATTGCGTCTTTTTGTCTTTCTTTCATTCGTTGTGCTGGAATTCCACGATAAATGCCCCATGGTTCTAAACTTTTAGTAACTAATGAACATGCCCCAACTAAAGTTCCTTCTCCAATGGTCACATTTGGAAAGACCGTTACATTTGCTCCTATTCCACTAAATTTCTTAAAGATTATTTCACCATAAATTACTGGAACTCTAAACTTTTCTGGAATCATTGGATTTGGCAAACCTATTCCAACATAATCATCTGAACCGCAAATTATTTTGCATCCTTCTGAACAAAACGTATAATCTTCAAAACAACAATAAGATTTTTTGCCACCACTAATGCCCGTGAATGGTGGAATATGAACTCGATTTCCAATATCCATTCTAACTGAAATATAAACAAATGAGTCTATCGCAACGTGATTTCCAATACTTACTTCATTTGGATATTTAATGATTGCGTATTTGCTTACCCTAACATCAATTCCAACTGATTTAAAGCCCATTGTTCGTAGTTCATTTTCATCATAATAATCATTTGGCATATTATACATCCTCAAAATAATTTCGTTTTATAAATTCTCTATATGGTTCATAAATTTTTTTCTGTTCAAAAGGCGGAAGTTCGCCATCATGCCATTCAATGGTGATTGAATCCTCTAAAGCTACCATCACATGAGCTATATTTGCTGGCACTTTAAATACACCAGTATGACGCACTTCCCAGTTTTTCTCTCCATCTGGACAATTTGTTTTATACATTACTTTCCCGCTTATAACAGCAGTATATTGTATTACTGGATGAAATTCTCCACCACGAGCAAATCCTCTCTTTGTGAAAATAATAAACACGGACTTACCACGAATTTTACATTTGAACATGTAACCTCGTTCATCGCAACTAACAATCTCAAATGAATCATTTAACATTTTCAATCACTTTAGATGAGTTTTTCTCCCTTATAAACTTTACGGTTGCTCCTTATTATGCCAAGAAGTTGTTTGACTCTTTTTTCAACGGTATGATATTTTAAAATGGTTTTATAGGCATTTTCTATTAATTTTTTCCGTTCACTTTCATGTTCTAAATAATAGAGAATTTTTTCTATGAAATTACTTTCATTTATTTCTACAAAATTATAATCTGGAATGAAATGATTATCAACATTGTCGTATGGTATCGGAGCGAGCATCAATGTCTTGCTTGCCATTGCTTGAACAAACCTTTGACTTGTATAACCATAATCTACACCGCCATCAACTAACATTTTACTTTTGGCTATTGCTTCTGCATATTTTTCCCACGTATAAGCAAAAGATGGTCGAATACAACTTTTAATTATAGGATGATTTTTCAATCGTTCATAAATTAAACATCTGAATGGATAAACCGAATTTATAAATGACCCAGAATTAAACACGTCACACCATCTTTCATATTCTCGGTCTTTGAAGAAATTAATATTTACTGATTCTGGAAAATTAATGAATTTGTATTTATAATCGAGTAATCGTTGATATTTATCGGCTATTGGCATTTTTCCACCATAAATCTCAACTGGTCTCTCACTATTAAGTTTCCACGGATTAGCCCACCATTTAGGATAATTTTCTGGTTTCCCATACCATCTACCATAGTTCATCATAAGCATTATATCTACTTTAGCCTTATTCATAAATTTGGCTTGACGCTCCAACCAATTATGAGGGTCATCGCTCATCATTATTTTTAAGCAATCCACATCTTCCATATTAGAAATTGAACGGTGAACAGTATTATTGACATCAAGAACTATAGCATCTGGGTCAAAATCCCGAACTATATCCCTAGCATCCCATAATGGCTGGTCATTTTCTTCCCACGGTCTAGGAAGAGTATAAAATTTAACATCTGCTATTCGAGCAACTTCTTCTCGCAAATGTTGATACGCTATATAATATGCATAAGTAGCGTGAATGTAGGCAATACGTAATTTATCCATTTAATCTACTCCTAGTGGTTTCTTATCTCCTATTGATTTTTTGCGAATGAAGAAACGTTGTTGAGATGTATAAAATCCATTTTTCTCGAAAAATGAGTCAACTGAACCTTCTGAATAGAAAAATACAATGTTCATATTTAATTGTTCTCCAAGATTTTCATAATATTTTATTATTTTCTGTAATATCATTGAACCTACTTTTATTCTACGATAGGCACTTGTCACAAATATGTGCTCAACATGAACCGCATATCTGAGCATAAACCAATCTTTATAAACTCTCACGTCAAACCAGCCAATAATTTTTCCACCATTCTCGGCAACAAAGATTTCGTGTCCCTCTTTACCCAAAGTTTCTCTCAGAGTTTCTTTTCTAATTTCACGTTCAGTCTCATTATGAACTGGATGCCATTCTTCGCTCAACATAACTATCTCATCAATATCTTTCTGTTCCGCCAATCTAATATTTATTTGTATAGTGTCATAATTATATGTCATTCCACGCTTTTCAATCAACAATCGAGTGAAAAATTCCTTATATTTATGAATAATATCAACAATTCCACAATTACTCCAAACCCATCCAACAGTTCTATTTAGAAAGTTGAATCTTGTTTCTGGATTAAACATTTTAACTAATGCATCATACCATTCGTCAGAAGTTTTACATAAAAATTCAGTTGTTCCAGTTTGTTCAGCTATTTGTCTATATGATTCTATATTAGATGATACTGCTGGAAGATTATGAGTAATTGCTTGAACTAATTTAGAATCCCCCTTTTCTCTTTTCTGAGGAAGAATCGTCAAATCAAACTTTCTTAAATCCATACTAAATGTATATGGATTCCACTTGATGAAATTGGTTGGGATTTCCAAACCATTAAAATATTCTGGATGTTCCTCGCCAGAAATATATGTTAATGTGAATTTCTTTTCTTTTCCTAATCTGACTAATGCTTCTTTACAAATTTCCATACAATTTAAATTAGATGGACTGGCAAAAAATACAATGTTAAGATTATTGGTTTTTGTTATTTCTTTTTGGCTTTCGATTTTTGGAATTGGTTCATCTATATAATCAACGCTGTCTGGTATTATTGTAATATCTAAATTTTTATTAGGAACGAGTTGTTTACAATATTCTTTCTGGGCTTCGCAATCTACTATAATTGCATCAACTTTATTTAACATTTGTGAAATGGTTGGGTCATTATCATATTTATCCACTATATCATAAACTGTAATTACACCTTTTAGTTTGAGTCTATCAACGAGATTTATTGTTGACTGGTTGTGATATTTTTGAACGACCAAAATATTAAATGCTGGTTCTTCTAAACTTACAGTAAAATCCATTAAGTCTGCAATTTCATGATTTTTTCTAAGATATTCCATTATTTTAAGAATCCTAACTCTTGTTGAACTTTCAAGTGGAGATACTGGAGTTAAAAATCGAATCTTTGGTCTATCATAGTCTATCATTTTTTAATCAGCCCTTCAAGTATTTCTTTCAATTCTCTCGCTCTTATTTCTACAGTATGATATTGTAAACATGTTTCAAACCCACGTCTTGCTATTTTAATTCTTTCAGTTTCATTATCTAACCAATATTGAATCTTACTTAAAAAGTTTGTGGTGTTTATTGATATAAAATTATAGTCTGGAATAAAATGTAACTCCTCGGATTCATCGGGCGTATCCATCATACAGAGAGTTTCGCATCCCATTATTTCATATATTTTAGCCATTGGAAAAACCATAACTTCACTTTCTCCAACCGACATATTCACATTGCCAAATGCAAAGATTTTAGATTGATTAATCTTCTTCACATAATCATCAAAAGATAAAGTATGTGGACGTGAAATAAAAACTTTAAATGGCTGAGATTTCTGTAACTCAAGATAAACTGCCGTTTTAACTGGATAAGTTCCACTTGCAGATTCAATACACATCACATCCACATCTCGTTCTAAGCCGAGATTTTTAAATAATGATGTATTGAGAGTATGTGGCAATCTTCCAAATTTCCTATCTGGAAGGCATTTCTCATATTCAGGAGTGGCACAATTATAATTCATTAGAACAAGCTGTATATCGGCATTCTTTATAAAGTCAATGTGTTGCCGAATGTTAGCCCAATGGTCTGTGCATTTAAGGGCTTTGGGAATATTCACTTTATTTAAATTAAAAAATTTATATTGGTTATTCGCTATCATTATTACATCTGGACTTTCCATTGCAACGATTTTTAAAACATCAAAATTTGGAACAAATTCTGAACCATCACCATAAGCCACAATCTCACACAGTTTACTCAATTCATGACGTAAATCATTTAACCATGGAAGAATCGTATCTTGCTGACCAAGCCATAAGACTTTCAAGATTCCCACCTCTTTAATGTTGTGTCAACTGCCAATTGTTTGCCAGTTAAACTCTTAGGAATCTCATTTGTTATTTGAATAACAACCTCGAAGTTTTTTGCGTATTGTTCCATAATTCGCAATTGCGGATTCAAATCTTCTGGCGGTTTAATGTGACTCCAAGACTTGAGCAAAACGATTATCTTTCCCTTTTCTCTTTGTTGAATTTGGTATGCTTCAACCCAATCAAATAATTTAGTCCCAAATTTATGGTCATAATACATGATTGGAAGATAAATTATGAAACCACTTATCCAGTCTCCATTTTTGTCTTGAAGGTAATTAAGAACTCTTCCAACAAGTGGTTTAATAGTGATTAATCCTCGTCCACATTGGCATTGTTCGCCCCATTCTCCTATGTCTTGATTTTCATAGCGGATTAATGGACTGGCATAATTAAGAAGGTCTGTGAATAAAAATCGTCCATCAATAATTTCAAGTATATAGCGTTCCATTGTAACGTGAAGGTCTTTGTGCGTTGAACAGTCTTGGGCTTGACTTCCTAAATCTCTTGAACCATAAAAATTAAAAACGTCGCAACCAAAGACTTCCTCAACGGTTTTTCGCATTTCTGGACTTAATGTTTCACAATGACTTGCAATCACTCCAACTTTCCCTTTAATTGATTTTCCGCCCTCAAGAGCATAACGAGACAATATATATAGTGGATGAGCATAGGCTTTCAAATAATCTGGTTTAAACTTTATAATTCTATTAATATAATCATTTGCAATATTCTGATTGATTAATCGTTCAACAGGAAGCCATAGATTTTGCCCTTCAATATGGGGAATTTGCCCGACTTCTAAACTTCCCCATAAATAACATCTTCTTTCACATTTCTTTATTGGATACCAACTCGTAAATCGTTCAGCTTCCAATGCATTCCTAATTCTTAAATCGCCAGCCACAGTTATTTTACTCACAGTTCCACCAGTTGTTGTTATACAATGGGGAATTTTAGGAATGAGTATATTATTGAAATTTTGATTAATTAATGATTTAGTCAAGATAGGAATTTGTTTCAAATCGTTTAAATCTTTTATTTCTGGCAGGTCTCGATAATATGAAGATTCCTTACGGGCAAAATCAACAAGTTCTCGCAAACCTTCTAATTGAAGGATTTCCAATTGTTCACGTTTCCACCATTGACTTTTATCCAAGAATGGAGAATTATAAATCTTTTCATGATAAGTCATTGTTTACATCCTCGAACATATTTTCATATTTTTTTACGGCAACTGACCAAACCCAATCTTTAAGTATTTTTTCTCTATTTCTTTCTCCAACCTCTTTTCTAAGTTTATCATCCTTCAATAACTGCAATTTTTCCTTCATTACTCTAATTAGTTCTGATTCTGGATTTGCTGGAACTAACCATTCCTTATCAACAACATCTACTGTTCCACCGACTGCCGTCGCAACAACTGGCAACCCAGAAGACATCGCCTCTAAAATTGTCTGACTTATTCCTTCCGTTGAACTAACATTAATATAGACATCTATTTGATTATACCAATCTGCCATTGGTTGTTGGCTGCGAGTTTGAAGGAAATACTGACCGCCCCAATCAGTTTTAGCTTCAATTTTGAAACCAAGTTTAAAAATCAAGGGAAAACGTTTCACCGTTGCACCTGAATTTCCAGCCCATCCTACTATAAAATCATCATGAGATTTCGGGTTCGGTTTAAAAATTGACTCGTCCACGCCACTTAATGTCAAATAAACTTTCCTACCAGTTTTATTTTCTAATTCACGTTCAACAGTATAATTGTAACTTTCAGTTGAGATGCATCCTATTGCATTAATCAGCTTATCATTTAATGGGACAGGATTTCCCCAATCAGGACCTGCCCGTTGCCCGACACAACATCTTAATTTTTTATTGACAATTTCGACAAAAATTTTGGGGTTTCTTTTTCGCATTGCATCCCATAAAGTTGCACTATAAACAAATAAAACATCAATAGCTTTAATATCATCAACAGTCACTTCACAATATCTTTTAATTATGTAATCATGTTTACCGTATTTTTGAATGCCTCTTGCTCCGAAGTCGAATGCCCAACCAAAACTGTCGATTACGAGTAAGATTTTCATTTCATCACTCTCTTAACAATCTGGAAAAGTTTATTGGTCAATTGAGCCGTATTCATTATTCGTAAAACATTTTCCTTTCCAGTTTTTGCCATTCTCAACCAGAAATCTTCGTCATTAAATAACCGTTCAATTAATTCCTTCTGTTTGTTATAGTCTTGGTGTTCAGTATATAATTCTGGAAAGAATAATTTAACCGAGGGCGATGAACCAATGCAAGGAACATGAACCAACGCACATTCCATACCAAATCTCGACCATGCTTTATAATTTTCATTGTCGTCGATGGCAATATAACACTTACGTAATAAGAACATGAATCCTTGTTGTGGCATTCTTCCCTTATGAGGTTCTGCATTAAAAATTTTGAAGGCACGTGGTAGATTTTCTGGAAGTTTAATGGATGCAGATTTAACGCTATGTTTGAGTAATGCGATATTCTTTATTTTGGTCTGCAATTCTCCTTTACCAGAAAAAGTCTGCAAGTATTCTTTATATCTAACAAGTTGAGGCAAAATCAAATGATATATTGGTTTAGAACTTCTTTTTTTAATGTATTGTTCCAAAAGTGGATTGTATTCGATATTCCACGCATCAATCACTTCTAATAAATTACACTCGTCAAGAAATTCTTCAGGTGATTTTCCTTTAGCCTCGGATGGCAAGTCATTCCATAGATAGTGATTTGGAATAAAAAGCCACGTGAAGTCCATATCTTCTTGATAAATTATTTTGACGTTGGGTGCTATTCTGCGTATTATGAACGGAAGTTTATACCATCTAAAATTAATATTATGACCTACGCATCTGACGAAGATTACATCAGCATTCTTTATAATAAGTTCGCTTTTTGGAGAAATAATGGGCGAATCAATAGTGACGAAATCAATTTTAAATTCTGAACTGACATAATTCCTTAAAGCAATCCACCATTGAAAGAAATTTTCTTGCTGAAGATTCATAACTATACAGAGATTAATCAATGAATAATTCCCTCTCATAATCCTCAATAGTAGAACATCCAATAACTTTTATCTTGTATTCGTCTGGAATTATATCATTTTCGTAATTTTTCTGAGGGATTAAAACTTTCGAAAAGCCCCATCTCTGAGCCGCCATAATTTTTTCATGCGTCCCGCCGATAGGAGTAATCGTGATTTGCCCATCAACGCCTATATTAATTTCCCCAGTTACCGCAACGTCTTGCTTGATTTTCTTTTTGTTTACTATTGACAACAACGCCAAAGTCATTGCAACGCCAGCACTTGGTCCTTCAATGCCATGTGATTGAGCGAAATCTATATGCGTTCGTTTATCAAGTGGAGAAAATCCGCACATTTGCTGGATTACATGATTGACTTTAGATATGGAATGCTGCATATATGATTCATCTTTCATATTAACGCCCGTAATATGGAAATATCCATCCTGTTTCTTCTTTGTTTCTTCCATTGAAGCCCTGATGGGCAAGACTGAACCCATCATTTCATCGGCATTTGGGTCTTTAGTTACCGCTAAACCATAGATTTGACCCATTTTAGGTTCGGCTTTCGGGTCGATTATCAAATAAACATTCTTTTCAGCGACAAATCTCTCCAATACCTGTTGATATATTGTTTTACAATGAACTTCTACGGCTTCACGAACATATTTAACATCAACCTCAGATTTGCCTTCATTTCTCGCTAAAGTGCTTGCCGTTTTAATTATTGAAATCAATGGTCTAAACTTAGTTGTTAATTTATCTTTTCTTCCACTTTTTCTCCTAGATTCTTCAATTACTTCCATACAAGATTCTCTAGTGAATGGTAAAAGATTGAACCGTTTAACTTCTTGGGCGATGAACTGAACAACTTTATGACGACTTTCAATCGTATTATCCATATAGTTGTTCATATAAACTGTTTTACCATAGCCCTGAATACGGTCTAATAATGCTGGATGAATATTTGGCAGACTATCTAAGTTTCCAGCCGCTATAAAGAATACCATGCATGGAACAGGTTCGGTTGAAACTGCCATAGCTGCTGTATCGCCACCATGAAACAGACTTCGAAGAGCAATCGGAAGTTGACCCTCTTCAAGAACTGTCAAGAGAGTTATAGCTTCTGAACCAGTCAAATTCTTAATCTCATCTATGAACAATATTCCCAGATGTGCCCGATGCACGTCACCAGCACTAACCCTTTGATGTTCTGGAGTTCCTAAACCACCAGTCTGATACGGGTCCCAAGCAATCGAACCGAATAGTTGTGCTGAACCGTGTCCTGTAGCATCTATATAAGGAACTCTTCCAGACGAATTGTCTATTAATAATTTAGGAGCGTCAGACCTTTCTGCTCCACCAATTCCTTGTGCTGGACCTTGAACGCTGCCCATCATTCTTCCAAACCATCCTATCATTACAGCAAAGAATAATAATGATGCTCCGCCGATTACTAGAGGTGAAACCGAAATGAGTGTCCATATAGGATTGTATGATGCGGCTATTATAAACATTGACAAACCTATCAATATTAATCCAAACCCCCCCATGAATGTTCGTAGAAGCTTCATTCCCCAACGTTGCCAAAATGATTTTCTTTCAATTTTATGTGTTTGAGAATAAATAATTTCTTTTCCTTCACCTGCCTGATGAATACTGATTTTTGGTTCTGAAGGTAGAGTTTTATTCTTCCAAGACAAAACATCATAGAGTTTCATTTTGTGTTTTTTATAGATTTCAGTCATATAAGAAGACATGGCTCGACCAATCAAAGACTTTCCTGTGCCAGCATCGCCCAACAAAAGCAAGAAAGGACCAGCAGGCAACCATTCTTTAGGTTGCGGTTTCAATCCCATGGGGTCTTCGAAGGCTTTCCACCATTTCTTTTGCTTCAGATAAGTTAATTTATGAACCCATTCGTCAATACATAATCTACATTCTTGAATTGCTTTATCCTGTCCAATAATCCAATCCATTAATTGGTCTGAAACGGGAAATCCTAGAGTATTCTTAAAATCTTCCCATTTCCACTTTTCTGTGTTTTTGCCGAAATAACCGTCAGTCATATTCACACCTAATAATAGAAAGCAATTCGAAGTATAAAAAGTTTACGGTTTAAGTTGTTGTCCTATAGCACTCCTTCCCAAACCCACTTTGTGGTCTCATAATCACTCCTCTATCTATAAGGTCTGAGATGGCTTTCTTTACATAATTCTCCAAACCAAGACTTTTAGCTCTATCAAGTAAGTCGGCGTGAGAAATTCCTGTTGCGTTGTCATTCCCCTGATTAACTCTGATGATTTCTAAAATTTGAGATTCTGCTTTTTCTTTAGTTCCTTTACCAGTTTCAATAGTTTCCATATCAAATTTAACACTAGCGAGAAAAATATTAAAAATCTTTTTGGTTGCTTCAGCATCAGATACATCCGCTATTGGTTTGAGTAAAATTCTAGCATGAGCTTCACAAATCCGTCTCAGAGCTTCAAACTGTCTATAGAAAATTGAAATTGTCCCTTGATTTTCATCGCCACTTCGCATACGTTTCCTAATGGAAAGAAAATAATCATTTAAAATTTTCCTAGCCTCTTGGGAAACTTCAGGTTTGATTCTTTTTGCATATGCAATATATTTCTTAAATAATTCACGGTCTATTTTCTTGGTTTCTTCTTCTTCCTCGCCCCAAATATGCCGAATTACTTTCTCGTCAAGAACTTCATCTGGTTTATCTATTACTATGAAAATTAAATCAAATCTGCTGAATAATGTTGGCGGAAAACTTGATAAATTATCCAATACGCTTTTATCTGTGTCATACCTTCCACTTAAAGGATTAGCTGCTGCTATGATTGAAGTTCGGGCTTTCAAAGTCGCATGGACACCCGCCTTATTTATTGAAATTATTTGTTGTTCCATTGCTTCATGAATATTCACTCGGTCTTCTGTTTTCATTTTATCAATTTCATCAATACAAGCTACACCATTATCTGATAAGACCAGAACCCCTGCCTCAATCATCCATTCGCCAGCATCATTTTTAGTCATAGCCGCCGTTAAACCAGCCGCAGTTATACCTTGACCACTTGAATACATCCCTCTTGGAGATAATTCTGCGGTTGCTCTTAGAAGTTGACTTTTGGCTGTGCTTGGGTCTCCAACAAAAAGAATATGAATATTTCCTCTAATATTGATTTCCCGTTTTCTATCTACCCCACCAAAAAGACTTAATAAACAGGCTTCTTTCTCCATTTTATGACCGCAAATAGATGGAGCAACATTATCAATAAGAATCAGATAAATATCTGGCTGATTGGCTAATTCCTGAATTTCCAATTCTTCTTCAGGCGTTATTTCAATTGATTCTGGGTCTTTACTTTTCTTATTGATTCCCAAAATTTCGAGATAAATTTCATTGAATTTGGATTTAACTCTTCCTTTATATATCGTCGCTAATTTCATCAAACCAATTACTTCTACTTCATCTCCACAATTGACTTTATTTATAAGATGTTGCAGTCTAATAAACATAGAAGTTCGTTGAGGAACTCTACTTGAAATGTCTTCATGTAACTCTTGAAGGGCGAATTCTTGACTGTCTATAGCATCACTTTTTGATTCTACGGGGTCAAAAAGTCGATGTTTGGATTTACAATGATTGCATACGTTTTGCGGAAGACTTAAAGCCAACGGACTTTCCTGATGGATTGGAGACGTTTCCTCTGAACATTCTCGACATTTAAAAGTCACATTCAAATACATTGGTCTAACAAATGATAATCTGTTGACTAGACCCCTTACTTTAATGATTTTTCCGATTTGTTTTGCCCCAATATTATGCAGTTTGGTAAATGGAATGGTTTTCTCATCCATAAATCCGATTTGAACTTCATTTCCATCTTTCTTATTATGACTTGCAACGGCTATTGCATGAACCATGGCTGTTTGAAAATTATCGAATATTCTTTCTGGTGAGTCTATCAAGTCTTGAGTGATTTCCGCATCCCAATTCATTAATTCGTCAATACTGAAAATAATGAAGTTTTTATCCTCATCGATGAGTTCCTTAATATAATGTCTGTGTTCGTCCTTTGCAAAGAATTCCTTAAAGATGTCAATATAACTACTCATTGGTTTAAACCTTACTTACTTTATACAAATACATGTATTTAAATATTATTGTTGCTTAATCAATTGATTAAACAAAGGCGGGCTGGCGGTTGCCCTTTAGAATGGGATGACTCTATCCGCCTGAGTCAGACTATTTAATTAAGCCCGCTATAAAATAAGGAAAGAACAAAACTATTTAAGGTTTTCGGTTATACGCCTGTAAGGATTTTGATGACAGTAGGATACCATTGTGATAATACACCGAGAACAGTTAAACCAAAAACAGAAATTATGAGCCATTTGCACCAGTCAATGTCTTTCTTCATTGTCAATGTTTGTTCGTCTAGTTTTTTATGCAAAGCGAAAAATTCAACGGCTACTTCTCTCTCAAATGGCGTTTTAGCCATTTTAAAGAGTGTCTCTGGACAATCATTATATTGCTTAATTAATTCTTCGAATTCTTTGTCCATAGTATTCACGCACATGAATAGGTGCGACTGGCTTATAAAGTTTATGGTGTTATTAAACACTATTTATTGCACCATAAATCCATTCGAGTTACGCCCAAAATATCTTTCTCGAAACTCAAATTAAGCGAATCCAAAATTTGCTCGAATGTGGTGCGGAGATACTCAATATATTTTTCAACATCAACTTCTTCAGTTTTAGCAAGTTCAAGCGGTTTCACATTTTCGCCCTTAGTTAGTTTTGGATTAACCTTCACGAATTTTATTGACGAACCGATTCCAATATCCTCAGACTTCAACATTTTAGCGGCTCGAACATGCTGTGGAATTCCTTTTTTGCTTGTTTCACTTTTCTCATTGGGTTTACCATATTCTTCTATTTCCTTTGTAATACCAACATTAAATGCCAAATCTGCAAGATTATTCCACTTCCTCTCTTTCAGGATTCTATAAGTAGATTTTAGCAAATCAGTTATTTTGTGTTTAGCTAAAGTCATATCTTGCTCAGAATTAACCAACGACAATATTTCTTTGGTATTATTAAAGGCGTTCTTTATAATCGGTGGAGTGTGTTTCTTCTTGCCTGTCAGTCCCTTGACATCCACGAATCCGTCTTCGAGGACTCCGAGATAGTTTTTCTTTCTTTCCGAAAGACATACATAGCGGTAAGATTTGTCTAATTCGAATTCGATGTCAAATTTCTCCTTAGCCCAAACAATTAACTGGTCTAATACTTCTTTGGGTGGATTCTTAATGAAAATGCTATCAGTATCGCCATAAAGAATTTCCAAACCTAGTTCTTGACCGTGTTGAATTGTCTGACCGATAATATGCCTTCCAATTGCCGTAACCTCTTCAGCCGCTGGCGGGCAATACATTTCAAAACTTTCTGAGCCAAAGACTCCGTAACTTGCATTCATAATAACTTTAATTGATTGTTCAGCCACACTATACCACGTCTGAAGTGACTTCGGAAGTTCCTTATCCTTAGCTTTCTTTTTATACCAGTTCACTCGCAAATCTCTAAGAGAACCAATCAAAATACTTTCAAGTGATTTTTCCTTCAAACACATCCAATGTGGAAGTTCACCTATAGTATTGGATTTACATTCTTCGTGAGGACAATTAATTGTTGAATAGCCGATGTTATAGACCTTTATAATGCTTGGATATAGACTGGCGAAATCGCCAACTTTAACATTGAAGTGTGTTCCACTTTTTGGGAGAATTACCGTTGCACCCTTATATTTTTTGCCCTTAACTACTGCTATAGAAGATGTTACGCCTTTCATAGTCTTAATTTCATCGGCGTTTGGAATCAAAAAGTTCCTTTTGCGATGTTCATAGGTCAGAAAACTCAGAATCCAACTCGAAACAGCTTTTCTTGAAACGTTTTCGATTGGCATTCTACTCATTCGGTTAAGAACAAGCATCAAGTTCATAACTAGATTATCATTGAATGTGGTTAATTCCAAAGTTAGTTCAGCATCATGCATACAATAGCTGACCAATTCCGAATATGATAGGTCATTAACCCATTTACCAGTCTGGATTTTGCCTTTATTAATCAATGCTTTTGAAATAGTATCCAAGTCGATGGTTTTATACTTTTGCTGGAAGGCATAAATTTGCATTGCTCGAATATAGAAGAATTTGTATAGGTCAATATGAATTCCTTTAGTTAATAGAGTAATTCTATCTCTTACTTCGATTGGAATTTCTGATTCTGGAATTCCAAGTCGCAACGCCCGCACAGCAAGATATTTCAGGTCAAAGTCATCGCCATTGAAGGTTATTATGAACGGGTATTCAATGAATAATTGGAAAATCATTTTAATAAGTTCAGCTTCAGATGAGAAAAATATGGTTTGTGTGCAAGAATCTGGATAAACATCTAAGATTTTATTTTCTCGAAGCAATATAAGTGCAATTCGTTCTCCAGTATTCGAAGCCAGACATGCACATAAAATCGGTAAATTGGCACTTTCGGCATTCGGGATTTTACTTTCAGTTTCACTCATGATTTCTAAATCCAAACTTGCCCTCTTGAAGTTAGGAGCAGAATATTCAAGTAGTCTCGCCCACGTCTCGAAACAACTCTTGTCACTTTCATCAATTTTCATTAATTTCAAAACTTGTTCAACACGTTTTTCTGCTTCTGAATCTATCATAAATTCAAGTTTGCCGTCTTTTCTCTGGTATGGCATTCCCATCATGATGTCCTTATCGTAAATATACCCTTGGAAGAATTTAACGTGATTTTCATAAACCTGTGGCATTCCATGAGTTTGCTTGACATAGGATGGATAAGATACAAACGTTTTCCACATCGTCACATTTTCATGCTTGAGAGTGTCATATTTAATGACCTCTTCCGAATTTACCACCCCTTTTATCGGCTGACTAAGTTTGATGCTCGCCAAGAAATATGCCTTATAATCTACATCAGTCCATTCTTCGATTTGCTGAGTTTCATCGTTATAAAGTTTAAGAATTACAGCATTTAAATTAGGATTGTAATTAGATGACATGATGTAGAGCATTGAATCACTAACTAGAGAATGGACATGGTGGTATTTAAATGTTGTGCCTGCTTAATCAATTGATTAAACGAATATTATGTTAAACCGTTCC
>Ga0315296_10001137_pt1 | contig 23419 bp, 21 predicted proteins | sample YL17G14_18_MG_FD_203921 | JGI IMG/M metagenome (GOLD analysis project Ga0315296, IMG submission 203921) | Sediment microbial communities from Yellowstone Lake, YNP, Wyoming, USA - YL17G14_18 | ecosystem: Environmental > Aquatic > Freshwater > Lake > Sediment | place: USA: Wyoming | collected... | reverse complement strand
TAGAGAAGTTTAATCATTACTTAAGGATGATAAAAAGAATGGAGGCGATAGCAGCCTTGCCCTGTTAAAAGAGGACTATCTCAAAACAAAGGAATAGGGTTAAGGGGTTGGTGTGTCCTGAAAAGGCTAAATCTATGAATTTTGTAGACGTTGTGACTGGTGCGAACAGACTTAGTGCAGATTTAGCAGAAATAACCCGTAATTGGAATTAAAAAATTGATTCAAAAAGGCATGACAAAAGGTATGCCAAAGTCTATCTCTATTTTTCGGGTAATGAGAGGAAATTGACTTTAACTCCATACGCTGTTTAAACTTAAACCTATGAAAAAAGATCTTGTAAAAATAATTGAAGACGCATTGAAAGTACTCGACATCGAAACACCTCTTCATATCGAGATAGAAGTGCCTCAGAATGAGTCTTTTGGGGATATGGCAACGCCTGTAGCAATGATCCTCGCAGCAACATTAAAAAAACCTCCAAGAAAAATTGCAGAGGAACTCGTCAATGCCATTAAAGATAATCCTGTTTTTGAAAAAATAGATATTGCTGGTCCAGGATTCATTAATTTCACTTTTTCAAAAAAATATCTTTATTCAGAGCTTAAAAAATTACTACTGGATAAAAGCAGATTTTTGCGAGATAACATCGGGAAGGGCAAACGGGTTCAGATCGAATTTGTGAGTGCAAACCCAACAGGCCCACTTCATCTTGGCCACGGAAGGGGCGCTGCAACAGGTGCAGCCCTTGCAAATCTTCTTAAAGCTGCGGACTATGACGTTGAAAGCGAATACTATATAAACGATGCAGGAAAGCAGGTAAAGCTCCTCGGTCTATCAGTATTTGCTCGTTATCATCAAATTCTTGGAATAGAATATCCCTTTCCGGAAGAAGGTTACAGGGGTGAATACATAGAGGAGATTGCACACGCAATCATTAAAGAAGAAGGGAAAAAGTATCTCCGGAAAGGTTTTGACGAGGTATCTGATTTTTTTACTGACTATTCTTACAAAAGGATGCTCTCAAGCATCGACAGTGATCTAAAGGATTTTAGCATTGCCTTTGATACATGGCAGAGTGAAAAAGAGCTTTACAAAGATGGCGATGTAGAAAAAGCTCTTGATGACCTGAGAAACAGGGGTTTTATATACGAAAAAGATGGTGCCATCTGGTTTAAATCAACTGTCTTTGGAGATGATAAAGACAGGGTCATCATCAAACAGGATGGCGAATATACCTATTTTACTTCTGACATTGCATATCACAGGCAAAAGATAGAAAAAAAGTTTGATGAGTTGATTGATATCTGGGGTGCTGACCACCACGGTTATATCCCAAGGATCAAAGCAGTTATTGAGGCACTTGGCTATCCTAAGGAAAAGTTGAAGGTTTTACTCGTACAGATGGTCACACTCCTGAGAGGCGGCAAGCCTGTTCAGATGTCAAAAAGAGCAGGTGAGTTTATAACCCTGAGAGAAGTCATAGACGAAGTGGGAGCAGATACAACAAAATTTATATTCCTTACGAGACGGCCTGACAGCCACCTTGAATTTGACCTCGAGGCCGCAAAGGCTCAATCATCAGAAAATCCTGTTTTTTACGTTCAATATGCAAATGCAAGGATAAACAGTATTTTTGCCCATGCAAGAGAAAAAGGTATAGATACAGACATGCTTTATAATGCTGACCTCAAACTTCTCTCTGTTTATGAGGAACTCAGAATGATAAGGAAGCTCCTTACCTATCCAATGATATTTGAGGGCGCTGTGAATGCCCATGAGCCTCACAGGATTACATTCTATTTACAGGAACTTTCAGGCATGTTTCACCCTTACTACAATAAATACAGGGTAATCACCGAAGAAAGTAAACTGAGCATAGCACGACTCGCCTTATGTGAGGCAATAAGGATTGTCCTTCAAGATGGTCTTGAAATACTTGGTATAAGCATTCCTGAGAAGATGTGATTGACATTGGATATGTGATACTGGTATAAAAAACAGGTCTATGGTAGCGAAAACAAAGAAGATATGGATGGATGGGAAGTTCTTAGATTGGGACGATGCCAATGTGCATATCCTTACGCATACTCTCCAATATGGCCTTGGTGTTTTTGAAGGAATAAGGTGTTACGAAACAAAAGAAGGACCTGCAATATTCAGACTCAATGAGCACATTGACAGACTTTTTAACTCAGCCCATATTTTCTTGATAGAAATACCCTATTCAAGAAAAGAGATCAAAGACGCTATAATCGGGACAGTAAGAATAAATAAAATAAAAGAATGCTATATCAGACCGTTTGTGTATATTGGTTACGGCTCCATGGGTCTCTATCCAAAGGATAACCCAATTAAAGTCGCTATCGCAGTCTGGTCCTGGGGAGCCTATCTTGGAGAAAAAGGGCTTAAAGAGGGGATCAAGGTTAAGACTTCATCCTTTATACGAAACCATGTAAATGCGAGTATGTCGAGGGGCAAGGTATGCGGATATTATGTAAATTCACAGCTTGCAAAAAAAGAAGCAATTTCATGTGGATTTGATGAGGCCCTTTTACTTGATACAGAAGGATATGTATCTGAGGGAAGCGGCGAGAATATTTTCATAGTAAGAAATGGGGCATTAAAAACGACACCTCTTACTTCGATACTTGAAGGGATTACAAGAAACAGCATTATCAAAATAGCAAATGACGAGGGGATTAAAGTTACAGAGGAGCGGTTCACAAGAGATGAAGTATATATTTCTGATGAGGCCTTTTTCACCGGTACAGCTGCTGAAGTTACACCTATAAGAGATGTTGATGGAAGAGCCATTGGCAATGGAAGACCGGGTAAGATAACGAAAAGACTTCAATCAATGTTTTTTGATAGTATCAGGGGAAAGAATAAGAAGTATAAAGCCTGGCTCATAAAAGTTTAACTTACAAAAAGAAAGGGGCGTATTCTATTACGCCCCTTTCTTTTTGCTTATTCTCTTCTGCTTTCTTACTTCTTATGACATTTTACACAGGTTGAAAAATCTGGTGTATACATCGCAAATGCCTTCGTGCCATTGTGACAAGTTCCGCAGTACTTACCAGCTACATGATCTGCTGATGTAATCTTAGCTGCGCCTTCCATGCCCGGTTTCTTCATACCAAAAGGAACATTTGCTTTGTGACAATCCATACATTTACCCGCGCCGAGTTTATCGTTGTGAAGTTTTCCATCAAAAATAACTTTTCCGAAAGTGCTATTGTTGTACTCGAGGACAGTCATCCCTGCAAAAGCTGACGTTACCAGAGCCAATGCTGCAATTAATCCTAATACTACTGCCCATGATCTCACTGTCTTTCACCCCCTTTCATAATCCTGAAAATCAGGAATCAAATAGTATGCCAATAAATTATATGCTCTTATAGAGCACTTGCTCGCAATAAATATTCCCCGGATAAGGAATTATTCTCTTTTTCAGGAAATAGATTCGGCAACAATATAATTAAAAAACAGCAATACTGTCAAGGAGAAAATGTTTGTCAATTGCGTTATAAGATATTAAAATGTTAATATTATTAAAATTTTTAGAGGTATCTAATGCTCCATGATGTATTACAAATAGGGTTAACCTTTGACGATGTGCTCCTTATTCCTTCCAAATCAGAAGTCCTTCCAAAAGAAGTTGACATAAAAACCATGCTCACACGGAATATAAAAACTAATATTCCGTTAGTAAGTGCTGCAATGGATACCGTGACAGAGGCAAACCTCGCAATCGCCATAGCTCGTGAAGGCGGTATTGGAATCATTCATAGAGCGATGAGTCCAGAGAAGCAGGCATCAGAGGTAGACAAGGTAAAAAAATCTGAAAGCGGGATGATACTCGATCCTATCACAATTTCACAGGATGCACCTATCTCAGAGGCGATGTCCCTCATGGAAAAATACAGGATATCAGGTGTCCCTGTGACAGAAAAGGGGAAACTTATCGGGATACTGACAAACAGGGATCTTCGCTTTGAAACACAATGGTCAAAAAAAGTCTCCATGGTAATGACAAGAGAAAATCTCATCACTGCAACAGTTGGGACAACACTTGACCAGGCACAGAAAATCCTCCATAAATACAAAATAGAAAAGCTTCCCATTGTAGATAAAGAGAACAAACTCAAAGGGCTGATAACAATAAAAGATATCGAAAAGAGGAAAAAATATCCAAATGCATGCAAAGATAGAGTCGGGAGACTTTGCGTTGGAGCCGCTGTAGGCACAGGAGAAGATTCACTCTACAGGGCGGAAATCCTTGTAAAAGCAGGGGTAGATGTTATTGTAATTGATACTGCCCATGGACATACCAAGTCAGTCATTGCCACCATTAAGACATTAAAAAAGAGAATTGATGTGGATATAATTGCAGGCAATATCGCTACTGCAGAGGCTACATTTGACCTCATTAAGGCTGGTGTAGATGGAATAAAGATTGGCATAGGCCCGGGCTCAATATGTACTACGAGAATTATAGCAGGTACAGGCGTACCACAGATTACAGCTATAAAAAACTGTTATTCTGTTGCAAAGAAATATGGAGTTCCTCTCATCGCAGACGGAGGGATAAAATATTCAGGAGATATTACAAAAGCACTTGCAGCAGGCGCACACTCTGTAATGATTGGGAGTCTTTTTGCAGGTACTGATGAGTCTCCAGGTGAGTTAGTGCTCTTCCAGGGTCGTAGTTATAAGGTATATAGAGGAATGGGTTCAATCGGTGCAATGGAGCAGGGTCCAAAAGACAGATATATGCAGGCAGGAGTGGAATCAATTAAACTTGTGCCAGAAGGTGTAGAAGGCAGGGTACCAAACAAAGGACCTCTTTCTCAAAGTGTTCATCAGTTAATAGGTGGTTTGCGTTCAGGAATGGGTTACTGCGGGTGCAAAAACCTTGAGGAACTCAGGGAAAAGGCACGATTCATAATGATTACGAATGCGGGTCTCAGAGAAAGCCACGTCCATGATGTCATAATAACAAAAGAGGCACCAAATTATAGGCCTGAATGGTGAATGCGCAAAGAAAAGATTTTAGTCCTTGATTTTGGCTCTCAGTATACTCAGCTCATCGCAAGACGTGTAAGAGAGAATAAAGTCTACTCAGAGATATTCCCGTTTAATACCCGAATAGAAAAGATAAAGAATTTTAACCCGAAGGGGATAATCCTTTCAGGTGGCCCATCAAGCGTCTATGATACAAAGGCACCAATTCCTGATAGTGCACTATTCAAACTTGGCATACCTGTACTCGGTATCTGTTATGGAATGCAGCTCATGGCGTATCTTTTTGAAGGAAAAGTTGTCAAAGCACAAAAAAGAGAATACGGAAAGGCAGAAATCACAGTCAACAACAGGATAGCTCTCTTCAAGGGTATTCCAACAAAAACTATTGTCTGGATGAGCCATGGCGACAGAATCGAGCAATGTCCTTCTCAATTTAAACCCATAGCATATACAGCGAATTCACCTATTGCAGCTATGGCAAACAAAAAAATGGGATTTTATGCTTTACAATTTCATCCTGAAGTTGTCCATACACCAAGAGGATTTGATATTTTGAAGAATTTTTTATTTAAGATATGTGGATGCACGCCAACATGGACTATAAAGTCCTTCATCGATACAGCAACAAAAGAGATAAAAGAGAAAGTCAGAAATAAAAAAGTTGTGTGTGGAATAAGCGGTGGAGTTGATTCTGCAGTTACCGCAGTGCTTGTACACAGGTCTATTAAAGATCAGCTCACCTGCATATTTGTGGATAACGGGGTCTTAAGGGCAGGAGAGGCAAAAAAAGTTGAAGATACTTTGAGAAGGCATTTTAATATGAACATACACTGCGTTGATGCCTCTGAAAGATTTCTCAATAAACTGTATGGGATTGTTGATCCTGAAATGAAGAGGAAGATAATCGGCAACGAATTCATAAAGGTCTTTGAAGAAGAGGCAAAGAAAATCAAAGGGGTCAGGTTTCTTGCGCAGGGGACATTATATCCAGATGTGATAGAGAGCGTTCCTTTTAAGGGCCCGTCAGCTACTATAAAAAGTCATCATAATGTCGGGGGTCTTCTCAAAAAGATGAAGTTGAAACTTATCGAACCTCTCAGGGAACTATTCAAAGATGAGGTTCGACTCCTCGGAAAAGAACTCGGTATACCCGATGAGATAATAAACCGCCATCCATTTCCAGGGCCAGGCCTTGCGATAAGGGTTATTGATGAGGTAACACATGAGAGGTGTGATATAGTGAGAAAGGCAGACGCAATAGTCTTAGAAGAGATAAAGAAAGCCGGTCTTTACACCGAGCTGTGGCAGGCTTTTGCAGTACTTTTGCCCGTAAAGAGTGTGGGTGTTATGGGCGATGAAAGGACATACGAAAATGTGATCGCAGTCAGGGCTGTAAAGAGCCTCGACGGAATGACAGCTGACTGGGCAAGAATACCATATGATATTATGGGAAAAATATCAAACAGGATAATAAATGAAGTGAACGGGGTTAACAGGGTTGTATACGATATTAGTTCAAAACCACCGAGCACAATAGAATGGGAGTGAAAATGAACTCAAAAATCAAAATTGAAAATGAAAAAACAAGGATTTTTTATATTTTGAATTGTAATAGTTAACTTTCGTGTTTGCATTGTGAATTGATGGATATACATACTTATCTAAAAGAAAAACGTGAATTAATTGACTCATACCTGGAGTCCTGTTTCAATGTCCCTTCTGAACCCCGTGTGCTTCATGAGGCAATGAAATATTCGCTTTTAGCAGGTGGAAAGAGAATCCGCCCAATACTAGCACTTGCATCATACGAGGCATGTGGCGGAAAGGCCAATGACATTATTCCCTATGCTGCTGCTCTTGAGCTTATACACACATATTCCCTTATTCACGATGACCTGCCTGCAATGGACAATGATGACCTGAGGCGAGGAAAACCGACAAGCCACAAAGTTTTTGGAGAAGCAATAGCAATACTTGCAGGCGATGCGCTTCTTACAGAGGCATTTTCTATGCTATCGAATACCAAAATGCAAAATTCAAAAATCAAAATTCAAAATTGCGGTAATTCCCTTTCACTTAATACACACCTCTCATCACACATCTCTCATCACTCTATCTTGCGGGTTATCCATGAGGTTGCCGTGGCAGCAGGTACCCATGGCATGGTTGCAGGTCAGGTTCAGGACATACTTTCAGAAAACTCAAAGCCTGATAGAGATACACTTGCCTTCATACACCTTTACAAAACTGCTGCACTTATCACCGCATCTGTCAGGATCGGGCCAATACTTGCTAACAGCGATGAAGATGCTTTAATGGCTTTGACAAAATACGGCGAAAACATAGGACTCGCCTTCCAGATTGTTGATGATATACTGAATATTGAAGGCAATACAGAGGAACTCGGTAAACCTGCAGGTTCGGATGAGAAGAAGAAGAAGATGACTTATCCTGTGTTGTTCGGTGTTGAGAATTCACGACAAAAAGCAGAAGACTTAATTTCAAATGCAATAGATGTACTTAAGGTATTTTCTTCTGAAGCAGAACCATTAAGAGAAATTGCCCGCTATCTCATAAAAAGGAGAGTTTGATGTATCTTGAATCGATCAAATCACCGTCAGATTTAAAAAATCTCTCTGTATCACAACTCAAAGAACTCGCAAAAGAACTTAGAGAGACAATAATTGAAACGGTCTCGAGAAATGGTGGTCATCTATCCTCAAACCTCGGGGTAGTGGAACTGACAATCGCCCTTCATTGCGTATTCAATTCTCCGGCAGACAAAATAATATGGGATGTTGGTCATCAATCCTATTCCCACAAAATTCTTACAGGAAGATATGAAAAGTTTTCAACTTTGAGAAAATATAAAGGTATTTCCGGCTTTCCCAGGAGACAGGAAAGTGAGCATGATGCCTTCGGTACAGGACATAGTTCTACATCAATCTCAGCAGCCCTTGGAATAATTGAGGGGAGAGATAAAAATAAAGAGGATTTTAAAGTTATCGCTGTTATCGGCGATGGAGCAATGACATCTGGACTTGCGTTTGAGGGGTTAAACAATGCGGGCCATCTTAAAAAAGACCTCATTGTCATTCTCAATGACAATGAGATGTCCATTTCCAAAAATGTTGGTGCCCTCTCTGCATACCTGAACAGAATCCTTACCGGTGAGTTCTTTCAGAAATTCAAAAAAGAGACCAGATCCTTTCTCGAAAGCATACCAAAATTAGGGGTACCTGCTGCAAAGATAGCTCAGAAGACAGAAGAAATGCTCAAGGGAATTTTCTTGCCTGGAATCATATTTGAGGAACTTGGATTTAATTATTTCGGTCCTATAGACGGCCACAATATTGAGCTTTTAAGTGAGACTTTGAAGAGAATAAAAACAGCATCATCACCTACACTCATCCATATCATCACAAAGAAAGGTAAAGGCTTCGAATTTTCAGAGAAAAACCCTTCTCTGTTTCATGGAATCGGTCCTTTCAGGCTCGAAACAGGCACCCCTATAAATACAGACAGTCTCACCTACAGTGAGGTTTTTGGTAAAACCCTTACAGAAATTGCAGAACATGATGATAAAATAATTGCTATCTCAGCAGCGATGAAAGAAGGCACTGGCCTTGTCCGTTTCGCAGAAAGACACCCTGATAGATTTTACGATGTGGGCATTGCAGAGCCACATGCAGTAACTTTCGCAGCAGGGCTTGCAACACAGGGATTAAAACCTGTCGTTGCAATATATTCTACCTTTCTTCAAAGGGCATACGATGAGATAGTCCACGATGTCTGCCTTCAGAACCTCCACGTCGTATTCGCCATTGACAGGGCAGGTATAGTAGGCGAAGACGGTCCTACACACAGCGGGTTATTTGACCTATCATATCTCAGACATATACCAAATATTGTTGTCATGGCACCTAAGGATGGCGTTGAACTCAGAGCTATGCTTGAGCTTGCTTTAACACATAGTGGACCTTCTGCCATAAGATTTCCAAGAGGAAAAATACATTCTCCAGCCATAAATCATCCGGAATCCGTCGAAGAATCACACGTTACTTTTGCTATTGGAGAGGCTGAGGTTCTTAAAAATGGAGAAGACATCGCGATATTAGCCATAGGGAATACTGTTTCCCCTGCCCTATCCGCTGCAGAACGACTTGAAAATGAAGAGGTCAGTGCAATGGTTGTCAATGCTAGATTCGTAAAACCACTTGACCGAAATCTTCTCTCATCTGTAACCTCTAAATTAAAAAAAATAATCACTGTAGAAGAGAACGCCCTTGAAGGTGGCTTTGGCAGCGCTGTCATTGAACTTCTGAATGACATGGAAATCCATGATGTTCGGGTAAGGCGGCTCGGCATACCTGATGAATTCATTGAGATAGGTCAACAAAGTGAATTGAGAAAGAAATACAGTCTTGACGAAGAAGGAATTTATCTGGCTGTGCTTTCATTCCTCAAAGAGCCAACGTATAGCCATTGAAAGAGAGATTAGATAAAATTCTTGTTGACAGAGGGCTTGTAAAGAGCAGGGAATTTGCAAAGGCCCTCATCATGGAAGGGAAAGTCTTTGTCGATGGCCAAAAAGTAACCAAAGCAGGCACCTCTGTGAAGCACGTGTCAAACATTCTACTCAAAGAAATAGACCTGCCTTATGTGAGCAGAGGAGGACTCAAACTTGAGGCAGCAAGAACATTTTTTCACATTAATGTAAATAATATGGTTATTATGGATGTCGGTTCATCAACAGGTGGTTTCACAGACTGTTTGTTAAAAAATGGTGCAAAGAAGGTATACTGTATTGATGTTGGCCACGGGCAGCTCGCATGGTCTCTCAGAAAAGACCCGAGGGTCATAGTGATGGAAAGAACAAATATAAGATACCTTGATAAAATAGTCTGGGGTGAAGGTTCAAAAATCAGTGGCCAAGCGTTTGAAGAACTCATAAAGAGCACTATAGATATGGCTACAGTAGATGTTTCATTTATATCATTGATAAAGGTGATTCCTGTAGTAGTGCAGTTTCTTAAAGAAGAAGGTACGGTGCTCGCACTTGTCAAGCCACAGTTTGAGGTAGGAAAAGGTGACGTAGGAAAAGGAGGCATCGTGAGAGAAGAAGAAAAAAGGCTCAAGGCTGTGGAAGATGTACGAAAAGATTTAGAGAAACTCAGCCTTAGGACCATAGGCATATTTCAATCACCCATTTCTGGTCAGAAGGGGAACAGAGAATATTTTTTATATTTGAAGAAGGAATTGTATGGAAGAGACTAAACTTCTCCTTGAATTAGATCTTTCACTTGCATCCAGAGAAGTAATAGAAATACTCATTGAAGATATATCCGAACCTTCTATATTCGCTGACATAGCAAAGGCAAACACTCATAGGCCTGAAATACTCAGAATTCTTATTGAAAACCCTGATACACCTGATGAGGTAAGACAGCAGATTATAAAAGATCTGAGTGCCCCTGTAAAGATCCCATCAGAAGTCGCAAGGGTCAGGAAAACCCCCGAGATGCGTGCAGAGAACATTTTCCAAAGGATTCAGAGATTAGGTGTTGTAGAGAAAAGGCATCTTGCGCGGATGGGCGGTAGGGAAATCAGGTCGGTTCTGATAAAGGATCCGAATAAAGAGGTACTGTTAACTCTCCTCGATAACCCCAAACTCACAGAGACTGAGATAGAAATAATGGCAAAGTCACGCTTTATGCCTGAAGAAGCATTGAGGAAAATATCAAAAAAGAGGGAATGGATGAAAAAATATCCAATAACTCTTGCAATCGTGACAAATCCTAAAACACCACCGGGCATTGCAGTCACGTTTGTGAATGAACTGAAAACAAAGGATCTTGCAATTCTTGAAAAGAACAGAAACATTTCAGATGCTGTACGAACCACTGCTAAGAAAATTCTCCAATCGAGAAAAGCACACTAAAAATACTCTAAATTTCTGTTGCAAATTTTATCTAAATAACTTTAAATAAAAAATTACATCACATTTTTAAGATAAAATGGAGCCGAAATGCTGAGAACCTTTAAAGTAGAAAAATTCCATGCGAGTATCATTCCGGAATCTACGTTGTTTAAGGTATTAAAATACCTCGATAAAGAAGTCATCGAAACACCCTTCCTTCTCATAGACAGCGAAATGATCAAAGAAAAGGTATCAATGATTGGCCGGCACATCAGAAACTCAAAAATATTTTATGCAGTCAAGGCAAATCCAGACATTGAGATACTTAATTTTCTCAATGAACTCAACCTGGGCTTTGAAATATCATCTGAAGGAGAACTGGAAATACTTTCGTCGTTAGGAGTAAAGCCGGAACGGATCATATCAAGTAATCCTATAAAATCTCTGAAATTTTTAAAGATGGCTGCGAAGTATGGTCTACAATTTTTTTCCTATGATTCTGCTGATGAGGTAGACAAGCTCACAAAAATAGTACCGCACTGCAATGTCTACGTGAGACTTTCGGTCCCGAATGAAGGCAGCGAATGGCCACTGAGCAATAAATTTGGGGTTGAACTTGATGAAGCTGCAACACTTCTGGCTTATGCGAAAGACAAGGGACTTAATCCAGTAGGCATTACCTTTCATGTCGGATCTCAGTGCACAAATGTATATAACTGGAATATTGCACTTGATAAGGCAAAGGCTCTGTGGGAGTTAGCTGAAAGGAATAAAATAAAGTTAACCCTTTTAAATATCGGCGGTGGTTATCCTATAAAATATACTAAGAACGTGGTGAGTATTGAAACGATAGAAAAAAATGTAAATAATCTCATTTATGATAACTTTCCCGAGAATACAGAAATACACATTGAACCTGGCAGGGCTGTTGTAGGAGAAGCAGGCATCTTAGTAGCCACAGTAATCGGTAAGGCACAGAGGTCTGATGAAGAGTGGCTTTATATTGATGTAGGTGTCTTTAATGGATTGATGGAAAGCGTTGGAGGAATAAAATACAGCTATATTGTTGAGAGTTATAAGCACACAAAATATAAAAAAAGATATACAATCGCTGGCCCAAGTTGTGACAGCTTCGATGTAATAGACAAAAATGTTACGCTCCCTGAACCTGATATAGGTAATCTGATTCTCATATTATCCAGCGGTGCGTACACAGTATCCTATGCATCGGAATTTAACGGTTTTTCAATACCAAAAACAATTCTTATACAGAGAAAGGGAAAACGATGATCAAATTTTTTGAAAAAGCGCCATATGCACCAGTCGAATATTCTTATGATGTCGAGGAGATCCTTTATAAGGGGAAGAGTAAGTTTCAAGAAATCATAGTGATAAAGAATCCACACTTTGGGAAAATGCTCATCCTTGATGATGTCGTCCAGTTAACCGAAAGGGATGAGTTTTTTTACCATGAAATGCTTACCCATGTCATAATGCATGCTCATCCTCATCCTAAAAAAGTTATTGTTATTGGTGGTGGAGACGGAGGAACAGTGAGAGAAGTCTTAAAGCATAAGAATGTTGAGAAGGTATATTTTGTAGAAATAGATGAAGAGGTAATCAATATATCAAAAAAGTTTTTCCCGACTGTATCATGCGGTATTGATGATCCGCGCGTAGAGATAAAGATCATGGATGGAGCTGAGTTTATACTGAAGAGGAAATCTGCAGATATAGATGCTGTCATAGTGGACTCTACAGACATTATCGGTTTTGCAAGAAGTCTTTACACAACGGAGTTTTTTACTACCTTAAGAGATTGCCTGACAGAGGAAGGCATGTTTGTGACACACTCAGAGTCGGTTCACTTTCATATGGATATGGTTATTGAAATTCAGGAAACACTGAAGAAGGTCTTCCCGGTAGTTGACCTCTATACTGCTCCAATTGCAACCTACCCAGGGAACTGGTGGTCATTTTCATGTGCATCAAAAAAATACGGTTGTAGAGAACCCAGAAGAATTTCCGAGATTGAGACCAAATTTTATGATAGCGAGATACATTTACAGAGTTTTGTACCTAAAAGATTATATGAAAAACTTTTAAACAAATCTCTTAAATGGTAAGTGATTATCATTACGGCTTATTCGAGGAGTTTAAAGCTCAATTATGAAAACCGGGAGTAATTGGTTCATTGACAAAGACAGTAAATATAGATGGATATATCATAAAATCAAAAGGCATCTGTTATCAACGAGAACAAAATATCAGAAAATAGAGCTTATTGACACGTATAACTTCGGCCGTGTTGTCATTCTGGATAACAAAATTCAATCTTCCGAATTTGATGAATTCATTTATCATGAAGCACTTGTACATCCCACTATGATTGCGCACCCTGAGCCCAAGAACATTTTGATACTTGGCGGAGGTGAAGGTGCAACATTACGAGAAGTCCTCAAACATCCAACCGTTAAAAAGGTTGTGATGGTAGATATTGATGAAGAATTTGTAACTACATGCAGAAATTACCTTGAGAATTGGCACAGGGATTCCTTCAATGATGAAAAAGTCACCTTAATTTTCGCTAACGCAATTGAATATATCAAAAAGTCAAAATTGAAGTTTGATGTCATCATTGCTGATATCAGTGACCCTGTTGAAAAAGGTCCTGCTCAGTTCCTCTTTACAAAAGAATTTTATTCAGACATAAAAAGAACACTGAAACCCGATGGAATCTTTGTCACTCACGCAACAGATGTTCAACATATTCCTCATAAAAGCCTTTCATCCGATATATTGAAAATGCTTGGTGAGATTTTCCCTATAGCTGAATTCTATTATGAATATATCCCGAGCTTTAGTTCACTATGGGTATTCACAACTGGTTCATTAAAGTACAGTATAAAAAAGATACCTTCTCTAACGATCAAAAGCAGATTAAAAGAGAGAAGGCTCAAGAACCTGTTCTATTATGATCATGAAACACACACAAGATTATTCTGTATACCCAAATACCTGAGAAAGCTCTTTCTCACCAGTTAAATTTTTTTTGCTTAAAACAGAGATGGTCACTTCTAACCAGCAAATGGGCTCAGGAGAGCATAATTATTATTAAAGAAAAGATATTTTTATTATTTTTTAAAGATTGTTTTGCTGAACCATTCATGTGATATTTTTATATGGTATAATAATAAGATTGTATATCATTTGATAGTCTACAGGTCATAATGGAAAAGAAAATAAAAAAGGCTATATTTCCTGCTGCAGGACTCGGGACAAGGTTTCTCCCTGCAACAAAGGCATCACCAAAAGAGATGTTGCCTATCGTTGACAAACCGATGATCCAGTATGCTATTGAAGAAGCAACTGCATGTGGAATAGAGGAGTTTATCATTATTACGGGAAAATACAAACGCGCCATAGAAGATCACTTTGATTCTGCATTCGAACTTGAAGAAAGCCTGAAAAAGGCCGGGAAGAAGAGACTTCTCGAAGAGATCAGACGATTAAACCATATAAACTTTGCCTATATCAGGCAGAGGGCAGCCCTTGGGCTTGGTCACGCAATTTATTGTGCGAAACCCTTTGTAAAAGATGAACCTTTTGCCGTTCTCCTGAGTGACGATATTATTGACCCTGTTGATACCTTACTTAAGGATATGATTAAAATCCATAGAGAGTTGAACGCTCCTGTGCTTGCCCTTCAGCAAGTCCCCATGTCAGAGATTCATAAATACGGAGTAATTGACGGGATAAGAGAAAGAGATGGTGTGTATAAGATTAACAACCTTGTAGAAAAACCTAAATCATCAGATGCACCATCTGACATGGCAATAATCGGCAGGTATATTCTCACACCTGATATCTTCGACATACTCGAAGGTATCGGCCCGGGCAGAGGTGGGGAGATACAACTTACAGATGCTCTTTGCAGTTTATTGAAAAAACGCCCTCTATACGGATATCTATTCAAAGGAACCAGATATGATGCAGGTGATAAGGTTGGTTACCTTAAGGCAACGGTTAACCTTGCCTTAAAAAATCCGCACGTTTCCGAAGAATTTAAAGAGTATCTTATTGAAGTCGTGGAAAAGTTAAAAATTAATGCATAGAAATATGTTAAGGAGTCAACGTGGAAGAAACAGAACAGAAAAGTAACAAAGAGATAGAGATACCTGATAACATACCAGTACTTCCTGTGAGGGATATTGTTGTTTTCCCTTACATGATACTTCCTCTTTTTGTCGGAAGGGAAATGTCAATAAAAGCTATAGATCATTCCCTCAATTCAAACAGGCTGGTACTTCTCCTCTCACAAAAGGATTTAAACATTGAAAATCCAACACCCGATGAACTCTATTCAGTAGGCACAGTAGCGATTATAATGAGGACGCTCAAGCTTCCTGACGGAAGGGTGAAGATACTCGTGCAGGGTCTGAGTAAAGCACGCGCATTGAATTACTCCCAGACAGAGCCTTTCTTTTTATCTAATATAGAAAAGATAGTTGATAAGAAACTTGAGACATTTACCATAGAAGATGAAGCACAGATAAGGGCAATAAAAGAACAGTTAGACAGAGCTGTCTCTCTCGGAAAGACGATACTTCCTGACATAATGGGAACTGTAGATAATATTGATGATCCTGGAAGACTTGCGGACCTTATTGTATCAAATCTTGGATTAAAAACAGAACATGCCCAGGAAGTGCTTGAGACAATTGACCCTATTATGAGGTTGAAACGTGTGAGTGAGATATTAGGAAGAGAAATAGAGCTTCTGATAGTCCAACAGAAGATTCAGTCTGAGGCAAGAGGAGAAATTGATAAGACACAACGTGAATATTTTTTGAGAGAACAGCTTAAAGCAATTCAGAAAGAACTTGGCACAATTGACGAAAGGGCTGAAGAAATTAAAGAATTCAGTAAAAAAATAGAAGATGCGAAAATGCCTGAAAAAGTATTGAAAGAAGCTGAGAAACAGCTCAGACGACTCGAAAAGATGCACCCGGACAGTGCAGAATCCGCCACTGTGAGAACATATCTTGACTGGCTCGTTGAGCTTCCCTGGTCAAAGAGCACCACAGACAACCTCGATATAAAAGCTGCGGAGAAGGTTTTAAATGATGATCACTATGATCTGGAGAAGGTAAAAGAGCGTATTTTAGAATACCTTAGCGTGAGAAAGTTAAAGGAAAAGATGAAGGGTCCTATCTTATGTTTTATTGGTCCCCCGGGCGTAGGAAAGACTTCTCTCGGAAGGTCTATTGCAAGGGCTCTTGGGAGAGAATTTGTCCGTATGTCTCTGGGAGGTATGAGAGACGAAGCAGAGATCAGGGGTCATAGAAGGACATATGTTGGCGCCCTTCCCGGAAGGATAGTACAGGGAATAAAAACATCAGGTACAAACAACCCTGTATTTATGCTTGATGAAATTGACAAAATAGGTATGGACTTCAGGGGAGATCCCTCTTCTGCCCTACTCGAAGTTCTTGACCCGGAACAGAATAACTCCTTTGTAGATCATTATCTTGCAGTTCCCTTTGACCTTTCAAAGGTCATGTTTATTACCACTGGTAACCTTGTAGACACAATACCCAACCCTCTCAGAGACAGAATGGAGATAATATATCTTTCCGGCTATACAAAAGAGGAAAAGCTCGGCATTGCAAAGAACTACCTTATTCCAAAACAGTTAGAAGAGCACGGTATCAATAGCAAGATACTAAAAATCACTGATCCAGGGCTTCTTAATATCATTTCACAATATACAAGAGAGGCAGGGGTAAGAAACCTTGAGAGAGAGATTGCACACCTCTGCAGAAAAGTTGCAAAAAAGATAGTTGAGGGTAAAGAGAAGACATTTGTAATAAAAGCAAAAAACCTTCATAGATACCTCGGAGTGCCGAAATTCTTACCTGAAGAAGAGATGGAGAAAGATGAAATTGGTGTTGCAACAGGCCTCGCATGGACAGAGTCTGGTGGAGACATAATCTATGTAGAGGCAACAACGATGAAAGGCAAAGGACATCTTACGTTAACAGGACAGCTTGGAGATATTATGAAAGAATCTGCCCAGGCTGCTTTGAGTTACGTTCGTTCAAGGTCAAAGAAACTCGGCATAAATGATGATGTATTTTCTAAAACAGATATGCATATCCATGTTCCTGCAGGCGCAATACCAAAAGACGGACCCTCAGCAGGTATTACAATGGCTACCTCGATTGCATCTGCTTTTACAGGAAAGCCTGTGAATAAGAATATCGCAATGACAGGAGAGGTTACATTGAGAGGAAGAGTGCTTCCAATAGGAGGGCTGAAAGAAAAAACACTTGCTGCAAAGAGGATGGGAATCAAAAAGGTAATTATCCCGAAGAGGAATAAAAAAGACCTTGAAGATATTCCTAAATATGTTAAGAAAGATATGGAATTTGTATTCGCTGAAACAATGGATGATGTACTCAACGTTGCTTTGAAAAAAGTCCAGAGACAACAAAACCAATTAGTCACCAATCAGAAAAGACAGAAGTCTATTCACTAATATGAGGCTTTCTCAAATCGGGGAACTGTCCCTTTTAGAGCAAATAAGGAAGAGGTTTGGAAAACAATCACGCAATATTATTGTCGGTATAGGCGATGACGCTGCGGTATTAAAACAAGTAGATACAAACCTCCTCGTGACTACTGACATGATGGTTGAGGGTGTTCACTTTGACCTTAATTTTACAACTCCCTTTCAGATTGGTTTCAAACTGGTATCTGTGAATGTAAGTGACATCTATGCTATGGGGGGAAAGCCCAGCTACCTTTTACTGAGTCTTGCTATGAATAACTATACAGAAAAATCATTTATTGATAAATTCTTTGACGGAGTTCAACGGGCAATAAAATTATATGGCATATCCCTCGTCGGTGGAGATCTTTCATCTTCAAAAAGTCTCATGAGTCTGTCAGCAACACTCATCGGATATACAAAAAGGCATATTCAACGCTCTGGTGCAAGAGTGGGAGATAAAATCTATGTAACAGGGCCTCTCGGGGATTCAGCCTGTGGTCTAATGTTGTTGAAGGAAAAGATAAAAAAACCTGTACCTTTTGAGAATTTAAATGCTATGCAAAGAGCAAGGTGCAAAGAGCTAAGAGCTAAAAATAAAAACTCTTTACTCTTTGCTCTATGCCCAAAGCTTTTAAAAGAAGGGTTACCCTGGAAAGTGGTTGAGCCGTTACTGAGAAGGCATCTCATACCTGAGGCAAGAGACCCGAAGGAATTTGTCAGGTATGCAACAGCTATAATTGATATAAGTGATGGGCTCCTTATTGATTTGTCAAGACTTTGTGACGAAAGCAAAGTCGGAGCAAGAATATATATTGAAAAAATTCCTGTATCTTATGAACTCAAAAAAGCTGCTTCATATCTTGGAATTTCTCCAATAAAATTAGCTTTATCAGGTGGAGAAGATTATGAGCTACTGTTCACTGCACCTGCCAATAAAAAGGTTAAGGCACTACATATTGGAGAGATTACAGAATCAGAAAGGGTAATAATAGATAGTTCTGGCAGAAAAAAAGCATTCTCAGCAGAAGGTTATCAACACTTTGGCATTCAGAGATAGACTCAGAGAAATTCTAAGAATAAAAGAGACACCACACAGAATAGCACTGTCTGTTTCTACAGGTGTCTTTATAGGTATGTCTCCGTTTTTAGGTATACACACCATTCTCGGAGTGATCGTTGCGTGGCTTTTTAGACTCAACACGTTTGCAATCATCGCCGGAGTGTATGTTACAAATCCGTGGACTATTGTACCGATTTATACCTTTAGCACATGGGTAGGCGTACAGTGCCTTGGATTACAACAGATAATTCCAAAGATAGACTGGTCAACTATTACTTTCAGCAAATTCCTTAATGAACTTACTCCGTTTCTGATGCCCTTTATTTTTGGCACATTACTGATTGGCTTCCTTTCAAGTATCATCAGCTATATCATCATCTACAAGGCAGTGAAAAAAGTACATTAATACCAGGCAGGTTTCAAGTTATACGATGAGAGAAAATAGAAAAAATCACGACTATGTACTATAATACCACGTATTTTTAATTCAACACTATTTCAGGAGGGACAGATGGTCAAGATTTACTACGATAAAGATGCAGATAAAAAAATCCTCAAGGGGAAAAAGATTGCTGTCATCGGATACGGAAGCCAGGGTCATGCCCACACAAATAATCTTAAAGAGAGCGGACTGGATGTTATCGTCGGTGAGACCAAAGGGGCAAACTGGGAAAAGGCCGTAAAAGCTGGTTTTAAGGTCATGACAGCTTCAGAGGCAGCAAAAAAGGCAGATGTCATCATGATGCTTGTACCAGATGAGTATATGGCGGATATATACAGAACAGAGATAGCTCCTCACATCAAAAAAGGTGCATATCTGGGATTTGCCCATGGCTTCAATATCCACTTTGGCCAGATTGTACCTCCAGCAGATGTGAATGTCTTCATGGTCGCACCAAAGGGGCCAGGCCACCTTGTCAGGTCTGAATATTTAAAAGGAAGTGGTGTGCCCTGTCTGATAGCGATACATCAGGATCCTTCAAAGAATACTAAAAATGTTGCACTTGCTTATGCGGCTGCAATTGGTGGGGCAAGAGCAGGTGTTATAGAAACGAACTTCAGGGAAGAGACTGAGACAGACTTATTTGGTGAACAGGTTGTACTCTGCGGAGGTCTTACATCACTTATACTTGCAGGCTATGAGACACTTGTTGAGGCTGGTTATTCACCGGAAATGGCATATTTTGAGTGCCTCCATGAGGTAAAACTGATTGTCGATCTCGTCTATGAGGGTGGAATTTCCACTATGAGATATTCTATAAGCAATACTGCCCAGTATGGAGACCTTACAAGAGGACCGAGGATAATCACTGAAGAGACAAAGAAAGAGATGAAGAAGATTCTGGAAGAGGTACAATCCGGTCAGTTTGCAAGGGAATGGATTCTTGAGTGCAGGGCGAACAAACCTGTATTTAATGCGCTGACAAGGAAGGGTGAGGAACACCCGATAGAGGAAGTGGGCGCTCGGCTCAGGGCAATGATGCCTTGGCTCAAGAAAGGGAAACTCGTCGATAAATCAAAGGCGTGATGAAATTCGCTCCTGAGGGATACCCTTTTATTCTTGGATCCCTTTTTATAACAGTTTTCGTTTCACTATTTTTCATCAGGAACTGGGCATCAGGGAGTTATGATTTTACCTTCTATCTCCTGCTGTTCTTTTCCTGTTTTCTCTTTGCGCTGACAGTCTTTATGGCCTTTTTCTTTAGAGACCCTGAGAGAAAACTTTTAGAAGGCAATGGTATCTTTGTATCTCCTGCCGATGGGAAGGTAATACTCATAAGAGATACATTTGAACAGGATCATCTGAAGGCTGATACAAAGGAAATAAGCATATTTATGTCTCCACTCGATGTACATGTCAACCGTACACCGTGCGATGGAAATGTAAGCGTTATAAAACATTCTCCAGGCCTATTCATGGCTGCGTATAAAGATGATGCTTCAATGAAAAATGAGAACATTGTTATGGTGCTCGATGGAAAATATGGCAAAGTCCTTGTCCGCCAAGTTGCAGGATTCATTGCAAGAAGGGCAGTCTGCAGGGTATCTGAAGGCGATTTTCTTAAAATGGGCGAGAGATATGGAATGATAAAGTTTGGTTCAAGGCTCGATGTCTATCTGCCAAAGGATACTACTATTAAGGTTAATTTAGGTGATAAAGTAAAAGCAGGAGAAAGTGTAATAGGCGTCATCTTGTCGCACAAAAAATCTAAAGAAAAGGAGATTACATGAAACTACGAGTAATAATAGCTTTAAGTCTTGTCTTATTCGTAAGCCAGGTCAGTGCAGAGGAAAAGCTTATGCTGAAAGATCAGAAGGATAAGGTGAGTTACAGCATCGGAACGAATATCGGTAATAACTTTAAAAAACAATCAATGGATATTAATACAGACGCTCTTGTGCAGGGAATCAAAGATTCACTTTCCGGCGAAAAGGCCTTAATGACTGAACAGGAAATGAATGAGACCATGAAGGCTTTTCAGCAGGAAATGATGACCAAACAGGCTGAGCTCGCTAAAATAATCGGGGAAAAAAACAAAACTGAAGGAGATCTTTTTCTTGCTGAGAATAAGAAAAAGGAAGGTGTAATAACCCTTTCAAGTGGTTTACAGTACAAGGTGATCAATGAAGGTTCCGGAGCGATACCAAAGTTAACCGATAAGGTCACTGTACATTACCGTGGCACATTGATTGATGGAACGGAATTTGACAGTTCTTACCGCCGCGGACAACCAGTAACCTTTCCGGTTAATGGTGTCATTGCTGGTTGGAAAGAAGCATTGCAACTGATGAAGGCTGGTTCAAAGTGGCAATTGTTTATCCCCCCTACTCTTGCCTATGGCGAGCGAGGGGCTGGACGTACTATCGGACCAAATGCAACCTTAATTTTTGATATAGAGATTCTCTCGATTGAAGAAGGTGCGAAACCCTGACAATTGAGCAAATGCAGAAGAAACAGTAAGAGGAGGAATACAGTTATGAGCGAAGGCCCTAAAGGAGCTATTCTCCAGAGGGATAAGGAGACATATGCGATTGTGCCAAGGATTCCAATGGGAATTTTGACCCCTGAAATTCTTGAGAATCTGGCAAAGGTTGCACGCAAGTATAAGGTTCGTATAATCAAGATCACCTCAGGACAGCGTATTGCACTTGTAGGAATAAAGCCTCAGGATATTGATAACGCCTGGAAAGACCTCGGAATGGAAGTAGGTCCTGCAGAAGGATTATGCGTTCACTATGTGCAGGCTTGTCCGGGTACTGAAACCTGTAAATTTGGCCAGAGGGACTCAATTGGTCTTGCAGCAAAGATTGAAAATATGTATGTGGGTAAAAAAGATTTCATACCTGCAAAGACAAAATTCGGCATTTCCGGATGCAAACTGAACTGTGGTGAAAGTTACGTAAGGGATATAGGTGCGTTTGCTACACCTGATGGTTGGACAGTAGTAGTTGGAGGCAATTCCGGAGGAAGGCCCCGCATCGGAGACATTATTGCGGAAGACCTTTTGGAAGAAGATGCACTTGATTTAATAAAAAAGTGCCTTGATTTTTATTCAAAAAACGCCAAACCACGGGAAAGACTTCCGAGATTCATCCAGCGAATCAGCATAGAGGAGTTCAAAAAAGCAGTGCTTTAAGATTTAGTTCCTGCGAAGTTCCTTAAGTAACTGGTACAAAAATATCTCTTTTGCCTATTTATCTTCATTGTGAAAAGCTCTTAATTCTTGTTGTTTTTTTTATAAGTTCGCACTTCTCAATTTCTGCCTTGGATGCTACTTACACCTACTAACAAACGCCTTTCGATTGGCTGCATCCATAACGATTATTTGGAGAAACAGGGATGACGAGGGGAGCTAACCAGCGTTGATCTCTCTAATTAATTCTATATTAGCTCGTGCATCCGCTACCATGCTTGGCCAATCAATCTCGGTGCTATCGCGGCTAGTTTGTTCGAAACACTCGTCCAAGTAGTTCAGAAAGATTTCTCCTCTATCAAGCCTTTCCATTATATCAGAAACATCAAGAATGCGATCTCTGTAAGTGCGCTCAAGAATCGGAGTATCAGTGACAATGGCATCATAATATACAAACATTCTAGGTAATTTCTCTAGATGATATGCTCCCACAGTGGTAATTCTGATAGCAGAAGAGGAGACATCCTTGCCAATTGGCTTTACTCGCCCTGCCGTCTCAACTAGTGCTATTGCAACTTAATATACCTAAAATTATAAAGGAGGCTATTGTTGCCTCCACAGTGTTTATTACGCCAGGTAAGATAACGATAGATTCTACTTCTTCTATCCTTATGGGAAGTATCATCACTGTTTTGTAATGTAAATCGTTTTAATGGCCCAAAATGAGCTTCTATAGCATTTAACCACGAGGCATAGGTAGGAGTCCACACAGACTCCATATTGTTCTCATTCAGATATTGTTGTATCTTACTGTTACAATGGGAAGAAAGGTTATCCATAACCATATAAAGTCTCCTATTAATCGGGTAACACAATCTGAGTCTTTTAAATACCGGTATCAAGTCAGATACAGTCTTTCTCTTTCTTATTTGTCCTGTAAGACAATCTCCATGAACATCATAAAAAGCCAAAAATTGCTCAGTTCCATTATATCTATTATAAGTAGCTCTAAGTCTATCAGGGTGACTTTTCTGTGTCCAGACAACCCCATGAATGGGTCTCAACTCCAATGGCCCACATTCATCAAAACAAATCACCTCACCGTTTTTAGGCGGCGATGCATAGAGGTTGAGGATTCGATTTTTTTTACCTCAAATTCAGGATCTGGAGATTCCTTCCATGTTTTCGTTATCTGTGGTGTTAAACCTTCTCTACGCAAAAGA
>Ga0315296_10001136_pt1 | contig 23427 bp, 21 predicted proteins | sample YL17G14_18_MG_FD_203921 | JGI IMG/M metagenome (GOLD analysis project Ga0315296, IMG submission 203921) | Sediment microbial communities from Yellowstone Lake, YNP, Wyoming, USA - YL17G14_18 | ecosystem: Environmental > Aquatic > Freshwater > Lake > Sediment | place: USA: Wyoming | collected... | reverse complement strand
ATCGCGATCTTATCTTTCTCCTCGCCGGTAACAAGGGCGGTTTCGACATCGTCCACGCCACCTGATTTTGGCGCTGTGCGACAGGAAACCATCATCAGATCAGCCGCATGCAGTAGTCCGTTATTTTCAGCTTCTTTGCTCGTTTTGACGGGCATGTTGATTCACTTCCTCCACGGACTGCAGATGTGTCTCCGAAAGGTTAAAAGTGCATTTTCCTCGTATCGGCTCGGTGGGGCCGGTAGTTCAGCCTGGTATGCCCGTTGACGGGGCCGAAGAACGTCCGGTTTGCATGACGGGACGACCAAGAAACCGGAAGGTCGCGGGTCCGAATCCCGCCCGGTCCACCACTCTAGCAGCTAGCCTGTCGGAAAATCCCCTCATGAGTTGGGTGACACTTGAGCCGTTGGGACCTAGGTTGCTAGGCCTTTAGGACCTAACGGATCGTCGAGGCGTCCAAATTCGCTCCCAGCGAACCTCAATCTAGGCTCGAACAAGAATGCCGTGAATCCCTCTTCCCCGTAGTTGATGCTAGAGCTTGATCCTAGAGCTAAATCTGTGATTCAGGTATCCGTTGGGCAACTTCCTTTTGAGATCCCTGTATCGCTCGTATGACAGGAAAGCATCTGCGCCGGTCATCGTGGCAAACGATCCGAAGTCAGTGGGGGAAACAGCACGATTAATGATAATTGAAAAGAACATCAGTATCTCCATGAGGATCACGCGCACGGAGAAGTCCCTTTCCAATGGTGTCACTTGAAGATCAAATTGCTCGATCTCGGGCGGTATACTACTGTCTAGATCTCGTTGAAACTGCTCAACTGTTACGTTGCCCGACTCGAACTCAATGAGTTCTTTCCGAATGTATGACCTCACATCTCGAAAACTTCGTCGCATATCAAGGATCAGTCTAAGTCGCTTCTCTGTGGTTTCGAACAGTTCCTCATCGACTATCCTGTGCTTAGGCTTGGAGCTCAGGATTTCCGCGCGCTTCTTTTGATATTCGCGAAAGTGCCAGTTTCCCCGTTCCAGCGCATCCCATAGTGGGGCCTCCAGGGTTCGAGCCTCTTCGAGCTGCCGTTTGGCCTCTGGTGACAGGGATTCAAAGGGCGGCATGACCGGAAAGTATCGTAGTTTCTTGTCAAACAGGAAAACCTTGTCGAAGTAGTACTCCGCCTTCCTCAAGGTATCCGAGGGGTCTATGTCCAGTCTGGGCGATGTCCAACCGAATGGAACCGCTTTCTCTAGGGCAGCTACCGCAACCAAGTAGTTGGCATCGATCATATCCAAATGGGTGATGGCGTTTGATTTGCTGTTGTCCTGTCTCCGCAACACCTCGTTCTTTTTGGTATCATTCATAGGTGCAAAGATTCTGGGGTATTTCTCTTGAAAGTCAACTGGTTGCAGTATATCCTCTCCAGTAGGAAGAGTCAGACGACTAAACACCCACCCACTGGTCCACCCCAAGTTTTCGTACGCTTCGACATCAGCTGTCAACCCCCACTTGTCACACAGGATCTTGTCAAACAAGACAATGGCATACGGATATTGCAGGAATTGGTAGGGCAAACCCCAGGGAACTTTCCCTAGGCGATAAGCAGCGAACCGAGTCGGCAAGAGGAGCGGAACGCCGTCGGTCATGCGTCTCTACGTTCCACCGTGAGTCTGTGTCATGTCTGCTACATAGCTCTTTGTGGGTTCTGGTGCTGGGACAGCTACCGCGTAGGCGATGTTGTCACGATCACAGGTACTTTTCTGTGCAAGGGGAAGTGTGGGGGAATGAACTCCGACCCAGCGCGATCGTGCGTCGTTTTCTCCATGCGAACGTCTAATCAATCAGTCTATCGCAGTCTCTTGCTGTGCGTCATTGTAATATGCTCAGTGCATAATCGATGTTGCCTCGGAAGTAGTCCATTGCGACCTTCATCCTCTGAAGGATCTCTTTCACGCGTCTCTTGAATTCAGCATCGTTCTGCGAGACATCTTTGAACTTCTTCGCGTCTTCTTCCGAAATAGGCGCCGGTTTGGGTTCTCCACGCCTAGCTCTGTTTATCAGATCAACGACAAGTCCCGCAAACGCATCGAGTCGGATGTCTCGCAACTGTCCCTCGTCTTCCTCGTCCTCGAAGTTGTAGATGAGCATCTTCGCGTTGGTTCCTCGGACGATGTATTGAGCCACTGTTGGCATACCTTTCTCCACGAGTAGACGAAGCCAGCTTTCGCCTGGCATTGTGGGCAAATCAGCTGTGTCGTGTAGGTTCACGAATGTTAGTAGGTCTCTTTGAACTTCCGGTAGGAAGAGCGCAACAGTCTTCCCTTTCTCTGTCAGAGTGTAGATTCGTTTCTGCCCGGCATGGTGGCGTTCCTCCTTCGACGACCTGATGTATCCCAACTCCGAGAGCTCTTGCATGTGTCTTCGGAATGTTCTATGATCCGGGACTCGGTCACCTTTCGCCACCGAAGCTTCCACTCTTTTCTGCAACTGGTATGGCCATGTAGGTCCCTGCAATGCGAGGCTCTGCAAGATCTGGGCGTTGAGCTTTCCTTCACTGACTCTTCGGCTGCGTCCAAACACCTGCAGGTGCAGAGCTTCTCGACTGTATTTGGCCTCGAACTGTTTCCGTGACTTGCTTTCCCTGCCCAATGGGACACGAGATCCCCCACAAACGCCTATAGGCGAATCCTTGGCTTCTTGTGCCCGTACTAGGCTATAGGCGAATAAATGCCTATTCTCCCAGAGACCCAACTTGACCATAGAGAAAATCGCTGGCGAATCGGATTCGGAAAGCGTCCTCGTGGTTGAAATCCCCGCTCGAATGCAGCTTGCAGCGAGACTCCAGCGTCTAGTGGAGCATCAGGACAGGGTTTATATCCACGTGGTGACCATGTGGCATTCATGTGGATCAAACCCGGGGCGGGGCAGGTTTGCCCCCCAGCCCGCCCCGGCAGAGGTCGGTACCCATGTCAGGAACAGACCCCTCAATAGGAAAATGCAGTAATACACAGATAGGCGTTCCGACGCCTTCCATCGTAGCCCTATTCAGAGCTCTCGATCTGAGCTCCGTTGAACCTGTGCTCCGGGAGGCGTACTCATCGCGCAGGAGAAGACCTCCACATCCACCCATTCCCATGTTGAGAGCTCTGATATTCCAGAAGATCAGACAGATCCAATCCTGGCGCAAACTCGCCAGCATATTGAAGCATGAGACAACGTGGCTCCCAGTTCTAGGACTCACAAGAGCTCCGTGCCATGGCAGCTTCTCCGAATTCACAAAGAGGATCGGCCCCGAGCGATTGCACAGAGTTTTCCTCACTCTGGAGTCGCAACTGCGGATGACCTATCCAGGTCTGGGGCGACGCATCGCGATCGATTCAACTCTGGTAAAAGCATACTCAAACCCAAGAAGACCAAAGAGATCAATCTCAGACCCGGATGCACGATGGGGAGTAAAGAAGCAAGAGCTCAACAGACCACAATACGTATTCGGACACAAGCTGCAACTATCCTGCGATGCCGATTTCGGAGTACCTCTTGACTACCTAGTTGTCTCCGCAAACAGAAACGATTCTCGACTGTACCCTCAAACACTCGTCAGAACTAAAGCGGCAGGAAATGCCGTCGAGGTAGCGATAGCAGACAAAGGCTACGACTCCAAAAGGAACATAATCCTCTCGATAAAGCACCATGTGATCCCCATAATCGCATACAACCCACGTAGATCGAAAGACAAGCAGAAGAGAAGAGCCGACTATATTCTACCAGTGAAACGCAATTCCCTTGAATGGAATCGATACTACGGGATGCGCGTTTCTGTTGAACGCGTGTTCTCTAGACTGAAAGAAGAGCTCGGACTTTGCAACCTGAAGCTTCGACACCTCGAAAGAGTCGAAGTACACTTCGCAATTTGTCTCATTGCAATGACCGCGATTGCATCAACCGCCGCAACTACGGGCTTCAGTCAATTGGCGCTGTGCATTGAACCTTGGAGGTACTACGGATGAGGCTCCAGAGATCCACCAGTCGCCGGATATTGGACAAGGAATATGTCAAGCACCAAGTCGTCCTCCCCAACAATGCCATAGAACAAGTCGGATGGAGCCAAGGCGATCATCTCGGTGTAAGAGTCAGCCGAAAAGGCATCCTGCTCTACAAAGTCGATCCAGAACAACAGATCAAGGAACCTGACTATGAGGAGTTCAAAGAGGCAGTAACCAGAACATTGAGGGCCATACCGAAAGGATGCGCTTGGTCGGAACTGAGACTGAAAGCTGACTTGGAACAGCGAACGCCGAGCTCGATCTGGGTAACGCGCATGGAAGACGAAGGGATCTTGAAACGCGTTAGAGACCACGTCACATCCCGCACCATTTGGAAGCTCTCACAAGAGCAGCCGGTGCCTCCCATCCCATCAACGCTGAACGGCTGGACACAAAAAGACGCAGGAGGCGATCGATATGGATGAGATACAGGAGGCGAAGATAGTCGTGGAGGAGCAAGTACTTGAAACCTTGGCCAAGATCAGGCAGGCGCTGGTGAGCGGTTTGACTGTGAAGTTTGAAGAAGCCTATGAGCCTCAACTTGACCCAGGTGTCTCGTACTGGGGTGAGGCGCTCGTCGAGCTTATCGGTGCCTACGTAAAGGGCCCGAAAATTGCGTTGCTGGTCTGGGTTAAGCATTGGGACTTCCATGAGCGAGCGATGGAAGAGTTCTGGAGCTTGCTGAGTCAAAGACTCTATGAGGAATTGACCAACAGAATCCCGGATTTGAAGTGGTCCAGCCTAGAAATCCACTTCTTGGATTCAATAGAGCCTCTTGAGAAAGCCGCGTTTCTCAGCGAAGACTTCCCTTGATCCAACGGTCACAGATGGAATGCTAAGAATCAGGGGTTCGAGTGCATGAGAGCGAACCCGCATGCGAGGACTCAAGAAGCCTGAGACACCGATCCTCACAGGCTACCTGATCTACAATAACGGCAAGTGCTGCTTGCTTGTAGGATTCTAAGCCGTCGGTTAGGAGAACTCTTGCATGAGTTTTGGCTACCGCTTTAGCTTCGCGGAACGCTTCTCTTGCATCAGCTACGGTTCGACCTTGAGATACATGGTTGGCTAAGAGGAATCTAGACAATGCTCCGACAGTTTACTTATAGTAGTGAGTGGCTCGTTTATGGCAGTAGAACGAAATCGTGAGAATCGGTTGCACGACTCAGCACGACAACGGACTCTAGTTGATGGCACACTCATGTTTGAACTTCGAGATAATGTACTCACGAAAATCTTGACCGCCAGCAGCAAAATCGGCGAGGGTACGTGCCAGACTCTTCTCATCACTACAACGAAGAACATGTCTGTTCAGCCAGATGAAAAGATCGACTGTACGTTTCTGGATCGTATCCATCTGGCATCATGCCGAAAATAAAATGGTGAGAGAATGCCCTTACTTACTCCCTTACAATCTGAAATCGCGTGGTCGCTGATCACGATAGGCTACGGCGTCTGGAAGGAAAGACACTTCGTAGCTCTTTCGACAGCAATAACCAACCTAGCTGGGTTCTTCATGGTTCTTGCCACATTTGACATACCAGACTTCGTTGCGTTTCTTCTGGTGCTGTACGTGGTGCTAGGTGTGCTCGCGGCCTATGCAAAGAGCTACACGTTCATGGAATTGGTTGGTTCAAAGCCGTATGGATCCTTGACCTTGGCACTCGGCCTATACGAATCAGGATTCCTAGCACCACTGACAATTCTTGGAGGCATCAATGAGTTCCTCGCAACGGAGGCGGGCACAATACTTGTCGCGTGGGTCATCTTTGCCATCATCAGCTATCTTGTCACGCGCAAATTGATGCCAAAGAGAGAAAGCGAGAAACTCTGGTAGGCGCACCACTCGCGGATACAGCAATGCAACTCGAAGAGCGCTGCTTTTATCCTGAAACAGATATGATGAGTCTGGTTTGACTGCTATGCGTGGCCGTCCACGCAAACTGTCGTTGCCGACCAAGGTGCTTCGCCCGCCTTTCACCGTAGACGGAAAGAAAGATCATCTTGTCTGCTATCTTTGGGGTGGCAAAATAAAGCCCCCCGGCTTCACAGGCATTGTGGGCACTCTGGGAGATTGGGAAAATTCGAGGGATAGTGTGCTTTGCGAGAGAATCCGCGAGCAGACTGAATTCGGCGTACACTCTCCCCAATCACCGTACTTCTCATCGTGGGAGCCGAGTGACAAAGAGGGCCGCAACATACCCAAAGAGTTCGTTAGGAGATTCTACAATGTAGCTAAGAAGCGCCGATACAAGTGGATACATCTTCTCGGATACAGCGGAGGCGCAGCTGTTCTCTCAAGCGCACTCTCCCATCATTCCGACAAGGAAGATGCAAGCATGGTCAAGAGTCTAATCATCATTAACGGTCAGATTGCAGAACGTACAGGCAAGTACTCTTGTATCCCTTACACCGACGCAGCATACTACGCGGATAGAATCAAAGCGAGCACTCTGCTGATATACGGTGATGAAGACCCTTGCAGAAAGGGTGTGGAAGAGTGGAACAAGAGAAACAAAGCGAAAGTCCCTCCATTCTACCATGGAGGACACGATTTCGGAGAAACACAAGAAATCTTTGAATGGGTTACCAAGACGGTTATAGACTGGCTGAAGAACAGTCCAGATCAGGGAGTCAGACCCCTCAGACTTCGCAGACGTAGAAGAAGGCGGCATGCGAAAAGGCGAGTGAAGGCAGCATGACACACCTGAGCACATGGCAGAACCATCCAACGCCTATCAACCGAGGTTTGACAGACCCCAACCAATCATGCCCGCAACCGAGGACTTGACAGCGCTGGGGTCAATGTGGGCGATATCTCGAAATCGCCGTCATTCTGCTCTCGAAAGTTGTGCAGTGCTTTGGGTTGGTCCGTGACATCTGATCACCTGTCATACGAGGATGTCGCCGCGTCTAAGGAAGACTTTCGAGAGGCAGAGAGAATCAGCTCTGCTGTGAGACGCCTCTTAGAAAAGAATGGCGTGGAAGAGCTTTCTTTTCTGATTGCCCCATCTGAATATAGGAAACCTACTTGGGGCAGAGCATCGCTTGGCCTTAGGACATTCTTCGTATGCGGCCTTTCCGGGGTCTCACAAGACCTTCTGATTACTACTGCCCTTCACGAGTACCTACATTGCTGGTTAGGTTTCCGAAAGTTCGGTCCATCTTCGGATCAGGACAGAATCATTTCCAAATGGACTGAGATCATTTCAGACTGGGCATCGGGATCTATGGACATCGAACTTCATCTTGACCTGCACAAGGTAAGGAATAGTGTCTGGGGATACAACGAGGCACAACAGGCACTCCAGAAGAATCCTACTGCTGCCAACGCTAGGAGACTCTTTGACCGCATAACTAGGTTCTTCGCCAAGATGATTGATGCCAACTGCGTGTTCGAACAGACATTCGATGAGAGATACCTTGATTTGGGATTCGAGGACAAGGCTGAAGGAGGCTCTCTTATCCTTGAAGTTGACACGAACCCGACGCTTCTGGAACGTGCTGATACCGGGAATGCTGCGGCTTGTCTCAGCTACGGACTCATCATAGAAGACATAGACCGAGTCATGAAATCTCATGTGCTCGTTGAAACTTCCTATGAAGAAGCAGTCTGCTACATGATGTCATGCGCCATGACCGGTCTGGACTTGGAAGCCTTCGATGGAATGACAGATGAAGCAAACATCACGCTTGCCAGAAAGATTACCGGACTTGGCGTGGGAGGCATCCTTGGCAGATTGCGCGACGCCGACGATACTTGGACATGCATTAGAGAGATCTTCACGGACAGACCGAGCTAGGCTTGTGGGAGCCCAGTTCTCAAGGTTCTGACGAGCCGTCGAGATTACCCAGTCCTTTTGCATTGCAGGGCCATTCGGACCGAGCGACCAAAAGCTCCAAGAGATAAGACAGTGACATCTAACGTGGCGAGTTAATGGCCTTCGAAGAGCTAATCGTCAAAGACGAAAACGAGCTCGAAAACCTAGTAATAGCGCATATAGAAGCCGTAGAGCCGGGACTGATCTACTTAGACCATCAGCGCAAGACCGAGCGCGGACGACTGGATGTGCTTTGTGCAGACTAGGAGGGACTGTTCGTACTCTAGTAACGGCCTGGGGGCGACACCACTCCAGAAAGGATGCCTGTAGAGCTTGGATTGGATTGAGGCTATCTCCCTGAATGCAACCTTGGTGTCCGTCGCCCGTCAGCAACATTGCCGTCTTGGCGATCTTGACGAGACGATGCTTTATGTCGATGTAGAACACGTGGTTTACAACCTGTTCACTCAAGCGCCGCTTGATGCCTTCGGAGGACGAAGAGTCCAGTATCTTCTTCCTCATGTGACGGAGCGCTGCGGTACAGAATCCCCCAGTTCCTCCTGCGGGGTCTAACACGACATCATCTGGACTAGGGTCCAGCATCTTGACGAGAAGACCAACAACAAGACGATTTGTGAAGAACTCACCACCTTCTTCCTTCAGTTCGTCAGCAGTGTACTCCTCGTACACGAACGAAAGTCATGCGAGCAATCAAGACAGAGGACAGCGCAACCCTAGACGGTCAGCGTATCTACTACAACCACATACGTGGGCATCAAGCACTTGGAAAGACACCTGCCGAAGCAGCAGGACTGGAGTTGAACCTCGGAAAGAACAAGTGGGAATCACTCATCAAGAAAGCATCAAGAAGTTCTCGGATACAGATTTAGGGCGCAGAATGCCAAGCTAGACTGTCCCTCAATGACACTTTCGAATGACTTTGAAACCACTCGAAGATTCTTGGAAGAACACGATAGAGTAGAGCGCCCATTTCGCACGAAGTGGCGAATGGAGATTCTAGGGAAGTCTGTGAAAACTCCACCAATCAATGTATCACCGCTTGAGAATCGGCACATCGTGACATTAGAGGAAGAAATCGCGAGATGCTGGTTCGAGACCGGAAGATGTTACACATACGGGTTCTTTCAAGCCGCAACTCTTCTGGCATCAATCGTGGTAGAGCTCTGCATAGAATGTTATCTCCGTTCAAAGGGACTCTGGGACGAATACGAAGAAGTAGACGAGAAATCACGAACGTTCGGAAGTTTGATAGCTTTTGCCAGCGAACGTAAGGGTCGAGGACCGTACCTCACTCCAACGATTCTTAACAAGTGCAAGGAACTCAACAGACGCAGAATTGAGGCTGCACACATGAATAGACGACGCAGCATCGTCCTGACGATTCCTAGCTCAACCAGTAGGTTGAATGACATAGACGAGATTGAGAATGTCTCCCAGCCCTCAACCGAAAAGCCTGGTGAGAAAGAAGCCTACCTTATGCTGAACGAGATCGCCATACTGTATGATCCGGTGAAAGAGGAATTCTACAAGGTTCGTCCATTCAAGAAATTCGCCAGAGAAGCTATCGAGTTGACAGTAGAGATCACGAAACTCATCTGCGAACTTGGCTAGAGACTTTTGACGATCTTCAGGTCACTTGATTGTTAGCGATGTTCTCATTGGAACTAGACGATGCTGACAAGAAAGCTAGTGACTACCTCTCGGAGAAGCCCCCCACAAGTTACCACCATGATTTACCCCCTACCCAAGTTACCAGAACCTTGTTGAGCTTCTCGGCGCCTACGCGAAAGGTCCGAAAATTGCGGTGCTAGCGTGGGTCACGCGCTAAGATTTCCCTCAGGAGGCTGTGGAAGAGAAGATTCCTCCGCTCTCTCAAGATCCTCTATTGAATCCAAGAAGTGGATTTCTAGGTTGAACCACTAAGTCTGGAATTCTCTTGCTTAATTCCTCATACAGTCTTTCACAGAGCTTGTTCCAGAACTCTCGCCCCTACTTGGTATAGAATGAGGGGAAAAGGCTTCGTAGGAAATCGTTTATTGCGACAGAAATGAGTGAGGCCCTCTTGTCCATGAATGTGTCGTAATTCCTGAGTTTCCACAGCTCCTCATCTTGAACGGGTACAAGCTGTTTTGCGAGCTCATTCTTGTCGATCGAGAATTTTCTGATGTAGACATAAGGTTCGTCCCGCAAGCGCTTGTTCGTACCTGGATTGATGAACGTAATATTTGCCAGTGATTCACGCTGCTCTTCTTCTATTCCCACGTTTTTGAGGAGCCCTCTTGGGAAGAAATGATGCTCTTCGATGGTGAAGTCTTTGTTTATCTCATTATTTGGTAGATAACCGAGTCGGACTTTGCTGAACCAGTCAGATGCCTGATTTCGATGAGCAATCAGGTAAAAAACCAACTTCAGGAATTTGCCCTCCCCTTGATAGTGGACAGCGTTCTTTAGCGAATTCGAATCGACTGTTATCGACGTGAGCTTCATGTGAAGTTTGTCGATTGCCTCGTCGAAAGTTTGTGAGTTTTGGATTGTGTTGATATCTTCCTGGAGCGTGGTTTCTGCTGATCCACTGTATCGACCTTGACGTATTGCAAGGAGGAAGAAGTGTAATGCCCTATCAAATTCAAACGCTGTCTGGAACCTGCTGTGAAGGTACACCATCGGAATCATCGTATTCCTTGCGTAAATGAGTTCCGAGGATAGGATGCCTACACTTCTGAACGCTTGTATGAGACTGTTGAGGCTGTCCTTGAGTTTGTCAAAGGAGGAGTCAAGAATGCCATTCTTGTTACGCAGGAAATCATCGCTGACGTCTCGAAGAACGGCCTTATTTTCCCCGACGGAGGTGAGCGCTCGTATGAGGAGTGTCGGTTCAAAGTAGAATCCTTCATCATTGAGTCCGTCCAAGTATTTGATGAAGTGATCCCTTATCCAACCCTCATTGTACGCTGCAAGATATGCAAGTGTCACATCAGCGAGCTTCACACGAGTGCCCGCACTGTTAATACGCTCGAAAATGGTCGCGATATCTTCCAGCGAGCTGCTAATCTTGATGACGGGCACGTTTCTGCCTAGGGCTTCACGTACATGCGTAATGTTATCATAAACTTTAGTGAACAACTCCGCGCGGTGCAATGTGTTCGATAGTTCTTCCGCTGCTGTCTTGACATCTGGAAAATGAAGTATTTCATGAGCGTAGAGCCACTCGGGATTCTTTCTGATCGCAGGATATTCCAAAGCGACCTCTAGGGTGAGAACATTGAGTCTTACCCTGTATTTGTCAAGAATAGTGTTCCAGTCAGTAACTTCGAGCCAATATGGTTTCTTCTGGCTCAGGATACAAAAGGATACGACTCGCTGCTGGCCATCAACAATCCACTCCTTCTTTTTCTTCTCATAAACATGTTTGCCGGTGGTGTAACGGCTCAGATCCCATACGATAAACGCACCGACAGGGTATCCCTTAATCAGGGAATCAAGGAGTTCCTTGACCTGATCCTTAGTCCAGACAAAATCTCTTTGAAACTCCGGTATGTCGAGGTCTCCACCTACCGCCTGTTCCACAAACCTAACGATACTGACATTGTTCACATCAGGCTTTTCATATGCACTCATGGAAGACACCGTGATATTCAGAGGCAGAATAACCCAAGTTACATTTCGGTTTCAGCACTCTTATTGTTTTGCTTTCCGAGTGCTGGTACCTCTACGTCTGATCAGGATCACTGTTACCGTTCGTCTGTTGAACCGCTCCGCAGAGACCCAATCACTTTGAGAGCACTTGATAGCCTGTGGTGCCAAGCTCTGTTACCTTGTCGGCTCAGCCTTGAGGCTGTCAACTGTCGGCACATGCAGTTCTACATCCTAACCCTTTCTCGGACTCCATCCTTCCGGTCTACCCAGCGCTGTTCTCTCGGTTGCTTCTGTGATTTCTTTGGCTACTCTGTCTATCGCTTGTTGAGGAGTTTCTCCTCTTTCTGACTTGATGGTCGTATAAATCGTCACCCTTCTTGCGTTCCCCGCAGCCTTCGCTCCCTCAGTCGTATATCCTCGTCTGGAAAGGACTTCCTCCGCAATCTTCTGTTTATGCTTCAACCCCTTCGCTCCGTCTTCAGCGCGAATGAAAATCGTAATGAAACACTTCACTTTCAAATCATGAGGCCACCATTAGGGGCTCTGTCACTTCGACAACTGATCTGATCATGTATTAGAAACCTTTCACATATGCCAGGGGCATTAAGTTCAATCCCTATGTTTGTTAGCGTTTTGGATTAGTGTTATCCACTTGTTCTGGTTAGTTCGGGTTACATCGTACATTCGATGGCCGCTTTGCGAAGCGACCTTGTAGGATTTCTCGGATAATCGTGTAATCTGGTTCTTCTTAGCTATCATCTTGCCCTTGACTTCACGAAAGTTCTCCGATTTGGTCGCCGAATGGATATTAGGCACCTAGTCCCCTCTCTGGGTAAGATTGATGGACCACGATATTGGTTTGGAGCGAAGATTCGACAATGAAACTGGCAGGACAATTGGGGGACTGAAGTGAGATGTCTTTCCAGGAAATCGCCCTAAAGAAAATCAAACCGAACCGACTAAACCCAAGACTGGAGTTCCGAAAGGAAGCACTCGATGAACTTGCAGACAGCATAGAGAAAAGTGGACTAGTCGAACCCCTAGTTGTCAGACCTATTCGAGATGGATACGAAGTCGTAGTAGGCGAAAGACGTTATCGCGCTTCCCAGCAGGCTGGACTAGACAGAGTTCCGGCAATAGTGCACGAGTATTCTGATGACCAGGTTATCGAGCTGAACCTGATCGAGAACATTCAGAGAGAGGACCTAACGGCCGTTGAGAAAGGCAACAGCATCAAACAACTCATTGACAAATACCCAGAGAAGTATCCGAGCCATGGCTCGGTTTCGAAAGCCATCGGAGTAAGTGATACGGTCGTTCGCGGTTGGCTGCTCCTAGTCGAAGATATGTCTCGGACAGTACAGAAGATGGTCGCACCAGAAACGCCATCGCGAGTCGTCCCGAAGGGAAGAATGGATTGGAGAACGGCAGCAGAACTGGCTCACAGAGTCAAGGAGAAACCAAAACAAGTAGAGATCGCTAAGACACTAGTGCAGAGAAACATTAGAGGTACCGCTGCACGCAAGATCATTCAAGAGGTGGCAAGAAGCCCCCAGAAACCTATTGAAGAGGCTTTCAAGAAGGTAACTGAAGCTCCCGCGTCGATTCCATTCATGCCTGAACATGTGCCGCCAATACGTAATGGTATCAAAATTCAGACCTCAAGAAAGGGTCTAGACCCAAGAATACGAGTTGGGGCAAAGATCGAGGCGTACACGAAATTCGCCGAACTACGAGTCGTTGATATTACAAGGAAGAAACTCGGTGACTTCACTGAGGATGATGCAGAGCGGGAAGGCGGATACACACTCGAAGAATTCAAGAGGGTTTGGAAGAAACTTCATGGCGAATGCAACCCTAACGAGACCGTGAATGTCATCCGATTCAAGGTTGACAGGATTACTCTCTAGATAATCGCAACTCCTAAGAAGTAAACTCACATAGCATGTGAAGCAGGCTGGCGACGCACTCCTGCTATCCTCACCATCGACCGAGAAGATTCTCATTTTAGGCAGAGCCGTACCTGAGGAAAGCAAGAAGTACTTCCAGACCGTTTGCGTTGGGGGGATAACAGACCAAGGCCAACTTCGCCGCCTATATCCAGTTGTCTATAAGCCTTTTGAGCCAAGTGGAGGAATTCCCTTTCACAAAAGAGACTGGATCGAAGTCCGAGTCATGCCCCCGGATGATAGACGAGATACCAGACCAGAAAGTCGCAAACTTGACTTCGAGTCGGTTAAGGTCTTGAATCAAGAGGACTATGAAAGAATACGCGAGATAATCCATGCACACTTATCCAAGTCTGTCAAGAAGATACAAGAGTCAGGTGCTTCGGTAGGTTTTGTCAAACCTAGAATCATTAGTTTTGATTGTGAAATCCAGAACACGGATGAATGGGACAGAAGTCAAGTTGACCTAGAAGGCAAACCAGTAGGCAAAATCAACTTAGGTCAAGTGTCCAAGTATCAATTCTTCTGTGAAGACCCCAAAGGCTGTTGCAACAACCGCCCGCACAACATGGAAATTCATGACTGGGAAGCTAATGAGCTATACAGACACATCATACAAAGAGACAAGAAACATTCGGTAATCAAGGTCAAAATGCGGCAAAAGTTATATGACTGGATGAAGGCGAAAAGGGATGTGTACTTTATGATGGGGACCCATCATCGTTGGAAAGTCTGGATGATTGTGTCGCTATTATACCCAGCAAAGAAAGATGCTTAGTCGCTCATCCATACATGTCGAACAGGTCAACAACTAGTCTTTGGAAGTCTTGCGGAATCTTCTGCTTTGTACACTCCGCGCATAGAACAAGTTCAAACCTTTCTCTTGGTCTAGCACCTTGTTCACCCGTTGAAGCCAAGAACCATTTTTCGTCGCCAATTTCTCGTCCACAGATGACACATTTGTCGAGTCCTGTTTCAGGTAGAACGACCGTCATTACACACACAAACTGTACAGCCCATTAGGGAGTATATTAAACCTTGATGCACATTCCCAGACAGACACTAGAAGCAAACAATCCGAACAATGGTCTTCACCCGACGGTTAGCAGGCTAGCACATGGATTGGCTAGGGATAGAAATGGTTCGGGACATGGCAAGAATGATAGGATAGCCGATGTTCGGGAAGCGAAAAGGCAGCTTTCGGAATTCGCAAAGCGTTTCCCATTCAGAACCCAGCCGTCTTCAATCGAAGATCTGAAGCCCTCTGGAGTCTATGAAAGAGGATCGAAAGACTCTTTCTTCTACTGGGTTCAGTTCGGGACTTCCTACGTAGGGGGAATAAAAGTCTGGGCCAGCACTCTTGAAAATGCCAAAGCGAAGCTTGACGATCTCAAGGCACTGCTGAAGACAGCGGCTAACGATTCCTTGAGCTTACACGAGAAGGTTGACGCTCCTTGGATGGCATCAAAGGGTTCGGTGCTGACAGGCATATCGCCAAGAAGATCATTACTCTTCTGTACCCCGAGAAGGCCCTGGGGGTCTTCAGCACGCCGCACTTCGAGCATTTTGCTTCGAAGCTTGGTTTGGACCCGAATCTAGCTACACGGGAGTTGTTCCGGGAAGACTACGAGAGTTCAACTGTAGGAGAGAAATTTGAAGGTTTCAATCATCTCTTCTTCAAGTGGAGAAACGAGCATGCTCCTGAGGTGGACATTCTTGCCCTCAAGGCATTTCTCTACACAGAATTTCCGGTTCCCGCACCTGAAACGGTTCCGGAGAGGGCCGGGGTCTTGGGAGTTACGGGGCTTCTGTTTGAACCAGAGAATGAAATGGGAGTAGTCAGCATGTTCTCAGAATACCACCACAAACTAGGCTTCCCATTCATCGTGAAGATCCAAAACGGCTTTCCAGACGCAACGGTGATAGACAACGAAGGACAACCGGTCACCATAGAGTTCGAGCACAAAGCTTCGAATTTCATACTGCACGGGCACCCTTCAGGCATCTGCGACCTCGTCGTGTGCTGGGAGAACGACCTAGGTGCCCAGACAATAGAACCGGACATACTAGCGCTCAAGGATAGGATAAAGGAGATCATTAGGAACCGATTCAGGGAAGAAGCAAGTACCGAATAGGGAGAGTTCTTGGCTATCGAGGGGCTTTTTCTTCAGCTACTTTCCTCACATTGCTGAAGTGGAGTTTTGCCACTTGAGGCAAGATGGATGAGGGAATTCGGGAAACCGGGGTCCTCTTGAGGTCGATTCCATACACCTTGCTCAACCCCTCGACCTCTCTCTCGAAAATGTCTTTCGCAATAATGCTGGCGACAGCAACCGGGGTTTCTGATTCGCCTTTGGACTTCTGAATGATCTCGATTCTTCTTGTATCGAGTCCGTACAGTCTCTGATACGTCTTGGCCACATCGAACTTGTCAATGACCACTTTGGCTCTGTCGAACTTCAGCTTCTCAACGGTATCCTTGATGACTCGGGCGTGCGCCCAAGCAAGCAAATCGTTGAGTGATTTGCCTTCTCTTTCGAATTCCTCGTACCTAGCATTGTAGGTGGAGGGGGAGAGCACGCGTGGTGTCGAGAAAAAGTTCTCCTTGCGAAACAGCGTCGCAAGCCGTCGAATCTCTGATTCCTTTATCGTCTTACTATCCCTCGCCCCCATCTTTCTAGCCTTGTCAACTTCCCTAGGTGTGAGAGCTACGCATACGACGACTAGCGGGCCATACCATTCACCTTTGCCTGTCTCGTCGCTACCAAGGAGATACTGGTATTCTGTTTCTGGTCTGAGCGTGTTGTCGATGACTGCTTTCGATTCAGGACTGTTATTGTGGACTACCTTCCCGCTCTTGTAGACGACGATCTTGACTTTGCCGTCTTCTATTCGCAAGAGCTCATACTCGTTAGTCGGTGTTGCTCTCTTCAATCCCGTCTTGAGGATGTAGTTCTTCAGGGCATTGAGCTCTGCTAGGCTAATCGTCAGTGACACTGGCAAAGGCTACCCGAGCATCATATATGCGTAGCAGGTATATCGGTTTCACATGGCCGAGCAACTCACCATCACTTGGCAAGTTTCTTCGAACTTCGCAGTCAACGCATTGGAAGACACACTAGCCGGGCATAGCGCAGTGGAAGCGAAGCCGACCAGCAAGTACCAGCTGAAGGTCTGGAAGGCAAATGGACTGGTGATAACCCTGTTCGAAAAGAACTTAGTCGTTCAAGGTTGCCTCAACGACAACACAAGGCGCCTAGTGCAGAACATTGCTGAAATCAAAGGGCTTAGCTTGGACCACAAGAATGCCGAAAGGCTAGCTGGAATACTGCCAAAGAGACAGAACGCCATACTCTGCCCGAAGTGTGGTCAACCGTTCTTCATGATTGAAGCCTCGATTGCTGGCCTAGATGTCCTTTTCACGAGAGAATGCGGACATGCTGACAGAATCCGTCCTCCTATGATGATGCTCAACAGTAGAGTACTGCCGGACATCAGTGTGCTGGTTTCAAAGGCGATTTCAAGATTGGCAGAGCTAGGGCATTTTGTGGGCTTTGAGATCCTCATTCCCGATTTTGTGCTTAACGTCCTAGATCTCTTGGGAAGTGCTCAAAAAGAAGCTGTGTCGATCGAGCTCGGCAGCCTTAGAAGGCTGGAGCAGGATGGGAAGCTCAAGATCACTAGTTACAAGGATGGAGTCAGGTCGCCGACGACCAAGGAAGAGTTTCAAGCAGAAGAAGATAACAGAATACTAGACATCGCCCATCTGACCAATTCGATTCTGGTCACATCTGACAAGAATCAGAGGGATAAAGCGCTCATAGGAGGCAGACCGACAATCTACCTTCCCGGAGAGGTCTTAGGAAGACTAAGGATAGTCGAAGAGGTTCGCACACCATGAGGAGCGCTGATTCCAGCGAGTGATTCCTCCGATGAGACGCCAGCCATAGCAATTCTGATCCAGTTGCTCACTATATGACTTGACACGCCTATCCTCTGATTTTGTAAAGTCCGGGTGGGTGTTCGAGCTGTTAACCGTCGGGTGATGGTTGCTTTCTAGACGATCTACTCTGGGGGTTTGTAGGCCAGCCATCTCTTGCGTGCTTTCTCACCTTCAAGTTTCAAGTCTGTCACTACGGTGTCGATCGCTTTTCCTTTCCTCGCTTGGTACTTGGAATAGTGTTCCCAGAACTCAGTCAATGCTCTGACAGCGGCACTCAAGTTAAGGCGTTTCTTGTCGTAGACAGGGATTTCGACGGCTGACGTTTTCCACTTGATTCTTCCTCTGTTCATGCCTGTTGCTGATGAGAGTAGGTCTCCCAGTATGTCTTTTGGGTGGATTATGTTGGCATAGAACAATGCTTCTTCCTTAGAATGGGCGGTCAGAATCGTATATTCACTTGACACATACTGTCCGTCATGGTACTTGGGAACGATCCCTATGGACCCACGTCCCATGCTTATAGTGGAGAAGAGCAAGTCCCACTCATGGACGCGATATAGATAAGCATAGGAAATCTCAGTTCTGTTAACTCCTTGGGTGATTCATCGAGCTGTTAACCGTCGGGTGATAGGGGTCTGGTAACTTCTAGGCATTGACTGATTCTTTGGGGCTGTTAACTATCGGATCATTTTCGTTCTAGTTACCAAATAGTCTGCCCTACCCAACCAAAGGTAACAGCTCAAATGATTCAAACGCGTTGAGGTGACTGAGCCAACGGTACCAATTAGCACAACAGTCGGTTCTTAGGTACATGATCAAGCTATCAATGCCTCATTGAACGTATTTCGCGCCTTGTTCCACTCAATGTCGGCATCGCCGGATAGTGATTCGGCATCGCTTTGCACACGCTCAATTCTCTCGACTAATGCTTCTTGGATGGGCTTTGGTGGGACTGGGACTTTCAACAGAGGCAGGTCTTTTTCCTTATTGATTTCCGGGTAAGATGAACCTGAAGCGAATCTTTCGAGTTGGTATCTCATTAGTTCGCTACGAAGTATATGGAACAAGTATCTTGAATCAATGTCATCAAGGCAGTTCAGAACGGCAAACCCAGTTGAGCACACCTGCCCATCTAATTCTTCAGGAACTACCACTATTGCTTTTCTAGTCGGTCTGGTTGTTGAAACTAATACCTGACCCTTGCGCATGACTCGTCTGACTCGACTGCTTGTCGCGTCTTTTCCAAACATCGGTTCAGCTCTAATTCGTCCCCATCGCGTGTCTATGTTGCCGATGTCAACGTAACTGAAAGTGTCCTCGGGTCTTTCCAGAGGATTCGTGGTTTCGTTTGAGCATTGAACTAGAGGAGGAGACAGATTGCGAAAAGAATACTTACAACTGTGGCTTACTCTATCCAGTTCGCGATAATGTGGCGCGTTAAAGGAAAAATCTAGCCTTTCTCCTGCTTCCCCCGGCAGGATGGAGTAATAGTCCTGCTTCTGCAATTCCGGAATTGTGAATCCGAGTTCATCCATAATGAGCGTATCAATTTCTAACAATTCCTTTTCCACCAATAGTTCTTTTCGAATAGCTTCTTTTTCAATAGGTTCAATCTTCGAAAGTATGGATTCCTGCGTTGGCCTAGGCGGTACTATAACAGGTATCTCTAGGATTTCCGCCAAGTTGATATTTGGCTGCCCTGAGACGTGCTTTAGCTTTCCGAAGTGCAGCTGTGCAACATACGAATTGTAGTACTTTGCAAGGAATTTAGGAACAAGGTTGTCAGGGTTGGGTCTCAATATGGCAATAGCTTGGTTCGCATTGCATTCTCCGTTTTCTAGATAAGGCGCACATCTTCCAATGTAGAAGCCAGCAATTGTGATAAGGACATCATTGTTCTTGATTTGAGAACCTTTCAGGGTTGTTTCATGTGCTTCCCTAGTGATGCGTGGAGCAAGTTCAAGATCTACTCTCTCGTCCTTCACACTTGTGGCACCAATAAACGGTATGCCCGTTTCCGCGTATCGAATGTCCTCTGGTGTCTTTCCACTTGTTATGTTCAACAAAAACTGCTTATTCAGATCTCCTAGACCCTGACCTAGCATAACTTGACTGAATCGCGCCCGCGAGAGCAAGAGTTCGATTTCATCGTATTTCGGGTTGTTGTAGTTCTCATCCAGTCTATCATGCAATTCATTCGGAAATCTTACGAAATATGCAGTTTCAGACAACTATTCGACCACTTTGAAAACCTTCTTGTTCAAATCGATCTTTCCGAAACTCTGAACCGCTATATGACGAAAGTACTTTCTGCTTGAAGTCATGGTACCTCCTTAGTATGGGGTCGAAGTGGTTGGCACAGACTTTTCCTCTTGTGTCGAGACCTACACGTTCAACATGTGCAAAGAAGATAGGTTCCTTTTGCACTGCATCCAAATCGGTTTTTTTCACGGCATATAGAATTGATGTTTTTGATGAAGTCTTTGAGATCGGGACGAATGTTTCACTGGTTAGCGAAATGACCGCTTTGAGGTAGAAATGTCGGCGCAGAAATGTGCGTACCTCTGTGTAGTCTTGTGTATTCAAAATGCCCTCGTCCAGAATGATGAGCATCTTGCCTCCTCGCCATTCGGGGAGATTGTTCGGGTAGGCATTTTCTTTGATGTAGTGCCAAATGGCGGTGAGAAACAATGCTCCGCCTTTCATAGTGTTGCCAGTAATCTCGAACTTTGGCGGGGCTGACAGCAGCGCGTCTCCTTCATGTTGCTTTCGGTCAAGGTTTCGTTTCTTTCTCTCTAGAGCAGCATGGGCTTTCTTGTATGTTCGCAACTTGTCCGTCTCTTCCAATTGCCGTCTACGTTCACGATTCTCACGTGCGTTTCCTAGTTTATTCCACTCTTTGATTTCGGCATCGTTTTCCAACTCTCTAAGTTCAGCTTCAAGGACTCCAATCTCGTTTCGCAGTTGAACTGCTTTCTCTCGGCATTCGTTCAGTTTGGTCTTAGTTAGGTTCCTCTGCGGTAGGCTTGGCATTCGTTCCATTATCGTCCTTATTTTTTCCTGTTCATCTTTCGCTCGATCAACGAATCTTACGTCCTGATAATTGAGTTCACCAAGTGGTGGGTTTGTGAGTACTGCATCGAATACGCCATCAAATGTTTCATGTGAGTTGAATCCATGTTTGTTTAGTGCCAGCCCGTTATAGTCTGGGCCGCCAAAAATGTTCGACTTGCCATCTCCATGTACCCACATGTTCATTTTGGCAATCTTGGAGATTCGCGGGTCTATGTCTACTCCGAAGAGTCGGTGGAGCGTCACCTGTTCAAATTCGGTATCTTTGTCTCTGGTTTCCAATTTTTCGACTTTCGAAACCATATCTGCCATAGCGTGAATGAGAAATCGCCCAGTACCGCACGCGGGATCGAGCACTAGGTCTCGATAATCCAAGTCCGCTAGCGCAACCATGAAGCGAACGACTGCTTCTGGGGTGAAGAATTGACCTACTCTTACATCTTTGTCTGCCCCAGCTGCTAGACGTTCATAGACTGCACCAAGGGCGTCGATTCTGGTTCCTATGAATCGGTACTTGCTAAATGTAGGAATTATGTGCGAAATGATGAAGTCGTCTTTCAGTGATTCAGGAAGCGTATCGCTGGCCGTGAACATTCTTGACTGCATAAATTCACCTTCTCGCTTTACATCGCCGAAGAGTTTGTGAATCGCACGCTTCCTACGGCGCGTCGAAGGGTCAACACTGTCACGTCTGTATTTCTCAAAAATGGTATTTGAACGGAGACGGTTAGTATCGCCGTGTTTCTCGCGTTTTTCCTCATAGAGTTTGAGAAACACCAAGTAAATCAAAGAATCGATAGTTTCGCGTCCGACAGCAATCCCGCTCTCTCGCATGTAATCTTCAAGTTGCCCGAGGTCTCTGATCAGAGATTCCAGCGTCTTTTGGTCCCGTTGAACCTCTTCTTGTTCAATGGTAACGCCGAGTTGAATGTCATTTGGAAATACGTTTTCAAATAACAATCTACGAACGCGAAAATCATCAACGAAATCAGAGTAGTGATCGAAAATTCCCAGAAAAGCGGTAGTAGGGTATAGTTCGGCCTCGCTCTCGCTGAGTCTGGAGAGCCATAGTTCGAGACTGTTGAAGCATAGCGGGATAATCTTAAGGTCAGATTTGCCCTCGGCTGCGCGTTGATTGTTGTGATCGAGTATGCCATCGATCATCCGCATTGATGTATTCTCTGAGACAAAGATGGCGTAGCATTTCTTGCCAGGATTTTGACGCTTCAATGAATTTAGATGGGCTCTTGTTTCATTCAGTTCTCGATCTTGTTGGGCTCCTCTGCCCGTTGTACATTCAATCGCCAAAACGAGAGTTTCATTCGTGGCAAGTATGTCGGGAACGCCCGAGGGTGCGTTATTGGTGGAGGTTCCATTATGCACGACCATCAGTCCTCGTTTTTTAAGTGCGCTTCTCATATCTCCCGAGATTGTTTGTTCTAGTTCTGTACGAGCGTCTAGGTCGTCGTATTTTGGCATCATAATTCCTCAAAGATGGACTTCATGTGGAGAGCAACCGGGGTGTGTCCGTCAACTCTACTTCCCCTTCGGGTGTTCTTTCCAGAATAGGCGATAGTGTCCAATTCTCTTCCAATGCACGTTATCTTTCAAATTTGCGAGCTCCATCAGCGCGATCTGATGTGTCTTCTGTTTCGAATGCAAGTCCTCAGTGATTCTATTTGGCGTTGTCGGTCAGGAATCCTCAGAACCCAGTAGACTCGCTCACTCTCGCCAGAAGACCATTTCAAGAGTCCTACTCCTGTTTCTGTGGATTGAGCGAGGAGAAACGAGTTTCGAGCTCGAACTTGTCTAGGTCAGAGTCTTTGGCCAGTGTGGCTTCGATTTCCTCGACAAACTCCTGTGTGAAGCCGCGTGGTATTCCAATGTCTTGGTCCATGAGATCCAAAGGCAGTGGGAGACCGGTTGCTGGGTTGCAGCTTGATTGACAGAATGCTATCACAGGCTCCATCTTCATTTTCGGATGCACTTCGATGGCAAATGGCGGAGCCGGATATGAGCATCTCACAAAGTGACGCGTGGTTCGAAGGATTTGATCAGGTTCACAGCCTAGGTCGCGTCTTATGTTCCGTTCGACATCTCCCTTGCAGGCCTCGTGAATGGATTCGATGGTTCTTCCTCCTTCGGTCGTATAGAAGCGACCAAACGCCCACGCAAGCCTCGACAGATAGTTGAACGCGTCATGGGAACCGAAATGCTCCTCATACGAGAACCATTCACCCTGTTTCATAAGTGATGAGAGTATGTCTTTGTCATTACGCGAAAGTGAAAGATCTCCGGTTCCTGATCTGAGAATGGTCCAACCATCTATGGCCGCCGTCTCAATGCGCTTGACTACTCCTACGACTTTTCCACTGTCCAAGAGTTCTTGGCTCATCTCAACGAGATGTTTAACCAAGTCTGATCCCTTTCGTGGTGATGGCACCGCGATGTCTTTACTCGCGATGATTCTACATCGAGCCCTAAAGCCGAAGAATGGTCCGTCGATTATGACCAGATTTACATCTTTCTTTAGGCACTGGAGGGCGGCTTCTCGTTCGAGCTCTGTGGTCAAGAGTTCTAGGACCTTCTGGCTTGCCTCGCGGTTGCCAACTTGGGGGTCCGTCATGTACCCGCTGAAATACTCCTCTTCGACGAGCTCCAAGCCCTGGAAGATGTGATAGCCAGCAGAGTAGGTTCCGAACCTTCCTCCCACTCGTTCGCTCAACACAGGTGATTCGGACCCATCTACGACCGCAATTCTCCAATCTTTCCAAGACTCATCTACAGGTATTGGCTTGAAGGTGAAGAGTTTGCGGATCTGTTCGAGCTTTCTCCTCTGTTCCAAGAGCAGCCTCTTTGTTCTCTGAGCTTCGATGGCTGCGTGTTCAAAGAACTGGTGCTGTAGCTTCACCGGAAGCTTCAGCCAATCTGGGGGGCCTTGCGTGGATTG
>Ga0315296_10001135_pt1 | contig 23445 bp, 19 predicted proteins | sample YL17G14_18_MG_FD_203921 | JGI IMG/M metagenome (GOLD analysis project Ga0315296, IMG submission 203921) | Sediment microbial communities from Yellowstone Lake, YNP, Wyoming, USA - YL17G14_18 | ecosystem: Environmental > Aquatic > Freshwater > Lake > Sediment | place: USA: Wyoming | collected... | reverse complement strand
GGACCCTACATGGACATAGCCTTCAAAGAGATGGACAGAGTATTTCCGCTTCCAAAGTGGGCTGAGAAGCCGGGGGCAGAGTGGCGTGAATTCGCCATAAAGCGTCTGATGCAGATCAAAGGTGAGAAGAAGTACGATGCCTACATTGCAGGCGAGATAGGTCCTGGAATCTACCGTGAAGCTGTGAACGGGGCGAGAGATGGCGTTCCGGTTGTGGATGCTGACTCCGCTGGAAATCGTGCGGTCCCTGAGCTTTCCTTCGCAAGCTTCAACGTCGGACATGTCCCTGCAACTCCTGCTGTCATCGCAACTGGTTGGGGAGATCTCTTGGTCTGTGAGAAGACGCTGAGCTGGCAGAGACTTGAGGATCTGACAAGGGCTATTGCATTCGTCTCAGGAGGTTCAAACTCTACGGTTCAGTCCTTCACAGGCAAAGACATAAAGAACGCTTCGGTCCTAGGGAGCTACTCCTTGGCAATAAAGATTGGAAAAGCGATAGGACATGCAAGAGAATCCGGCGATAACCCCGTGGAAAAGATAGTTGAAGCTGCCGACGGTTACAAGATATTCGAAGGAGAAGTAGTGACAATAACAAACGAGGGAAAGTTTGCCTTCAACTGGGGCAACGGCTGGATCAAAGGCACAGGAGGATTCGACAGGAAGCTGTTCCGGTTCTGGTACAAGAACGAGAACCAGATATCTTGGCTGGACGGCGAGCCTTATGTGACCTGTCCAGATCCTTTCACAGTTGTCGACGCCAAGACAGGTGAAGGACTATCCAACTTCAGAACAGATATGTGGACGCCAGGAAGACAAGTCGCAGTATGGGGGATGAAGGCTGCGGAGTCTTGGAGAACCAAGAGAGGGCTGGCCATCTACAACCCCAATCACTTTGGCTTTGACATCAAGTACAGGCCCATCGAGAAAGTAGTAAGAGAATAAAACCTCTTCCCTTTTTTCTCTTGATGTCTTGAAGGGTAAAACACTTCCTTGGGGAAAGCGCGGTCCTCATAGTATATTGAAACCAAGAATCATGTCGACTGATCTGAATGAAACGCAGAGAATCTCAGATCCTGAAGAATCTTTTCACTCTGTTCCTTTCTTCTCTCCACGGCTGTAGCTTTTTGCTTTTCTTCAGGAAATCGAAGATCTCAGGATGGGCTGCTTGGGATGAAACCAGATTGAGCCTTCTTAAGAGAGCCTCGAAGGCTGGGACGAACTTGTCTTTGGGAAAGAGAACGTTTTCCATCACATACTTCTTGGTTGTATAGTCATCGAAGTCATAGTCTACTATTTTCATGTTATACTCTTGAGGGCTATTCCATAGAGAGGTGCCTGGATAAGGTGTGAGGAGGTTGGCTTCAATGGCGTCGATGGGAACCTGCTGTATAAGTTTGAAGGTGTTTTCCATGGTTTCCTCGTTTTCTCCTGGGGAGTTGAAGATGAAGAATGCGCCAACGAAGAGCCCGGCTTCCTTAGCCCATTTTACGGCGTCGTTGATGTCGCCCAAGGATATGTCCTTCCCTAGGTTTCTAAGAACCTTCTCGTCTCCATAGTCAATACCGTAGTGTACTTCTGAACAGCCCGCCGCCTTCATTTTTCTCAGAATCACAGGGCTCACGTTGTCAACACGCGTTTCACATCCCCAGACAAACCTGAGTCTTCTGTGAAGAATCTCTTCGCAGAATTCCTCTGTCCAATTCGGGTTTATCGTGAAAGCATCTCCGAAAAAGTAGAGTGCTTTGCGATTGAACTTCTCAACTATCATGGCACACTCCTCTGCGACTTTTCTGGGGTCTCGTAGCCTGATTCTCTTGCCATAGAACTTGTTGATGCTGCAAAATATGCAGTTGTAAGGACATCCGCGAGATGTCTGAACAGAAGTGACCGGATATTTCTCAAGAGGTAGAAGAGATCTATCTGGGAAAGGCAGTTCGTCAAGGTCCTCAATAAGCTCTCGAGCAGAATTAACACAGATATGACCATCTTTCCTCAGGGCTATGCCCTTAATGTCATCTATCTCTTCTTTCCTGAGAACCTTGCTACATAGATCCAAAAAGGTTTGTTCACCTTCCCCTATGACGACAATGTCGAGACTCGGATTTTCGGCCATTGTTTCCTTTGGTAGGGCTGAAGCGTGGACTCCACCAAGAACAGTCAGAGCTTCTGGCAAGACTCTTCTTATCTCTTCAACTATTCTTTGAGCTACTGAGAGATTGAAAGTATAAGACGTAATTCCTATTATCTTAGGTTTTGCATGTTGAAGATGTTCAACGAAGCTAGTGCGGCTTGGCAGCTCTAGGTTAAAGTCCATCAAAGACGTGGAGATCCCCTGGGAGTTCAGAACTCCTGCAAGATAGTAGAGTCCGACAGGCTCCCTTAGCAGCCCCCTGAAGGGCGGTGAGATCAGTAGCACGTCAACCATGGTTCATCCCACTTGTTTCATTATTTCGCCTACTACCACTAGTTTCTTAGGGTTTTCCTCATGTACCCATACCTCCTATCGATCGGTATGCCCTTTCCTCGTGATAACCGGCAATCGAAGCTATCTCTAGCGGAGGTGCTGTTTTTGCCGCACGCGTTTAGACCTATATGGGTGTTCGGCTGGGGGAAAGATGATGAAAGAGGGAGAGCGGTCATTGTGTAATCTATATGAACATCCACCTAGTTTTTTGAACGACAGGAATTATGTCCAATACGTTATCCGATAACGATATGCCGGGGATGTAAGGCGATGAAGAAAGAGGTTGAGAGATATGTGAATCACTGTTGACTAACCAGGTAGTATTCTCTTCTTCTCGGATGGCTTCGGGTAGGTCTTCTTACTGTGGGTAACTTTTAGGTCGACCAACATTTCGGCCACTTTCAAGGCTGTGCCCTCATTTTCCAGGACAGGAACGCCTAGGTCTTTCCTGAGACGTTCATCTATGCCAGAAAGGGCTGTACATCCGATAACCAAAGCCTGTGCTCCTTCCTCCATGGCCTTAATAGCATCATTTTTCAAGGCTTGAAAGGTCAACTCGATGTTGTCATGCATCTGAAGCACAGGGATTCCTCTCGGCAGAATCGTGCGTGGGTTGGCACCCAACATGGAAGCTATATGCATGCAGGCTTCTCTAGGCCCGACAACAGGTATGTTCACAGCCTGCCTTGCAGCGTTGACGCCGGGATCCATCATGCAGCTGACCACTACGGCATCGTAACCGTTTTTCTCAGCCCATTCAGCCTTCTTGACGACGAAGGGTGCTGCCATAGTATCGTCATACAAGGACTCGACTGAAGCAGGGCCATATTCTATGTTGATTGCATCAACTTGGGTGTCAGGTCTAACGTATTTCTTCGCTCTTTCGTGCGATCGAAGACCACCTTTTCCCTCTCGTGGCAATATTGGGACAATAACAAGAATCTTCATCAGAGATCACTCCCATCTCAATATCAGATACATGCATAAAAAACCTCGCTCCGTTGAATCAATCTAGGAAGTACTGCTTCTGATTCCGTTCGATGCTCTTGCATGCCCTACTATGAGATGGTATTGAAGAAAGAACAAGGCGAGCCTAGAAATCGAAGATCCTGAGGTGGATATTAGTGTCGAGATACCGAGATCGGCGCAACCAACTTCAATGCCGATCAATGCACCGATTGTTCAGGTTATTTCAGAGGCAGCTGAGGAGGTTGTAGGTACCAAGCCGAAATGCTTCGGAATATGTGGAATAGGCGTGGCGAAGAACTTTTTTCTGAACAACATGTAGGCCCCTGTCTTCAGCTTAGGAGATAAGAAACTGGACCTTATGGCGAATGAGTGCATGGAGCTTAAGGATCTGGTGAACATGGCCCAAATCTTTGCCATAGCAACCACAAAACCGATTAAACTCGGATAGAACCCTTTTTCCACTTCCAAGATGACAAGAGCAAAAGGTCATTTGGTGCTAGGCGCGAGCTTCTTGAAGATCTTGAGTATTCTCTCCCAGTTCTCTGCTGATACGGGCGAGGGAGAAAGGTTGTCTTCGTAGTCTCCTCTTTCGATGGCATCAAGTCTTTGCTGGCAATACCAGTCTACGACCCCCCCGGCATATACGTCGTTCTCAACAAGTGCGTAGGCCATACAAAGAATATACGCCGGGATTATCGCGAGAGCAACAGCCTTGGGGCTCTGGCTAAGGAGAGACTCCTCAGTTACGACTTCGCCTAACATCTGGTAATATCTTTCGCCATATCTCTTCACAAAGTAGTCGATAATGTCTGTCACCCTCTTGACCTTATTGTCTCTGAAGATGAAGTAGTGTTGAGCATTTCTCATCTTCAGGTAAGAAGTCGTATCAGTCTTTTCTATGCTGATGACGAGCTTTTCCTTGGTCGCCTTTTCAAATAGAGGCGTCCCCGGGATAGGGATCCAAGGCTTGAAGATGTTCTCCAAAGGATATGAAGGGGCCTCCGAAAGAAGACGTAGGTTACGCATGATGAAACGTATGTTGTCCTCCAGATCTTTCATTGTGAGATATGGTTCGAAGTTTATGAAGTCAATGAGAGGAAAGATGCCTGAGGCGAGAACCAAATCGATGGCTTCTTGACTAATTCTTGGTGTCGTTTGTTTGGCATAAAGGTTTAGTGAGTTCTGGTTTCCCGACTCGACTCCCATTTCGATGACTTTCAGTCCCTTTTCAGCTAGAATGGGAAGTATCTTTTTCTGCTTAATCACCAGGGTGGGATGTCCATCCATCTTCCAGTTGCAGCCGAACTCACTCATCATATCAGCAATTTCGAGAGCTCTGTTTTCGTCTAGCAGGACTAACTCGCCGATGAGTTTGATGGATTTTATGCCAAGCCCGACTATTCTTTGTACTTCGGATCTTATTCTTCGAGGTGATTTGAGTCTGTAGCTCGGGTACATTTCGGCTATTGAACAGAAGGAGCATTTGAAGCAGCAGCCTCTGCTCTCTTCAACTGGAAGTGAATCATAATCGCTGGCTGGCGGGAGAAGATGAAAGGCTGGAGGGGGAAGCTCGTTCAGATCTGCGAGTCTTCTATCAGGGTTTACGACGACTTTCCCGTTGTCAAGGAATGTGATGCCATCTATTTCACGGAGTGCCTTTCCTTTGAAAAGGGCGTCCATGAGCTCTTTTGTCGTGATCTCACCTTCGCCTCTCACCACTGCGGTGACCAGCCTTGAATAGGATTCATGGTCCGCAGTGGCCCGGTGACTTCCGACTATGATGTGAGATCCCGTTTTCTTTGCTGATCTCATTATCTCGTTTGCCTCATCTTCGTTCGTATGTAGGACTGAGCAGCCTACAACGAAGGGCTTCTCCTTTTCTATCGTTGCAGCTAGCATTCTGAGGCTTTCTCTGTAACCGTGTTTTTCTGCAAGATAGAATCCATCAGCCAGCTCGACTTTACCTCGGTAACCGTTTTCTTCGAGATAGCCTGCAATCGAAGCTATCCCTAATGGAGGTACAGGTTTTCTTCCCTCAGGTGGATAAGGGGGGCTTATCAACAGAATCTCCTTGGACAAGAATAAGCCACCTATATGCTGACGACCTCCGTTCTCTGCCTCACGTTTCTCAGATACCCCTTGAAATAGAATAGCATCAGCATCCCACAGAGGTCATAAACAGAAGTTGAAACACTTGCACAATTAGATGTATCTTCTAGATAGCGGGTTGAGACAGGTCTGTCCAGCAGTATCCGAAAGTGGCACGAGACAGAGAGGATGTCAGCCATATCCCATGTCTGCACTTATTCTTGTCTAGGAGGCTTAAATGGATGCTGACTGAGACGTGAGGCGATGATTGATAGCTCGGGATGGCTCGATCTTGATGCTCAGAGAAATTGGAGGGGACAGACTCTGGAACACGGCATTGTTGCTTTACGGGGGTCGTATGTCCCGGAGCTGGATTTGTCGATGGATCGAGCAATGGCCTCTTATGTTAGCGATTAATCTACTAGCAGAGGAAAGGGTAAGCCTATGAGAATTCTTGTTCTCACACCGATCTTGAGGCGTGATGGAGTGAGCAGCCCGGTTCAAATGCCTGTGGCACCTGATGTTGAGCTTGCTTCCAAGGCTCTGGACCGGGGTACTGCAACTGTAGAGTCGTACTATGATGAGTATGTCGGCGCAATGGACGTTGTACAGAAGGCCATGGATGCTCAGAAGGAGGGCTTCAATGCCATAGCCATTAACTGCTTCATGAATCCGATGCTGGAAGGACTCAGAGAGCTGCTGGACATACCTGTGGTCGGCGCTGGGGAAGCGGCCGTTCAAATAGCTTCGACTTTGGGAGATAACTTCTCTATCATCGATCCGGCCCGGCCACACAGCTCGTATTCTCACAGAGTCGTAGCAGGCGCCGGGCTTCTGCATAAGCTCAAGTCAGTCAGGCACCTAGACCTCGGTGTCGCTGGCCTTTCAGTTGACTTCAATTCGGTCTTCGGAAAAATACTTCGAGAGACTCTTGGTGCAGTGCAGGAGGATGGGGCACATGTAATCGTCTTTGGGTGTACGGGAATGAGGCGGTATGCTGAGAAGCTGGCGGGAGAGCTTGAGGGAATTGGGGTGCCGGTCGTGGAACCTATTACTGCTGCTGTGAACTTGGCGGAGATACTTGTTCGCCTCAGGTTAAGGCCAAGCAAGGTCACGTACCCAAAGCCAGCAGACAAGAGGAGAGTTTTCTGACCATAGCCATGTCCATCAGTCAAAGCAGTAACGTGCGTGGCTACAAGACTTAATAACTTCTAAGCTAACCATTTGATGGCGACCGGGTTGGCTAGGAGTTATGTCAAGGTTTATGGACCGCCAGTCTTGAAGGCTATTAGAGCGTTGGAGAAGCTCGCTGTGGATTTCAGCAAGACTACAGCTATACGGCACTATAGTGTTCTTACACCCCTATTCCCCATCACAGGGTCGGGAGAGACCTATTCTACGGACGTTTCCGGCGGTGAGAGAATGCTGCTTCCAGAGATTTCCTTACCTGTGGAGGAAAAGGTAAAGCTAATCAGCAGAGCAGGAGATACTCTGGGAGAACACGACTTCTTCTTTGAATGGACGGGCGAGCCTACGAAGAAGGAAGTACAGGAATTGATAGCGAAGATTGATGAGGCTCTAGGAGACTGCGGATGCAGATATACCATAGTGACAAGATAGACAGTCTCTACTTTTTTCTTCTCTGGATTTCGACAGATGCAGAACTCAAATGAGGAGCATCGTTGCTCGGAGTAGTATGCGAGAATCAGGCAAACGTAGAGACTGTGGATTCTCGGTAGTGAACCGAGACAAAGCCTTTAAGGCAGAGAGGGAGAACAATGGAGTCTAGAGGGACATAAATGAAGATCAGAATAGTGAGTGCCATAGTTTCAAGGCGTGAAGGTGTGTCCAAGGAGGAACTGGAGAGAGGGCAAAGGCAGGCCTCTGAGAATAGGGCAAAACTATATCATGTGTGCGCGGGGACAGAGGTGGACACGGTAGGCATAGAAAAGGGATCTGCTACAATCGAATCAAGGTATGATGAGATATTCGCAGTCCCAGAAATCGTAAGGAGAGTGCAAAAAGCAGAGAAGGAAGGTGTGGACGCTTGTATCATCAACTGCTTTGCGGATCCAGGTGTCAGGGCGAGCAGAGAAGTAGTGAAGATGTTAGTCCTTGGTCCTTGTGAATCCTCTCTGATGGCAGCTTCCGCTTTGTGTAACAAGTTCTCGGTTATTACCGTCCTTGATAGTGTGGCCAACATAATAATGGAGAACGCGAGGATATACGGCATAGCTGACAAGATCGCATCTGTGAGGGCTGTGGAGATACCTGTACACGAGCTTCATGCCGACAACGAGAGAACGGCGAAAGCGCTATTTGAAGAGGGAAAGAAAGCATTAAGGGACGATGGCGCAGAAGTGCTTGTGCTAGGATGCACTGGCATGACCGGAATGGCTGAGAGGCTTTCCAAGGAGCTGAATGTTCCAGTTCTCGATCCCATACCAACGGCCGTGAAGCTTGCCGAGATGCTTGTGGCCCTGGGATTGAGTCACAGCAAGATCGCTTTTCCAATGCCACCGGAGAAGAAGAGATACTACTGACGATTGATCCGAGAAGATCTTGTTGATGCCCACGATCTCCATGAGCCTCTTGCGAGCTGAAGCTCGGAAAGCGGGACCCGGAATCTCGGACCAAGTGTTGAGAGGGCTGAAAACCGCGTCATTCTCCAGAATCCTATCTTTAGTAGCTTCTGGGTCCGGCGGGTACGGGGAATCTCTTGTGAGCCTTCCACCCTCGCTTCCCCATCGCATCTTCATCTCAGTTTGAACGCCGCCCCCTGTTCCCACCGTGGATGTGACAATCGCATCGTCCGGGACTTCGCTGAGTTTAATGAGCTCTGGCCTCGCACCTCTAACCATCGCTTCATCATACATCAACCCGGCTCGCTCAACGGATGGGCCTACTCCTCCTCCCCCTGTCGAGAGAGCAGTGCTGGCTATGGCATATGCGAGAATATCCTCTTTCTTGAGTGGTCTTCCCATCTTCTAATCGCCTTATAGATGGTCTTGTCAAGGCTTTTTGAGGCTGTGACCCTGGGGACTGATTTTGTGGTTTTGCTTTTTCTTGTTGGTTCTTCGTTTCCCTGAGCGTAGAGCCATCGATCGTAGTTGCTACAGACTGGAAGTGAACGAAACATAGAGGACCCCGATCGATCAGGGGCCGACTTCCAGATCTGCGAACGTGTTGAGGCGATACACTCTGTCTCTAGAGAAGAGGCTCGTCTTCCCTTCTTCCATCGATAAGAAACGAAGGTTAGGTGCCTGTCCTAGGTTCAACGGAAAGTTATTTATACAATGTGGAAATATGAGATAGATTTAGAGTAGCAATGATACAAAAAACTCTGCCTTTAGTAGCACAACAAATCGTGAAAAACGGTCAGCTGTTTCCACTGACTTTCGTCATAGTGATAGCGGCACTGGCGTTTATGTCGTACTATCTAGGAAGGAGGGGAAAAGTCTTTGAGATCAGGCCTTTGGAGGCTCTTGATGCAATCTACGAAGGCGTGGGCAGATGTGCTGAGATGGGTAGACCAATAATGATTCTCCCTGGAACATCGGGTCTTGGTGTGGCTGACACCATTGCCGGTCTAACCTTGCTAGGAGAAGTCACTCAGAGAGGTGCCGAGATAGGTGTCGACACCTATACGACTGCCTCCAATACAGATGTCATAGCCTTCTGTGAAGCTGTCGTCAAAAGCGCATACGAGAAGGCCGGAAAGGGTGAACGGTATGCCCCTGGCGAATTCGTTAGGTGGTTTGGAGGAGACCAGTATGCTTATGCTGTGGGCACTGCTGGGCAGATCGTCGCAGTGAAGCCTGGGATGCTTGTAATCATGGGTGACATGCTATCTGACGTAATCGTCTCATTCGAGACAGGTTCCAGAATTGGTGCACAGCTCATAGGAGGTTGCCTGCGAGTCCTGCCAGAGATGTCCGTTTTCGCCGACTATTTACTAATAGGCGAGGAGATTTTCGCTGCATCCGCTATGATAAGCAGGAACAACAGAGTAGTCGCGACTTTGGCGTCACAGGACTGGCTGAAACTGATATGTGTAACGCTGATGATATTGGGCGTGATATTGGGACTTGCCAAAAACAACTGGCTCGTGAACCTGACAAGGATGTGAGAAAATGACCGAAACTACCAGTGTTCGAACAAGCGCAGGTTTTACATATGCTAGGACATATCTTACGCGCCTCATCATACTCGTCTGTGCTTTGTCAGGGCTCGGCGCAATGTACTTTACTTCTCCTCAGGTGAGTGGAGTAGCTAACGAGCTTCAGCTCTGGAACACAGCTGCCGCTACCTGGACCTTGTTCGTGGGCATAATCACACTTTCCAGGCGCTACGTCGTCAGCATAATAAACCGTCGCACATACTGGCCGTATATGACCTATGCTATCGTTCTCACTCCGCTTTGGGTGATCATGGGAGTCTATGCCGGCGTATACTCGGACCTATACCAAACAGCTTTTCTCAGTACAAAGGTTACCCTCCACATAGCGATTCTAGGACAGCTTGTCTATTTTCTCCTCTCCGGCTCATACAGAGTACTGAGGATGAAGTCATTCAGGACAGCTTTGTATGCCTTCTTCGCTTTGACAATGGTTGTAGTCAACTCTTCTTGGATGCTAGCTATCTTCCCGCAAGTTGACAAACTCGGATACTGGCTCCTTAACAACCCAGCGATGGCAATGCAGCGCACTCTAACCATCAGTGGCGCGATCGGCGGAGTGATTCTCAGCATGCGCATCCTGATGGGCCTAGAAAGAGGCTCGCTGAGAGCCACGGAAGGAGCATGACGAGGTGTAGAAAATGGCCAAAATACCTGAACTAAAGTCTCAATATATCTGGCTAGTCGTGCTGCTCGTATACATTTCCACGGGCGCTTTTACGTTAAACGCGCCATTTCAGATGAGCCAAGCCACCGTGGATGCCTATAACTACGTCGAAAGCCTCAAACCAGGTAGCATATGCGTTCTTGGCGGGGGGAATGTCTTTGCGTTCGACCTCGAATCCTCTGCTGGCCAGATAGCTGCTATTAAGCAAATCGCAAGAAAAGGGCTAAGACTAGTGGAATTCCCGACAGGAGTGGAGGGTATCATGTTCCATAGATATTGTATCGATGCTGCTAGGGTAGATGAGAAATACGGTGGACCATGGAAGTACGGTAGAGACTATGTGCTGCTTCCATATGTGCCAGGTGGGACGATAGCTGTAGTTGCATTCTTGACGGATGTTCATGCCTTAATATCCACCGACTTATTCGGGACCCCGATAAAGCAAGTACCACTCATGAATGAGATGCACAGCTACAAAGACATCGCTCTTTGGTTCATGCCGCACTGGGCTGCTGAGACCTATTCACCCTATATCATCGGTGAGCGTGGCGTTCCTCTACTATTCTTCGCACAAGCCAGCAACTATGTCACAGCAGCCGTGTACATGAACATATACCCGGACAAGATGTGGGTGACAAATGGATTCTTAGGCGGAGCACAGTACGAGAAGCTTGTGGGGAGCCCCGGGTTAGGGCAGTCAGCAGTGGATGGCTACACAATCCTTAGCGGTGCATTTCTCGGCTTCGTTCTACTCGGGAATATGACGCTTCTCTCTGACGTGAGAAGAAAGGAAAAGGTTGAGGTGAAACAATGATATCGACAGATCCTTGGGTATGGATATCGGCCTTCCTAACCATATGTTCGTTCAGTCTGCTGTACGGTGACAATCCCCTATTCCGCATAGCGGAGTACACATTCACCAGCACAGTTGTCGCCAATTCTGTTGTAACCAGCATACCTACGTTGAGAGACAGGTTCATGCCTCTCTTCAACGGGACAAAGCCCTGGTTCATTATTCCACTTGCATTAGGCATCATGTCGTTATTCGTTGTCTGGAGGAAGTACGCCTGGGTAGCTTCTTTCCCATATGCTCTATTCCTCGGCGTCAACACTGGAATAAGCATGAGAGGAGCAGTGGGCACAACCATAATAGGGAATATACGGGCCGTGATGCAAGAAGGAGCTGCCATCCTAATAGGCTCGCCTACTGATCAACTGGGCTACGTTGTGAGAATCGTCTTCACGGTAAGTGGAATGATTTACCTCTTCTTCACATTGTTCCTCAAAGGTTCCCTAGCTAAGCCCATGGGATATGTCAGAACCTTCGGGAAGTACGCGTGGCTAGTGTTCATGGCTATTATGATCGGCAATGGAGTGCAACAATACTCAGGACTAGCAACCAGTGCTATGAACAGGCTAATAAGAACATGGCTAGGATTCTAGCAACCTTCAATACCCTCTTTTTTCATATTCTGATTGGTAAGATCAACGCGGACTCGCACAGTGGGCCTGTATATGTCAGAGGGCGAACTTATAGAGAAGATGGCAAGATGGATTGTGAGGGAAGGCATGGAGGGGCCAGCAGTAATGCTTATCCAGATGATCAGGCCGCTGGCCAACATAGGAGGAGATCTGGCACTTTTTTTCCTCGCTCCCTTCCTCCCGATGTTAGAGGAGAAAGGATACGAATTCATCGAGACCTTTCAGGACAGACAGAACCTAGAGAAACTTCTCCAAAGGATTGAACAGCTATCCAAAGAAGAACCTGGAAAAAGAGCAAAAAGACAGGAATCACGCTTATGGAGCTGGTTACGGAAGAGATTCTAGATCACATGGCAAGTTATTTAAGCGACTTTTGATATTTATGGAAGAATCTTCTTAACTAACTGGGGTGCATGATCCATGTCAGGTTCCAAGAAAGCAATGATATGGGAAAGAGACGAAAAGGCGATTCTCAAACTCCACAAGCCAGAGGAGCAAATGGAGTATATCTTAGTCACAGACGTAGGAAGCACAACTACTAAGGCACGGCTCTTCCAGAAAGTCAAGGGTGACTGGAGGTATGTGCTAAGTGGAGAGGCACCTACAACTGTTGAGGCTCCTTATGAGAACGTGATAATGGGTGTTCAAAACGCGATAAGAGAAATAGAGGAACTAACAGGTCTAAAGATCCTCTCGGAAGAGGGCAGAATCATCAAACCCCATTCAGAAGGTCGCGGTGTGGACTTCTATTGCTCTACAAGCAGCGCTGGTGGTGGTCTCCAAATGACGGTTGCCGGGGTCATCAAGACTATGACCGCTGAAAGTGCAAACAGGGCGGCCTTGGGGGCTGGAGCGATCGTTATGGACGCCATAGCAGTGGATGATGATAGGCCTGACTACGAGAAGATCGATCGGTTACGTCACCTCAGACCCGATATGATATTGCTGGCAGGCGGTACGGATGGTGGAACGACAACCCTCGTCATGCAGATAGCGGAACTCATATCAGCGGCAGACCCTAAGGCGAGACTTGGGGCAGACTACAAACTGCCACTAGTCTACGCCGGAAACATTGATGTACGCCCGGCGATTCAAGGCCTCATGAAAGAAAAATTTACTCTGGATATAGTTGACAACCTGAGACCACAACTCGAAGTGGAGAACACAGAACCAGCTAGAAGGGCTATCCACGAACTGTTTATGGAACACGTCATGTCACACGCTCCGGGGTACCCAGAGCTTATGAAGTGGACCGACCTAGATATCTTGCCCACTCCTGCAGGTGAAGGAATGGCTATACAGCTGATTGCCTATATGGAGAAAAAGAATGTTATCGGAGTGGGACTTGGGGGCGCCACGACCAATGTCTATTCCATCTTTGATGGGAAGTTTGTGAGAAGTGTAAGCGCGAACCTTGGGATGAGCTATAGCATCTCCAATGTCATGAAAGAGGCAGGCATAGACAACATCTTGCGTTGGATTCCTTTCGAAATTGAGAAAGGCAGCCTCATCGATATACTAAGGAACAAGATGATCAGACCCACGACGATCCCGCATACTCTTAAGTCGCTTCTAGTAGAGCATGCCGTCGCCAGAGAAGCCCTCCGGCTGGGGCTGCGACACCACAAGACGATTGCTACGAGGCTAAAGGGGGCTAGAACAGAGCATCGAATGGTCGGAGATATGCTGGAGTATAGCCTCTTAGAAACCTACATCGAAATGATGAAAATCAGCATAATAGCTGGCACAGGCGGGCTATTGTCACATGCTCCACGTAGAGGTCAAGCCTTGCTCGTTCTGACAGATGCCTTTCAACCAGAAGGAGTAACAAAACTGTACCAAGACAGCGTATTCATGATGCCTCACCTAGGAGTCCTTTCAAAGGCTTTCCCTGAGATCGCATGGAACATATTTGACAAGGACTGTCTCATAAGGCTTGGAACTGTCATCGCTCCAGCTGGCGCAGCGAACATGGGTGAACCAGTTGTTGATGTGAAGATGGAGATGCCTGATGGAGTAATCTTCCAGAAAGAGCTGAACTTCGGAGAAATAGTTGGAGTTCCTCTCGCTGAATGGACGAGTGCGAGGGCCACCATCTCCCCGAAACGTGGCTTCGATGTTGGAGCGGGTCGAGGAAAGAGCTTGGAGACCGTTGTTGAGGGGGGCGTTGTAGGAGTGGTCGTTGACGCCAGAGGAAGACCGTTAGTCCTGCCAGAAAACGATGAAGAAAGAAGAAAAAGCCTTAGAAAATGGTTCGACGTTCTCCAGCTTTACCCTGAGGGGTTCGCGGAGGATGACCTGAAATGAAAGACATGGCTAACACCAAAGAGAAGGACGATCTTGCAGAAGAAGCCTACGCGTACACGCCGGGCCTGAAGGTGAAAAGGAACATGATAGTCTCCAAGAGCCGCTCACTCCCGATTCCAGGCGAAGTATTGTGTGAGAAGGGAGCAAAGGTGAGCTTTGATACAATAGTCGCAAGGACGAATATCCTAGGAATACCCAACATCATAAAGGCTGCCGATATTCTGAACGTGGAAGGAGATGTTCTACCCGCATTTCTGGTTAAGAAGGTAGGGGATCCAGTCAAGGAGGGTGATATTATCGCAAAGTACGCTCCCTTCTTTGGTCTGATAAAGAGATTCGTGAGATCCCCCGTGGAAGGCGTGATTGAGACCATATCCGATATTACCGGTTTTATCGTCGTGAGAGAGCCTCCTACCCCCATTGAGGTCAAGGCTTACATTTCAGGCACAGTGTCTGAGGTGCTCCCAGGCAGAGGTATCACGGTAGAGACGCAGGCAGCTCTTATCCAAGGCATATTCGGTATAGGGGGTGAAACACATGGAATACTGCTGACAGTTGTCGGGTCTGCTGATGAGATCTTGTCTGAGGAGAAGATATTGCCTGAGCATAAGGGCAAGATTGTGGTAGGAGGAAGCTTGGTGACCTTAGGTGCCTTTAGAAAAGCTATGGATCTGGGGGTAGCAGGGATCATAGTGGGGGCAATCAGGGGTCTCGATCTTACAGAGTGCCTAGGTTATGAACTAGGGGTAGCCATAACGGGAGATGAAGCCATCAAAACCACACTGATCGTAACAGAGGGTTTTGGAAGGATAGGTATGTCCGCAAGAACCTTCAACTTGCTAAAGGACCTTGAGGGTTATGAAGCATCGATAAATGGAACAACACAAATCAGAGCGGGGGTCATACGTCCAGAAATCATTATCGCGCACCAAAAAGGGGCGCTGAGAAGCGAGGACGAGAAGCTTACAGGAGGAATGCGACCTGGAACGCCTGTTAGAATCATACACGAGCCATACTTTGGCAGGATCGGGGTCGTTGAAAGCCTGCCGGCGAATCTGCAGGAGATCCAGACAGAATCGCCTGTCAGAGTGTTGACTGTGAAGCTGGAAGAAGGGATCGTGATAGTGCCCAGGGCGAACGTGGAGATCATAGAAGAGTGAAAACAATTTTCAGTGAGTGGAAGACAAGGACTCTTGTCCTTAGCGACTAAACATCACCTTATGAGAATTCGTCTCTTCCATGTTTGCTTCATTCTTCTTCTTTTAATGCGTCTCTGTCCTTTTTGTACATCCAAGCAATGAGCAAGAACATTGAGGAAGACAGGAGTAATGTCAACTCGTCCAGACTGGGGAATGCTATGCTTCCAAAGACGACGGCCAACAAAACGAAGATGAGAAGGCCTATCAGAGAAACCTTCATAGATACACCAGTTAAGGTCAAGCGATACAGGTCTTAAACCTTTTTCGTCCTTGTTTGAAAATAACGGGCGAGGCTTTCCTGTTCTTCGGCATGATCGATCGATCGAAAATCTTAAAAGGACTATGGGCCCATCCTCGACTGCTTGCTTTTTGGTGGCAAGAGTGATTTAGCATGGGTACAAGGATATTGAGTAAGGAGGACATATGGCACCTAGCATTCGGGGCTGCAGCCTTGGCCACAGGAGGCGGAGGACAGTGCCCGACTTATGAACAGTTCAGTGCGCAGGCCGATGCGTTCTTCCAAGAAGGACATAAACCGACCCTCATCGACCCAATGGACATAAGAGATGATGACCTTGTTTTCTGCAACATCGGAGTTGGAGGCGGAATCATCTTCAAGTACTCAACGCTCTACGCAGGCAGATACCAGCCAAGAGAAGGCTGGCTCAAGCAGTTGGACCTAACGACGACTCTTAACAGCTGGTCCAAGTTGCCTGCTGATCCTCGTGGAGAGGAACACATAAAGAAGCTGATTGAACTCGTAGGGAAACCGCCTGTTGCTTACACTCCTTTCGAATGCGGACCTTTAGACACTGGTCAACTCTACAGCGCTGCAAGGAGGGGTCTGCCTCTCGTGGATGGTGAATTGGCAGGATACAGAGCGGTTCCTGAAGTCTCACTGTGGAAACCCAATGTGTACGATGCTCCTGTAACTCCGTTCGTGGTAAGAACGGCATGGGGAGACCTAATTGTTGTTCATGAGACTCTAAGTCATCAGAGATTTGAGGACCTTTGCAGGCACATAGCCATGATCTCTGGAGGGAGCTCAGGACCCGTGGTATCCATAGAAGGAAGATATATCAAGATGGGAAAGACTCACAACACTATGAGCTTGGCGATTAGGGCTGGTGAAGCGATCCACAAGGCTGTAGACAGAGGGGATGACCCTATAGCGGCACTCCTGGGAATCACAAAGGGATACAGGATCTTCGAGGGAAAAGTCGCTTATCACGTGAATGAACCCGAAGGCGGTTTCCACTTTGGTTACACTTGGATCGAAGGAACCGGCGCGTGGCAAGGTAGAACCTTCAAGCTGTGGTACAAGAATGAGAACCAGATCAGCTGGATCGATGAAGAACCTTATGTGACCTGCCCAGACCCCTTCACGGTCATCGACAAGAAAACAGGACTAGGACTATCAAACTTCAGAACAGAGGACTGGCCCGCGGGAAGAGAAGTTGTTGTCACAGCTCTCAAAGCTGCCGACCACTGGAGAACTGAGAGAGGCCTTAAGATCTACAGACCGAAACACTTCGGCTGGGACATCAAGTACGTACCAATAGAGGAGAAACTAGGTTAACGTATCGAAAACACAACCCCTTTTTTTCCGACGTCGTTAGCTTCATTCTTTAGTCGAGCCCTCTTCTGACTCTGCCCCAAAACAGAAGCCTTCATTATCCGAAGAAACACGTCTCTGGCCATCTACGCTAATCTCGATTTGGAATGCGACAATGAGATCCCTCTGGAATTGGAAAGAGTTTCTTATGAACTCGCATCTACTTCCAGATTCCATATTCCTATTGATCGAGACGGCGTCTAGCACTCTAAGTTCAGACCGGATGTTATCCCTCTAGCGGCGAATCTAACCTGGCTCAACTAGTGAGCTTTGACAGGCCTTCAGCTGGGAGCGTATTCTTTCAATAGACCGCAAGAATCTTAAGAAGACACCACAGCAAGATATACTGGTGTATTGGGAGAAAAAAGGAAGGAATTCTGACATGACAAAAAGAGTTCTGAAGAAAGAAGAAGTATGGCAGATGGTATACGGAGCATCAGCGCTTGCTACAGGAGGAGGTGGTTCCTGCCCCACATACGAGCAGTTCTGCGCACAAGCTGATCCTATCTATAATGAGGGTTTGAAACCCACAATCATAGACCCTGCAGATATCAAGGACAACGAAGTTGTATTCTGCAACATAGGTTGCGGAGGAGGAATACAACGGGAATACGCCGAGCTTTACACCCGCCGGTACCTTACACCCGATGGCTGGGTAAAACAGATTGACAGGGTCTTTCCCCTCAACAGCTGGTCGAAGATGCCAGAGACTCCTATGACAGAAGAGCATCTTACAAAACTGGCTGAGGTTATTGGTAAACAGCCTGTTGCATACTCACCTTTTGAGATAGGTCCCCTTGACTCTGGTCAGCTCTTCTCAGCAGCTAGGAGAGGTCTTCCTCTATTGGATGCTGATCTGGCCGGGTATCGAGCTGTGCCTGAGCTGTCCTTGACAAAGCTTAATGTGATAGATGCACCTGTCGCACCCTATACCATTGCCACCGCGTGGAGTGACGTGATCGTAGGCTACAAGATATTAGACCATCAGAGATTTGAGGATCTGAGCAGATGGATAGCTACTATATCTGGAGGGGGCTGTTCCCCTGCCTATGCAATAAGCGGGGTGAACGCGAAGAAAGGAACCGCTCATAATACTGTGACTCTTGCCATGAAAGTTGGAAAGGCCATTCTCGAAGCCAACGATAAGGGCAAAGATCCGGTGGACGCCGTAGTGAAGAGCACGAAGGGCTACAAGATCTTCGAGGGCAAAGTGGCCTACTATACAACAGAGCCCAAGAATGCCTTTATCTGGGGCAACGTATGGATCGAGGGAACTGGGGATTACGAAGGCAAAACATTCAGGCTCTACTACAAGAACGAAAACCAAGTCAGCTGGATAGATGAACAGCCTTATGTTACCTGTCCTGATCCGTTCACTGTTATCGACAAGAAGACGGGACTTGGGCTATCGAACTTTAGAGCTGATCTGTGGACGCTAGGTAGAGAAGTTGCTGTCTGCGCCCTCAAGGCCGCGGATCATTGGCGAACTCCAAAAGGCCTACGAATCTACAATCCGAAACACTTCGGCTTCGACATAAAGTATGTTCCGATAGAAGAAAAGTTTGTCTAAATCCGCCGTTATTCAACCATCTTTTTTCTGCCTGGTATCTATGTCTTGAGTTCTAATTCAAGCTGCCGCTCGCTTGATCGAAAGTTACAACACATCAAAAAGATTTGGGCCGCGCTTGCTGTTTGCACTAGTAACAGGTTAATCGGGCAGATCGTCTGATATCTCTATACCTCTGTTTGTCTGCTTTGTTTTTTGTCCAGAGCTAGAAAAAGAATGGAAATGGATCTACAGTCACCGGAAGGCTGAATGGATTAATGCTTCACGAGTTTGTCTATTGGTACGTGTTGAATGTCGAAGAAGAAGTGCTGTGGACCGAATAGCTTCAGACCCATTGGCGTCTCCCAACGCTCATCGTTCTTCACGCCGATGACTGCTATGGGTCTCCCTGGCTCCCATTCACCGGCCCAAAAGTTTCCAAGTCCGTAACCCGTCTTTGGATCAACGATGTTGATGCCGTCTGGGCTTGTCACGTAGGGTTTGTCATCAAGCCACGATATGTGGTACTCGTTCTTGTACCAGGCTCGGAACCTATGTCCCGTATATTCACCTGTGCCTTTGAAGTGTGATTCACCCCATATGAAGGTAAAAGCGTCGTCCTTCCAGAATCTTGTTATCTTTCCCTCGAAGAGTTTGCAGGCTCTGCCCTTCGAAGCATCCAGCATCGCCTCAACGATATCGTCTCCTGATTCCTTTGCCTTCAGAATAGCCTTGCCTATGTCTATTGTGAAGGAGATGGGTCCCGGAATAGCCCCCTTCTTCGCTTCCTTGCCCGAGAGGGCAAAAGGTCCTCCAGCACTTCCTCCTGAGTACAGTGCGACACCCTCAACGATCTCTTCTGCCCTCTGGAAGTTCAGAACCTTCTCGAAGACCAGCATATCTCCCCAACTAGTGGCTACGACGGCTGGCGTACACTTCACATTTGCAAGATTCAAACCAGTCTGCGAGATCTCTGGGGCCGCTCTGAACCCTGCACAGGTCGCATCAATGGCTTTCATTCCCTCTAGAGAGGTCGAGCAGAGGCTTCTACTGACCATCGGGCTAACTTCAAAGAAGAGGCTCGAGAAGATCTTCTTTATGCCTAGAATCTCTTGAAGTCTCTTAACCGCTTGTCCTCGGAAATCATGTCCAGGTATCTCCGACCAAGAGTTGAGGGGAGAGAAAATCGCATCGTTCTCCATGATTCTATCTCTAGTCGCCTCTGGATCCTGAGGGTAAGGAGAATCCCTTACCAGTTTTCCTCCCCCGCCTCCCCAGCGCATCTTCATCTCAGTTTGGACGCCGCCTCCGGTTCCTACAGTAGATGTGACGATCGCGTCGTCAGGAACTTCGCTTAGGGCAACGAGTTCCGGCTTCGCGCCTTTTGCCACTGCATCGTCATACATTTTCGCCACAGCTTCGACCGAGGGGCCTACCCCACCTCCGCCTGTGGAGAGGGCTGTGCTCGCTATTGCGTAAGCCATGACATCCTCTTTCTTGAGCAACTTTGCCAACGTTTTTCCTCCAGACTATACATTGTATACGTTATTTAAGGTTATTTGCACCTAGAGACTTCGAAAACGGTCTTCATGCTTGGCTGTTTTCATTTTACCTTGACTGACTTCTGAGGCAATTCTGATCATACGCAAGTTATGTGAAATGAATCCTAGAAAATGGCTTCAGTAAACTGTGGCGATCGATCGATCATTGGCTGAAGAGCAGAAGAAGAATCTCCTTCTGTCTTGACCTATTTGGGTGCTCTGAGCTTAGTGGAGATACTTATCTATTTTAGACCGAGGCCGAGTGAGCATACTTGATCCAAAGGCCCTAAAAAGAAGAGGCCCCCTGCTCCTTTTTTTCAGTATCAAGTGGATTTACACTGCAGGCTTCCGAACGGCTTGTCAGTAGTGAAGAAAGTTGCTTAGCTATATACCTAGACCTTAACGGATCGAAGGTCTTACAACCCAACCTGATAGGGTAAATAAAAGAAAAAAATAGTTGGTTCTTATTTTTCTTCATGCGTAAAGGCGTATCCGATGTTTCCACCCGGCACGACGGCCATAACGTTCCCAGTGCAAGGCGTGGCCCAGACATATCCATCTACAGGCATTTTCACCTGCTCAAGGACATCACCATATAGGTCATAGACCTCTGCGAACAACTCGCCTTTCTTTATGAGTTCACCGGGCTTTTTGAAGAAGCGTACTAACCCTCCTCTGCCTGCGCGGATTTGCCCTGCTGACCTGTTTACCCCTTTTATGATGGGGAAACCAGTTTGAGGTTCGGAGTCGCCATCTATCATGTTGAACGTCTTCATTATGTTCAGAATACCTCTGATGCCAGCGCTTGTGGAGGGCTCTGAGATCCATCGACCATCTATTAGCTCGACGAGGACGACCGGGATTCCTTTCCTCGAGGCTAGGTTACCAAGGGTTGGAGGCGCGTCTTCACCAATCGCTCTATCAGAAACGATTGTAGTGATTCCGATGGCCTCAGCCATCTTCACCAGTTTATCCTTGGTATCGAGGTTGCCTACGTTGATCATCTGAAAGATCAGAGAGTCAGGCCTCGTATTGCAGTGCAAGTTAACTATCAAGTCTGCTCTGCTCCAAGCTTCTGCCCACAGAAGATAGGCCAATCTCTCCGTCGCACCACCGTTCGGATTATCAGCCCTCACATTGCCTACGTCCTGGTTATCGACCCATGAGACATATTGATAGTGCATGAAGGCTAGGGGGTTCCCCACGGGGATTCCTATGACGGACCCTCTCAGGTTTCTCGCGCTGAGAATCTCCCTCATGAGCCTTCTGATGACCTCGATCCCCTGGATCTCTGTTCCATGCTGAGTCGACATAAGGAGCAGAGTCGGCCCTTCGTCGACCCCGTTCATCACCATAACAGGTATATCTATGCTCTGATTGTTGATCAGTTCGACGCCTTTAATGAGTCCCCTCTTGAACTCTTTTCTTGCCACCGTTATGTCTCCAACTGAGATTCTTTCGGGCATAGTTCATCTAGTCATAACATCTTTCGTTGATCGCTAAAGGTGTTTCTAAAGGTGAGTATGCAGATCCCTCATGATGTCATCATATGTCCACACATGCAAAGGCACATCGCCAAGACAACAATGAAGCTGTATAAGATATTCTCTCGCAGTGAAGACTAAGTCTGTTCGCATCTAGGAAAGCCTAGGCAAGACTGCAAATGTACCTCCTCCTTTGACCAAGCATGAACACTCTCAGATAGAACAAGTGATTGTGCTGATGCTATCTGCTTGTTTCTCTTTGTGGACTTTTCCATGGATATGTCCAAAAGTTCATTGTACAGTGTCGTAGGCATCTACTCTTCTCCCATTGTTCCCTGTTTTGTCTTTGCACGCGAACCACAAAAGGGGAGCTGTGCCGAAGCGAAATCACGGCATCATGGCTTCACGAGTTTGTCTATTGGTACGTGTTGAATGTCGAAGAAGAAGTGCTGTGGACCGAATAGCTTCAGACCCATTGGCGTCTCCCAACGCTCATCGTTTCTGACACCTATGATCGTCACAGGCCTACCAACCTCCCATTCGTCCGGCCAGAAGTTTCCAAGTCCGTAACCCGTCTTTGGATCAACAACATTTATGCCGTCTGGGCTTGTCACGTATGGTTTTCCATCTAGCCATGATATGTGATTTTCATTCTTGTACCAGGCTCGGAACCTATGTCCCGTGTATTCACCTGTGCCTTTGAAGTGTGATTCACCCCATATGAAGGTGAATGCATCGTCTTTCCAGAATCTTGTTATCTTTCCTTCGAAGAGTTTGTAGGCTCTGCCCTTCGAAGCATCAAGCATGGCTTCAACGATGTCGTCACCTGATTCCTTTGCCTTCAGGATAGCCTTGCCTATGTCTATGACGAAAGAAATGACCCCAGGGATACCGCCCTTCTTCACCTCCTTGCCTGAGATGGCAAAGGGTCCTCCAGCACTTCCTCCAGAGTATAGTGCGACACCCTCAACAAGGTCTTCGGCCCTTTGATAACACAGAACCTTCTCGAATACTAGTATGTCTCCCCAATTGGTTGCCACCACTGCCGGTGTGCACTTGACATTTGCGAGGTTTAAACCGGTCTGCGAGACCTCGGGAGCAGCCCTGTACCCCGTATAGGTCGCGTCCACAACCTTCCTACCCTCCAGTGACGCTGTGCAGAGAGTCCGGGAACCGCTGGGGCTTACCTCGCCGATTATGCTGAAGGAGATGTTCTTTACACCCACAATCTCCATAAGCCTCTTTAGCGCCAAACTTCGGAAGTCAGGTCCCGGTATCTCGGACCATGAATTGAGGGGAGAGAAAGTTGCGTCGTTCTCCATGATCCTATCTTTAAGAGCCTCTGGGTCTGGTCGATAGGATGAATCCCTCGTGAGTCTTCCTCCTCCGCTACCCCACCGTATCTTCATCTCGCTTTGTACGCCTCCCCCTGTTGTGATGTTGGCTGTAAGAATTGCATCGTCCGGAACTTCGCTTAGGGCGACGAGTTCAGGTTTCGCGCCCTTGGCTACAGCCTCATTGTACATTCTCTCAACGGCCTCGAGTGAGGCGCCCACTCCTCCTCCGCCTGTAGATAAAGCTGTGCTACCTATCGCGTAACCGAGAACATCCTCCTTTTTGAGTAGTTTTGCCATAGAAAATTCCTCTGCGCTATCTCTCTTGATTGTATATATAAGACTTGTTTGTTTCGGCACGAATGTGCTGATGAAAATTGGTTAAGCAAAAGGCAACAAGGAACTGTGGCAAACTCACGTTATTTCTAGAACCATTTCCATGCATTGGACTGGTAGAAGTAATCTCTTTGTGGGGGGAAGCTGGAATCGCGATTGATCTACGTCCTAACCTGTTTCGACAAGGTAGATGAGCACCTCAAGAGTTTCGGAAACTGGGCCGTGCAATGCTGGGT
>Ga0315296_10001134_pt1 | contig 23452 bp, 26 predicted proteins | sample YL17G14_18_MG_FD_203921 | JGI IMG/M metagenome (GOLD analysis project Ga0315296, IMG submission 203921) | Sediment microbial communities from Yellowstone Lake, YNP, Wyoming, USA - YL17G14_18 | ecosystem: Environmental > Aquatic > Freshwater > Lake > Sediment | place: USA: Wyoming | collected... | reverse complement strand
ACCAGGCGGCAGCAGAAAGCAGACAAGAGAGGGGGACAGCTTATTGAGCTGTCCCCCTTTGTGTCTTCGATGAGGGGCTGCCTGAGGCCGCCCCTGGCCCTAGCCCTCGGCCGGCACGGGGATAGCAGGGCCAAGGTCCGGGATGTACCGCGCCGGCTGCGCGTCCAGGCGCTCCTTACATACCGGGCAGCAGGAGAGGTAGATCAAGCCGTTGTAGGCGGATGCAGGCGATCTTGCTGGGTCGACCGGCATCTGACACACCGGACAGGCTTCGTTGGCGACACGCCCCTTGAGAACACGTCGGAAGACAGGCCCAGGCTGCCACGGCGTGCCGAGGGCCGGCAGGAGCCAGCGGTCCACGCCGATCCAGCCCGCCACCTTCCAACCGAAGAGGATCAGCAGGGCAATCACAAACAGCACCGGGTTGATGCTCGCGGAACCGGCGAGCATGAAGTTGAAGTTCATGAAGGCACCGGCCAGGGCGGCAAGCCCCGCGAACGCGCCAACGATAAGCAGGATTCCGACCGTGACCTCACCGAGAGCGATGACCCACGAGAACCACCTGTACCACTCGTGGTTCACCATGAAGGTCAGGAAGTCACGGTACCAGTCATAGGTGATCACCGGCCTCCCCTGCTCGGGTATGGCTATGGCGCGCTCCCAGAAGCTCCTGAGCGGCAGGCCGTCCGGGCCGCCCACCGCGATCCAGCGGCCCTCGCCCCATACCTTGTGGGAGCCGGCGAGCAGCCACTGGTAGCCCAAGTACAGTCGCGCCAGCAGCCACAGGGGGGCCAGCCACGTGTTACTAAAGATCGCCCGGATGGGGCTCGGGTCACGTAGTTCGCGCTTCTCGAACGTTCGCTGTAGGAGGGCCATCACACCCCTTTCTCGTGCCCCGTGAACACGCGCTCGGTCACCAGCTCTCCGATAGCCGAGGCGGCCACTACGACCGCGAGGATCGAGAGGAACATGAGGACCTGGTTCTTTTCACCCATGTTGAACACGATGAGGACCGCCACCACAGCCACAGCGGCCCATGCGGTGACCCCCGCCACCAATGCCAAAGCCTTGTTCATGCATCCCTCCTTCTATGCATTTCTGTTGTCGCCGTGCCGAGAGGCGTGTCCCGCGGTCACGTCGCGTGCAACCATGGTCCGGTGAATTGGAGCATCCCGAATGCACACAATAAAGCAAGCGGTCCCTTACTCGTGGGGGCCGTTTGCTTACTATTATAGGGCAAACGCCCTACCATTGTCTAGGGGGTCCGCTCTTGTTCTCCCTGGGACGCAGCAGGAGTTCTCACCAAAACAAGAAGGAGAATGGAGTGACACACCATTCTCCTTCTCGTTCTCGTTTGGGCTGGGGGACTCACCCCTGCAGGCCCACCTGTGTGTGAACCCTACCTGAGGCGGAGAAGGAGCTGATAGTCACCCCGTAGGGGCCGAGCTTCTCCGCCGGAGGCGGGTCCGCCTCTGGCGGAAGCTCGGCCCAGGACGGAGCTAAAGCTCTGGGGCGGACGGAGCTGAAGCTCCGTCCTTACAGGCACGGGTGGCCAGACTCTAGCTGAGGCGGAGAAGGAGCTGATAGTCACCCCGTAGGGGCCGAGCTTCAGCTCGGCCCAGGACGGAGCTGAAGCTCTGGGGCGGACGGAGCTGAAGCTCCGTCCTTACAGGCACGGGTGGCCAGACTCTAGCTGAGGCGGAGAAGGAGCTGATAGAGGCGGAAGTAGAGGTGCGAGCCATCCAGGAAGAGGGCCAGAGCCCCCCTCTCGCTGCGGGGCTCGACGTGCTCGAAGACGGTGAGCTCGGTGTAGTGGAGCTTGGGGTGCCCCGCCAGGCGGTCGCGCAGGCTGGTAACCAGCCAGAGGCGACGCCGCTAGCCCCCTGGTGCCACGCCTTGTCTATCCGCCTGGCTCGACGCGATCGAAGATGGGCGGAAACATCAGAAGGTTGCCCACGACCAGCAGGATAATGATGGTGGCCCAGACCCATTCGAGGCGCACGTTCCGTCGCCAGAGCACAGCCGAAAGAAGGCCCCAAATCACCAGCCAGGCCACGCCAGTCATGGTGGTCTTGCCAGAGAGCGGGCCCACCCGGTTCTGGAATTTGAACCAGTTGGCCACGCCCACGGCGGCTGCGGCCAGGAACGTGTTCAGGCCCAGCACGAAGACGCCGGCGGCCCCTGCCAGCAGCGCGGCGACCGCGGGGCCGTTGGGGCGGGGCGAGAACAGCTCGGCCTCCAGGGCGGCAGGGTCGACGTCACTACTGCCCGTCCCAGGCCTCACGCGTTGTCTCATACCGGTTGCGGTCTCGTTCACGGTGTCCCTCCTCTAGCGGACAGGTGCGGCCTTGTTGATGAGGGCGCCAAAGACGCCGGCCACAGCGGCGGCTCCGAAGGCCGCTGCGAACATCGCTATGGTTAGCCAGCGCAGCTTGTTGTCCCGGGCCAGTCGAGCTCCATAGTAGCTCACGACAAAGGCGACGGCGGTGGCTAGGATGGGTGCCGCCCAGGCTATATGCTCCTTCCACTCCATGCCGAACTTGTGCCAGAGGTCTTTGTTGGGGTCGGCCAGCAGGAAAGAGCGGGGATACTTGGTGAGGTCTGCGCCTGCAGGGGGGCTGGCGCGGTACCAGGGGTATATCACGTAGGTGCCAGTCACCACCGTCACCCAGGCAACGATGGCCATACCCCATACGCCGACGTAGAGGCGCCGCAGCTTCTCTTTGATACCGCCCAGGGTCACCCACCCCTCGCGAAGGCTCCAGAGTTCGGCCATCCCACCGGCGAAAGCCACCAGAAACAACGCGCCCACCATCATCCCGTGGACTATCGTCCACCCCTCTCGATTGGATAGCTCCATGGTTCCCTCCTCTCGCCACCGGATCTCCGCAACCAACCCCTCAGCGGAGACTCCTTCGGGGTGTGGGGAGATAATACTACAGGGGTTCAAGGGGAGCCTAGCGAGCTAACTGAGGCGGAGAAGGAGCTGATAGTCACCCCGTAGGGGCCGAGCTTCAGCTCGGCCCAGGACGGAGCTAAGCTCTGGGGCGGACGGAGCTGAAGCTCCGTCCTTACGGGCAGGGGTGGCCAGGCTCTAGCTGAGGCGGAGAAGGAGCTGATAGTCACCCCGTAGGGGCCGAGCTTCAGCTCGGCCCAGGACGGAGCTGAAGCTCCGGGGCGGACGGAGCTGAAGCTCCGTCCTTACGGGCAGGGGTGGCCAGGCTCTAGCTGAGGCGGAGAAGGAGCTGATAGAGGCGGAAGTAGAGGTGCGAGCCATCCAGGAAGAGGGCCAGGGCCCCCCTCTCGCTGCGGGGCTCGACGTGCTCGAAGACGGTGAGCTCGGTGTAGTGGAGCTTGGGGTGCCCCGCCAGGCGGTCGCGCAGGCGGCGCGACTCCACGTACGGTATGAATCGGTCCGAGCGGTCGTGGAGGATGAAGATCTCGGCTTGAATGCTGTCCAGGCGCAGGCTGGGCGAGAGGGCGCGCATGTCGTCCAGGAAGGCGGGAGGGAGCCGCTCGATCAGTTCCGGCACCCGGGCCGGGTCGCGATTAGCCAGGAACTCGTAGGCATCGCGGCCGGTCGGTGTCAGTGAGGCCAGGTCGGCGCTGGAGACGTTCTCCTGATCAACGAACGCCCTCCAGAGCAGGTCGCGGTCGCCGCTGTCCGGGAGGCGGTCGATGAGCTGCTCGGCCATGACCCGCTCTGTGTGGAGACGCGGGTCCCAGGGCTCCTCTCGGCCGCCGTAAGAGATGGTGTGGGTAGTGACCGCTGCCAGCGTATCCAGGGCATCGTAGTAGGCGCCGAAAGCAACCAGGAAGTCGACATCGGCGCTGATGCGGGGATCAGAGGCGGCGATGAGGGCGAGAGAGCCTCCGACGCTGACGCCGATGAAGCCGATACGGTCCGGATCCACGAAGCTCTGCTGCCGCAGGTACTCGAAGGCGGCCATGTAGGCCTCCGGCTCCTCGCGGGCGATGAACTCGCGCTCCAGGTCGGGTGAGAAGGGGACGAACATGACGAAGCCGGCGCGGGCCGCGGAATCGGCAAGCCGCACCAGACGGGAGTCGTCGGGCTCCAGAGGCGGCGCTCCCATGACGAAGATGATGGCCCCGTGGCGACCGTGGGGCGGCCGGTAGAGGTCGGCGGGCATCGTCTTGCCGTCGGCGTAATGGAGGGTAACGCGCTCGCGGACAGGATCGGAGGTGAACCAGGTGACAGGACGGACGGGCAGATCAACCATCAGGTCGGGGAGGAAGGCGGCGGAGGTAAAAGCGAGGCGGCCGTAGTGGGTGCCGAAAAGACCAGTCAGCAGGGCGCCCAGGACAGCCAGCGCCGCCAGGAGAGGCCACGTCCGACGCAGCAACTCCACCCCTCCCCTACCAGGCTCCCCCGTCGATGCCGCCGTGCGAGCAGACCCCTCTCACAGGAGCAGTTTGCCACCCCGAAGGCAGGGGATCAACTCGCGGGACCAGGCGACCCATTCCGACGGCACCGGTTGATGCTCGCCAAGCCTTCAGCTTGTCGCAGAACCACGCTGACGAAGACGTAGGCGGCGTTTTTGACTCGGGCCGAGCCTCCCCGTATGATGGGCGCGCTCGACCAACGGCCCTGTGACTCATACTTCCCGGAGGTCCAAGGCCCGATGTCTGCCCCCCCTCGCCGACTGCCCGCTGCCCGTCCCGCCGTGCGGAGGCTGACCGCAGAGCTAGTGGCGCTGCGCCGGGACCTCCACCGCCACCCGGAGCTCTCGTGGCAGGAAAGGCGCACTCAGGAGGTAGTCCTCGACCGGCTGCGGGCCTGGGGTGTGGAGGATGCCCGTCCCATCGCCGATACGGGCGCCACGGCCCTGGTGCGCGGTGCCCGCCCCGGACGCACGCTCCTCTGGCGGGCCGACATGGACGCCCTGCCTATCCAAGAGCGGAACGAGGTTGAGTACGCCTCCGCGGTGCCCGGCGTCATGCACGCCTGCGGCCTCGATGGCCACGTGGCCATCGCTCTGGGCCTGGCGCGGCTCATCCACGAGAGGCGTGGGAGTCTGGCGGGCAGCGTACGCTTCGTCTTTCAGCCTGCAGAGGAGAGCGCCGGCGGTGCCCAGCGCTGCATCGAAGCGGGCGTCCTGGAGGAGCCCGCCGTGGACGCCGCCCTCGGCCTGCACATCGATGCGGACGCGCCGACCGGCGACATCGTCGTCATGGCGGGGCCCGCCTTCGCCGCGCCGACCGCCATCGCCATCACCATCCGTGGGCGCGGCGGGCACGCCGCCCAGCCCGATCAGGCCGTCGATGCCATCGTCGCGGCGTCGCAGGCCGTTGCGGCCCTCCAGACGGTGGTCAGCCGCAGCACTAGCCCCTCGGACACCGTGGTGCTCACCATCGGCACCATCGAAGGAGGCGAACGGCACAACATCATCGCCGAGCAGGTGCGCATGACGGGCACCATCCGCACCTTCGATGGCAGGGTTCTGGAGCGCACCCTGAGGCGGGTGGAGGACGTGCTGGCAGGCGTGACGGCCGCTATGGGCGCCGAGCACGAACTCAGCCACTACACGTCCTGTCCAGTGCTGGTCAACGACGCTGGCATGACCGCCCTGGTGGAGCGTGAGGCGAGGGCCTTCTTTGGAGAGGAAGGTCTGCTTCGGCGGGCACCCAGCACCGGCGCCGACGACATGGCCTGCTTCCTGGAGAGAGTTCCCGGCTGCTACTTCTTCCTGGGCGCGCGGCCTCGACAGCGCTCCCGGCGCTTCCCTCACCACCACCCCAGCTTCGACTTCGACGAGAGGGCGCTGACCGTGGGGCTGGAGTTCGCTCTCCGCCTGGTGGAGGCGTACCTGAGCTCCTGAGGCCTGCCTCAGCGGCGTAGCGGAGGCCATCAGGCTTCCCTGCTGCTCGTGGCGACCTCCCGCCGATGGCGGGTCCGCCTCCGGCGGAGAAGGTCGCCGCTACATTGTGCTCCAGACCCACCCTCCCACCGGGAAATGAGGAGGCCAGGTCTCACCGACCTGGCCTCTTGGCGAATGGCGACAGGGTGGGCCGCCCCTCAGTAGAGGCGCATAGCCATGCGCCCCTACTTCTCGCCCTCGATCATGCCGTGGGCTTTGACCTTGATGGTCTCGGGCTTCACGGCCTCGGCCTTGGGCTTTGACGCGGTACCACCCATCGCACCTCTCTCAGACTCAGATCATAGCGGTCGATACTAAAGCTGTCAAGAGTCCTTATAGTCCTATTATCAATCTTCCTGCTCGTCTATTCTTGACTTCCGGCGGCAGATACGCTATCCTGTCGCTGGGTAGCTATGGCACGCGACTACTATCAGGTCATGGGCGTCCCCCGCAACGCCAGCGATAAGGACATTCGCAAGGCGTACCGCCGGCTGGCCCGCCAGCACCACCCGGACGTCAATCCGGGCGACAAGGCGGCCGGGGCGCGCTTCAAGGAGATCAACGCTGCCTACGAGGTCCTCTCCGACGCCGAGAAGCGCCGCAAGTACGACCGCTACGGCGACCAGTGGCAGTACGCCGACCAGATCGAGCAGGCGCAGCGCCAGTCGGCCGGCCGCTGGTCTTTCGGGCGAGGCGGCGCCTTCGACCTAGGCGACATCAATCTAAGTGGCGACCTGGGCGACCTCTTCCAGGGCATCTTCCGCGGCTCCGGCCGTCGCCCCGGTCGCCAGCGCGGCCGCGACGTGCAGCAGCCCGTGGAGGTGACCCTGGAGGAGGCCTACCAAGGCACCGCCCGCGTCCTCCAGATGGAGCGGGAGGAGCCCTGCCCGACCTGCGGCGGCCAGGGCCAGGTAGCGGGCGCCCTCTGCCACGTCTGCCGGGGCGCCGGCGCCGTCGTCAAGCCACGACGCCTGGAGGTGAAGATCCCACCCGGCGTTCGCGAGGGCTCCCGCGTGCATGTGGCCGGCGAGGGCGGCGTCGGGCCTGCGGGCACCGGCGACCTCTACCTCGTGGTGTCGGTGCGGCCGAACCACCGCTTCGAGCGCCGCGGCGACGACCTGTACACAGAGGTGGACATTCCCCTGACGGACGCCGTCCTGGGCGGCGAGGTGCAGGTCCCCACCCTGACCTCGCGGGTCATGCTGAAGGTGCCGCCCCTCACCCAGAACGGACGCAGCTTCCGCCTCAACGGCCTGGGCATGCCCCGCCTGGGCGGGAACGGCAAAGGCGACCTGTACGCGCGGGTGAAGGTCAAGCTGCCCCAAGAGCTGTCGCCTCAAGAACGAGAGCTGTTCGAGAAGCTTAGGGCTTCGCAGAAAGCGGGTCCGAAGTCGTGACCGGCCCAGTGGACGAAGGCGAGGCCCTGGACGCCTACTCGCAGGCTGTGAGCAGCGCCGCCGAGCGGGTCGGCCCGGCGGTGGTAAAGGTGGAATTGAGACGCGGCGGCGGCAGCGGCGTCATCTTCGACTCCAGCGGCCGCATCCTGACCAACGAGCACGTGGTGCGGGGCCGCGTCCAGGTGCAGGTGACCCTGGCGGACGGCCGCCGCCTCCCCGCAGTCGTGGTGAGCGCTGACCCGCGGCTGGACATCGCGGTGCTCAGGGTTGCTGCCAAGAACCTGCCCGTCGCCGAGCTGCACAGCGGTCCCCTGAAGGTGGGCCAGTTGGTGGTAGCCATCGGCAACCCCTACGGCCTGAGCTGGACGGTTACGGCCGGCGTGGTGAGCGCCCTGGGGCGGGAGCTGCCCATCGGGGACGGTCTCGCCCTGCGCGACCTCATCCAGACGGACGTGCCCATCAACCCCGGCAACTCGGGCGGGCCGCTGGTCGACGCTCAGGGGCGGGTGATCGGCATCACCACCGCGATCATACCCTTCGCCCGTGGAGTGGGCTTCGCGGTACCGGTGAGCAGCGTCCTGGCCGCCCTGGCCCGCTTCGACGAGATGCGCCACCGGAACGGGCGAACCCTGGGCATCGTCGCCGCCGCGGCTGAGGGCGGCGTGCTGGTGCTGGAGGTGGAGCCCGATTCGCCGGCAGAGCGCGCCAGCCTGCTGGCCCAGGATGTGATCACCGCCCTGGACGGTCGGCGAGTAGCGAGCGCCACCGCCATCGCAGAGGCACTGAGAGCGGTTCGGCCCGGCCAGACGGTAGAGGTAATGTTCCTGCGCCAGGGCCGCCGGGGCAAGACGACGGTGGTTCTTTAGGAACCAGGAACCGGGAACCAGGCGCCGGCTGTCGGGGGTGGATGACATGCATGACGACTTGAAGAAGCGCCACGAAAGGGCTGCCGGTGACCGCTTCATAGAGGCGTACAACAGGCGGTACCGCACGCGCTTCATCCTTAGGGAGCAGCGGGAGTCGCCTGATTTGGTTTACGAGACGAGGAGAGGCAAGCTTCTCGGACTGGAGGTCGCAACTGCGTACTACGACGAGGAAGAGGCCAAGATGCGCTGGAGTTTGGCTCGGGGGCAGGATGGCGGCCCTTGGGGAGGTAGGCCTGACGAGAGCCTCACCCAGTTCATCAACAGGGTGCTCGCGGACAAGTGCGCAAAGTCTTACAGCTTTCCAGGGTCCTGCGTGCTCGTGATCGATGCCTGCCCGCGGCTGACCGACGAGCGCGAAATCCGAGGAACCGTTCTACCGGCGATAAGTGTGCCACCGGTTGTTCCCTACGGTGAAATCTACCTCGGGGTGGATTTGCCCATCTCCCTGGCAAAGCCAAGTGGCCACGAGGGTCAATACCGAATCTGGCGGCTCCATCCGCCCGGGAGGCGGGGGCAGAGTTCCCAGGTCCGCGAGGATGAAGATGACTAACGAATTTGAGCTACCGGAGGACGAGCCCTGCTACGTGATCAGCGTGGCGGCGCGCATGGTGGGCATGCACGCCCAGACGCTGCGCTACTACGAGCGCGCCGGCCTCCTTAGGCCCTCACGCTCGCGGGGCAGGATACGCCTCTACTCCGTGGCTGACATCGCTCGACTGCGCCAGATCCAGCGCCTGATCAACGACCTGGGCGTCAACCTGGCCGGCGCGGAGGTGATCCTGCGCATGGGCGAGCGCATCGAGCAGTTGCAGCAGGAGATGGACGAGCTGCGAAGGGAGTTGCAGCGGCTCCGCGACCGCCGCCTGCCGGCGCCTCGGGAGGAGACGGAGACATCGTGAGCCCGGGCGAGGCGCAGGGGTGGGACGAGATCTGGCAGCGCTGGAGCGGCGTCTGGGAGGGCCGCGCGCCCGAGCAGGCCGTCCTCGACCTGGCGACCCGACTCAAGGCTGAGGGGCGCCGCCGCGTCCACGACCTGGGTTGCGGCCCCGGTCGCCATCTGCTTTTTCTGGCCGCCGAGGGCTTCGAGGCCTCCGGCTCCGACTTCTCGCCGGCCGCGGTCGATACGTGTCGGAGGCGGCTAGAGGAGGCCGGGCTGTCGGCGCGGGTGACGCTGGCCGACATGACGGCCCTGCCAGAGGAGGACGGCTCGCTGGACGCCGTCGTCGCCTGGGACGTGGTCTACCACGGCACGCTGGACACCATCCGGCGCACAGTGTCGGGGGTGCGGCGCAAGCTGGCGCCGGGCGGCTACTTCCTGGTGACGTTCAACTCGGTGAAGAGCACGAACTGTCGGCGGGCGCGCGAGGCGGCGGCCCGCGGCGAGGCGGAGGAGATCGAGCCGGACACCTTCGTGGTGCAGGGCGACGCCTTCGACAAGTCGCTGCCCCACCACTACACGACGGAGCGGGAGGTCCGGGAGCGGCTCATGGACGGCTTCCGCATCCTCTCGCTGACGGCGGTGCGCGGCGAGGCGACGTCGGACCGCAGCCCGACCGTCAAGTACCACGTGCTGGCGGTGAGGGAGGGGTAGGAGTTGGACACAGCCCTACCAGCGATCTTCGGCTTGGCCGGCGTCCTCGTGGGCGCCCTTCTGACGGGGTTGCTCGACCTGTCGCGACAAGTCCTAGTCTTCCGGGCAGCAGCGAGGGTAATCCGCTACGAAATCGAGGACAACGCGGCGAAGTGCATCGTCGCGGTCGAGCGGCGACGGTCACATATTGCCCTCCTGGACGACGCCTGGAGGATGCATCGCCTCCAGCTGGCACCCCTCATCCCCCAAGAGGTGTACAGAAACATGGCCCTCACCTACACGAGCCTGTTTATCGTGGGCGAGTGGCTGCGCAGACTCCCCGCCGACTTCGATCAGGCCAGCCGTGAGATCAAAGAGGCCGTGGACGAAATGGCACACCACTCGAGGTTTCTCTCGCGCGTCGAACGCCGTAGCCGTGCCGCGCAGTTCCTGGACGCGCTGCTCGCCCGTCCAACCTACCCACGTGGTGTCACACACACAGGGCTCAAATGGACGCCAGGCGAGTGGACGGCCGCTGAAGCCTCCGCAGAGGCCACCGATGACGCAACAGAGCACACGAGTCAAACACCTGCGGGTTAAAACCCGCAGCTTCGAGAATCAAGGAGCTGCCCCCGCCTGCCGGCAGGCAGGGGTTTCAACGGGCAGGGTGGTACGGCTGGCAATGTAGCGGCGACCTTCAGGTCGCCACGAGCCCGTGGAGGCCTGAAGGCCTCCGCTACACAGGATGAGGCAGAGCGATATCTGACAACGGATGGGGAACGGATTAACAGATGGCGGTTTCGACAGGTATCCGTTTATCCGTTCGGTATCCGTTGACAGAAAGGCCGGCGGGCGCACCTAAAGGTACGCCCCTACGACCCCAATCCGAGGTTGACGCCCAACGCGGGGCGCCAGCCCCAGGGGCGGGCCGGGCACCCTACAGGCCCGTCCGGGGGTCCGTCCGCAGGGGCGGGGCCGGGCGGCGGGGCAATGTAGCGGCGACCTTTAGGTCGCCACGAGCGGAGGGAGGACTCACAACGGATGAATAACGGATAAGCGGATTGCGTGCCAAGAGGGATCCGTTAATCCGTTCGGTATCCGTTGACAGAGAGGCTGGCGGACGGAGCTTCCGCCAGAGGCGGACCCGCCTTCGGCGGGAAAGCTCCGTCCCTACGGCCACGACTTGGGGCTGCCGCCCCGGGGCGGGCCGGGCGGCGGGGCGGAGGACGGAGCACGGTGCACAATGTAGCGGCGACCTTTTCCGCCAGAGGCGGACCCGCCTTCGGCGGGAGGTCGCCACGAGCGGAGGGAGGACTCACAACGGATGAACAACGGATAAGCGGATTGCGTGCCAAGAGGCATCCGTTTATCCGTTCCATATCCGGTGTGAGACGGCCGGCGGACGGAGCTGAAGCTCCGTCCCTACGGCCCTAACAAGAGTCTGAGGTGTATTCGCCATGATGAGACAGGATAGGTTCACGGAGCAGGCCCAGGAGGTGCTGGCCGCCAGCCAGCAGCTCGTGCGCGAGCAGCGGCACAGCCAGTGGGACGTGGAGCACGTCCTCCTCGCCCTCCTCCAGCACCCAGGCCTCCCCCACCAGATCTTCGAGAAGCTGGGCGTCGACGTGCCCAAGCTGCGCGACCGCGTCGCCCAGCACCTGGCCCGCTCGCCCCGGCTCGAGTACGACGTAGTGCAGATCTACACCACGCCGCGCATCGTCAGGATGCTGGAGACGGCCAACGCCGAGGCCGAGCGCCTGAAGGACGAGTACGTGGGCGTCGAGCACCTCCTCGTCGCCATCGCTGACGAACGGGAGGGGGAGTCAGCCCGCATCCTCCAGGAGTTCAACATCGACAAGGAGCGCATCTACCACGTGCTGGAGGAGATACGCGGCGGCGCCCGCGTCGATAGCCCCACGGCGGAGAGCAAGTACGGCGCGCTGGACAAGTACAGCCACGACCTGACGGAGTACGCCCGCCAGGGCAAGCTGGACCCCGTGGTGGGCCGCGACGGGGAGATCAAGCGCGTCATGCAGGTCCTCAACCGGCGCACCAAGAACAACCCCGTCATCATCGGTGAGACGGGCGTCGGCAAGACGGCTATCGTCGAGGGGCTGGCCCAGAAGATCGTGGCCGGCGACGTGCCCGAGAACCTCAAGAACAAGCGGGTGCTGGCCCTGGACATGGGGGCCATGGTGGCCGGCAGCAAGTTCCGGGGCGAGTTCGAGGAGCGGCTCCAGGCGGTCATGCGGGAGATCCGCGAGGCCGAGGGCGAGGTCATCCTCTTCATCGACGAGGTGCACCAGGTGGTGGGCGCCGGCGCCGCCGAGGGCGCCATCGACGCCTCCACCATGATGAAGCCGGCGCTGGCCCGGGGCGAGCTCCAGGCCGTGGGCGCCTGCACCCTGGACGACTACCGCAAGTACATCGAGAAGGACGCAGCCCTGGAGCGCCGCTTCGCCCCCGTCTACATCGACGAGCCCAGCGCCGAGGAGGCGCTGGAGATGGTGAAGGCGCTGCGGCCCCGCTTCGAGGCCCACCACAAGGTGCAGATCTCCGACGCCGCCCTGGAGTCGGCCGTGCGGCTCTCGCACCGCTACCTTACCGAGCGCCACCTGCCCGACAAGGCGATCGACCTCATCGACGAGGCGGCCAGCAAGCACGTCATCGAGGCCCAGAGCATGACGCCGGAGCTGCGGGAGATGAAGAGCCGGCTCGATGAGCTGAACCGGCAGACGGAGGCGGCGGCCCAGCGCCAGGACTACGAGGCGGCGGCCCGCATCCGCGCGGAGGTGGTCCAGCTCCAGGCGGAGTACGAGGCCCACAAGGCCCAGTGGGAGAAAGAGGAGAAGATCGACACCGAGGTCACGGAGGCGGACATCGCCGCGCTGATCTCGTCGATGACGGGCATCCCCGTGTCCCGCATGCTGGAGGGCGAGGCGGAGAAGCTCCTGCACATGGAGGATCGCCTGCACGAGCGCGTCATCGGGCAGGACGCGGCCATCACCGCCCTGTCCGACGCCATCCGGCGCGCGCGGGCCGGCCTCAAGGACCCGCGCCGGCCCATCGGCAGCTTCATCTTCCTGGGGCCCACCGGCGTCGGCAAGACGGAGCTGGCCAAGGCCCTGGCCGAGTTCCTCTTCGACGACGAGGACGCCATGGTGCGCCTGGACATGTCGGAGTACCAGGAGAGGCACACCGTGTCGCGCATGGTGGGCGCGCCGCCGGGCTACGTGGGCTACGACGAGGGCGGCGGCCTCACGGAGGCCGTGCGCCGGCGCCCCTACCGCGTCGTCCTCTTCGACGAGATCGAGAAGGCGCACCCGGAGGTGCTGAACACCCTCCTCCAGATCATGGAGGACGGCCGCCTGACGGACGGCCACGGGCGGACGGTGGACTTCCGCAACACCGTCGTCATTATGACAAGCAACCTGGGCACCAGCTCGGAGGCGCGGGGGACCTTTGGGTTCGTGACCAGCCGGACGGCCAGCCGCTCGGAGCGGGAGAAGCTGCGGGAGAACATAGAGCACGCCTTGAAGCAGCACTTCCGGCCCGAGTTCCTGAACCGGGTCGACGAGGTCATCATCTTCGAGCCGCTGACGGAGGCGGAGCTGATGCAGATCGTCGAGCTGATGCTGAACGAGGTGCGGAAGCGGCTGGCCGAGCACCACATCGAGCTGGAGCTGACGGAGGCGGCGAAGACGGCGCTGGTGAAGGAGGGCTTCGACCCGGTGTTCGGGGCGCGGCCCCTGCGGCGGACAGTGACGCGGGAGGTGGAGAACCCGCTCTCGAAGCGCATCCTGGCCGGCGAGTTCAAGGAGGGCGACACCGTCGTCGTGGACCGGCCAGAGGACGAGGAGGACTACACCTTCGCCCGCAAGGAGAAGGTGGCGGCAGCGGCCTCGTGATAGAGTCGTGGCAGCGCACTTTCAGGCATGGCTGTCATTCTGAGTCCGCCGGAGGCGGACGAAGAATCCGGTCGCACGGACTCTTCGCTTCGCTCAGAGTGACAGGATGGGGCTGGTCGGAGGACGAGGAGGACTACACCTTCGCCCGCAAGGAGAAGGTGGCGGCAGTAACGGCCGTAGGGGCGTACCTTCAGGTGCGCCCCCGCGCACGGGCCGACCTTCCGCCCGAGGCGGACCCGCCTGCGGCGGGAAAGGTTGGCCCCCACGAGGTTGGTCAATAGCCGACAAGCCCGTGCAGAATGAGAGAACAGACAGGTTGGTTTTCCCCGTCGGCGGTATCCCCTCGCCGGGGGCGAGTCGCCTCTGGCGACGGCCGGTTCGCCCTACTAGAAAGGTGAAGCGAACATGGCACAGTGGGAATATCGCGTGGTGTATGTGGACCCCCGAGGACGCATATCCTGGGAGGGTTCCGAGTTCATCCGGCAGAGCGGTGAGCACCGCACGGCTTTCATGCGTCGCTACCTGGAGACCCTGGGCAGCGAGGGCTGGGAGCTGGCCGGCGTTCACCCCCTGGTTCGGATGGAAGCCAGCTACTTCATTTTGAAGCGGCCCCTCGAGAAGGTCGCCGAGAAGAAGGTTAGTTAGCTAGGCCAGGCTTGTGGTCATGAACAGAAATGGTGGCACAGGACCTTGCCCCTGATGTAGGGGCACCCCTCGCGGGTGCCCTTGAGAGGGCAGGGGCGAGCCCTGCCCCTACGGGTTCTGGTCACCAATGCTGTTGAGACCATCACCCTGGCGCATGACGGGCTGACGGCTCTCGCCGAGGCGACTCGCCTCTGGCGAGGGGGAGCCGCCGGCGGGGACCGGTAGGGGCACCCCTCGCGGGTGCCCCTGAGAGGGCAGGGGCGAGCCCTGCCCCTACGGGTCTCGCGCCAAAGGGAGGCCGCTTGAGCCACGTTCACCCCAAGACGCGGAGCATCCTCGATACCGTGGGCGACACGCCCCTGGTAGAGCTGCACCACTTCGAGGTGCCGACGGGCGTGCGTCTCTTCGCCAAGCTGGAGGGTCAGAACCCCACGGGCAGCGTCAAGGACCGCATCGTGCTGCACATGCTCCAGCACGCCCAGGAGGACGGTTCCCTGCGCCCCGGCGACACGGTCGTCGAGGCGAGCACCGGCAACACGGCCATCGCCCTGGGCATGATGGGGCGGGCCCTGGGCTACCGGGTGCGGGTGGTGATGCCGGAGAACGTCTACCCGGAGATACCGCGGGCGGTGGACGCCTACGGCGCGGAGAAGATCTGGGTGCCGGCGGAGCGCGGCGTGAAGGGGGCCATCGAGGAGGCGTGGCGGCTGGCGAAGAGCGAGGGCTGCTTCATGCTCGACCAGTTCGGCAACCAGCACAACTGCCTGGCCCACTACGAGACGACGGGCCCGGAGATCCTGGCCGATCTGCCGCGGGTGGACGTATTCGTGGCCGGCCTGGGCACCGGCGGCACCTTGATGGGCGTCGGGCGGCGCCTGAAGGAGGCCAACCCAGAGACGCAGGTCGTGGCCGTGGAGCCACACCCGGGCTTCCAGCTCCAGGGCTTGAAGAGCCTCTCGGACGGCTTCCTGCCGCCCATCCTTGACCCCTCGCTCTTGGACGGGAAGATCCTGGTGCGCTCGGGCCAGGCCCTGAAGGCGGCGCGGGGGCTGCTGGAGCGGGAGGGCATCTTCGGGGGCGTCTCGTCGGGGGCGGTGCTGCACGCGGGGCTGCGCTGGGCCCAGCGCCTGCGGTCGGGCCCGCCTCGGCGGGTGGTGCTCCTCTTCGCCGACGCCGGCTGGAAGTACCTGGGGTCGCCAGCCTTTGCGCCGGAGGCGCATCCGCCTTCGGAGGATGGCGGGCCCCTGCCGGAGGACGAAGAGGAAGCCCTGGACGATGTAATATGGTGGTGAGGAGGTGGGCCATGGGCATGACAGAGTGCCGGAGCCGCCTGCGCGCTTTCTGGCGGCGAAGGCTGCTGCGCCTGCGCGACCGCATCGATGCGCGCCTGGAGCGACTGGACCGGAAGAAGGCGGCCCTGATGGAGTCGGCCGTCAGCGAGGAGGAGCCTCCGCCTCCGGTCCGCCGCCGTCCGGCGCGACGCCGGGCCCGACCGGCGCGGCGGACGCCGCCAGCGGCCGAGGGCCAGGCGCCGTCGGCCTAGGGGAGAAGCGCCATGTCGTACGGCGAGCCCTCCGGGAGCTAGAAGGCCCCATCCCATGCGCATCGCCGTCGGCAGCGACGTGACGGATGCCGTGGTGGAGGAGCTGCGGCGGGCGCGCTCCTGAGGCCGTCCTTCGACAGGCTCAGGATGCCCTTCAAGGCCCTCGGTTAGGCCGAAGGCTAGGAAGGGTCCTTCGACAAGCCCTCGGCCTGAGCTCGGGCCGAAGGCTCAGGATGCCCTGTAGGGGTCGAGCATGCTCGACCCCTACGTTGCTAAAGCCGCCGCCGGCGCCTCGACCGGGCCGGTCGGAGTCGAGAGACATAATCGAAGGCGGATTGCAGCGTCGCCAGCGCCAGGTCTGTCTCATCGCGGCGCGGGCGCCACTGCACCCACTCCCCGAAGGGCACACCCGGCCGCATGAGGGCGGGAGCGGCGTCGGGGCGGGTCAGGAGCCGCTCGCGATCGGCCGGCGGCACCTTGACCATAAGGCCCATGTCGCCCCAAAAGGCGAACATGCGGCCTCCGACCAGATAGCAGTCGCAGCCGAACATGCGGCGCTTGCTGACGCCGGGCCAGGAAAGGGCGAAGGCATCGAGCTCGTCAAGCATTCTCACCGTCCGTGGCTGTGCTCACGCTACCCATTGTAGCGCAGTGAGGAGCAGCTTGCGGCTCGCGGGTACGTGCTCGGCGGGTTGGCGCCTTGCCCAGCTTCAGGGCTAGGACAGAGCTAATGGTCATGAACACAATAACTCGACACAAGGAACCACGCCCGCAAGGTTCCCGAAGGCCAGCCTTTAGGCTGGCGCGGCAGCCAGGCTCAAGCCTGGCCTTCGGAGATTAGCTCCCTCGATGTGTCGGCTTACTATCTCAATGACCATAGGCTCCGTCCCTACGGGGTGTGCGCGAGAGAGACACACATGAGGGCGCCCCTGTCGTATCATTACAGGGCCATGAACCGGCGCAAGACGAAGCCCAAGGTACTTCCGCCCCACGTTCGCAACTACAGGACGACCTGCCCGCAGTGCGGTCGGACCTACGAGGGCAACTTCCCGATGTGGGTGCAGATCGGGCCGTTTCCCTGCATCTGCGGCGCCACCGTGCCCGCCCCTCGAAACCAGGCCTTCCCCTTCGACGAATGACGGCCCGACGGTTCCTCCGCCTAGCGACCCCATTAGCGCAACCTCGTAGCAATTTGGCGGCCTGACTCCTAAAATAGTGTCGGAGGTGACTCAAGGCCTCCGTCTAAGGGGGAGGGTAAAGATGCCGGTGATCACATTCTCCGGTACGCTGGGCTCCGGGGCCAGGGAAATCGCCCAACTGGTAGCCCGCCGCCTGCGGCTGGACTACGTGGACCGTGAGATACTGGCGCGCACCGCCCAGTCGCTGGGGGTAAGCGTGGCGGCGGTGGAGCAGCGCGACGAGCGGCCGGCCACCCTGGGCGAGCGTGTCGCCTCCATGCTGACCAACTTTCTGGAGCGTTCCGCCGTAGCTGGGGGTGATCCCGCGCTGGGGCCTGAGAGCCTGGCAGTGCTCCTGTCGCGCACATACAGCGAGGCCGTAGGCGAGCGGCCGAGTGGGCCGGCGGAGCTGGACGAGCGTCGCTACATGCGCACCATCACCGGCGTCATCGAGGCGCTGGCCGAAGGCGGCAACGTGGTCCTGGTGGGCCGCGGCAGCCCGGTCATCCTCCGTGACCGGCCCGGCAGCCTGCACGTCCTGACGATGGCGCCCCTGGAGATGCGCGCCCAGCGCATCGCCCTGCGCGAGGAGATAGCGGTGGCGGAGGCCAGGCGCCGCGTCCAGGAGAGCGACCGCGGCCGGGCCGGCTTCCACCGCAAGTTCTTCAAGATCGACGCCGACGACCCGTCGCTGTTCGACTTGGTCATCTGCACCGGGCGCCTCTCCTACGAGGTGGGGGCTGACCTGGCGGTGACGGCGGCTCGCGCTCTGGAGGCGCCTCCGGCCTGAGGGGACACCGGCCATGCTGGGTCCGATCCTTGTTGTCCTAGCCGCCTACCTCATAGGGTCTATCCCTATCGCTTACATCTTTGGCCGCGCCATTAGAGGCATAGACCTGCGGCAATACGGCAGCGCCAACGTAGGGGCCTCCAACGTCTACCAGTCGGTGGCGCGCTGGGCGGTGGTGCCCGTGGGGCTGCTGGAGATCGCCCAGGGGATGGCCGGCATCATGCTGGCGAAGTTCCTGGGCCAGGGCCTGGGCCTACAGGTGACGGCGGGGCTGGCCGCCATCACGGGCCAAGCGTGGTCGGTCTTCCTGGGCTTCAGCGGCGGGCGCGGCATCGGGCCGTCCATCGGCTTCATGCTGGGGCTGGCGCCGCCGGTGCTGGCGGCCTTCACGGTCATTTCGCTGCTGGGCTGGCCGCTGCACAGCTTCCCCCTCTCCGTCGGAGTGGCCATCGCTCTGACGCCCCTGGCCTCCCTCATCACCGACGGCGCCGGCCCGGTGGCCGCCGGCTGTCTGGGGATGGCCCTCATTGTGTTCGCGAAGCGGCTCCTCACGAACCGCATCGGCCTGCCCGCCGACCAAGACTGGCGAGACGCCCTCCTCAACCGGCTCCTCTTCGACCGCGACGTGCGCGACCGCGACGAGTGGGTGCGGAGGATGCCCGACGGGCAAGCCTAGGGAGCCTTTCGGGAGTTACAGGAAGCTGAGATTCTTCGTCCGCCTGCCTGCACCCGGCAAGATGCCCTGCCTCACGCCAGGGCGATGATGGCGCCGACCAGGAAGACGGCCTGGAGTCCGATGGCCGCCACCAGGAGGAGGTAGCCGGCCGCCCTCTCCCAGGTGTGAAGGAGCACGGCCAGCCCCAGGTTCAGGGCGAGGATGCCCAGGGCGGTGACGGGCAGCGTCAGGAGCTGCTCCTTGGAGGCGACACGGGTGATGCCGCCCATGGGCGGGAAGCGGAGGGGGATGGTCGGGGAAAGGCCCGGGTAGCGGGCGAAGACGTAGCCGAAGACCACCGCGCAGGCCAGGATGGCAGCCAGGGCCAGGAGTTGGGCCACGCCGTCGGACCAGAAGGGTTGGGCGGCGACGGTGTAGCGTTCGGGGGACTGACGCACAGGGACGTGGGGCCCCAGATCGCGCTGCTCCTGGATGTCGCGGGCGAAGCTCTGGGAATCGGCCACGGAGAGGGCGTACGCCTGGCTGGGCGTGATGAGATAGAGCAGGTCCTCCCGCGAGCGATGGGTGGAGTAGAACAACGTGTCGCCCACCCGTTGCACGGTGGCCCGGCCCACGTGGTGGCCGGGCCAGCTGACACCGTCGATGTGCGGCTCCGGCACCAGGCGCCCCTCGACCAGGCGCTCGATCTGGTCGAGGGGTATGAGCTGGCGGATGGCCCCCCAGCGGATGGCGAGGCCGTTGCGGTTGATGGCGTAGCGCAGGGTGTAACAGCTATAGGTCCAGTAGCCGAAGAGGACGGACAGGCCGAAGAAGAAGGTGGCCGCCAGGTATGGCCCCAGGGTCGAAAGGCGTATGTCGGCAGTCAGGCCCCGCGAGACGAGGAGGACGGACAGGGCCAGAGACCAGCCGGTCATGACGGCCCCGACGCCGGTGCCCAGCTTTCGGGGAGGTCGGTACTGCATGTCGGCGTCGCTGGAGGTCAGCCCTGCCTCCCGGCGGGCTGGAGCTTGGGGGAAGCTGCGGTGCACCAGTGGGCGTACTTGCTGTTCTTCCCGCGCACCACGTCGAAGTAGAGCTTCTGGAGCTGGGCGGTGATGGGCCCAACGCGGCCGTCGCCGATGGGCCGGCAGTCCGCCTCCACCACGGCGGTCACGTGGGCGGCCGTGCCCGTCATGAAGCACTCGTCTGCCACGTACAGCTCGCTGCGGTCGATGCTCCGCTCGACGGTCTCGATGCCGAGCTCATCGGCGGCGAGGCGGATGACGGAGTCGCGGGTGATGCCGATCAGGATGTTGTCCGTCGGCGGCGGCGTGTAGAGGCGGCCGTCGAGGACCATGAAGATGTTCTCGCCGCTGCCCTCAGAGACGTGGCCCTCCATGTCGAGCATGATGGCCTCGTCGTAGCCGTTCTCCTGGGCCTCGGTCTTGGCCAGGGCGGAGTTGACGTAGAGGCCGTTGACCTTGGCGCGGGCCGGGATACCCACATCTTCCACGCGGCGCCAGGAGGAGGTCATGCAGCGGATGCCCTTCTCGATGTCCAGGTAAGGCCCGAAGGGGTAGACGAAGGCGAGAAAGTCGTCCTCCAGGTTGTGCATGCGCACGCCGATGACCTCGGAGCTCTTGTAGGCGATGGGGCGGATGTAGACGTCCTCAGTGTAGCCGCACATCTCGACCAGCCTCACGGTAAGGTTGGTGAGCTCCTCCACGCTGTGGGGGAGGTCGATCTTGAGGATGCGGCAGCTCTTGTGGAGGCGGCGGAAGTGGTCCTCCAGCCGGAAGAGGTAGATCTGCCTTACGTCCTCGTTCCAGTTGCCGCGGATGCCCTCGAAGGTGGCCGTCCCGTAGAGGAAGGCGTGGGTCATGATGCCGATCTTGGCTTCGGCCAGGGGGACGAACTGCTTCTGGAAGTAGGCGTAAGGCGTCGGCATGAGAGGAGGCTCCTTTCGCAAAAGCAAGCGCCATTATAGCAGGTCGCGGGCGCGGGGGCGAAAGAACGAGGGCGGTCGCCCCCGCATTGACGCCTCGACGGGGCGCACGCTATCTTGGAGTGACCCCAGAGTGCTGCATCGAAGTTCGGATTGCCGCTCACAAGGATGTCTCCCGTGACCGAAGGCAAGGGCAAGTACCGCGTAGGGTCGCTGGAACTGGTGGTGGTCAGCGACGGCACCTTCCGCCTCGACGCAGGCGCCGTCTTCGGCGTGGTGCCGCGCCCGATGTGGGAGCCGGTGGTGGGGGACTTGGACGAGGCCCACCGGACGGGGCTGGGGCTCAACTGCCTGCTCCTCCAGTCGGAGGGGAAGACCATACTGATCGAGACGGGGGTGGGCGACAAGGCGCGTGAGAGCTGGCAGGCCTCGCCCCTGGACGAGGGCAACCTGCTGTCGGACCTGGCCGCCCACGGCTTCCGGCCGGAGGACGTGGACATCGTCATCAACACCCATCTCCACGCCGACCACTGCGGCTGGAACACGCGCTATCTGCTCGCCGGACAGGCGGACCTGTCCGCCGGACAGGCGGATGGGGACAGGAAGCTGGTGCCGACCTTCCCACGCGCCCGCTACTTCATCCAGCGCGGCGAGTGGGAGGCAGCCAGCCACCCGAACGAGCGCACACGGGCCACCTACCTGGCCGAGAACCTGACGCCCCTGGAGGAGGGCGGCCAGTTGCACCTCATCGAGGGCGAGACGCGGGTGACCTCGGAGGTGGTGGTGATCCCCTCGCCCGGGCACACGGAGCACCATGCCAGCGTGGCCATCACCTCGGGCGGCGAGGTGGCCCTCTACGTGGGTGACATCGCCCAGCACAGGGTGCAGTTGGAGCGGCTGGCCTGGGTGGCGGCCTTCGACGTGCTGCCCCTGGTCTCCCTGGAGACGAAGCGCGGGCTCATGGAGCGCGCCATCCGGGAGAAGGCCTTGGTCATTTCCGTGCACCTGCCCTTCCCGGGGGCGGGCCGCATGACAACGACGCCGGAGGGCCGGCGCCGCTGGCAGCCCCTCTAAAGGCCGAGAGGACTCCCATGCCTGATGGCGAAAGAAGCCTCCGCCTCAGCCCCCTGGACGAGCAGCACCGGGCCCTGCGGGCGCGTATGGTGCCCTTCGCCGGTTGGTCCATGCCCCTTCAATTCGCCGGCATCCTCGAGGAGCACCGGGCGGTGCGCAACCAGGTCGGCCTTTTCGACGTGTCGCACATGGGGAGACTGTACGTCAGCGGGACTGACGCCGCCGCGCTCGTCAGCCGCGCCGGGACCTACGATGCGCGCCGCCTGGAGCCGGGCCAGGGCCACTACAGCCTCCTTTGCCAGGAGGACGGCGGTATCCTGGACGACTTCTTCGTCTATCGGGTCGCCGCCGACCGCTTCCTGGTGGTGGGCAACTCGGTGAACGCCGACCGCGACCGGGAGCAGATCTGGGGACTGCTGGAACCACAGACAAACGCGACGGTAGAGGACCGGCAGGAGAGCACCGTCATGCTGGCCCTCCAGGGCCCGCGGGCCGTCGAGACGCTGGCACGGGTGGCGGGCCCGGAGGCGGCGCAGGCAGACGCCCGTAGGGGGCTGCCGCGGCGTCGCTGCACGGAGACGCAGTGGCAGGGAGAGACGCTCTTCGCGTCGCGGACGGGCTACACGGGGGAGGACGGCTTTGAACTGGTGACGTCGGTGGAGCCGGGGAGGGCGCTGTGGGAGAAGCTGGTAGCGGCAGGCGTCCGGCCCTGCGGCCTCGGTGCCCGCGACACGCTGCGCCTGGAGGCAGCTCTGGCCCTCTACGGCAACGACATCGATACGACCACCAACCCCTGGGAGGCTGGCCTCGGCTGGGCCATCACCCTGGATGACGGCGCCGACTTCGTGGGCCGGGCGGCCCTGGAGGCGGCCCGAGCGCGGGTGGAGCGACACCTGGTGTGTCTGATGGCGCTGGGACCGGGGATCATGCGGTCGGGCTGCGTCATCTTGCAAGGCGGGGAGCAAGTGGGTAGAGTTACCAGCGGCGGCTACTCGCCCACCCTGGCGGCGAGCATCGCTATGGGCTACCTGCCGTCCTCGCTGGCCGCCGAGGGTACCAACGTGGAGGTGGAGGTGAGGGGGAAGCGCCTACCCGCTCGCGTCGTCCCGCGGCCCTTCTATCGCCGGCCGGTGGCTCCGCCGGGTTCACAAAAGCCGGTCCCATCCTAACCCAGCAAGGAGGCCACGAAGCCATGGCAGTCCCCCCGGAGCTACGCTACTCGAAGGAACACGAGTGGGTGCGGGTCGACGGCGACATCGCCACTACGGGGATCACCGACTACGCTCAGGAGCAGCTAGGCGACCTGGTCTACCTGGACCTGCCCAAGGTGGGGACTGCCGTCCACCAGTTCGAGAAGCTGGGCGAGATCGAGTCCGTGAAGGCGGTGTCGGACATCTTCTCGCCGGTCAGCGGCGAGGTGACGGGGTGCAACGAGGAGGCCATGAAGTCGCCGGAGCTGGTGAACCAGGACCCCTACGGTCGCGGCTGGCTGGTGAGGCTGACCCTCTCGAATGCCAGCGAAGTGGACAAGTTGCTGACGGCAGAGCAGTACGAAGAGCTCGTCGCCCAGGAACGGGCAGAGTGACGGGCCGCTAGCGGTCTGCGGGCTTTGACCCGCAAAGATATCCGCGTAAGGGAAGGCGTGCCTAGCCCCTATATCGCCAACACCGACGCCGACCGGCGGGCCATGCTGAAGGCTGTCGGCGCCCGCTCCCTGGACGACCTCTTCGCCGACATCCCCAAGGCCCAGCGCGACCCGCCCCTAACCCTGCCGCCGCCCCTCTCGGAGCCCGAGCTGCTAACGGAGCTATCGACGCTGGCCGCTCGTAACCGGGCCGCCGGACGGATGGCCTGCTTCCTGGGCGGGGGCGCCTACCACCACTTCATCCCCAGCGTCGTGGGGCAGATCCTATCCCGCGGCGAGTTCCTTACCTCCTACACT
>Ga0315296_10001133_pt1 | contig 23452 bp, 18 predicted proteins | sample YL17G14_18_MG_FD_203921 | JGI IMG/M metagenome (GOLD analysis project Ga0315296, IMG submission 203921) | Sediment microbial communities from Yellowstone Lake, YNP, Wyoming, USA - YL17G14_18 | ecosystem: Environmental > Aquatic > Freshwater > Lake > Sediment | place: USA: Wyoming | collected... | reverse complement strand
AGGGCAAGCCACAGGTGGCCCGGCTGTTCCGCGCGATATCATTTGCCGAGAAGATACACGCGACCAATCACTGGCGCACGCTCGGCAACATCCTGACGACCAAGGACAACCTGCAGCACGCGATCGATGGGGAGAACTACGAGGTTGACGAGATGTACCCTGCCTTCAAGGCGGTGGCCGAGCTCCAGGAAGAGAAGGGCGCGATCAGGAGCACCTTCTGGGCGCTCGAGACTGAGAAGGTCCACGCGCAGATGTACTCCAAGGCCAAGGGCGCCGTCGAGTCAGGGAAGGACGCGTCTTTCGCAGAGATATGGGTCTGCCCCGTGTGCGGCTACACCGGAGAGGGGCCTGAGCCCGACCTGTGCCCAATCTGCAATGCTAAGAAGAGCACTTTCAAGAAGTTCTGAGGGACTAATCCAAACTCATTGGCAAGGAGTCCCATCCTTGCCTCTCTACTGCATTCCTTTTCTTTGCTTCTTCTGAGTAGCGCATCCGCAACCTTTCATCTTGAGCTTGCGCCGCTGCGCGTCATCGTATTAGCTCTCACGCCCCCATTCTTCATTGGTCGATCGATTCTCGTTCAAATCGCTACATGCAGCCGCTACATTTAATAGGACGGCGGGAGCTGGAAGTACGTGAAAATGCGCACTGCTGTTCCTTGAGGACGGCAGTAAAAAATCAAGGATGGGGGGATGGGATTAGCTTCTTCCAGACACGATAAGGTAGCTGTGTTCATCGACAACGGCTACCTCGCCAGGGTTCTCAAGCGCGAATTCGGCGAGCCGAGAATGGACTACCTCAAGTTCTCGGAGGCCTTCTGCAGAGACTGCGAGAGATTCCGGACCTACTTCTACTTCTGCATGCCTTACCAGAGTCCCGCTCCAACCCAAGATGAGAGGGCGCGAATCTCACAAGCGCAGGCGTTCTATTACAACCTCAGGAGACTGCCGCGGTTCGAAGTGCGGCTTGGACGATTAATCAAGACTAGCTCAAGTCCCCAAAGATATGAGCAGAAAGGTGTAGACGTCCTTCTCTCGGTGGACCTCGTGAGGCTGAGCTGGTCAAGGACAATTGACAGGGCGATACTCGTCACGGGAGACAGCGATTTCATACCTGCTATTCAGGCCTCAAAAGATGCTGGAATCATCATCGAGCTCTGCCACTCTGAGGGTCAGCATGTGAGTGCTGAGCTGTTCCAGGCGTGCGATGAAAGGCATCCAATCTCGAAGGCTCTTGTCGAGAGTTGCGCCCTCTAGTCTCGGTTGGTCGCCAACTCCTTGCTCCCCGTGATGGCAGAACCGGAACCGATCCTCGGCTGCTCAGTGCGGGATGCTTTTCTCGGCCTCACTCACGAGCGCACTCAACTCCATCTTGAGGCCGTCATGAAGTGGCTCAAGCTGATGGGTCTTCAGGATCTCCTTCGCCTTCTCCCGCGCGTGGTCCACCGCGTTCTTCGAGCCCGCGGCCTTCCAGGTCTTGTAGGTCTGCCCGTCCGTGACCATCGGCTGCCACATCTGCCTGAAATGGTCAAGCGTGTGCTTCTCGCCCATGTAGTGGCCCTCGTGCCCGACCTTAGCTATCACTTCGAGCGGCATCGAGTCGTCGTCCACGGGGAAGCCCTTCAGCATGTCCGCCATCATCGTGAACATCTCGTGGTCGATCAACAGCTGCTCGAACGACAGCACGGTCCAGTTCTCGAGCAGGCCCGGGCCCGAGGTCATGTCCGCGCCCGAGAGATAGCAGATGAACGCGGAGAACGCCTTCTCGTAGCCCGCCTGCACATCGGGCGCCTTGGAGCACGTGCCCCAGCCACCGACAAATATGGGAATCTTGTAGAACTTGGCCATCTGCACGTGGGCAGCTCTTACCATGTCCGCCGCTGGGAACAATCCCTCGAACAGTCCGCTCTGGACGTCCATAGCCATCGGCTCAGTGCTGTAGCAGAGCGGTGAGCCGGGCGCGGCCAACTGAAGCACGGTCGCGAGCGCAATTACTTGGGCGTTCCCGAGCAGAGTCGCGCCAGCGACTGTCATCGGAGCGGTCGCGCCAATCAACGGCATCGCCATCAGCAACGGAGGACATCCGGCTCTTGAGAACTCTATAGCCGCGTCGGTCGTCTTCCCAAGCACCATTGGCGAGGTCGTGCAAGTGAGGCTCGAGATTATTGGCCTTCTCCTGAGCTCCTTAATCCCTCCCACGACTGCAGCGGCCATCTTGATTTCGTAGATGGCCTCCTCCTTCTGGTAGGTCGAGCCAGTCGTGAAGTGCTTCTCGCAGTTCTCCAACGAGGCCAAGAATTCGTGCACCGTGTGCGCGTGCTTCGGCACTTCCATAGGAGTGACCAGTGGATTGTACATGTGTATCATTGGGAGGTAGTCCACGATCTTCGCTGAGTCGGCCACGTCCTTCAGAGTTGACGGCCTTCTCTCACCCGTGTCGAGATCTATCGTCGCTAGCCCGACGCCGTCAGTGCACGCGTAGCAGTGCCTGTGGTCGAGCACGAAATCGTTCTTCTTGTTCCTCCCGGCCATCTTGAACGAGTGCGGGCACTTCTTCATGGACTCCGCGACCAGATGCTGCGGTATCTTGGCAATCTGGGTCTTCTCGTCAACATCGGCTCCCGCTTCCTTCAGCAGTCTCCTTGCCTCTTCGCTGACGACCTTGATCCCCATGTTCTCGAGTAGATAGAGCGAATTGTGGTGGATTTTCTCAGCGTCTTTCGGATCCATCACTTCGAGATGCTTCATGCCGAATTGGCCGATCCTCATCGATTCCTTGGCCATCTCCTCAGCCTCCCTTTCCGAGCAATAGCTTCGCTATTCCGACCGCGGAGGACGCGTCCGAGGCGTATGTCGCGCCTATCTCCTTCGCCCACTCGTCCGTCGCCGCCGCTCCTCCGACCATCACCGGCATTCTCAGGCCGGCTGCCCTGAGGGCATCCACGACCTCCTTCTGGACATCAACGGTAGTCGTCATCAGAGAAGAAGCTCCCACAATGCCCGCACCCGCCTCTTTCACCTTCAAGACGAAGCTCTCCGTTGGCACATCCTTGCCGATATCGTGCACCTCGAACCCGCCCGCCTCGAGCATGATCCTCACAAGGTTCTTGCCGATATCGTGTATGTCCCCGGCCACGGTGCCGAGCACCATGATCCCGACCGCGTGCCTCTTTTCTTTGCTCCTCTTCATCTCCGGTTCAAGGACCCTGATCGCCTCTTCCATTATGCTCGCAGCGTAGATCAGCTCGACAACGAACATCTCCTTCTTCTCGAACTTCTCTCCTACCGCTCTGATCCCCTTCGCGAGGCCGTGCTCAATCGCCTCCACCGGGCTCACGCCCGCAGCAAGGGCCTTCTTCGCGGCCTCTATCGCCGCCTCCTGCTGCAGGCCTTTCACGCTGTTCTCCAATTCCATCAGTATCGCTTGTTTGTCAGCCATGATCCTTCCTCTGTGATTTCCTGTGCATCAAGAAAGCCTTCGCCGAGCTCTGGCAAGAAGTTTGGACTAAAGAACATGAGAGCTTGGACTAGAAGATCCCTACTTGAAGCCCGGCTCCCCAGTGCATGAGGAGCCTGATGATGGGCGAGCTCGTCTCAGCCGTGTCCGTGCGCGATTCGTTCATGCTGCCCCACCAGCTGAAGTGTGATGCACGATTCCGTACTTAAGTCTTCAGAAATCACCGTCGATTCCCGCGGTTGTGCCGCTCATCTTTCGAAAACCATTTAGCCAACTTGCGCATCACCCAAGATGAAGTGAGGTGGCCAAGTTGGGAATTGCGCGCCTGAAGTGCCTGAACAGGAACGAGGAGGAGCTCGTGCACCAGCAGAGCCTGAAGTGCCTGAGCGAGATCGGCGTGATGGTCAAGAGCGAGCCCGTGCTCAAGGTGCTTGAAGCGGCCGGAGCATCAGTAGACCACAAGACCGGCGTCGCCAAGCTGCCCGAGCGGTTGGTCATGGAGGCTGTGAAGAACGCCCCCAAGAGCTACAAGCTGTGCGCCCGCGACCCGAAGCACGACAAGGAGATCCCCGTCAAGAGCTATCCCCTGATCGCCACCACTGGATTGGCCGTCTACACCCCTGATCTTGAGACTGGTGAGAGGCGCCCGACGACTAGCGCGGACTTGGCCAACTTCTCCAAGATGGCAGACGCAATGAACGGGGTCGACATATGCTGGACCACCGTGACAGCCCATGATGTCGTCCAGAATGCGCTCGCTCCTCGCTCACTCTGGATCGCCCTTCAGAACAACACGAAGCACGTTCATGTCGTGCCGGCAACGAGGGGAGCGGAGGATGCGAGGAAGCAGGTCGAGCTCGCATCGCTTGTGGCCGGCGGAGCCGAGGCGCTCAGAAGGAGGCCGTTGTTCTCAGTCATCAGCTGCTCGATCGCCCCGCTCTCGTTCGAAGCTCACGCGATTGAGGCGCAGATGGAGTTCGCCAAGGCGGGCATTCCGGTCATATCGATGTCCATGTCACTCTCGGGGATGTCCAGTCCTGTCACAGTCGCAGGCACGATCGTCAACATCAACTCGGAGAACCTCGCGAGCCTCACGATCTCTCAGCTCGCCTCGAAGGGCGCGCCGTTCGTATACAGCACCGAGTCCGCCCCGATCGACATGACCACGGGCGTGATGGACTATTCTGCGTACGAGGTCCCAGTGCTGTGCGCCGGGGCCGCGCAGATGGCTCACAGGTACGGCCTTCCGAGCATGGTCGCTAGCTGGGGCACGGAGACGAAGAGGCCCGGCATGGAGATCTCAGTGAGTGAGCTCGTCGGCACTATTCTTGGATGCTTCGTTGGCACGGACATGGCCTCGGGCGTTGGGAACCTTGACTCTGCCAAGGGTGCCGCTCTGGAACAGGTCGTGATCGACTCGTACATGTGGGAGGACATACGGACTTACCTCAAGACCTTCGATGTCACCGAGGAGGCGATCGCGCTCAACGTCACCAGGGAGGTCGGCCACGGGAACACCTTCCTGAGGCACCTCCACACTGCCCGGAACTTCCGGAAGGAGGTCTCGTTCAGGGACCAGAAGAGGAAGCTCTGGCAGGCGACGCTGTCCACCAAGATGGCTCCAGAGGCGAAAGAGGTCGCGAGGAAGGTACTCGCCGAGCACCAAGTCCCGAGACTCGACCCAGGCATACTCAGGAAGGGCGAGGTGATCTTGGCGGCTTACGAGAAGAAAGTCGCAGGATAGGCCCTCCCTGTCCACGAGGAGACAAATCATATATTAGGTGGCTTGTCTCTCTGCCTCTTGACATGCCTCTGGCAGAGGGGAAGGGAGCACTAGGATACCGCCGCAGAGAGACAGATCTATCTCGCTTCACAAAGAAGCTCGAGAGGCATCACGCCTTGGTTCCAGACGAAGAGGGTAAGTTCCCTCACAGTGAACTGCCGAAGAGGCCGTACTACAAGTGGCTCAACTTCCCCTTCGCTTCGATGTCCGTCCTGGTCGTCCTTTCGACGCTGTTCGTGATGTCGATGATCCGCGGAGGCTGGACATGGTCCAGCTGGACCTACGCGCTCTCGTTCGCGATACTCGGCCCGCTAATGATTCTTGAACGATTCCGGAGAGTGGTAATCACGGGCGGCGCACTCATCCTGCTGTTCTTCATGGTCGTGGTGGACGCGGGCATGCCTGGTTACTTCGGGTACAATCCGTCCGACCTCAACTGGTACGACAACTTGGCCCATTTCCTCGGCGCACTGGGCATAACGATGTTCCTATGGGCGTTCATCTGGTGGACCGTCAGCCCTTCAGGCCCTCCGAGGGAAAACGGGCACAGGAAGTTCGTGTTGACGATCGCGATCATGCTCGTGATGTCAGTGTTCTTCGAGTTCACGGAGTTCTTCAGCGACATACTGTTCGGCTGGACCAACTTCCATCCGGGGATTGACACGGTCGGAGATATCATATTCGATGTCGCGGGCGTGTTGACGGCGGGGTTCGTCATCGGAAGGCACAGGTACAGCCCGCTCAAGAGGCCTTTCTGGCACATCGAACCGATGCCGACCTAAGAGACTCTAGATCCCTCGTTCGACCTTATCTATTGCGTCAAGAATATCGGCCGGCTTCATCCTCTCCGGCATGTTCTTGCTGTCCATGTCCTTCTCGGCCGCGTGCTCGACCGCCATCCTAAGTGCGGCCTTCGAAGGTTCTCCGAAGGCCTTCAACCTCATCGGCAGGCCGAGGCTATCGCACCAGGAGACCACCTGCTTGATCTCATCCCTGGGGCGCTTCTCGTAGACCATCTGGACGATTGTAGTGTACGCGACGATCTCCCCGTGCTCGCCCTTGATCTGCCCGGTCTTCATGAGGCCGTTGTGCAGGGCATGGGCGAGCGCGCAGCCCGTGTTCTCAAAAGCCATTCCTGACGCGAGCTTGATCGCTTCGATGATCTCTTCGACCTCGGTGGAGTGTATTCCGTTCCTCATATCCTTGACCGCTTTGAGCCCGTGTTCCATGAGGCTCTTGAAGCACGCCTCACCCAGCGCGAGCGCGGCCATAGTGGGCACCGCCCCGTCTTTCTTCTTCTCCCTCGCCTTCGCGAACGCCTCTCCCTCGAACTTGCACGAAAGCGCGTCTCCCATGCCCCGGACCATGTACTTGACCGGAGCCTTGGCGAGTATCTCGGTGTCCTCGATCACAAGGACCGGATTCGTCGGCGCGATGAGCGTCTGGAGGTACTTGTGGTCCTCGGTGTACACGACCACCTCCGAGCTAGTGTCCGCGTTGGTCGCGCACTGCGTGCCCACGGAGATCGCGGGCACCTTGAGCTTCCACGCGACGCCCTTCGCGGTATCGATTGCCCTGCCCCCTCCGACTCCTATCACGAAGTGCGGTTTCGCGTGTTTGCCCTCCTCGATGAGCCTGTTCATCGCGACGTGAGTGCACTCCTTGACGGAATCGTTCCATCCGACGATGTCTATCCCGTTCGATGAGAGCGATTTCTTGACCCTTTCACCGGCGACCGACAGCGCCGTCGCACCTCCGATGACGAACGCCTTGTCGCCGTACTGGAATGCTTTCTGGCCGAGGTAGTAGATCGCTCCCTTGCCCTGGAGGTAGAGAGACGGCGTGACCATTCTGCGGATAGACGGCGCCACGTGAGTCAAATGAACCTGCTCCCAGAAGACTGCGATAGTTGAATCGTTTGACGGTATAAAAAACAGATTATTATCCAATGGATGCGTTTGCCTTCCTGGAACAGGGGGAATCCGTTGGCGGACAAACCGTGCTCGTCATGCTCTTCGCCCAAGTCGGTCAAAGCGAAGACGAAGGCGAAGTACGACGACCAGTGGAAGGGACAGGGCGAGAAGGCAGCGGCGGAGAGACGCAAGGCCCTGTCGATGGTCTCGGACCCGCTCATTAGCATGGTCCATCCGTTGAAGGACAAGGTCGTTGTGGACCTCGGGATCGGCACAGGCTGCCTCGCGTTCAGGGCGCTCGAGCTATCGCCGCCCAAGTTGCTCGTCGGGATAGACTTCTCTTCGGCTGGACTCTGCGTCGCGCGGAACATCTCACAGCATTCCAAGTTCCAGGATTTCGCATGCGACATGGTCCAGGCGGACCTCGAGAAGCTCCCGCTGGTGAACCGGTCGGTCGACGTGATCCTGAGCCAAGCGACGATCAACCTCTTGCCGGACAAGTGCGCCGCCCTCAGGGAGATCGCGCGCATAGCCAGGTCCGGAGCGAAGATCGCCATATCCGACGCGTTCAGGACCTCGAACCCGACGGGAGACGAGTCCTGGGAGCAATGCATCGCAGGCGCGATCACGGTCGGCGAGTTCTCGCAGCTCTGCCTCAGCTCGGGACTGATCATCGCGGGCCAGGTCGACCTCACGCAGCAGGTCAAGATGCTCGTGTCAAGCGGCAAGTGGGACTGGCCCGAGTTCCTGCAGCATAACATGGACTACCGGGCGTTCCTGCTTGTGAGGAGTTGAGCCTATTCCTGGACGGCAACCTTGATTTGCCTGAATGGGCATCCGGCTCCGGGTTTGAGTTACATGAGGAGAATGGCGGGCATACTCGTCGTGTCCATGGTATCGATGGCTTTGATCCTCTCTCTGCTGCTCGTCGTTGTGCCGTCTTCGGACCATGCGCGAGCTGCATACACCTCGCATCTTCCGATTCTGATCGAGGGCAACGATCAATTCCTCCCTGAGAACGGTGTGACTGGCGGGAGCGGCACGGAAGGAGACCCTTACGTGATCGAGGACTGGGACATCGCATGTGGAAGCAATGATGGAATCGCGATAGTCAACACTACGGCGCATTTCGTCATCAGGAATGTCTACGTTCACGACTCGACCACTCATTTCCCGCCCGCCGCGGGCATTTACCTTGGGAATGTCACCAACGGGTCAGTCACGCACAGCACGATAGCGAACCACAGCTGGGCAGCGGTGATCGTGGCCTCTGCAAACATGACTACCCTCGACAACAACACGATCACGACGAGCTACGAAGGAGTCCAGTTCTACTACTCTTCGCATGATGTCTTCTGCGACAACGCTGTGAGGAACTGCACCTACGGAGTATACTTCCTGCACTCCGAGAACAACTCTGCCGAGAGGAACTCAGTGGAGAACTCGTCGTCGGACGGAATCAGGCTGGAAGAGAGTGCAAACAACCACGTGATTGAGAACACGCTGTTGAGGAACTGGTACGGAATCAGACTCAACGACTCGATATCGAACGAGATCCGGGCCAATGAAGTCCATGACGGCTACGACCAGGACCTTGATGCCCCCATTCAATTGGAGCATTCAGAAGACAACACCGTGTCATCAAACGATGTGTTGGGATATCAGCACGGAATAATGCTATTATACTCGGAGTCGAACACGATATCCGGGAACACCGTCTCTGGGGTGACCGGCTCCGGCGGCATCCAGCTTATGTACTCGAACAGAAACACTGTGAGCTTCTGCAACCTCGACGATTGTTGGACAGGCGTTGGCCTCTACATTTCTGCGAACAACGAGATCGCCTCCAACAATATCTCCATCCCGGGATATGGGATCAGGGCATTCTCGAGTCCCAACAACAACTTGACCGGCAACAAGATCGCGCAGGCTCTGTTCACGGGGATAATCGTCGAGAGATCTGGATCATCGAACGGATCATCGAATGTGACACTCAATGAGGTCATGTCCGGCAAAGCCGACGGAATCCGGGTGGTCAACTCGAATCAAGTCAATCTGTCTGGAAACGTCATCTCAGGCAACTTGCGAAAGGGATTGGCGATATACTTGTCTGAAGGCCTCACGATCATGGCCAATCAGTTCACCAACGACGGGATCTACATCGAAGACACCGGGCCCGTCTCGCCCGCCCCTATTGCGGTGTACAATTCTCACACCATCACTTCTGACAACACGGTCAACTCGAAACCGATACTGTACTACAAGAACGAATCAGGACTGACCTTCGATGGGATTGATGTTGGACAATTGATTATTGCGAACTGCAGCGATGTCAATGTCAACAACTTGGCGATTGCTGCGGCCGACGCTGGACTGATCGTGGGGCATTCTAACTGGGTGAACATCAGCGGCTCCGAGTTCTCGCTCAACGAGGAATACGGCGTGATGGCACGTGCGACGAATAACTTAACAATCTACGGATGCACCGCATTCAAGAACAGGGCGGCCATGGACTTGTTGAGGTGCCAGGACGTGAACGTCTCAGGATCCAACATCGTCGGGAATACTTTCGGTGGATTGAACCTCTTCCGCTGTAATCGGTCGATTGTGCTCAGTAACCGCGTTGTGAACAACACGGAATGGGGAATGGGTCTTGGTGAGACAGACAACAGCCTCGTTTGGGGCAACAAGATTGCGGGCAGCTTGATCGGGTTTTGGTTCGGCGATTGCCAGAACGCCACGATCTACCACAACGACTTCTCCAACCCAACGCAGGTCTCAGAATACATGCCAGGAGAAGTGCCGCTTTACAACTGTACCTATCCGATAGGGGGCAACTACTGGTCGGACTATGCGGGCAGCGACTCCATGAACGGATCCGCCCAGGATGTGCCGGGAGCTGATGGGATTGGAGACACTCCGTACGAAGTCTCTCCCGTCAACAAGGATTTCTACCCGCTGATGCAGCCTACTTGGGCTCCCAACTCACCGCCCAATGCCGTGCTAGGCGTTCTTCCTCTTGCTGGTGACCTGGATACGACCTTCGTGTTCGATGCCACGGGTTCCAATGACGCAGAGGACCCGAACCAGGTGCTGACATATCGGTGGGATTGGGAGGACGACGGTACTTGGGACACTGCCTATGGTTCGGATGGGATCGCGGACCACAAGTTCACTGCCCCGGGCACATACACGGTGAGAGTCGAGGTCATGGACATCGAGGGAGGACTGGGCAGCACCACGGTGACCGTTATTGTCTCACCCGTCATCCCGGAGTTCGACGGTCTGGTTGTCCCGATCCTTGGAATCCTGATGGTCGTGTTCGTCTTGGATCTCCGCCGGCTGAGAAGAAACCGCGCCTAGTAGTAACCCGGAACGGCCAGGTACCAGTCGCCCTCGATGTCCACGCAGAGCACCTCACCGTCGAACGTGGCGGTCTGGTCTATCTCCATGTAATGGACATTGATTCTGTAATGCACGTAGCAGTAGTCGTCGACATCCACGAGCAGCTCGCTCTCGACGTCATCGATGATTATCTCGGCCGTCCACTTCTGTTGTTCGCTCAGGTTGGCCTGGTACGTCACGCCCAGGCTCACGATCTCGATCTCAGGGTCACGGAAGAAGACGATCTCGCTGAGGTTCTCGAGCCTCTGTTCATAGTCGGGGTTGAACTTGGTCACCGTCTGGTCGAACATACGCTTGATGTCCCTATCGTTCGAGGCGTCCACGTACTCCTTGTAGACGTCCGTGGGCGAATCCTCCTGGGGAAGGACCAGGAACACGAGGACCGCAACAGTGATTACGGCTAGGACCGCGAGAATAGCCGCGGCAACCACGAGGGGGTTCGGCCCCGGACGGTAAGGTGCGTACGGCGGAGGGAAGTTGGGTGCGCTCGGAACTAATCCACCTTGGTCCGATCCGGTTCTGTAACAATTCGGGTGATGGGGAAATTCGGACGGTTGCGTCATGACCTCGGGGCACTACATGTAGTGGAGGAGTCTTAATAAAGCGAGCACGGTGAAAGGGCTTGATGCCGATTAATGGTGTCGTGTCAAGCCTGGAGTCTTGCCTTCGAGTCGACCGAGACTATTCCAGGCACAGCAGCAGAACGTGCTCGATATGTGGGAGGATACAAGATTCCCGAATGGGCGCGGAGTTCGTCTGCAAGTGCGGATTGTGCCTAGATAGGCAAGTCCATGCCAGCTTGGACCTGCTGCATACAGCCTTCTCCGAGAGATTGGAGGTGGCAGGGGGCTTATGGTTCAGCCCCGGCGCGTTCCAGCATGACGCGATGATGATCCTCTACGAGCCAGCGATGGCCGCACGGTCGGAGCCGAATGGAACGAGTTGCATCTGGGGGGTGACCTGAAGGCCACCACCCGCTGATGCAACAGAACCCATAGGATGTCCTCGAGGATACTTAACAGCTGATTGATAGGCCCAAGAGCATCGAAGCTAGTTTGGAGCAAATAAGGATGCTTTCATATCAGGTCTCATTGTTCTTGGATGCGTAAAGGAATGTTACATTCGCACGCGCGCACATGGGTACTGACCACGGAAAGGATAAAAAACCCGCCCCGACAATAGTTCTCTCACTGGCACTCAAGACGCTGCACGAAGAGACACGCTGACCGATCTTGTAGCCGGCCCCCAAATAGCTTTGAGAACATGACTCCCCCAGTTGACAAGATACTAGGCTGTCCAGCCTGTGGCATGAGGGTCACCGGCCTGGAGAACGCGTGCCCTCGCTGCGGCAAGAAGTTCGATAGGTACGTGAAGTTCGAGTGTCCGTTCTGTGGGGAGCTTATCCTTGTGGGCTCGCAGAAGTGCCCCGTGTGCAAGGTCGACCTCCCGGGAATATCCGACCAGGTCAAGTCCAAGCCCGTCGAGAAGACGATGGACGAGCTTCTCGACGATCTCATAGAGATCGAATCTGCCCAGGTGAAGAAGGAGGGCAGGCGTTTCTGCTGTCCCAAGTGCTCGTGGCTCCTTTACGGGACCGAGACGAAGTGTCCCAAGTGCAGCCAGATACTCACCGGCAAGTTCGGCCTCCAGTGCCCCATCTGCGGCACGGCCGTGGAGAAGGGGATGAGGGAATGCACCAAGTGCGGGATAGCCCTCGAGAAGGTGGCCCAGGAGGCCAAGCCGATGGTCCCGTTCGTCCCCAGGCCGGCGGAGAAGTCGGCTGTGGAGCTCGGGGTGGAGGAGCTCGCAGCGACGCGCGCGTGTCCCGTGTGTGGGACCGTCTCATCCAAGAGCCTCCAGAAGTGCCCGAAATGCAGCACCAGCTTCGTGGAGACAATTCCTAAGGCGAAACCAGCGGAACCGGTGAGGGAGCCGACCAAGGCCCAGCACGCCGATGACGCGCTCCTGGCCCTGAGCGAGATCGAGAAGCAGGCTCAGCAGCCGTTCCGGGAGCGGAAGCTGAAGCTGAAACCGGAGAAGGTCACTACCGTCGACCTCAAGGCTCAGACGGGCGCCCGTGGGCTGTCGAACGGCATCGGCCAGGTCAACGGTCGCAGCAAGACAAACGGCATGGGCATGGTGAACGGCCGGAGCAAGATAAACGGCACGAGCATGGTCAACGGCCGGAGCAGGACGAACGGCATTGGTGTCGTCAACGGCAGGTCTCTCGTGAACGGGACGGGGATCTCCAACGGGCTGAGGGCGAGGGCAAGGGAGAGCGCAGCGAAGCGTACCATGTTCCTCACGCGCTGGCAGTTCCTAGCGGTTCTAGTGGCAATCGCAGTCGTGCTTCCGACGTTCGTGATACTTTCATACTCGAAGAAGTCCGATCAGTTCGCGGTGGACGGTGAGTTCGACGAGTGGGACGACGCGACCACGTACGGCACCAGGATACAGTCCACATCCTCTAGGACCAACATCACAGAATGGGCCGTCGGCTCACAGTCTACGGATCTGTTCTTCTATTTCAGGACCCAGTCGCACATGATGAGCTCGCCTGAGGCCGAGAGCTTCTATCTGTTCGTCGACTCGGACGGTTCGAATACCACGGGCTACATCATGGAATCGATTGGAGCGGACTATATGCTCCAGCTGACCGGGTGGGACAGTACCGTCAGCTCCACATCCATTTCCGAGTACCCGTCATCTCCCGACCAGTATGACTGGAACGCGTGGACATCCCTAGGCTCCTTCACATATTCGACGGACGGCGTGCGACTCGAGGCCGAAGCCGGTATGCCCGTCGCGCTCGCGAAATCAGCGAAGTTCATGCTGATCTCAAAGGATTCACAGGAGAGGAGCTCGGTCAGCTACGCTGCGCCGTTGAAGGGCGGCCTGCTGGTCGTGGAGCAGATGCCCTCCAATGATGTCGCAGCGAGCGGGATCGTGCCGAGGTCCAGCTCGGTCGCGATGCTCTCGGTGCGTTTCACCTGCGAGGGTGAAGGCGGCCATGTCGACCAGATTGATCCAGTCATTGCAGGCGCGGGCCAGTCCTATCAGATCGCCTCGTTCTCGCTCGATGAGGGTGAGGAGCACGAGATAAGCGTCTCTGTGGACACTTCCTCTGCAACTGACGGTCAACTTGTGTCCGCCAAGATCCTCGCATCCAGCATCGTGTCTTCCTTCGCCACCGTGGAAATCATAGGTGACGGAGCAAGCGCGTATGTCAGTTCGTCTCCTCCGGCGATCGTGATTGACGGTGCATTTGCAGACTGGGAAGGGAGGCTATCCATTGATCAGGACTCGATGTCCGTGACCAACCCGGGCGTCGACATAGACGAGGTCGGCAACGTGAGCACCACCGACAACTCGTACTTCTATGTCAGCGTCGAGGGCCAGATGTGCAGTGGGACATTCGTGCCAGCGATGATCTTGAAACCATCGGGCTCGGGCGGCGGAGGCGGCATAGTCATCCCGACAAGGAAGACTGCCGAGGACATCCTCAGGATATACATCGACAGTGACAGGTCCAATTCCACCGGCGAAGGAGTCGTTCTCAGCTCGCAGCACATTGGCGCTGACCAGATGATCGAGGTGAGAGGCCTCTTCGGCAGGATCGTCTCGATGAACGAGTTCAGCTATTCGTCCGGCAGCTGGGCACCCATGTCCGAGACTGTCGAGGCCGCAAAGGATGCCAAGAGGATCGAAGTGAGCGTCAGCGCTTCCAGCCTAGGCGGCAGCTCGGACATCGAATTCATAATCGAGACTACGACCTGGAAGGGCCGCGCGGACTTGGCGACCTACGATCCAGCGGCTGGAAGGGCGCTGACCCGAGGCTGGGTCGTCGACTCTACAACCACGTCTACTAGCGCGACGGCGATGTCCTACCAGAGAAAGCTCTTCTACGATGGCGCGAACGTCTGGAGCTTCTACTATGACGGCTCAAACACCGTCTGCAGGTACAGCAATGACGGCGGGGCAACGTGGGCGTTCCCATCGACTGGGACGAGGCCGTTCACCAACAACGGTGTGACGAACGCTTCCATATGGTACGACTCGGCCGTGAGTACCATATACGCGGTTGGTGACCCGAACACATCATCGACTGCCGTGTATGTGAGGAAGGGCGTTGTAGATTCATCTAGTCGAATCATCACCTGGTCAGGCGCTTCTGATTCCACGATCACAGCGTCCGCCAACCCCTTGCTGGGAAAGAACACATTCATCTGCAAAGACACGACTGGATATCTATGGGTGCTGTCCAGCATGAAGAACGGCACTGGTGAGGTGTATGACCTAGCAGCATTCCGGAGCAACAGTGTCAACAGCACTTCTCCGTGGACGGACACTGGACACATGGTCAATACCACATATTCCCTTCCCAACGCGAAGGGTTCGATTCTCCCTGCTGGCTCGGGCAGCCAGGTCTGGGCAGTCTACGGCTACGGAGGCATCGTCGCAAGCAGGAAGTATGATGGTTCCGTTTGGCTGGGCGAAGAGGCAGTCTCTGTTGTTGGCACCAGAACAGACAACACAGACACCGCGCCTCCATGCGCGCTCGTTGATGACGCTGGCGTGGTGCATGTCGTGTTTGGTGATGGGAGCAAGAAAGGACCACAACCTTATCACGCTGCTAGGAATGGAACAGGCTGGAGCACTCTGCACAGCCTGTACATCCCAACCGCCCAAGAGAGCTGTATCTACCCCACAATCAGCCTGGACAAGCCAACTGGCAGGCTGTATGCCTTCTGGATTCTGGACGATGGTGGTAATCCAACCCGGCACTGGACGGTCACAGGCAAATACAATACAACGAGCACTTGGGAATCGTGGGGTACCACTCCTATCTACACCTCCACGGACACGACGTCCCCGAAGCAGTACCTCAACTCGATCTACTCTGCTCCTGGGGCGCAGCTAGTATGTTTCCAGTGGACCCAGAACACCACTGCCCCCGACATTGAAGTCATTTTTGACAAGATTCCGGAGTTCAAAGACATAGTCCTGCCCGTCTTGTCGATTGTTGTGCTTGTAGTCGTGGGCGAGCGTGCACAGTCCCGAAAGAGGAATCGGTCGCGGGTCAAGGATGAGCAAGATCCAAGTCCTCCACCCGGCAAAGCACGGTGAAAAGCATATCTAACCTGTCCTCGGTTACGAACTCGTTCACACGCACGGAGGATTGGAGAAATGCCGATAGAAGAGCACCTAGGGAAAGCCGACTGGAAGAAGGAGAAGCACGTTCCCGCGATCGAATGCCCGGACAAGGTCAAGACCGACGAGATGTTCGAGGTCAAGGTCTCGTTGGGCAAGGAAATCGCTCATCCGAACACGACCGCACACCACATCAGATGGGTGACACTGTACTTCCATCCTGAGGGAGAGAAGTTCAGCTACCAGATCGCGAGGTGCGAGTTCTCCGCCCACGGGGAGTCGACAGAGGGAGCGGACACGAGCTCCATCTACACGCACCACGCCGTATCCGCATGGATGAAGACCAAGAAGCCCGGCACGCTGTACGCTGTCTCTTTGTGCAACATCCACGGCCTCTGGGAGAGCGAGAAGAAAATCGCGCTGGCCTAGACTCAGATAGGCGACCCCTGACGGCGGGCGTCTACATATCATTCTGTCGCACGACGTATCGTTCGAGCTCGTAGCTTCTCTCGGGCCTGCCTTGTGCCCGGAGAGCTCGTTGGATGAACTGGCCGCAGTTACTTCCAATCCTGTTCTCCTCGAGCTCGCCGATGCTCAGGACGACATCGTAGCCTTGATCTCGGAATGCTTCCACGAGAGGATCCGAGGTGCTGCTGTCGCCGGGATTGATTGCAGAGGTAAGGGTCTCCTCGCTTGATCGGACTGTTGGGTTCAGAGGAGTGAGCTTGATGAGGAACTTCTGCGGATCGAAGTGTTCCCTTATCACGGCAGCATCCACGGGATACCCTTCGATTGGGGCGAAGTTCAAAGTCACCTTCTTGTCGCCTGTTTCCGGATGGGCGAATCGTTCGCCGTACTCCGATATCTCCGCAAAAGACCACTTCTTCACGGGCACGAGGTCGTCACGACCGGCCGTGTCGGTCGTGTGAATTGAGAACTGGAGCTGGAACCTGCCGTCGGTGTATAGTCGGTCCTTAATTGCGAGCAATCCGTCAAAGAACGCCTTGGTCGCGGCATTCCTGGGAGCGACGGTCGATATTGACACATTGAGCCCTGGAGCGTCGAATTCTCTCGGAAGCCGTCCCATTGCGTCCAGAACCGCTGGGTTGAGCGACGGTTCCCCCATTCTCGCGAATTGTATCTTGAACTTGGAGACCGGGATTTTGCCGTCCGGATATCTTCGGCGTACCATATACTGCACCTGCGAGATGATTTCGTCCGCGGAGAGTTTGCCTCCGAAATCCCCTCCCGCGTCGCACATCCTGCACTTGATGGGGCAGCCAAACATGGACGACACAATGAGAACCCATTTCTTCTCCTGAGGGATCGGTGGCTGGACCGATTCCACGAACTCGACGAGGAACCGGTCTGGGGTCCTTGACTCCCTCATCTTCGCGACGTAGACTTTCGCCAGGTCCTCTTGGCCATATTCTGCGATGACATTCATCTGATTCCCTTCCCGCCTCGCTTCCGCAGGTACTCATCAACGAGCATGGCAGCCCGAACGCCATCGCCAACAGCGATAGCAGTCTGGCGATGCGCGCCGCGGACGACATCTCCAGCCAAGAAAAGGCCAGGCACGTTCGTCTCAGGAATCCCGGGCGCATTCTTGACCATCTTTCTCAGCTCCGGACTCAGCACCTCAATGTTTGGCTCTCTTCCGCAGGCCATGAGGATGTAGTCGGCGGCATACTCGACCCGGCCCTTCCCAATTCGACACCGAAGCAAAGCACCGGGAATCTTGTCTTTCACAATCTCGGGGACAGCTCCCACGACAAGATCTACGCCTGAAGCCTCAGCTCGAGCACGTAGCAGCGACAGGCATTTCGGCTCCGAACGCGAGATAATCGTGACGTCGCATCCTCGCCCAGCCAAGTTGAGGCTGTAGTCGAATGCCGCGTCGCCTCCTCCGATCACGACTGCGCGCTTGCTAGCGATATGCGCGAGCGGCATATCGACCAGCTCGTTGAAGACCTTGCTTCCAAGGAGTTCCCTGCTCCCCCGCAGACGCACTTTCTGGGGGCGCGTCCCCGTCGCAGCTATGAGAGACCGAGCCGAGAACTCCCTGGCATCGGACTCGATGCGGAAAGCGCCATGAGACCTATTGACCGTCTCCACATCTGCTTTCGTCACCCTTATGTCGAGCATGTCCAACTGCTTTGAGAAGCGCTCTACCAGCTCCAAGCCCCCTATCCCGCCGACAAAGCCAGGATAGTTCTCCACCAGATTGGCATTCCTGAGCAGACCGCCCCGTTCCCCGCGTTCCAAGACGATCGGAGCCAAGCCTGCTCTGTGGAGGTAGATTGCGGCGGCGATCCCCGCGGGGCCAGCTCCTATGATGGCTACTTGTGTTTGAGCCATTTGACCACCTCCGCCGTCGTCATCGGAATGGCAAAACCGTCTGTCAGCGTCCTAAGGCTCGAGACATGAAGGTCCTCGTGGTCCGAGGCCGTCCCGTCGACGACGATGAACACATCGAAACCTCGCATGAAGGCGTCGCGAGCAGTGGACTCGCAGCAGAGATGGGTCAGCACACCTGCTATGACGATCTTCGTGATCCCTTTCTCGCGGATGATCTCCTCCAGATCGGTCCCGACGAAGGCGCTGTACTGCGACTTTCGCAGCACGACCTCCCCTCGCGACGGAGCGAGGAGCCGAACGATCTCGGACATCTTGTCGTCGTCTCGGAGGACTTCTCCCCACCAGCGTCCCATGGCACCAGGGTCCTCGCCTGGAGGGACCGCGTAGCGCGTGAAGATAAGGGGAAGCGAGAGTCTGCGAAACCCCTCAATCAGAGTCCTCACGTTCTTCACGATCGCCTCTGAAGACTGAACGTATGCGTGAGATGACCTCGTGAGGAAGTACCTCTGCATGTCGATGACTAGAAGGACCGAATCCTCAGGCGAGAACTTGATGCGCTCACTGCGATGGCTGCTCATGTAGGGCCTAACTAGCTCCATCCATTCCTTGGCCTTTCGTTCGATTCCGCGCCCGACCAAGCAGCCGACCTCCTCCTCCGCAGTTTCCTGGATTGGGAGGCTGGGGTTCTGTTGTTTAAGTGGGTGGTGGCTTATTAAGTCACCGCTCCGATGCAACTCGTTCCATTCGGCTCCGACCGTGCGGCCATTGCTGGCTCGTATAGGATCATCATCACGTCATGCTGGAACGCGCCGGGGTTGAACCGTAAACCCCCTGCCACCTCCAATCCCTTGGAAATGGCTGTCTGCAGCAGGTTCAGGCTGGCATTGATGTGCCTGTCGAGATGCCAGCCACACTCGCACTCGAACTCCGTGCCCATTCGGGAATCTTGTATCCTCCCACATATCGGGCACGTTCTGCTGCTGTTTCTTGGGTCGACCTTGACCACCGGGATCCCTTTCCACTGGGCCTTGTACTCGATGATCTGATGGAGCTTCCTTCTCGGCCACAGGGTGAGACGCCGATTCAGCTCTCTGTTCCGTCTTGGCCTGAACCCTCTCAGATCTTCGAGCACGACTGCGGACTTCTGATTCTCGGCGAATGAGAGGACTGAGTTCGCCACCTGGTGGAGTCTGTACTCGATTCGATGATGTTCCCTCTGCCCTTCCCTCTTGCACAGCCTCTTCGAGGTACGCCTGTCGTGCGCCTTCTTCTTCTGGAGCCTCTTGCGTCGGTCGTGGCGTCTTTGCTGGATGACTGTGATATCTTGGTAATCGACTTTGACAGCTCTTGCCCCGTCACCCATGACGATGATGCCGTCCATGCTTCGCTCGTTTGTGTCGAGCGAGAGGGCAGATTCCGGAGCATACGGTCTGGGCGCCTCCTTCCTGAAGGCGACGATTACGCGGTCGGGAAGAACGGTGAGAGAGCCCAGCCTCAAGGAGCGGTCGTCCAGGTACCTGCGATGATAGTCGCTGACCTCTAACTCCAGCTTGACGTGACACCAGGCCCTTATGGGCAAGTCGACGATGCCGTTCTCTCGATCCAACTTGTACGCCTGGTTCTCTGCTTTCATCATCAGACGGCGGACATAAGGAGCGCGGCTGGCATATCTGGTCCTCAACTTCCTTCGGTAGTTCTTGAGGATGTTTCCTGCCACCTCGAATGCCGAGACAAGGTGTTTGGCGTATATTCGTGGATGCTCCTCGCGTAAGTCCTTGTACAAGAGCTTACACAAAGCGTTCCTCGATGTGACCCTGGTCCGGAGTCCCGCTCGGATGGTATTGTTGATCGCCAGCCTGAAATCCTCGAGAAGGAACTTGGCCTCCGGAGGAAGCTCGCCCTTGATGCGGAAAGCAACCCCTCTGGTCGGCATATCCGACATCATGGCGCCGGTCATATATGTTCGTCGCCACTACATGCAGTGTCTGGCTAAGCAATTCCAACGCTCATCCATCGCCTTCACCACCCGATTAGTTCCAGAACCGTTTGTAGTGAATCTTTATGTCGGATTTGCGCTGCGTGCTCTCTCTTCACCTCATTAGGGCGGTTCACTCTTGGAACGTGTCGGCGAATATCAAGAGCATCTCAACATGTACATAAAGATACAACTAGGTTATTAATAGTACATCAAGTATCATGTTTGTTCACATGTCTCAGAGAAGGGGTTGTCTTTGGCCAGTCAGCTGAGATCCAGGACCAAGCGGCCGCCAAGCCGAAGTTCCTGCCGACAAGCGTGTCGATAGAGAAGAACTGCAAGCTTGACCCTGTCTCGATTTTCTCTTCCTTGAGGGGCCAGTTCCCGGGCGAGTGTTTCCTGTTGGAGTCCCTCGAGGGCCCAAGGAAGGTCGCTCGGTACTCGTTCATCGGAGTGGAGCCGATTTCGATTTTCAAATCGCGCGACGGCATCGTCGAAATCGATGACGAGCCGCACGAGACCGAGAACCCGTACGAGGCGCTTCGCTCGCATTTCAGGTCGTTCGGCTGCGGAGCCTCGGACATCGTGCCCTTCTCCGGAGGAATGGTCGGCTATGTCGGCTACGGCATGGTGCGTCACTTCGAGAACATCCCCGAGAGGAAGACCGTCGACGGAGTCGCCCCCGACCTCTACTTCGTGCTTCCGAAACACCTCGTGTGCATCGACCACTTCAATTCCCGCGTGTTCCTGATCTCCCATGGCAAGACCGCCGAGCTGAGGGACGCCTTGGCCGAGGCGAAGCCGTTGCAGCCGACTGAGCTCGTCGCGGGCGAGGGCAAGCCGGATGCCGATGAAGAGTCGTACAGGAGGATGGTCCTCGAAGCGAAGGAGCGCATCCTCGATGGGGAGATCTTCCAGGTCGTGCTCTCCCGCCGCACGGAATTCCCCATCCGCGGAGATCCGCTGGGGATGTACTCCATCCTGCGGTCGCTCAACCCGTCGCCCTACCTGTTCTACCTCGATTTCAACAGGGTTCATCTTCTGGGCTCGTCTCCCGAGATGCTTGTCCGGTTGAAGGGATCGAGGCTCAACACTCGCCCGCTCGCCGGGACCAGGAGGAGGTCCGCAGACATCGAAGAGGATGAGAAGCTCAAGATCGACATGCTGCTGGACGAGAAAGAGCGGGCAGAGCATCTGATGCTCGTTGACCTTCACAGGAACGACATGGGCCGCGTTTCGAAGTTCGGGAGTGTGAAGGTGACCGAGCTGATGTCCGTGGAGAAGTACTCCCACGTCCAGCACATCGTGAGCAACATCGAGAGCGAGCTCAGGCCGGACTGCGACGCGTTCGACGCGCTGAAATCGTGCTTCCCAGCGGGCACGGTTTCAGGAGCGCCGAAGATCCGCGCGATGGAAATCATCTCGGAGCTGGAGAAATCGCCCCGAGGCCCATACGGCGGCGCCGTCGGATACTTCGATTTCACCGGCAACATGGACTTCGCGATAACCATCAGGTCCGTGGTCGTCTCAGGCAACCGCGCGAGCATCCAAGCGGGTGCGGGAATCGTCGCGGACTCGGACCCCGAAAGGGAATACATGGAGACGGAGCACAAGATGGGCGCGATGCTCCACGCGCTCGACTCGTCGAACGGGAGGTCAGGCCGATGACCCGGATCCTGTTGATCGACAACTACGACTCCTTCGTGTACAACATCGCGCAGTACCTCGGAGAGCTAGGCGCGGAAGTCTTTGTCGAGAGGAACGATTCTCCTCGTCTTGGAGACTATCTGGGACAAGTCGACGGGTACGTCATTTCTCCCGGGCCAGGACATCCCAGGGATTCCAACCGCAGCCTGGAGGTCATATCCAATCGAGGCTACGGGAAGCCCGTTCTCGGGGTTTGTCTCGGGCATCAGGCGATAGCACATGTTCACGGAGGGTCCGTTGTCCGGGCCTCCCAGGTGGTTCACGGGAAAGTGAGTAAGATTGCGCACGCCGAGGACCCCCTCTTCGAAGGCGTCCCATCGCAGTTCAATGCGACTCGCTATCATTCTCTCATTGTCAGCAGAGGAGACCTTCCGGAAACCGTCAACGTGCTGGCCCGCACTGATAGCGGGGAAATCATGTCGATCAGAGTCAAGGATTCGCAGATCTACGGAGTCCAGTTCCACCCAGAGTCCGTCATGACGTCCCACGGCAAGAGGATTCTCTCGAACTTCCTCAGGATGTGTGAGCGATGATCAGAGAGGCGATCCGTGAGGTCGTGGAGCGGCACGATATCTCGTCCGAAGCGGCACACCAGGTCATGCTGGAGATGATTAAGGGCGAGGCCACTCCGAGTCAGATCGCGTCCTTCGTCACGGCCATGAGAATGAAGGGCGAGACTGAGCAGGAACTCAGAGGATTCGTTATTGCGATGCGCGAGCTGGCGACCAAGGTCAGCGCGCCCGCAGGGGCGGTCGACCTCTGCGGGACTGGTGGGGACGGCTTCAACTCGTTCAACATCAGCACAGCCGCGTCCTTCGTCGTAGCGGGAGCCGGGGTCCCAGTTGCGAAACACGGCAACAGGTCCGTGTCGAGCAGGTGTGGGTCCGCCGATGTGCTGTCCGCCCTCGGGCTTCCCGTGGATCTGGAACGAGAAGACGTCGAGAAATGTCTGTCGGCGAGCGGTGTGGGCTTCATGTTCGCTCCCACGTTCCACAGCTCGATGAAGAACGTTCTAGGGCCGAGGCGCGAGATCGGCGTCAGGACCTTCTTCAACATCCTGGGGCCGATGACGAACCCTGCTATGGTGAAGCATCAGCTCATCGGGGTGTACGATCACGAGCTGTCTCACAAGATGGCGAACGTGTTGTCCAGCCTTGGGACTTCCCACGTCATGATTGTCAACGGCAGCGGCATGGACGAGATCACGAACCTCGGCGAGACGCACGTGTTGGACGTACAGAACGGCATGGCGGTCGAATACTCCGTCACCCCCAGCGACTTCGGCCTCGACCTCGCGGAGCCCAGCGATTTGAAGGGCGGCGATCCTGTGCAGAACGCGAGGATATTGCTCTCGATTCTCAAGGGCGAGCGGTCGCCGAGGGCGGACGTCGTTGCCCTGAACGCCGCCGCGGCCATCTACGTGGCCGGAAGAGCCGCGAGTATTCCTGATGGGTTGGCGGTCGCTCAGAACACACTCGAGAATGGAAAGGCCTTGGCCAAATTGAAGGAGTTCTCTGGGGTAGCCTGCTCGATGGAAGAATCGAGGCAGGCCGAACTTGACATTCAGGCTCTCCGCCAAAGAAGATCCCTCCCGAAGATACTCTGCGATAGGTCGTCCGAAATCTCGTCGCATCTTGCGGCGCAAATCCCCGAGACTGAACGAGGAAAAGCTGCGATGAGCGCGCTCGATCCCGAGCTGCT
>Ga0315296_10001132_pt1 | contig 23472 bp, 27 predicted proteins | sample YL17G14_18_MG_FD_203921 | JGI IMG/M metagenome (GOLD analysis project Ga0315296, IMG submission 203921) | Sediment microbial communities from Yellowstone Lake, YNP, Wyoming, USA - YL17G14_18 | ecosystem: Environmental > Aquatic > Freshwater > Lake > Sediment | place: USA: Wyoming | collected... | reverse complement strand
AGAGTTCACCCCGCGCAACGTGCAGACGCAGGAGGAGCGCGTCAACCTGGTCTTCGCCGTCAAGGTGCGCATCCCGAACCCCGACTATGCACTCAAGCCCGGGATGCCGGCGGATGCGGTGCTTGTGGGCAATGAACAATGGCCCAATGAACAATGAACCAATGAACAATGAACAAACTCCGGCTCTCAGATTGGATGTTAGATGTTAAACCAGGAGGTCACCGCAGTAGGACGAGGAATTCATCGCGGGTCAGCCCGGCGCTCTTGATGAGGCGTAGTGTAAGCCCTCGCCCGAGATCTCGGTTGTGCCAGGGGACGACGATGCGGCGGTTGTCTGTGGCGCGCTACATAACGATGTGACTTCCTGTCTGATGGTCTACTTCGAAGCCAGCACGCTGCAATGTCTCGACCATCTGGCGGGGTGTGACAGTGGGCAGGCGGGGCATTATGCTGGTCCCAGGGCTACGCTGACGTGACCAACGAACTGGTTAGCCACCCGCTCGACAGGGACTGGCTCACCATGTTTGAGCAGGCTCGCACAGTAAGCCCGAATCACGTCGGAGGCCATCTGTTCGATGATGATAGTGAACTGGTAGATGGGCATCAGATGATCATGGGGCCTTGCCACTTGTCCGGGGTGCGCTGTGCAGGATCAGCAGACATTCCCCGTTCTTTCAGCAACCCGGCAAACGCGCCGATGTCCATTGCGTTTATTTGCCGCTGATTGTCGGGGTGGGAGAGCCAGTGGTCAAGCATGGCCATCTCGTCAGATTCAAACCCGGCTGCCCGCAGCGAGCGCCAAAACTCGTAGTCAGAGATGATGGATCTCGAGGTGAAGTCTGTGCTCTTGTGGCGCAGCATGCACAAGGCGCGGGGGAGAGGCAGCACCTCCGGACGCAGGTCGAACAGGTAAGTCAGGTAGATGAAACGGCGGGCGCCGCGCCGCCAGGTTTGGACGTCAGGGGGCAGACTCCAAGGAAAGGAGAACCTGGGCCATTTGATCAGGGAGATAAAACGACCGGCATTACGCAACCAGGTCTGGACTTTGTTCCGGCGGAAGGAGAACCTGCGCCTTTTTGCCTTTTGGGCTGGTTCCAGTATGCTCCACATGGCTACTAACCCTTCTGTCGCTTTCTGGTCCAGATCCTCCAACTTGCTGCCGGCCTCGGCGGATTCTTCTCCCTCCGCGCCCGGCAAGGGCTGCCCCAGATTGGCCAGCGCATCAGTGCTCTGTCTTGCCAGGCGGCGGAACTGCCGGAGGTGTTTCCAGAAGGCCTCCCGACGTGGTCGGATCCAGGCCAATGCCCGTCCGATGGGAAGGACCAGCATGGCCGCGAACAGGGCGATGACCAGGAGTCCGACCGCCAGGCGCCCAACCGCCTCCAACGTGGTCAGGGGGAGATAGTGCGCCAGCCAGGCTGGATAGGTCCCCTTTGACAATGCTACGCCGGGCAGAAGCTGCGGTAGGCCAACGAACAAGGCCAGTAGTGTTATCACAAACCCCATCCGCCGAGTCCATCGCTCCCGGCGTTCGCGCGCCAGGCGTTCGGCCTGTCGTAATACTTCAGAGAGAGAATTCAAGAGGGTGTTCAATGTGTCCGAGATTCTCTGCAAGAAACTGGCATGGGCGCTTGTTGATTCTACCGGTTGTTGGGCGTAGTGATAGGGGTAGGCATCTACCAGGGCCTGGCGGAGATCCACCGCACTCCCCCCCACAGGAGCCAGCGTCAATCGCTGCTGGATAAAATCTTCTGTCCCATCTACGTACCCCCGCAGTTTCCGTACCAATTGTCCGGCGTCGCTGGCAGCGCGTTCTATAGCCGGCTGCAGGGTAAGAAGCATACGTCGGAGGTCGCTACAGGTGCTGTGGAGGGCTGACTGGTGTGCAGGTGCGGAATCCGCCAGGAAGGAATATCCCTGGCTGGTCAGGTCGCTGGCCGTGTCCAGCGTGCCCCCCTACAGGGCCTGCTGTGTTCCCAGGTTGTCTACGTCGGTGAGCAGGTCACGCGCCTCGTCTGCGATCGAGAATTCCAGAAAGGTGAGTGTGTCGGCCACAAATTCCAGGTCTCGTTCCTGCTCGGCCGGGGTGGAGGATACCAGGCCGAGGGGCAGAAGGAGATAGTTACTGAAAACTGCCAGGGGTGACCATCTCCCGGCGCAAGCCGACCAGGTCGCGTTCTGCCACTGCCCAGGCCACTTCCGCCGATGTGGGGTCTTCGGAGCCCAGGCACGTGCGCACTAATGTGTGCAGGGCTTTTCGATCCTGGGACAAATATGCCTCGGGCCGGGAGGGTGGTGAGAGTGAGGCCGCGAAGTAAAAGACCGGTGGTCTTGCCTCATGTCCGGCGAACTCGGGTTCCGCTACGCCGATCCCGAAACTCATGCGGAGAATGGCGAAGAGCGTCTCTAACTGTTTCCATAGCCCCTCTTCCAGCAAGTGCGCGGTTTGCTCCGCGGAACTGGCAGGTGGTGCTGAGGTGCCCTCTGGAGGAGGCGGTGCCCACCGGCGGCTGGCGGGCCAGTAGTTCCACAGCGCCAGGAGCGGGGTACAGATCAGGTTGCCCCGGCTCGCCCCAAACTCCACGATCCGCCATGACCAGTATAGCGGTTGGGGAAGTTGTTGGAGGCTCGTCTCCGTGATGCCATGCCATGCGAGCATGCCTTTCAGGCGTTGCTGACGTGATGGCTCAAGTTCGTCGAGCCAGCACTGAATCGCATCCAGCAGGGTGGCGTCGAAGCGGGAAAAGAGGGTGCAGCGGTGCCGGACGAACAATCCGAGAAACGGTGCCTCCGTCCTGGTGTTTGCAGCGAACAGGCTCCCATATTCTTCCAGGCATGCCCCTGACTTGCTTGCCCAGTCCGTAGCCTCAGCGTGCGAGATCCACACGTAATCTCCTGGAGCGTCAGCCGCCCGCTCGAGATGGGAGAGAAAGAGCGTTGCCTGCTCGCCGAACCGCTCAGGATCCGTCGGCCATGCGACAACCTCCGCTTCCCTTGCCCCCACCCGGTCCAGCCAGCGATCCTCGTCGGACGAGAAAGTCTTTTCCTGTTTATAGTACACGCTGCGCACGATGAGCCCCATGCCTTTGGGGTCAATGCCCAACTGCACGTCGGGTAATTGAAGACACCACTGCAACAAACCTGCTACACACCCGGCGTGTTTCCGGGCGTCATCAGGCTGGACCGTCCAATAGACCGGGCGACTGCTGAGGAGAGCGGCGCGATCAAACAGCATCTGAGGAGCAGCATGGTCGTTCGGCTCCATGAGATCCTCCTTGCTTCCTGTGGCCTTCTTTGAAGCCGAATCCAGGGGATGGGCGGCAAAGGTCATAGGTGATGTCGGCGGGAAACGGCTGTGCTTGATCATCCAGGGTGTTGCTCACGCCATGTCAAGCGCGGCCCATCCAGCAATAACGTTACAAGTTCAAAATATCGCGCCCCACACACAATACCCCAATTCTGGTCAATCAAAAGAAACCGCCCCCTGAAGACCTTGTTCAGGAGAACCAACTCAAGCTGAACAGCTGAAATGAAACCGGTGTTGCCATCAAAACCTGTTACTTCGTAACTCACGTCAGGAATGGCTTCCGCGCCGAGTTGGTCTATGATCGCCTGGGGAACCAAAGTAACGTCAGCACCAGAATCGAGCAGCATCGGCACATCAGGCACGCTTTTACCGCTCTGCAGGCTGCGCAAAGTCACCTTGGCCAAGGGCGCGGGTGGGTCGAACAGGGTATCATCGTACGTTGGCATCCGAAGCCACCTCTATCATCTCTTTCTTGAAGTCGGCTGCCTGCTCAGGATGTACCAGGCGAGGACTAACAATGCGAACCTGCTTGATCTCCAAGTCAGGCACGACTACGTATACCCTCGTTCGCTCAGGCAAGCGTATGTTGGTCTTTAACCTGATTTTTCCCTTATCCACGAGACCTTCGAAAGCTGCAACCCCCATTGTACACCTCATTCATCCATACTGCTGAAATGAGTGACTTCTGCTAACTGATGAGCATAGTTTGCTCTGGTGTGGCAGATTTCCCTGGCTATGTGAGTGGATTATACAACGGAATACCCGCAAGTCAAGCGTTATTGGATGGTCAGCATCCATCAAACGCATTCTATTGCCTGCCAGGTCCCCTGCACGAGTGGCCCCATGGATTCGCCCTCGTGGATGCGGCGGATGGCCTCCGCCAGTAACGGGGCGATGGAGAGGACGCGCAGTTTGGGGTGGCGGCGTTCCTCCGGCACGTGGATGGTGTCGGTGACGGCCAGTTCGGCGATCAGGTCGCTGTCCAGCCGCTCGACGGCTTGGGGGAGGAGCACGGGGTGGGTGATCGCCAGGTAGATGGGGGGCCTGGCTCCGGCCTGGATCAGCGCCGGCAGTTGCGTCAGCACGCTGCCACTGGCGATCACGTCGTCTATGACGATCGGCGTCCGGCCGGTGATGTCCCCGGCGACGGCCTTGACCTCCACGCTGCCTTTCTCTGTCCGCCGCTTGTACATCACCGCCAGGGGCAGGTCGAGCCGTTTGGCATACAGGTTGGCCAGCCAGGCCCGCCCCACGTCGGGCGAGACGATGGTGGCATCCGCAAATTCGTCGCGGTGGAAATGTTCTGCCAGGACCGGCAGTGCCGTCAGCGGGTCCACCGGGATGTCGAAGAAACCCTGTGTGGCCTGGGCGTGGACGTCCACGTAGACGACCCGCGTTGCTCCCATCTGCTGGATCATGCGGGCCACGACCTTGGCGCCGATCGCCTCCCGCCCCCGTGCCATGCGCTCCTGGCGGGCGTAGGGAAAGTAGGGCACGACCACGTTGATCGAGTGGGCCGAGGCCCGGCGGAAGGCGTCAATCATCATCAGCAGTTCCATCAGGTGGTCGTTGACTGGGGCCGAGCAGGGTTGGATGATGTAGATGTCCTGGTGGCGCACCAGTTCCTCGATCAGGACGTGAATTTCGCTGTCGGGAAACTGGGTGATGGTGACCGGAAGCAGTTCCTGGCCCAATATGTGGGCCACGGCCTGGGCCAAGGGGCGGTTGGCTCGCCCCGTACAGAGGCGCATCTCACGTCCGTGCATTTTGCTCCTCCTTCTATGGCATCCAGACTTCGGAAGTCTCGGAAGATTTTCGAAGTCTCAGCAGCTCCTCGATTTCATGCCAGGGGAGCCCGGCCCAGCCGAAGCATTCCAGGTCCACGGTTCCTTGCTCGTCGAACTCGACCCCCTCGGCCTCCAGGAGCGCCCGCTGCAGGTCGGCCCAGGATTCCCGTCCACTGGCGGAAATGCACCCCTGGCTATTGATGACGCGGTGCCACGGCACGTCGTAGCCCTCCGGCAGGCTGTGCAGTGCCCAACCGACGGTACGCGCGGCGTGCGGATGGCCCAGCATGCGGGCGATGGCCCCATAGGACGTGACCTTGCCGGGCGGCACCTGGCGTACCACCTGATAGACCTGCTCGAAGAATCCAGCCATCCTACAACATCTCCAGGAACGCTGCCACACGTTCTTGTACTGCTCCCTCGTTGTAGAGACGTTCGTCGCACATGTCGGCCTCCAGGATGAGCACGGGGAGGCCCAGTTCGTCCCGCAGGCCGTCCCGGATGGCGTGCTGGGCCATCGAGAAGGGCTTGCACGAGCGGTTGGCGTGCATCACCATCCCGTCCACCTGGAAGTGCCGGGCCATATTGGCGATGGTTTGCAGGCGCGTGGGCAGGTCTACGTTGATAAACACGCCGGTGTAGGCGCGCGCCAGGCTGGTGAAGGGGTCTTCCAGGTCGAGTTGGACGGTCCAGGCGTTGGTGTAGGTGTCGGCGACGAAGCAGGCGCCGGCGTCCATGAAGGGGCGGAAGAAGCGGTAGAGGCGATACCAGATGGCGATGTTGTCCCACAGGAGGCGGTATCGTTCATTGGGCACTGCACTAATCCCTCGGGCGGCGCGTTCCTCCAGTTCGGCCTTGAGGCGGCGGTAGCAGTCCACCGCCTGGCGCGTGCCGCGCAGTGCGACGATCGGGGCCATCGCCATGAAAAGGTCGGGGGCATTGATGGGGGAGGGCCGGTGTTGCCCGCACTCCAGAATTTCCTGCCACAGTGCAATGGCCTGGCGCGAGAGGTCCAACACGGAGCGGAATCTGTCGGGTTTCAGGCGGCGGCCGGTGTGCGCCTCCAGCCAGGCGACGAACTCGTGCAACTGGTCGGCGACGTAGGCGACGATGTGAGGTTCGGCCGGCGTGGCGCGCTGGAAGGGGACGTCGAGGACGAAGAGCGGCACGTCGTAGAGCGCAGCCAGCGCCTCGTACCACTTGAGCACGGTGCCACAGATGTTGTTACAGCACACCAGCAGGTCAGGGCGGGGCATCCCGTTGAGCGGCGCATCTTTGGGCTGGAGCACGGCCCCGATGTGGCTGCGCGCGTAGGAGCACAGGTCGGCCGGGTAGCCGGTCGCCTCGGCCACCTGGCACAGGTGAACGGCCGCTTTGCGTGCGCCGCACAGCGCGCCATAGTTCTCCGGGTAGAGCGTGAGGATGCCCAGCGCTTCCATGATCTCGACCGGCGCGCCGCTGGTGACGTAGGCCAGCGGCTTGAAGTGCGCCATGATCTTGCGCTGTACGTAGTAGCGCGCCATCACGCGGTTGATCTCTGCGAGTGTCTGCAGGCGGGGATATTCGGACATCTTCGGGCCTCAGGTTGTGTGTTGGTGACAGGCGACCCAGGGAGACAGGCTGTTTCGCACACTGCGGGGGTAATGTTGTGCCCATGCCTCAAGCCTGTTGCAGTCCAGTCTTTCCCATGCCAGTTCGTCCAGGGCGGCAAGTCCTCCCCTGGTCTTGAGGCTGATGTAGGCGAAGTCGAGTACGGCCTTCTCCGGCTCGGCGCACAGGATTCCGTCGCTCGGAGCGTAGCCAAAAAACAGGGACGGCTGAAGGCGGTGAAAGACGATTTCGCCCAAGTGGGTCTCCCGGCGGCCGGACTGTACGGCCGAAGCACAAGTGAGGACGAGGGGCATCTGAGCGATCAGGCCGTGACGTTCCAGCCCACTCTCGAATGAGATATAACAGGGCCGTCCCAGGATCATCGCTACCTCTTCCAGTGTGGGTGGGAAAAGACTGTTGGCGTAGAGTGTTTTTCCCAGTCGCTTGACGTACCCTTTCATCTCCAACCGGCACAGTGCCTTGCGGATGGCTTCCTTGCGCAGGCCAGAGGCCAGGGAAAGCGCCTGCAGCGTCAGGATACGCCCTCCCTGCCTGCCCAATTGCTGCAGGATGTCAATCCAGCGGTCGAACGTGAAATACTTCATGTCATCGTTTCAAGTAGCCGTTTTACTCCGGCAACCAACGATTCCAGTGCTTCTCCCTGAAGCAGGGTGCGGTATCTCTTGGGAAGGAAACGCTCCAACTCCAGGCCGACCATCTCAGGCGTGATACGTGGTAGATTCCGGCTCAAGCCGTCGGCAGGTACCGCGTAGTCGGCGAATTTTCTCTCCACCAGGGCGCGGTTCAACTGGACGCCTCTTTCTTGAAGTAGCCAGAGGTCGAAGATGTCCCGGCCCTTGACGTAGGGCCGGCCAGCGATAGCGGCGACTTTATCAGCCATGATCTCCTCCGGCGCTTCCGCTCGCACCAACACCAGAGGGATCCCTGGCAGGTTGGCCGGGATGCGGAGTGGCGCGACCCGGACAGTGTAGGCCGGATAGAACCCAAACTCGACGTTGACGAAGGTAGACGGTATGCCTGTGGCACGGCAGCGCACCTGCCAGCGCACGAGCCCAGTGCCTTCTTTCTGGATACGGCCCTCAATGTCTCCTTCGAACAGAGGGCCAACGCGGAGCAGCCCCTGCTGCACTTTCCGGAAGAGTGACTCCAGATGATTCACTTCCAGCGACGTCACGAAATCCACGCCTTCCGAGTACCGTGCCCCCTCGTACACCAACCTCAGGCAGGTGCCCCCCTGGAAAGTGATATCGTGCGACTCCGGCTGGCCGTAGACTTCGGACAGGGCGTAGACCTGAAGTGCTTCCTTGATCAATACCTGGCTAGGAAGCCCTTCTTGTTTCGCTCTCTCACTGAGAATGTCTCGAAGGCTCACGATCCGTCCTGGATTTGGGCCAAATTTGTCCCATCTTTGGATTGATTATACCATTAGCCGAGCATTTCTACAAACGCCTCCACCCGCGTGCGCAATTGGCCGGCCTGAGAGGCCTGTTCCAGTTCGACCAGCAGGTGGGGCACGCCGGCCCGCTCCAGCGCGTGGGCCAGTTGCACGTAATCGAAGCCGTGGGGTTCGCAGAACTTTTGACGGACAAAGACGACACCGTCGGCGTTCCGCTCCTGCACGAGCGACAGCAGGTGGGCAGCGCGCGTGGACTGAGCGTGATGTTTGGTCGGGGTGGGCACGAGCGCCAGCAGCCGGCCGGCCAGTGCTGCGAGCGGGTCGCCGTCCTCAGCGGTGTCCACTGCGAAGTAGCGCTCCCCCAGGTCCAACAGGTCTCCGACCGTGCAAACGCCGGTCTGTGCCATGACGTCGAGGAGGACAGGGTCGGCCAGCGCGGAGCCGACCAGCAGGAGACGAGGTGCCCTTTCCCGCTCCTTCCCAATCGGGGGAACGAAAGGCTGCTCGAGCAGCCGGGCTACGTGGTCGTTGTACGTCTCCTTCGGCGTCTGGAAAGCGGCCTGCACGAGCGCGTACAGGTCGGGCGGGGCCAGATCCCCAGCACGAGCGTAGAGGCAGCGGACCAGCGCGCGGGTGCGGTTGTAGAGCGCGCTGCTCGCTTGCAATGCGTCGTCGGGGATGGGGCGGCCGGCCAGCGCCTGGACGCGCTCGCGCAGCGAGCGGAGTTCGGCCAGGAGATAGGAGCGGGAGGAGGGGCTGTCCAGGCGCAATGGCATCCCAAAGTGAAGGAGCGGGATGTGGGCCACGTTCCGCCGCCACAGGTCTACCAATCCCTGGATCGTGTCGCAGGTCTGGGCGACGGCCATCCCGGCCAGCCCATCCAGTTTGCCCGCCAGCGCCTGGTCGAGTGCAGAACCGGCGACCCAACAGGTAAAGCCAGGCAGGTGGGCACGGGCGTGCCCGTAGTCGTCTGGCGTGTGGAAGACGAACACGGGCGTAAAGCCCGCCGCGTGGAACAGTTCCTCCGGCACGTAGGCGGTGAGGAAACCAATCGTGGATCGCGGATTGCCTGCGGACTGCAAATCGCAAATCGCAAATCGCAAATCGCGGATCGCGGATTGCAGGTCGTAAGTCGTGAGCTGTGGGGTGGGGAGGGTTTCAGGCGGCATCTTCACTCCCGGGCGATGAGCGCTGCGCCGATAGCGCCGGCCAGTTGAGCGTGCTCCGGTACGACGATCGTATGGCCCAGTTTCTCCTCCAGCATGCGGGCCACACCTGTATTGCAGGCCACGCCGCCGGTCAGCACGACCCTGTCCTGTACAGGGATGCGCCCGAGCATGGTCGCGATGCGGGCGGCGATGGCCTCGTGGATGCCAGCAGCGATCTCGGCCCGGGGCACGCCAGCAGCCAGATGGGTGACGACCTCCGATTCGGCGAAGACGGTGCAGGTGCTGGAGATCCTGGCACGACGTGGGGCAGCGAGGGCGAGCGAGCCAAAGTCGGCCAGGTCCACTTCCAGCGCGTGCGCCATCACCTCCAGGAAGCGCCCGGTGCCGGCGGCGCATTTGTCGTTCATCACAAAGTCGAGCACCCGGCCGCCCGTACCGACGGCGATGCCTTTGCTGTCCTGCCCGCCGACGTCAATCACGGTGCGCACGCCGGGGCAGAGGTAATGCGCGCCCCGGGCGTGGCAGGTGATCTCGGTGACGGTACGGTCGGCTCCGGGAACCTGCACACGGCCGTAGCCGGTGGCGGCCAGGCGGGCGATTTGCTCGCGGGCAAGCCCCGCCTGCGCCAGCGCCCGCTCGAGCACTTGGAGGGCAGCAGCCGCCCGCTCGTATCCGGCAAAGATGACCGCCGTGGCGAGCAAGTCTCCGTCGCCAAAGATGGCGGCCTTGGCTGTGATCGCGCCGACGTCCACGCCTGCGGTGTACACGCTCCAAATGGTACGCGAATTGGGCAAAGATGTCAAGCGAATGGCGCATGGCGAATGGCGAACGGCCGGTACGCTTTACTCTTCGAATGCGCCCTCCGGCGTTTCTGGTTCGTCCAACCTTTCGCCGCCCGCCGCAGGTAGAGGCACGCTCCCCAACTGCATCCGCTCGCGCACGGCGGCTTCGACCTGGTCGGCCAGGTCGGGGTGGTCGCGCAGGAATTGCTTGGCGTTCTCGCGCCCTTGCGCCAGGCTCTCTTCCCCGCGATAGAAGTACGAACCCCGCTTCTCGACCACGCCTAATTCCACCGCCATGTCCAGCAAGTCCCCCGACTTGCTGATCCCTTCGTTGAACATGATGTCGAACTCGGCTGCCCGGAACGGCGGCGCTACCTTGTTTTTCGTCACGCGCACCCGCGTCCGGTTGCCAATCGCTTCCCCCTTCTCTTTGATGGCGGCGATGCGCCGGACGTCCAGCCGCACCGAGGCGTAGAACTTGAGCGCCCGCCCGCCAGACGTCGTCTCCGGGTTGCCGAACATCACGCCGATCTTTTCCCGCAACTGGTTGGTAAAGATCAGCGCCGTGTTCGACTGCTTGATGGCACCGCTCAGTTTGCGCAGCGCCTGGCTCATCAGCCGTGCCTGCAAACCGGGGTGCGAGTCGCCCATCTCCCCCTCGATCTCTGCGCGGGGCACCAGCGCGGCCACCGAGTCTATCACGATGATGGCCATCGCGCCGGAACGGATGAGTGCCTCAGCGATCTCCAGCGCCTGTTCGCCGGTATCGGGCTGGGAGATGAGCAGGTCGTCCACGGCCACGCCGCACCTGGCGGCATAGGTGGGGTCGAGCGCGTGTTCCATGTCAATGTAGGCCGCCACGCCGCCACGTTTCTGAGCCTCGGCGACGATATGTTGGGCCAGCGTAGTCTTGCCAGCGCCGTCCGGGCCGTAGATTTCGGTGACGCGGCCGCGCGGGACGCCGCCCACGCCCAGGGCGGCGTCGAGTGCCAGCGAACCGGTGGGGATGACCTCGACCTGCAGGTGGGTCGCCTCCCCCAGGCGCATCACGGTGCCCTCACCAAACCGCTTGGTCAGGTTCGCCAGTGCCATCTCGAGCGCTTTTTCCGCTCCATCTTTAACCATATTGCCCTCCTCTTGTCATATTATACCGTGTGCCAGTGTAGCACAGATGTTCTATCTTGTCAAATCACGACAACCTTGCGAAGGTTGCTCAGTAGTCGTGCGAAAGCAGGTGGCGGTTGCCGATTTCATCAGGCGAGGATGGGCGGTGCCGTTGGTCTCCCAGCAGACGACGGTGCCCCGTTTGGCCAGGAGGCGGCGGGCGGCCACGTGGGCAGCAGCAGCAACCGGCAGTGCCTCCTGGGGGCGCTGGCGGATGCAGTCCAGGCACACGCCCAGGTGGGCGGCGATGAGGCGCGAGCGGGCGCCACACAGCCTACAGGTCTGGTCAGGAAGCGGTTCGGTTACCGGTATATGCCACATTGGTCAATACTTGCTGCACAAAATCGCGGGCGTGGAGGAGGGTGATTGTGTCTTCGACGTAGGCCGGTTCGAGGATGAGCGGCCCCTTGTAGCCTACGGCCTGCAGCGCGCGCAGGATGGCGTGCCAGTCCAGGACACCTTCACCTGGCAGCAGATGGCGCGGCCCGGTGGGAGCGTAGTCGGCCAGGTGTACGGTGGCCAGGCGGCTGTCCATGGCGTGGATGAGTGCGGCAGGGTCGGTGTCGCTTTCGCCGGCCTGGAAGGCGTCGAAGGTGAAGCCGACGGGCAGGCCTGCCTGCCGGATGGCTGCGACCTGCTCGGGGGTGCGCAGGTAGCACCAACTGACGTTTTCGATGCACAGCGTGCAGCCTGCGGCAAGCGCCTGCTCGCCGGCCCAGGCCGCGCTGTCGAAGAAGGCACTCACCAGGTGAGGGTTCTCCATGCCGTAGCGCAGCCCGTGCCAGGTGAGCGCGCGTACTTCTAACAGGGCAGCGATCTCCAGCAAACGCCGGAAGCGGTCGCGCGTCTCGTCTACCATGCGGGAGTAAGGCGACCAGAGATCGAAGTAGATGGCGTAGAGGTGTAGCGAGTGCACGTGCAGCCCCAGAGCGTGTCGCCGCCGGTTGAGTTCCGCGCCGAAGGCCAGGGAGTGTTCTTCCTCGGCCTGCAGGAAGACCTCGGCGACGCGGAACCCCAGGTCCGCGATGGTCGTCAAGGCGTCCTCGGTCAGGTAGTCAGGGTAGAGAGCGGCGGTGGAGAGGCCAATTTCTGGCATACTCATACTGCACATTGTAGCATTGGTAAGCGGAACGGTCAACTGACACTTCGCGTTTTCGCGTCCTTTCGTTTGACCGCTTTCCTGAGTTGAGTATACTACAGGCACCATAGGATGATTGACCAGCAGAGAAGTGGGACGAAAGCGAGGTAAGGTATGATCAGCCGGATTGAAGCGCTCAATTACCGGTGTCTGAAGTACGTGAATCAGCCCCTGGAGCGATTCCAGGTGTTGGTCGGCCCGAATGCTTCAGGTAAGAGTTCCTTTCTGGATGTAGTGGCATTGTTGGGAGACTTTGTGCGGGATGGCCTGGATGAGGCCCTTCTCCGCAATCCACGCCACCCACGTGGCCGGGCGACTACCGTGGATGAACTCATCTTCAACCAGAGTACCGATCGCTTTGAACTGGCTGTGGAATTGCGCGTCCCTTCCCGGCTACGTCGTCTGGACAACAGTAACTACGAACGGATACGCTATGAAGTGGCCTTTGGCAGGGGTGAGAAGAATGGAGAGTTGGTAATTGCGGGGGAAACATTGTGGCTTTGCCCTATGATGGAGAGCAGACTGCGACCGGTCCGTTCGCAACTGGAGCTTTTCCCCACCGAACCAACTGCGCCTACGAAAATTTTCAGCGCACCGGGAAAGAAGAAAACCCCGAAAGGTTGGCGTAAGATCGTCAACAAGGTGTCAGAGTCAGGCAACGACTATTTCCGCTCAGAAATCACTGACTGGAATATAATGTTTCGCGTCGGGTTGCGTAAAGCGGCCTTGGCTGGCTTACCTCAGGACGTGGAGCGTTTTCCTGTAACGATGTGGGTGCGCAACTTGTTGATGGAAGGTGTCCACATCTTGGCTTTGAACAGCATAGCGATGCGCAGTCCATCCAGTCCGTCAGAGCCCCGCACCTTCCGTGTAGATGGCTCCAACTTGCCATTGGTCGTGCAAGACCTCAAGCAGCAGCACCCGACCGTTTTCCAGACCTGGGTGGATCACATCCGTACTGTGTTGCCTGACGTTCAGACGATTAACGTCATTGAGCGGCCCGAGGACCGGCACCTATACCTGGCCGTGCAATATACTGGTGGCGGAGATGCGGTCCCTTCGTGGCTTCTTTCCGATGGCACCTTGCGCTTATTGGCGCTGACGTTGTTGGCTTATCTGCCTGAACACGAGGGCATCTACTTGATCGAAGAACCGGAGAATGGCATCCATCCGCGGGCGATTGAAGCCGTGTTCCAGTCCCTTTCCTCCGTGTACGATGGGCAGGTGCTCATCGCCACACACTCCCCCTTGATTCTGGGGCTGGCTAGCCGGGAGCAGATCCTTTGCTTTGCCAGGAATCCATCCGGGGCTGTAGACGTAGTGAGTGGCCGTGATCATCCTCGCCTGCGCGAGTGGAAGGGGGAGATTGATCTGGGGACGCTCTATGCCTCAGGGGTGCTGGGATGAAGGACCTGGTGATCCTGGTTGCTGACATTCAACAGGAGAAGACCATCCAGACTTTACTGGATGCAAGGCGGGAGGCTCTCGGAATCAGACCGATTACGTTCGACATCTTCCGTCATCCCAATCATGATCCTGGTGTCTATCGGCAGGCTGGAGTATTTCTGGTGGCATTCACCGGCCAATATCACTATGCGCTGGCGTTGCTCGACGTCGCCTGGGAGGGCAGCCCTGGCAGTGTTGCAAAGATCGAACAGACGATTCAGACAGACCTGGACCGGCTGGTTGGCAGGGGCGAAGTGCGGTCATTGTCCTGACTCCAGAGTTGGAAGTATGGGTTTGGGCAAACTCACCTCACGTACCCATTGAGTTGGGTATGACCTGGCAGCAGATCAGAGAATTAGCGGAACAGGAGGGCTACTGGTCGAAGTGCAGCAAAGCCCACACACCCCAAGGAACTTCTGGAGAAAGTGCTGTATCGCACCCGTAAACGCCGCTCGTCCGCTTTGTTCATGAGGCTGGCTCGTTGTGTAGGGTTGGCCGACTGCAGAGATCCGGCCTTTGTGCGTCTGCGCGAGACCCTCAGGGTGTGGTTTCCGGCAACCAGCGAGTGAAGTGGTATGGGTACAGGTTTGCGGAATGAGCACGACGGTCCTTGACTATCGAGAATTGAAGGACCTACAACCGGCATACGGCCTGTGGAAGTTATATGCTCCGGAGGAAGCGCCGTATCGCTTCTGCGCCCAGAGCCCGGCGGAGGCCAGGGAATGGCAGGCCAGGACGAGGGAGGCGCTGGCCCGCGCGGTGGGGTTCCAGTCGCTGCCCGCGGCTGACCTTGCGCCTACAAAGATCGAGGAGGTGGACCGGGGCGACTACGTGCGGGAGAAAATACTGCTCCGCACGTCCAGGGACTCGCTGATGCCCGTCTACGTGCTGATCCCGAAGCATGGCGAAAAGCCTTTCCCGGTGGTCATCGCGTTTCATGGGCACGGCTACGGCGTCAAAGACATTGTGGGCCTGTGGGAAGACGGCCAGGAACGGAGCACACCCGATGGCTACCACAAGGATTTCGCCGTGGCGCTGTGCCGGCGGGGGTTCGCGGTGGCCGCGCCGGAGATCTCGTGCTTCGGCGAAAGGCAGACCGATTTCTCGTACCTGAATACGGCGATCGGCCAGGACGTCCCCACCACGTGCACCCACACCGCCATGCTCGCGTTTCATCTGGGTGGCTCCGTCGTCGGACTGCGCGTCCACGATAGCAAGCGGTTGGTGGATTACCTGGAGAGCCGAGGGGACGTGGACGTCGCGCGGTTGGGGGCTATGGGCATCTCGGGCGGGGGGCTGCACACGTTTTTCTCCGCCTGCCTGGACGAGCGCATCCGGGCCTGCGTCATCAGCGGTTACTACTCCACGTTCCGGGACAGCATCCTGGCGATGTCGCATTGTGCGTGCAATTTCGTGCCCGGGCTCCATCAGTTCGGCGAGATGTATGACCTGGTAGGGTTGATTGCGCCCCGTCCGCTCCTGGTCGAGGCCGGGGACCATGATCCCATTTTCCCGTTCGAGGCCGTGAAGAAGAGCGTTGCCAGGGCAAGAGCAGTGTACCGGGTGTTTGGAGCGCCGGACCAGTTAGAAACAGACTACTTTGAAGGACGCCATCAGATCAGCGGGAGGCGGGCATACGATTTCCTGATGGAGAAACTCAGAGATTCTTCGCTGCGCTCAGAATGACGATCTTGGATTCTTCGCTGCGCTCAGAATGACGACCGTGACAGTGTGCCCGGAGTTTCTTTGCCACTATTACGAGTTCTCGAAGGGGCCTTTTGTGAGCCTTTCCGGTTTGCCCCTGGAAGAGGCCGAAAGAATCCTCGACGAAATACGGCGGAGAGGCGACGTCTTTGCGAGCCAGCGTGCCTGTGATTATCTGGGGATCAGGAGGGCACTGGAAGATAAAGTCCGAAGGCTGTTCATCGAAAAGGGAGGAAAACCGCGCCGCCAATGGCCTCATTACATGATCCTGGGGTCCTGTCCCTGGGTGATGGAGTGGTATCGAGAAGGGCGTGAACTGAAAATCCCGCTGGCCGTTTTCAGGCCCGAAGTGATCAGCTTTACGTACGGTGACACGTTCCCCGCCATGCGGTATCCCGATGGAAAACCGTATCGGGGGCAGGTGTATACGACCGAATCAGGAGGCGTTCATGTCCGAACAACTTCTCTATCTCTCCCAGGCCGACGTCGCATCCATCGGCCTGACGATGGCCGAGATCATCGCCGCGCTGGAGCAGATGTTCCGCGAGAAAGGCGAAGGGCGGGTGGAGATGCCGCCCAAGCCCGGCATCCACACTAGCCCAGACGCGTTCATCCACGCCATGCCCGCCTATATCCCCGCGCTCCAATCCGCCGGGATGAAGTGGGTCAGCGGCTACCCGGAGAACTATAAACGGGGCCTGCCATACATCAGCGGGCTGCTCATTCTCAATGACCCCGAGACGGGTGTCCCGCTGGCGGTCATGGACTGCGTGTGGATCACGGCCAGGCGCACCGGCGCGGCGACCGCCGTAGCGGCCAGATACCTGGCCCGTCCCGCTTCCGAGGTCGTTGGCATCCTGGGCTGCGGTGTGCAGGGGCGCAGCAACCTGGAGGCGCTGCACGTCTGCTTCCCGCTCAAGCGCGTGCTGGCCTACGACGTCAACCCCGAGGCCCAGCGGCGCTACGTCCAGGAGATGCGCGAGCGTTTTGGGCTGGAAGTTGTGCCGGTTGCAGAGCCAAAGCAGGCGCTTGCTGGCTGCGACATCGTCGTCACAGCCGGGCCGATCCTCAAGGTGCCGCACGCGACGATCAAGCCGGGCTGGTTCGAGGCTGGGGGGTTCGCCTCGCTCGTAGACTTCGACTCGTACTGGCACCCGGACGCCTTGCGCGAGGCCGACAAGTTCTGCACCGACGACGTGCCCCAACTCGAGCACTACCGGGAGGTGGGCTATTTCCAGGACATCCCGCCGATCTATGCCGACCTGGGTGAACTGGCCACCGGGCGCAAGCCGGGGCGCGAGTCGGCCGCCGAGCGGACGATGGCCTGCAACCTGGGGCTGGCGCTGGACGACATGGCCACCGCGCCGCTAATCTACCGCCGGGCGTTGGAGCGGGGCATCGGTACCTGGCTGCCGCTCTAGGGAAGATCTCTTCAGACTTCCGAGGTTTTTGGAAACCTCGGAAATCTATCAATTCGCCAGTCCCGTATCTGTACGGCGTGTTCCTGTTCGTGTTCCCATGCGACCTGCAGCCATGCCGGCCAGTCCGGTCACACAGCCACATCCCGTCGTCCCGCTGGGTTGCCAGGAGCCAATCCACGGCCTTGCGCACGCGTGGGTCACTAGCGTAGCCGAACTGAATGAGGAAGCGCACGGTACAGGCGTGAGTGCAGGGGGCATCCTGGGTTTCCCAAACGATCCCCTGGCCAGGAATCCGGCGACGACGACAGAACGCGCTGTGCTCGCGTTGGTGTGCAAACATGAACTCACAGCCCCGCTGGATGCGTTCGTCCTCCGCAGTCAGCCCCAGGTCGGCCAGGGCACTCAGCACCCAGAAGGTGCCCGTGTTCTTGGGCAGGTAGTAATCCCGTTGGACCCAGTAGCCCTCTCCCTTCTGGGCCGCCAGCAATTCCACCGCAGGAGGGCAGGTGGGGATCGCGGCCTGGGTTGCCTGCACTTCCGGGTCGTCGGCCGGCCGGTTGAGAACGTCGGTCAGCGTCCAGTAACGGACGGAAGGGTTCTCCCGCTCCAGCAGCCAGGGAATTGGATCAGCCTTGAGCGTGCTCTTCCATTCGTCCATTCGTTCATTCGCCCGTTCGCTCATTCGCCCATTCGCTGTGTCGTACCACCAGGACCGGGCGCCCGGCGTGTTCCATGACGAGGTCGGTGATGCTGCTCTCGAAGTAACGGCGCAGACTGTGAGCCGCGTAAGTCGAGCCCAGCGCCACCAGGTCGTACTCTCCTTCGCGGATCTCGGCCATGATCTGCTCAGCCACGGAGCCATGCCGGAGCCTGATCCCTGTCTCGATGCCCAGGCCGCGCAGCGTATCGCGGCCGACTTTCAGATTGCGCCCCTGGGGCGTGTCGGTCTGGAGGAGCGCCCCCCACGCATCTTCGATCTCACGCAGGATAGGATAACGGAGCAGTGGCTGGGGAGTGACGTAGAGCAGCGTGACCTCGGCCCCGGTGGCCTGGGCAATCTGGCCCACGAGATGGATCGTCTCGGCCGGATACCACAGGTCGCCGCTGCACAGTAGGATATGCCTAAACGCCGGCCGGTCGGCCGGAACGACGAGCACAGGTGCAGTTACGTCGCGCAGGATGCGCCTGTTCGATGGGCCGCGCAGCCAGCGCCGGAGCCGGCCGCGTTCCAACAGGCCGACGACGATCAGGTCATAGTGCTCCTGGCGCGCCTGAGCGACGACGGCACGGCGGGGGATCTCCGGCCGGACGCTGGTCTGGCATTGCAGCCCGGCAGCGCTTAAATGGTTACACGCCTCTTCCATGGAGCGAGAGACAGCCGGCTCCCCGCCGGGCTGGCTGGACGCTCCCAATACGGTCGCCTGGGCCTCCAGCAGTGCTGCCAGCCGGTAGCCCAGGGCCAGGGCCGGGCTACTGCGTGGGGTACCGTCGGTACAGAGTAGCAGGTGCACGTCTGCCCCCTAGCGGAACAAGAAGATGCCAATCAGCCCGGCCACCAACAGGACGATGACCGGTGGAACTTTGAACACGGCCATCGCCAGCAGGCTGCCCACGCTCAACAACAGCGGCGACCATCCGTGCCATCCGCCCTCGCCGACGAGTTTATAGGCCGTGATGACGAGCAGTGCGGCCAGCGCCGGGGCCAGTCCCTTGACGAAGCCCCCGATCCAGGCTTCACCGCGTAGCCTGGTCAGCAAGGCCGCGACGCTCAACATGATGACCGTTGGAGGCAGGATCACTCCCAGGCAGGCGATGAGTGCGCCGGGTATCCCGCCCACCCGGTAACCGACAAACACGGCTAGCTGGATCGCATCCGAGCCCGGCAGCACGCTGGAATAGCCCACTGCCTCGACGAATTCCTCATGGGTCATCAACCTGCCCACTGCTTCGGAGTAGAGCAGCCCTGCTGAAGCCGGCCCCGAGGTCGTCAGCAAGTTGACCTTCAGGAATGTCACAAAGAGCGACCACAACTTGTCCATACTGCCTCCTGGCTAATAGAACTCTCCCTCCATGTAGGCGCGCGTCTTGGCCTCCTGAGGGTTGTGGAATACCTGATTGGCCGGCCCGTGTTCGATGAGTTCTCCCAGGTACATGAAGATCACATAGTCGGCCAGCCGCCGTGCCTGGCGCAGGACGTGCGTCACCAGCACGATGCTATAGTCCTTCTTGAGTTCCAACAGTCGCCCCTCAATGCGCTGTGCCGAGATAGGGTCCAGCGCTGAGGTGGCTTCATCACACAGCAATACCTCGGGTTCGACGGCCAACCCACGGGCCAGGCACAGGCGTTGTTGCTGGCCGACGGAGAGGGCCGATGCCGGAGCGTGCAGGCGGCTCCTGACCTCATCCCATAGCCCGGCGGCCCGCAATTGCTTCTCTACGATGGCATCCAAAATCTTGCGTCTCCGCTCCCCATGCAGGCGCGGACCGTAGATCACGTTATCGTAGATAGACATAGGGAGTGGGAAGGGCCGCTGAGCCAGCAGCCCGATGCGCTTACGAATCTCGGTCACGTCCACATGGGAGTCGTAGATGTTCTGGCCCTCGAAAATGACCTGGCCCCACACCTGGATGCCTTCGACCAGTTCGATCAAGCGGCTGATGGAGCGCAACAGCGTCGTTTTGCCACAGCCCGACGGCCCGATGATGGCGGTGATCTGGCGGGCCGGGATGTCCACGTTGACGTCCCGCACTGCCTGGTGATTGCCATAAGCTACACTCAGCCCACGGATGCTGATTACCGGATCAGTCATTGGTGTTCCTTCGACTTTGCTCAGGACAGGCCCTTCGACTTTGCTCAGGACAGGCCCTTCGGCTTTGCTCAGGACGGGCCCTTCGACTTTGCTCAGGACAGGCTCTCAGCGGATTACGTGGCGGGTCAACCGGTGAGCCAGCAGGCGTGCACCCAGGCTGATGAGGAGGACGATGATCGTCAACACCAGTGCTGAGGCGTAGGCCCGCTGCTGCACCTCGGGGATGGGGGTGCCCAGTTGAAAGAAGACGGCCAGAGGCAACGAGGCGACAGGCCGCAAGAGCGAGGTAGGCAGCCGGTCGGTGTAGCCAGCGGTGAAGAGTACAGAAGCCGCGTCACCGATGCCCCGCCCAAGCGCAAGGAGCAGTGCAGTCATCAATCCCGGTGCCGTCTGTCGCACGATAGTCCCGAGAGCGGTCTCCAGCCGCGTCGCCCCCAGTGCATAAGAGGCCTCCTTCAATTCGAAGGGCACCATGGACATCACCTCGTCCATCGCCCGTACCATGACAGGCAGTTCCAGCAGCGCTAGCGTGATGATCCCACCCAGCAACGATGCTCGCAGCCCCAGCAGCAGCAACAATGTAAAGCCGAACGCCCCATAAACGATGGAAGGTATGCCCCAGAGCACGTCCAGTGACAGCCGTACCAGGTAGGCAAAGCGGGTGTTGGAAGCAAAGAGTTGGAGATAGAGCACTACGGCCAGGCTGACGAAGGCGCTCAACAGTGTCGCTCCACCTGCCAGTGCCAGCGAGCCGGTGATAGCGTTGAGAATGCCGCCTTCTTTGCCCAGGTAATACCCTCCCTGGGGCACCTGGGTCAGCATCTGCAGGTTCAGTGCAGGCAATCCTTTCACCACTACCGCTGCCAGGATGAGGATCAGGCTGCCGACGACGATCACGGTCGAAGCGATCATCAATCCCAGGAAGATGCGTTCCTCGAGATGTTTGCCCATTCAGGCCATCCTCTTGACTGCCCGCAACAACACGACCCGCGCCACGAGCGTGAAGACCAGTACAACCAGCAACAGGACCAACGCTGCGGTTAGCAATGCCGCATCGTACAAGGGAATGGACATCATCTCGCCGTAGTTGTTGGCGATCAGTGCGGGCAGGGTATAGGCCGCGTCGAAGATAGAACGGGGCATCTGTGGAACGTTGCCCACGACCATCATCACGGCCATGGTCTCACCAAAGGCACGGGAGAAGCCCAGAACGGTAGCCGCGATCACGCCTGGCAACGCGCGGCGCAGCACGACCCCTTTGACCATTTGCCAGCGGGTGGCCCCCAGGGCCAGCGCTGCCTCCCGCAGCCCGTCGGGCACGGCGCGGATGACCTCCTCGGTCACGGAGATGATGACTGGAAAGACCATCACGGCCAGTACGATTCCGCCTGCCAGGATGCCGTAGCCTGTGGGGTTGTCGGCGGCCAGGAAGGGGACAAATCCCACATACTTGCCAGTCCACGGGGTGATGACGTCGCGGATCATGGGCACGACCGTCAGCGTTCCCCATAACCCATAGACCACCGACGGGATGCCCGCCAGCAGGTCGATCAGTGGCTTGATCGTCTCACGCAGGCGGCGCGGTGCGTACTCGGCCAGGTAGATGGCGCACAACAGACAGGGTGGCACGGCCAGGATCATCGCCAATCCGGTGACCCACAGCGTGCCGACGATGAACGGTAAGAAGCCAAACTTGCCCTGCAGGGGATGCCAACCCGATGCGGTTAACAGTTGACCCAGGGGTGTAATTTCCAGGAGTGGCCGGGCGCGCATCAGCAATGCCAGCGCGATGAGTACGACCAATGCTGCAGCGAAGGTAGTCAACACGGCCATCGCTCGCCCGGCAGCCTGGTCTTTGAGCTGTCGCAGGCGCGTCTTTCTCAACGGACCCTACTCCAGTTTCGCCAGTTCCGCCTGTGCCTGTGCCTCGGTGAGTGGGATGTAGCCTGTCTCCTCTGCAAAGGCCTGCCCATCGGTCAGGATCCACCGGATAAAGGCCAACGTCAGCCCGCCTGGTTTGCCCTTCGTAACCAGGTTGAGGCCGCGGGCCGGTGGTGAGGGATACCGGCCATCGCCGATGGCGGCCGTCAGTTCAGCCTTGGTGGCATAGAAACTCTCGTCAGCGTCCACCTGACCGTTCCCGTTGACGTCTATCGGGATGATCTGCAGACCGGCGACGGGCTTGCTGGTGTCGGCGTCGTAAGCGAAGTTCAGATTGTTGTAGCCGACGCCCAAGGCATCCTGGGTAACCGCATTGGCCAGTCCAGGATCGCCGTAGACCGCCACGCCCTGCAGGTCCTCTTGTCTGTGACTGCCCAGGTAGGTGGCCCAGGTCTCGGCCGCGCCACACGCATCCGAGCGGGTGTAGACGTGCACTTTGTCGTTCACAGTCGAGTCGCCGATCACCTGGCCCCACGTCGTGACCTGGCCCATCCAGATGGCCTCGAAAGTGGCCCGGGTCAGGCCCTGGGCCTGCAGTCGGGCCAGGTAGGGGTTATTGGCATTGACGGTCGGTACGACAGCGTCTGTGGTCACGGTAACCCAGAAAGCGCCCTGGTCTATTTCCTCCTGGTGAATGCTGCGCGAGACCATGCCGACGTCCACGGCACCTGCCAGCGCGTCGGCCATACCCTTGCCGGCACCGCCGGCCGAGATGTCGAACTGGACATCTGGGTGGAGGGTGTGGAATTCCTCGCCCCACCGTACCATCATCGGGTAGAGCGCCCAGGCACCCGAGATGGTGAGCGTGCCGCTCAGTTCACCCTCGCCTGACTGCCTGGCTGCCTGGCCGCATCCGCCGAGAAACAGGCCAAGCAAGGTGATCACGGCAATCAGTTTCAGATATCGTTTGCTGTGTTGCATAGAATACCCCCTGCGTCAGCATCGTACCAGATTTATAGCCTGATCCTGCTACTCGACTCAGGCTGGTGCAGAAGCGGCATAGTCCAGCGCGGAGGCGGAGAGTGTCGCCAGTATAGAAAGCAGGCTGGCGTCGTCGCCGGTGAAATCTTCACCGGAGCGTTTGTTGAGCACCTCGATCACTCCCAGCGCTTTACCCCGTGCGGCCAATGGTACGGCTACCAGTGAACGGGTGATGAAGCCAAAGCGCTCGTCCATGTCGGCCAGGAAGCGTGTATCGGTGCGCACGTTGCTGACAATGGCCGGCTCGACGTGTTCGGCTACCCAGCCAGCGATGCCCTTGCGCCGGTCGAAGCGGTGGCCGGTCAGTGTCCCGCGTACAGCGCCGTGGACCAGGACGAACACCAATTCGTCCGTCTCTTCGTCAATCAGCATGAGTGACCCGTCAGTAGCGTCCAACAGTGTCAGAGCGCACTTCAACGTCTCATCCAGCAATGCCAGAACGTCTTGTTCGGGCGTAAAGTGCTGGACGGTCTCTTGTAGCCGCTGGAGGGCTCTGACGTACCGGCGCAAGGCCTGGACCTCATCGGTCAGCACCTGATGCTCATTCTTGAGGCGTGCGTTCTCCTGTTGGAGGAAGCGGATAAGATGGGCATCTCCAGTTGACATAGTCTCCTCCTGTTTCCAGAACACGGCAGACTGGAAGGTCACCAGCAGGTGACGGGCTGGAAAGCCTGCCCCACTGTCTGGCAGGCTGGAAAGCCTGCCCCACTGTTTGGCGGGCTGGAAAGCCTGCCCCACTGTCTGGCAGGCTGGAAAGCCTGCCCCACTGTCTGGCGGGCTGGAAAGCCTGCCCCACTGTTTGGCGGGCTGGAAAG